>ERZ773190.2610-NODE-2610-length-13522-cov-6.048118_pt1 | contig 13522 bp, 12 predicted proteins | sample MGYA00511111_ERZ773190 | MGnify/ENA primary metagenome ERZ773190 (study PRJEB29015, sample SAMEA2737777) | human gut metagenome | biome: human gut; feature: human-associated habitat; material: faeces | place: China | collected 2012 ... | reverse complement strand
TATTCTTTTTTCATATCTCTTATTATACCACTTTTTTGCTATGAACACAAGCTCTTAAAGGTAATCAAAAAAAACTTGCTTCCAAGGAAAATAACAAGCATCATGACATTGCGGATATCTTGAAAATATTCCAACAAAAGCAGAGAATTTTAGAGAATACCATAAATGTTTTCAGTCTCACAGTTCAATATGTCAGATAATACAAGCAAATTAAGAGCTTGTGTTCATCGGTAAAGTATGCGGACTTTCGAGCATAATTTTTATGCTGACAAGGAAAATATCCGCAGGAATACTGTCGTATTGCAAGGATATTTGACGAAGTTCAGCAGGAAAATTTGCCGAAAAGACGTGTGCTGAACCGATGAACACAAGCTCTCATATTTTCCTTTAAATAAAATTTCACATTGTCATCAACCTACTCTCTTTTTGCAACGCAGCAATTCATAATTGCCGGAAAGACAGCTTTAAATCAATCCTTTTTCAGCATCTTCACTTCTTCCGGCTCTTCCGGCTGATAAGAAAGCCAGAAACAGGTCGAATTTGCTGTCATGGTAGCAACAACAAGGGCCAATGCTGCCATTGTACCGCCAAAGCGTGTAATGAAAGAGCAAATCTTCTTTTTCATGTGAATGCACCACCTTTCCAATTTGATATTTAGGCCTTCATTTGGTCTGCCTACATTGTAACACAAAGTCAAGAAAAAAAGCTGACTTATGGCACGAACTGTATGATTTTTGGGTATGAAATGCACTTTTTCTCATTTTTTCGCCTGTACGCCATTCTTAATCTTTCCGCCAATGAGCATGATGGACAACAGTATCCATGCACTAAAAATGCTGTAAGAGAAATTTATTAAGGCAAAATAACAGAGCATAGCAGATGCACATATTTCTACCATCAATATCATGAGTCCTTTTCTTCGATACTTTTTTCTGTCCTTTTCCGATAACTTTTTATGGATATCAGATACAGGCATCAAAACAACGAGACAGAGCAAACTCAAAGCTGTCAGCAATAAAAAGAAGGCAGTAAAATGAGAAACATACCGAACTATTAGCAATGCCGCGATTAAAAGAAAATTGGAAATAACCCAGCATCGAAATGGTGTTTTTGCATGATAGCCACCTGCGAATGACCGCAACGGAATATATGCGACTGTAAATACAGCTGTTTCCGGAAGCATTCGAAAAAGCAATCCGATTGCAGTAAAAGTTGCAATGTTGAAAAGGGTATCCAATATATGTGTCATTCCCCATTTGCATACAACTTCTTGGTCTGAACTTATGATTTTGATTTTGGACAGCCATGCTGTAATCCGATTGGATGCTTCTTCAAACATCCCATGCACCTTCTTTCTTCGCTAACTTATGATAGCACAAATAGGACTTTTAAAACCGACTTATGGCATGAACTGTATGACTTTTGGGTATGAAATGCAAAAATCGGCTTTTTTCAACAAAAAATCGGACGCTTTAGAACGTCCGATTTCTTCATTCTGTTCCATTGAACATGGTCACTGTTGTATGATATTTGTTGTTATCTTCTACATAGTGCTTCAGATCACCATGGTATTTTTCAAGCGTATGTGAAACACTTAGGAGACCAATTCCATGTTGTTTTTGATCCGCTTTCTTTTTCTGTTTTGGGTTGTAGCTGTTTTCAATATCAATTCGTACAATTCCACGAGTCAATTTCATGGAGAGCAGAAGCCGTTTGTTTTCTGACTGACGCAAAGCTTCTATCGCATTATCCAACAAGTTTCCAAGTATCACGGTCATATCAAAGGATGAAATATTCAATTCTGCCGGTAAGTCAATTCTGCACATAATTGCTGTACCTAAATCAGACGCTAAAGCCAACTCATAATTAATCAGGCTATCCACATCACGATTGCCTGTTTTCGAGTATTCTTCCTTCACAATAATTGCGTTCTCGATTGTCGTGAGATACTCCTGCACCTCCGCATACTCCTTCTCTTGCAGCATCCTACGCATGGTGTTCAAGTGCTTTTGCATATCGTGTCGCAAATACCGCATTTCTCTTTGGGAAGTCTCCATGATTTTAAGCTGATTTTGATAAGCATCATTTGATGCCTGAATCAATTCCACCATGTGTTTGTTTTTCAGTCGGTCTTGTTCCAGATGATACGTGTAAAAATTGATAAGATTAATAAGAAGCAGGATAATTGCAACGATGATGTCATGCTTGGAACTATCATTTACTGTCAGAATTCCTACTGCAATTGTTCCAAGAGCAATTAAAATAATGAGCCAAAAATATGGAGACTTCGATGAATACTCCACATTTTTATGATATAAATGTCGGAATAAAAAGGCAACAATTAAAAATGAAATGTTTTGCAAAAGACCGCTTTGCACAAACTGTAGCTCTCCCAAAACAGAAAATGCAATCCAATCTATAAACATTCCAACCGCACAAACCCATATTGCAGAAAAGACTCGTTTTTTCCAAGTTACACAGTACAGAATAGAAATTAAGATGATTGCTGCTGTATTGATAACAAGATTGATATTCGTATTTTGTGATATAATCCAAACCAGACTTCCGATAAAATAATAGGCTATATATGCAGCTTTCTTATAGATTGTTCTGCTTTTCAGTTCCCCAAGAAATGAATCCAAAAGAATACAAATGGCATAAACACGAATTGCATTGGATACTAAGTATAAAGAAGTTTCCATACATACCTCCCGATTTTATAATTCAGACAATCGATCTCTTACAATGCTTTGCTGCCCTCGGCTGATAAAAAGTGATGTGCCGTCTTCCAATGTTACTTCCTTTGATGTTGCCTTAATGATGTGTTTTATGTTTACATAAACGCCTCTTGATATGCAAAGGAATTTACTACCGTTTTCCTCAATGATACTGCTGATTTTCCCATTCACGGCAAACTCTTCTGTTTTTGTGTGAAAAATCACTTTTTTCCCGTTAGATTCCAAATACAAAACTTCTTTCAATTTGATTTTATGCTTTGTATTTTCCGATATATATTCCAAAAAACTATCCGAATTACTGTAATCCAACATATAATCCTGCAAACATTTGCATAAGTCCTCATAAGCAATTGGCTTGATCAAGAAAGCAATCGGTCGAATCTTGAATAATTCCATGGCATAATCCCGAATCGTAGAAATAAAAACAATTTGCGTATCATAATTTTTCATTTGTCTCCGCAGCTGCAGCCCAAATTCTGTACCTTTCATTTCCGGAAACTCAATGTCAAGGAAAAGTAAATCATATTTTTCTCCTGCTTTGAATTTTGCATAGATATCTTCACAAGATGAAAAATATTCTACGGTAAAATCAAAATCATAAGCAATGATAAATCGATCAAATAGCTTGTGCATATCACATAACAGTGTTTTATCGTCATCAATTACAGCAATCCTAAGCATTTCATTTACCCCTTTTTCTTTTTATCATACCACACCCTTCTTCAAAAAGCAAGTAGAATAAAGCATTTCAAATGTGGTATAATAAGAAAAAGAGATGATTTTCGTTTCGTCAAATCCGTCCATTGATAAATTTCTCATAAATTGCCTTGAAAAATCCATATTTATTGCTTTTCCATACGATATTTTGACTGCTCAAACGCTTAGCATCAATCGTTTTACATATTCTTGCTTCATCTGCATAGACGAATGCACATAACGATTCAAGGTAATGCTTGCATCCGCATGACCCAGTAGTTCACTCAACGTTTTTGCATCAAATCCGTGTGCAATGCAATCCGTAGCATAAGTGTGCCGGAGCAGATGAAATGGCACTTTTCGGATTCTGCAAGTCTTGAGAATCCTCTGAAATCGATATTGCATTACTCGTGGTTCAACCGGCTTTGTTTTTCCGGAAATCAAATATCGAGTATCATCGCCTTTTCGTTCTCTTAAAAGCTCCAACAGGAATTCCGGAATCGGAACAACTCGTATCGAGGTCTTGCTTTTGGGAGAACCGATGATGACTTCAGAATTGCCATGTCGGTTGATTCGCTGTACGGTTCGATTGACGGAAAGCGTTCCGCTCTGAAAATCAATATCACCCCAAGTCAAACCGCACAATTCGCCAACTCGCAAACCGGTAAATAGGCAAAGCAAAATCGCCAAATTGCTGATGCTTTTATTCGCTAAAAGATACTGTTCCAACTTCTTTCGTTCCTCTGCATTCAACACGTCCAGTTGCTTTTTTTCGATTTTCGGCATGGTGAAATGCGTTTCTCGAATTCCGTATTCCTGTTCCGCATAGCGTTCGATGCTATGGAACACACGCATCATATCCCGAACATAGCGTGCAGAAAGTCTTTTTCCACCGTGTAATGATCCGCTCTGCATTTTGCTGTAGATGAAGTCATTCAACTGCTGCGATGTAATATCCACCAAAAACTCAGCACCTAAAACAGGAAGAATATGGCTGCGAATGATATTTTCATAGTTGGCATAACTGGACGGTTTCACACGTAGTTTCGCCGAAGAAAGCCACTGCATGGCTGCATCTTTTACGGTCAATTTAATAGAAGAAATCGGTTGCTTCTGCACCGTAATTTGAAACCGGAGCATTTTATTCTTCAGTTCCGAAAGCGTGTGAGCATATACATACTTGTACCGCAACGCACCATTTTCCTTGTGTCCAATTGCAACACGCCCTTCAAACCGACCGTCCTTTCGCTTATAGATGTTACTTCCTCTTCTTGGCATTTTTAAGCTCCTCCTGACCATTTTTCAGACTGCGGATTCGTAAAAAACGCTTGGTTTTCCTGCCGAAATCCACGAAATGTTAATGAAATGCACTTTATTTTTTCTGTAATTCTGCTATAATGATAGCAGAATCGACTCCTTTTCGCCTGAAAATCCGGTGTGTCAATGGACGGATTTGACGAAAGAGAGCCGCCTCATGTCAGTATCCTATATTACTCACTTTTCGAGTAAAAGTCAACGTGTAAACCGACCAAATACGCTGCTCATGTCTTGTGCGGATGTGACAGATCTACCTAAGGAGGTAAGCCTTATGCACCTACGTTTCCGAGAATTGCGGGAAGAACGCAAACTCTCTCAAGCCGAAATGGCGAAAATCCTGCACGTTTCCCAGCAAACCTACTCACGCTATGAGTCGCATAAAACGGAAATCCCACTGGAGAAGCTGGTTTATCTCGCAAAATTTTTTGATACCAGCGTGGATTATCTGCTGGGAGTGGAGAAGGAATAACGTGTTTTTGCCGTCATGAGGGCAATAGAAAATCCCACCGCAGGGGAAATAAATCCTGCGATGGGATAAAACGTGTTTTGACCGTCAAGCCTAGCTTATAGCCCTAAAATTTTCTCATCCGCTCTATAGAGTTGCTCGGACTTTACTATACACCAAAGTTCAATTGTTTGGAAGTCATGGATTTATTTTACGCTTACTTCCCAAATGCGAATTACAGTCCAACCTCGCTATTCAAACAAGGCGGTTACTTCGTTGTCGTGCCTAATATTGCGTTCTCGTTTTTTATTCCAATACTCCGCATTATCGGAAGGACGAGTGTTCCTACAATCGTGTCCGTGCCAAAAGCAGCCGTCAACAAATATAGCAATCTTTTTATCAAGAAAAACAAAATCGGGATGCCCTTTTACGGGATAGTTTCTTCGCCATCCCGTTATATTGTTTTTTTTGAAAGAGGCTTCTGGCATATGTGTGGGTAGAATCCAGGGTTTGAAACGAACGAGCTGTTCTTAGATTCGGAATCGGAGGCAAAACCAGCCACCGCCGTAAGGCGGCTTGCCCTTGACAGGTTCTGAAAGAAATGCTACAATGACTGACCGACGGTGAACCTGTTGAGCTGTTCCCCCGTTCGTCACCGTCGGCACCGACTGCACAGCATTTCTTTCAGGTTCTGTCAAGGGTGGCGGTCGCATTGCAGGAACTTTTCCGATGCGGTAAAATGTAAGAGTACACACTCTGCTTTTACCACATCGGAGGTACTCCTGAATATGAAATCTGCCAAGTCTCTCTGCAAGAAGCTGCTTAATTTTAAGAATACAGTCATCACAGGCTGCGAATTCTACACGGATGCCGATAGCGTCAACCACATTCGCATTCAGGCACGTCCGAGCAAGTGGCACGAAAACGAATGCCCTTACTGTCACAGACGCTGTCCGGGATATGATTCCCGTTGCAGGAAACCCCGCATTTGGAGAGGACTTGACTGGGGCACAACACTTGTTGAGATTGAATACCAGACGCATCGGATTGAGTGTCTTGAGCACGGAGTAGTTGTTGCTGATATTCCGTGGGCGTATCCCGGCAGCGGCTTCACAAAGGATTTTGACCTGACAGCAGCTTGGTTTGCAGTGCATCTTCCACGCAGCGTTGTTGCGGAGTATTTCCGTGTCGATTGGGAAACTGTGGGCAGATGTATCAGCCGTACAAAAGATGTGATCGAACCTGAAATCTCGCATAGATTGGACAATCTTGTCAACATCGGAATAGATGAGACAAGCTACAAAAAGGGGCATAAGTACATCACTGTCATCGTCAATCATGACACGAACACTGTGGTGTGGATTGCCCTCGGTCACGGGAAATCTGTGCTTGAAAAATTCTATCAGCAGCTCACCGAAGAACAGCGTACAAGCATTAAGGTTGTCACAGGTGACGGTGCAAAATGGATCACAGAGTGCGTCGATGAATTCACTCCCGACTGTGTTCGCTGCGTTGACCAGTTCCATGTTGTGCAGTGGGCTATGGATACACTTGATGAAGTGAGACGGGAGTCTTGGCGTGATGCCTATACGCAGGTGAAGGAACTTAAAAAAGCAAACCCTCGCAAGCCCGGCAGACCGAAGGAAGATGATCCTGCCACTCAGGAAATTCGTCAGGCATCAGAAAAAGCTGACAAAATCAAAAACTCATCTTATGCGCTCGGTAAAGCTCCTGAAAATTTGACTGAAAAGCAGAAGATCAGAGTTGAAATGATCTCCAAAACCGATAAACGCTTGTATCGTGCCTACTGCCTCAAAGAATCGCTGCGGCTTCTTCTGAAACTGAAAGACCTGGGCGAAGCAGAGGTCGAGTTGAAACATTGGCTGTGGCGGGCATCGCACAGCCGTATTCCTGCTGTGTATGAACTCTACAAGAAGATAAAAAGGCACAAGGATCATATACTGAATGCCATACGCCTTGGGATGAGCAATGCCAGAATTGAAGCTGCCAACAACAAGATTAAGCTTATCATCCGCAAAGCATACGGCTTTCGCAATATCCAGAATCTGATCGATATGGTATACCTGGTTTGCTCGAATTTGCGCATTCCACTTTCCAATCGAAAGCCTATACTGGGATTGTGACGTATTTATGGGATTTTAGGCTAATTTCAACCCACACTTATACCTGAAGAGCCCCAATCTCTTGCAAATTTCTTCAGAATAGTGTATACTTGTTTTCATAGGACAACACTCCTTTGAGTTAATGTAGGTTACAAGTACATTATAACTCTTTTTGGGACTGTTGTCCTATCTTTTTGTGCATTTTTTAGGGATGCTCATTTATAGTACAGAGAAGCATTTGAAAACCGTTTGAGAACAACACAGCTTAATGATGTTGACGCATACAATCTCAAGCTTGTAAAGCTGAGAAACGGCAGTTATCCGCTGCCGTACAGCTTCAAGGGAGATTACACCGAGCATCTTGCTCATGAGAATCTGTTCCGCCGTTTCGGAACGGTCTTTCACACAGAAATTTCAGAGGGGACTCTCGTTTGCATGGATACGATGCCCGAACCCGAAATCGTAGAGGAAAACATAGCATATCCAGCCCCTCATGAAATACGTTATCCCTCTCTCCGCAGCCGTTCTCATAAGCTGGCAATGATGGGGAAGATTCCTTGCTATTTTGTCGAGGATACACGTTTTGACCTTGCAGGCTATGTTTACAGAGAATTCGGTCACAGCTTCGGCAGAGCTGAAGAAAATGTATGCCTGAATGGCGTTGGCATAACAGAACCCAAGGGATTGCTGCATAGTGCTGAAATTGGCGTTACAGCAAGTACCCTCACAGCTGATGCAGTCATTGAACTGTTCTTCAGTCTGGACAAGCAGTATCGCAGAAACGCTGTGTGGATAATGAATGACGAAACCGCCATGACGCTCCGTATGCTGAAAGACAGTGCCGGAAATTTCCTCTGGAGAAGTACGAATGATACAATTTTCAGCCATACTGTTGTCATCAGTAACTATATCACGGACAGCACCATTGCCTTTGGCGACCTCTCCTATTACTGCCTTATCGAGCGTCAGCCCCTCGCTGTTCGCCCTCTGAACGAGATTTACGCTACCGAAAGCTGTCTTGGGCTGATTGCTTCGGAACGCATTGATGGCAAGCTGGTGAGACCAGAGGCGGTGAAGCTGTTTAAACTGAATTAAGGGCGGTTCTGCACCGCCCCCTGTGATCCATTAGTTTATATGTCTGAACGCAGAATTGCCCGTGAGGTTCCGCAGAAGAATCTTGCGGGTGGTTTTGTACTCTGTTCCAATCATACCCAGTCTCAGCAGAAAGCAGCGGAGGGTGTATTTCTCGTTATCGGTTTCCTTTACTGCTCGTGTACGTTTCTGCCTGTTTGCCATTTCGCACAGTTTGGTGATAAGTTCTGTGTAGGCTTTGACTTCATCATATTCCTGCGTAAGAGGAAACCACGGAAAGCTGATGCTGTCCTCACTGATTTTGACTGTAAGCGTATCCGTGCCAATTGCATTTTTCAGCAAATTTGCTTTGCCTGCAATGATTTGCTCCAGAATTTCAATTTTAGCATCGGGCAGCGTATCTTTTGGAACTGAAATTGTAAGGTGGTCTGTGATGGTTTTATCGCTCTCCCAGCCATGCTCTTTCAGATGATTCAGGAGTGCAACAGAATCAATATTGCTGGGAATTGTCAGCGTACCGTCACGTTCCAGAATACAGTCGCCAATCTGATAATTGCAGGTCGGCACTCCGAGATAACGAGGAATTGCTCCGAGGGCTTCTCCGATATGGTCGGCGAGTTCTTTGCGTTTTCTATTTTGTAGGTTGATTTTCATGTAATGTACCTCCTTTGTTTGGTAGGTACATTATAAATCAGGCACGGGGTTATAGCAAGGCATATTGTAAAAAATATGTGACAAAGATTTGTTTCACACTTTGTGCTAATCAAACAAAATCAAAACACATGCGATTATTTCACAAGGAGTGTATGTTCACACTTCCACTATTCGTTTTTAATATGCAGTCTAGACTTTCTGCTTATCTCCTTGCTTCTTTTGAATCTCTTTGCGTATATCAATCGATGGACATTATGTCCATTGATTTCCTGTATATTCCGTAAATTTCTCAAGATACCCTTGACAGATGCCTCCATTGATGTTATAATAATAATTATAATACTGGTAAAGAGGTTACGATTATGAATACAGAATTACTAACTGTTTCCCAAGCGGCTACATATTTACAACTATCGGAGAAAACGGTGCGCCGTCTTATCCGAGAGGGTAGTTTACAAGCATCTAAACTTAGCAATCGTTCATGGAGAATTCGCTCTTGTGATATTGATGAATACTTAATTTCCACCTCAAATACTAAACCTAAATCTCCTGTCACTGTTGATAAACATACTAATGCTGGTGTGAACACTGCACCTCGACTTATATCCCTTTTCTCTGGTTGCGGTGGATTAGACCTTGGTTTTCATAAGGCAGGATTTAATATTGTATGGGCAAATGATTTTGATTCAGATGCGCAAGCTGTATATTCGCTTAATCTTGGTGAAATAGACAAACGAGATATTCTGTCAGTAAGTGAAGACGAAATTCCTGATGGTGATATTCTGACTGCAGGATTTCCATGCCAACCATTTTCAAACGCTGGAAGTCGCAAAGGCGTCCATGATTCTCGTGGGATGCTTTATAAAGAATGCCTTCGCATAATTAAAAAGAAAATGCCCAAAGTGATTGTTTTTGAAAACGTCAAAGGGTTGCTTTCAACCAAATATATTGATGGTCGCAACCTAGCGGAAGTAATTATTGAAGATTTATCAAAAATGAACAACATAGGCTATAATGTTGTTTATCAACTCGTCAATGCTGCAGATTATGGCGTTCCTCAAAATCGTCAAAGGGTTTTGTTTGTTGGAGTTCGTAAAGATTTAGGAGTAACTTTCACTTTTCCGCAAAAATTAAGCAAAGAGAATCTCACCCTTCGATATGTTTTAGATGTTCCTAAAAACACACCTAATAATATAGATTGGCCTTTTTCACCACAAGCATTAGATATGATTAGTTATATTCCAGAAGGTGGATCTTGGAAAAATGTTCCCTACGAACACTTGGCACCACGTTTTAAGAAAATTCGTGATAATATGAAAAAATATCATTCGCCTAATTTTTATCGGCGTTTTTCACGTGATGAGATTTGTGGAACTATAACTGCATCAGCCCAACCTGAAAATTGCGGTATTATACATCCTACCGAAAACAGACGCTATACCGTACGTGAAGTTGCCCGTATTCAAACTTTTCCAGATGACTTTATGTTTCTAACTGATTCAACACGTAACATTACCGCAATGTACAAAGTCATCGGAAATGCTGTTCCAGTAAACTTAGCGTATAATATTGCAACAGCAATATTGAAACAAATTTTCAACAAAGGCAATTAAGAAGGTAAAATCTATGAATACTGATAAAGCATATCTAATTGGATTAATAATTGGCGGTGGAGTATTTGGAAATAATGAGGATGTTTTCCGAATTCGACTTCCGTATAAAAAATGGGGTTCTTATACCGAAAACCCACAACGTGCTGGACAAATTGCTGGAGATATTCTCCGTAAAGTTGGGCAAATGTTTCGTGCTATCTATAATCTTTCAGTACAATATGAAACTACACCAGGTGGTACATGGACAATTTTGTGTGAAGGGGATACTACTTCGGTTAAAGCGGATCTTGCTAACTATGGCATAGCGTGTGAAGGCGAAATTAGAGGAAATGCTGACATAGGTCAAGTAATCCTTGACTTATCAGATGATAACCTTAAACGCCGATTTATTGCAGGACTTGCTGATACGATTGGCAGTATGGCTAAATCACAACGCCGATTCACTGACGAACATCAAATTGTATCATTTGAGATTAAAGGATATAATTTTAAATTCGTTTGTGATTTATGCCGTTTGTTGTATAGCATTAATTGCATTCCTGATCAGATAAATTGGAATCATCCCAATATTCATTGTCCAAGTGATCCTTACTATAAACAGTGGAATAAAGGATTTAAACTTCGTATCCTGCTTGACCAATACGCTAGGTTTGGGGCTTTTGCGTTCCGAACAAAGGCTGAAACTTCAAACGAAAATCGAAGACTGCAAAATCAGACTCACACAGCAGAAATATGTGAGAGTAGAGAAATCCATGTTACACCATCTACTGTACATTCTGCTGAAAATGATATCCGATTGCCAGACATTATTCGTGGTGGGCACTATATCCATTTTCGACATTTTTGTGCTGTACTCGGGTGCGAACATGCTCCTTATGAAAAAATCTGCTCATGTTTTACACAGCTTGGAGAATATATAAATCCGTTTCCTATTTTATGTAAGGATACATACTCACGCATTGAAGAAATCATTCAATCTGATGCCCTATTATCGCAGCGTAATTATAACATATTAAATATTAATGTATCCTCATTGTTGGCAAGCTATAAAAGAAATCATTCCTCTTTACTCTATGGAACATCAGAGGGAAATGGATATCCTATTTCAGAAATTCTTCAAGCTGTAGCATATGTAATTGCAGATGATAGTGAACTTTTCGGAAAACGCCCTAAAAATGGATATGTACAAATAATAGAACAGCATATATTGAACAATCCGAATTTAAATGTAGAGGTTAGAAAACCAGAATTACTTACACCTTTGGTCATTGTAGGAAATGAGCGCGGAGCATTGATTGGAGCAAAAAATCCTAATGTTTATAGTCAACTTATAACTTTTTCTCCTGACAATGAATACAAGTTGCTTGTACGACAAATCACAGAGGAGGATTTGCAAAATGCCGAACAGACGTAATGAGGTTTCATATTATCCTGAAATACAGAAATTTATCGAAGCTCAGTTGAAAAGCAACTTTCGTGCAGAGCATCAACATGAACTTGAAGTTTTCTGGGGGATTGGTGAATTGAAAACAAACCTTCAACGTATTCTTAGTGAAAACCCAGAAAAATGTGCTTGTGCTCAAGCGTTCTTACAACGTACTCCACCATTAAATCTTGATATATTTGCATTAATTACAAACGGAATTAAGTTCGAAATTCTTATTCTCGAAGTCAAACTAATGAATAGTGTTGGGCTAAAAGAATGGTCACAACTTGTTGGTTACTGTCTTGTTTCCGGTTCTAAGTATGGATTGCTTGTAAATATTGATAATGGGGCCAGTCCACGGTTATCCCATATTTTATCAACTGAGAATCACATTTCACATATTAAAACAATTGTAAATGATGAAATAAAAGAACATTGTCTCGGTTTTATGCAATGGGATAGTTTGACGCAAAATTTTGAGTATAGCAATCTTGGACTTATAAAATCATTATCAGATTTGAGCAATCAACTTGCAGCTGAATTTCTGGAATAATGGTTGTTAAAATGTATTGTTTTTTGAGTTGATTACAGTTCCTTGTTGATAGAAAATCAATATAGCAGGCAATGATTATTAAATGAATATATCCAACAATATTTTTGCTTCATCACGAAACCCAATTTCATAAAGTTCCGCACTTATAATCTCATTACACTTTCCTTGTGTATCAACAATTTCATTAAACAGTTCAAGTTGAACTGTCGTTAGCATCTTTTCAAAGGTATCGCTTAATGTCAGCCAGTACTGCATCAGTTTCTGGTATTCAGTATCCCTACAAGTGTATTCCGAACGAATGATATTTCCATAATACAAGTCTTTTATCATGGTGCACTCCTCCTTTTCTGAACACCATGATACCATAACCAGCTGGAAATAGCTATTACTATATCCACCAAATATCCCTATCGAATCTGGAGTAATACAAACAAATCGTTTCACTTCGTTGCATTGCGTTTCATAAATTTAAACACCAACTAAACGCCAACACCAAACAAAAAGTGTCGTAAACTGCGAATTTACGGCACTTTTGCTGTCAAGGTGTCTTTCTTTTCAAAAAGAATACTGTGTTTCCGTATGATGTAGAAATCACCATTGAGTACCACACCTTCAAGAAAAAATGACCTCGCAGCATAGGAGAACGATATGGTCGGAACAAGGTGCTAAAGATTTTCTGACCTTGAAGTCTCTTACTTCGACTGCGGTTAAGTCTGGTATTACTGCGTTCTATGCTTTGCTCTCCTTGTTCCATGGACAGCTTGCTTTGGGGACTGAATAGTTATGTTTTTTAATTCTATACCCACCAGTACAACAGATAGCACAAACGCTGAAAAATCAGCAACAGGCCCCGCTAGCAATACTC
>ERZ773190.2595-NODE-2595-length-13585-cov-4.958463_pt1 | contig 13585 bp, 9 predicted proteins | sample MGYA00511111_ERZ773190 | MGnify/ENA primary metagenome ERZ773190 (study PRJEB29015, sample SAMEA2737777) | human gut metagenome | biome: human gut; feature: human-associated habitat; material: faeces | place: China | collected 2012 ... | reverse complement strand
CCGGCGGCAGCCGGGCTCTTTTCCGTTCCCTTCCGAGAAAACGAACCCGCACACGGCGCAGCCGTGTGCGGGTTTTTCAGGGAAGGAGGCGTGAATTCGGTTTACATAATGTTTGAAACCGGTTTACATAATCGGAATCTTGATCTTCAGATCGCTCAGCGGGTAGGCTGAGCAGGCGTGGAACCAGCCGAGTTCCTTGTCCATGGCGCGGCGGCCGTCGCCGATGGGGGACACGAAGATGTCGCCGCCGAGCAGCTGGCTGCGGCAGAAACCGCACTCGCCGTTGCGGCAGTGGGTATCGACCGGGATGGCGCTGCGCTCGAGCGCGACGGCGACGGATTCGCTCGCCCTGGCATCGATCACATCTTCGTGAATGCCGCGCACGACGGTGATGCGAAACGTCTTTTCCTCCGTACCCTTCGGGTAGCCCGGCAGGGTGGAGACATCGGCCGGGTTATTCACCACGTCGTGGCGGAAGCGGCGCTGCGGCACGCCCATGTCCTCGAGCGCCTTGCGCACGAACCGGAACATGGCCAGCGGGCCGCAGAACAGGAACGTGCTGTTGGGCGCGGCGTATTTTTCGATGATCTCGCGCGTGATAAAGCCGTGCTCGCCCGGCCAGTCGGGGTCGTCGGAGAGCACATGCACGACTTTGACGTCCGGACATTCGGCGCAGATCTGATCCAGCTCATCCTTGAGCACGATATCGTCCGACTTGACCGAACCGTAGAGGATCGTCAGCCTGCAGCCGTGCATCTTGCCGTGGGCGATCTCCTTGGCCATGGCGTAAAACGGCGTGATGCCGCTGCCGCCGGCCAGCGCGACGAGCTCGGTCGTGTCGCGCAGCGGCTCCCAATAGAACGTGCCGAACGGCAGCGCGCCCGTGAGCACATCGCCGACATGGACGTTTTCAAAGAAGTAGTCCGGCACGAGGTACGGTACGTTGCGGCGCACGGTGATCTCGAAAAACGGGTGCTCGCCGCGCGCTTCGTACGGCGCGGAGGAGATCGTATACGGCCGCGTGAGCAGGCTCTCGCCGATCTTCAGGCGGAAGTTCACGAACTGGCCGCACTGGAACACCGGAATGTGCCCGTCCACGGCCTCGAAGCGGAACGTTTTTGCCGTCGGGGACGCATCGCGGATGTCCGTGACGCGCAGCTGCATCTCACTCGGGTGTAGCTTGTCGGCCAGATCCCGGATGGGGTCTTTCGGGTCCGGCACGGCGGATGCGTTTTTCAGCTTTTCGCGGCGCGCCTCGGTGACGCGGCCCGCGCCGCCGACGTCTTTCAGAAAGCTCTTGACTCGAATACTCATTTCGCTGCCTCCTTTGCTGCCATCGCGTCGAGCACGGCCTTGGCCGCGGCTCTGCCGTTGGTGATCTGCGGGCCCTGCCCGTCGCCGGCCACGGCGTGTGCGCCGGCAAACTCCAGCCCGTCGATGAAGTGATCTTCCGCCATCATGGTCTTTTTGGCGACCACGTGGTTGTCCATGGAGTGCGAGTAGCCGTAGATGCTGCCCTTCCACGCGCCGACGTAGTGGGAGATCGTCATGGGCGTGGAGACCTCGATCTCGGCGATGCGGCCGCGGAAGTCCACGCCGCCGATCTTGATGTACTGCTCCATCATCTCATTGGCCAGGCGGCGCTTGAGATCGTAGTATTCCTCCTCCTTGACGCCAAGGAACGGGTCGACCGGCACCAGATTCGTGATCGACAGGTGCGTATAGCCGGCCGGCACGCAGTCAGGGTTGGCATAGTTGAGGCACACGGTCGTCAGGAAGTTGTACGGTTCGGTCAGGTTGCAGTTGTTGCGCCAGATGGCGTTCGTGTCCATCGTGTCGCCGGAGAAGGTGTTGTAGTTCGTGATGCCGTTTTCCTCGGGCGTGCCCTCGAGAATGAGCATGACCGACACGGGGCAGACACTCAGGCGGTTGCCGTTGACGAACCGAATGGCGCCGGCGGGCACTTCGCTCAGCGGCTCGATCATCTGCGTGTAGACGCGGTTCGGGTACGCGCCGCAGATGACATAGTCGCAGGCGATCTCGTCTCCGCGCTTCGTGCGCACGCCGCGGACCTTGCCGTCTTTGACGAGGATCTTTTCGACTTCCTGCCGCAGCTCGAACTGCGCGCCGTTTTCCTCGACCTTCTGCTGCATGCGCATGCTCATCTCGTGCGAGCGGTGGCGCGGCACATAGCTGCCGGAAAAATAGTCCGCCATGCAGTAGGCGTAGATCGTGAATGGGAGATTGTCCATCGGCTCGCCGACGTAGATCCAGTACGGCGTGAGCATATCGACCGCCTTCTGCGGCAGGTCAAAGGTCCGGATGACTTCCGAGGCGCTGTAGCCCGCCACGCGCACAAAGTCCGGGTGCTCGCGCAGCATGCGCAGCTTGCTCATCGGTGTCACGGATATGACGTCCATGCTGTCGTACACGCGGCGGCAGAGGCGGATGAATTCCAGCACCTTGTCGTAAGTGCCGGGGCAGGCGGCGTCAATGTCGCGCGCCATGTGCTCGTAGCCGTCGTGCAGCACGGTGTCGATGCCCTCGCCGGGCACGACGACACGGTACGGCTCCGGCACCGGCAGCCAGTCGATGTCAATGCCCATGTCGTCAAAAAACTGGCCGACCTTCAGCCGCTTGCCTTTCGGGCCGATGGACATCATCTCATGCAGCGAGGCCTCCATCTCAAAGCCGTCGCGCATGTAGTCCGTGGCGACACCGCCGGGCATGTTGTGCTTTTCGAGGATCAGAATGTCCCGCACGCCCTTGGCCTGCAGCTGCAGGGCGGCCGCCATGCCGGCCAGCGCGCCGCCGATGATGACGACATCATAGTGGTCTTTGTAAAAACGCAAGTCAATTCCTCCTTCTGTGTTTGAATCACTGCGAAAAGTATATGTCAAGAATTCTACAAGTCAAGAATTTACTTGCTTTTTCGTCACTTTTTTGGTACTATTTTCTTGTGATTCTGATTCAATCACAAATACAAGGAGGACTGCGTATGCGTTTTCAGACCATCGTTGCGCCAACGATCACGGAGTTGTTCGAGCGGCAGATCCAGGGCATGATCCTCTCCGGCCAGGTGGAGCCGGGGGAAAAGCTGCCCACGGAAGCGGAGCTGGCCGAGAATATGCACATCAGCAAGAGCGCCGTGCACGCCGGCATCAAGAATCTGGAGCGGATGGGCTTTCTGCGCGTGTCGCCGCGGCACGGGGTGTATGTTGCCGACTGGGCCGAGTGCGGCAACGTGGACACGCTCATTTCCATATTAAAATACCGCGACGGCAAGCTCGACAAGGCGACGACGGCGTCGCTGCTGCAGACGCGCAATGTCATTGAGGGGCTCGCGGTGCGGCTGTTCGTGCCCAAGCGCACGGACGATGATATTGCGGTGCTGCGCACGATCATCCATGATTTCCGGCAGGCCGCGCAGCAGCCGCGCGCGGACGTGGACAAGCTCGCAGAGCTGGCCTGTTCGTTCCACCGGTATATCTGCTTTAAGAGCGGCAACAACGTCGTGCCGCTCATCGTCAACGGTTTCCATGATGTGAATATCGTCCTCTGGGCGCAGTGGGTGCGCTCGGTCGGGCCGCGCGCCGCGGGCGATGTGCTGGAGGATTTTCTCTATTTCGTTACCCAGGGGGACGCCGAGGGCGCCATCGCACTCTTCGATACGAATACGGACGAATTCGTCTCCCGGCTCGTGGACGTGTGAAGCCGGCGGGCGATTGTTTTCGCTCTTTTCACAAATACCCCCTTTTCATCCGGGCGGTTTTATATTACAATAAAACGACGAATATGAAAAAGTGAGGGGTAGTTTTATGGAAACAGAACCCAAATATAAACGCATCCTGCTCAAGATCAGCGGCGAAGCGCTGGCCGGTGAGCAGAAGACGGGGCTGGATTTCGGCGTCATCGGGCAGGTGTGCGATGTCATCAAGGCCTGCACCGAACTGGGCGTGCAGGTAGGCGTCGTCATCGGCGGCGGCAACTTCTGGCGCGGCGTGAAAAACGGCGAGGGCAGGATGGCCCGCTCGCGCGCCGACCACATGGGCATGCTCGCCACCGTCATGAACTGTCTGGCCGTGTCCGACGTCATGGAGCAGAAGGGCATCCCCGTGCGTGTGCAGACGGCCGTCGAAATGTCGACATTTGCCGAGCACTATACCTGGGAGCGCGCCGTGGCGCATTTGGAAGAGGGCAAGGTCGTGCTCTTCGGCGCGGGCAGCGGCTGCCCGTATTTTTCGACCGACACAGCGGCGGTGCTGCGCGCCGCCGAGATCGGCGCGGACGCGATCCTGCTTGCCAAGAACATCGACGGCGTCTACAGCGCCGATCCGCACGTCGATCCCGGTGCCGTGAAGTACGACGCCATCACCTATGACGAGGTGCTGGCAAAGCATCTGGCCGTCATGGATCTGACGGCGACGTCGCTGGCCATGGAAAACGACATTCCGGTCGTCGTTTTCGCGCTGGCTGATCCGCAGAATATTGTCCGTGCCGTGATGGGCGAGCCCGTCGGCACAGTCGTGACCAAATAAAATCAAATTTGAAAACCCGATAAGGAGGATACATCATGTCTACCGATTATACCGAGTTTGAGTCCAAAATGAAAAAGACCGCTTCGGTCCTCACCGAGCAGTATGATTCCGTCCGCGCCGGCAAGGCCAACCCCGCCGTGCTCGACCGCATCACGGTCGATTACTACGGCTCTCCCACGCCCATCCAGCAGATCGCGTCGGTGAGCACGCCGGACGCCCGCTCGCTGCTCATCCAGCCGTGGGACGCATCCGTGCTCAAGGGCATTGAAAAGGCCATCCTGGCGTCCGATCTGGGCCTGAATCCCCAGAACGACGGCCGCACCATCCGCCTGATCTTCCCCGCGCTGACCGAGGAGCGCCGCCGCGACCTCGTCAAGCAGGTCAAGAAGTACGGCGAAGAGGCCAAGGTCGCCGTGCGCAACATCCGCCGCGACGCGATGGACAAGTTCAAGGCGCAGAAGAAAAAGTCCGAGATCACCGAGGACGACCTCAAGATCATCGAGAAGGATCTACAGAAGCTGACCGATGATTACATCAAGGAAGTCGAGCGCATCGCCGACGAAAAAGAGAAGGAGCTCATGGAGATCTGAGCGCCCGCACCCGCAAATGTGATACGGGGGGATTTTTCATCCCCCCGTTTGAATATCCTGTCTACAGACGCCGCCGATCCGGGCGGCGCAGGAGGAACTATGGCAAACGATAAGACGACCGCGCCGCAGGTGGATTTCTCGCGCCTGCCGCGCCACGTGGCGATCATCCTCGACGGCAACGGCCGCTGGGCCAAAAAGCGCGGCCTGCCGCGCACGGCCGGCCATGCCTACGGTGCGGAGGCGTTTCGCCGCATCGGCAACTACTGCAAGGCCATCGGCATCGAATACCTCACGGTCTACGCCTTTTCCACGGAAAACTGGCGCCGCCCGCCCGAGGAAGTGCGCACGATTATGAGCATCTTCGATAAATACATGAAGGAAGCGCTCTCGATCATGGAGCGCGACAAGTTCAAGATGCGCTTTTTCGGTGAGCGGTCCGGCCTCTCGCCGGAGCTGCAGCGCCTCATGGCTGCGGCCGAGGAAAAGAGCACGCACTACGACGGCTGCCAGATGAATCTGTGCATCAACTACGGCGGCCGCGACGAGATCCTGCACGCCGTGCGCCGGTATGCCGAGGCCTACAAGGCCGGTACCGCGCCGGAGCTCACGGAGGATGTGTTCAGCGGCTATCTGTATTCGGCCGGCATTCCGGACCCCGACCTCATCATCCGCACGAGCGGAGAGCAGCGCCTGAGTAACTTCCTGCCCTGGCAGGGCGCGTACTCGGAGCTGTATTTTACCGACGTGCTCTGGCCGGACTTTACCGAGCGCGACATGGACGCGGCCCTGGCGGAGTTCCAGCGGCGCGACCGGCGCTTTGGCGGCGTGAAATGACCGCTGCACCCGAGAGAAAGACAAACGGGAGGGACCAATCATGAAAAACAGACTGATCGTTGCGGCCATCGGCATCCCGGCGCTGCTGGCCGTGATCTTCTTCACCCCGATCTGGGGTTGGGGCATCGTGGTGGCCATCATGGCGGCGTTCTGCGCCTGGGAGCTGCTGCACACGGCCATGCCGAAGTTCGTGCCGCGCTTTGCGGTGTATGCCGGCGTGTGCGGCGCGGCCATCGTGCTCGGCGCGGCGTTCGGAAAGTCTGAGCTCGTGCTCAAGATCGCAGCCTACGTGCTGTTCGTGACCATGTTCGTCGAGATGATGATCTCGTTTCACAAGCCCGAGCGTATCCCGTTTCAGGATCTGGCGCTCGTGTTCACGGCGGGCATCGTCATCCCGTGGATGCTCTCGTCGCTCGTGCGCCTTGGTCTGAATGACCCCAAAGCGCCGTACCTGCTGCTGCCGTTCGTCATCACGTGGCTGAGCGATTCGGGCGCGTTTTTCGTCGGCCGCAGCCTGGGCAAGACCAAGCTCGCCCCGGCGCTGAGCCCGCATAAGACGGTCGAGGGCTGCGTCGGCAGCTTTGTGTGCGCGATCGCGGCGGCCATGCTCTACGGCCTCGTACTGCACCTGTGTGGCTACCGCGTGCAGATCGGTCTGCTCGCCATCTACGGTTTCTTCGGCAGCCTTGCCGGACAGACGGGCGACCTGGCGTTTTCCGCCATCAAGCGCGAGCACGGCGTGAAGGACTACAGCAATCTGCTGCCCGGTCACGGCGGTATGCTCGACCGGTTTGACAGCACCATCTTCACCGCGCCCATGCTTGAGCTGCTGGTGCTGCTGGCACCGGCGATCGCGGTCGTGGCGCAGTAAAGGAGCATAACTATGGTACATTCGATTTCCATTCTCGGTTCTACCGGCAGTATTGGCCGGCAGACCGTTGCCGTCGCGGAGCATCTGGGGCTGAACGTCCGTGCGCTGACGACGAACCGCAACATTCAGCTCGCCGAGGAGCAGGCGCGCCGCCTGCATCCGGCGTTCGTCGCCGTGACGGATGAGGCGTCTGCCAAGGCGCTGCGCATCGCGCTCGCCGATACGGACATCGCCGTCGGCGGCGGAGAAAACGCACTGTGCGAGGCGGCGGTCATCTCCGATACGGACGCGGTCGTCACGGCGGTGTCCGGCGCGGTCGGCCTGCGGCCGACGCTTGCGGCCATCGAAAAGGGACGGCGCATTGCGCTGGCCAATAAGGAGACGCTCGTGTGCGCGGGCGACATCGTCATGCGCCGCGCCAGAGAATGCGGTGCGGAGATCGTGCCGGTCGATTCCGAGCACTCGGCCATTTTCCAGTGCCTGACCGGCCGGGAGGGCGAGCTGCACAAGATCCTGCTCACCGGCTCCGGCGGCCCCTTCCGCGGCTGGACACGCGAACAAACGCGCGACGTCACGCCCGAGATGGCCGTCCGTCACCCGAACTGGAGCATGGGCGCGAAAATCAGCGTAGACTCCGCGACCATGATGAACAAGGGCCTGGAATTCATCGAGGCCATGCACCTGTTCGGCGTCACGCCGGACGATATCCAGGTGCTCATCCACCCGGAGAGCGTCGTGCACTCGATGGTCGAGCTGCTCGACGGCACGGTTATCGCCCAGCTCGGCGTGCCGGATATGGGCCTGCCCATCCAGTACGCGCTCACATACCCAGAGCGCAGACCCAGCCGCAGCGACCGGTTGGACTTCACGGCCTATCCCGGTGGGCTGCATTTCTACGCGCCCGATCTCGAGGCGCTGCCGTGCCTTGCGCTCGCCATGCAGTGCGCGCGCACCGGCGGCACTGCGCCGACGGTCATGAACGCGGCCAACGAAGTCGCCGTGCACCTGTTTCTGGACCATGAAATTGGGTATCATTCCATTTATGAGAGCGTGGCGGCGGCGGTGGATGCCATCGCGCCGGTCGCCGCGCCCGATCTGGACGTCATCCGCGCGGCCGATCAGGAGGCCCGCGCGTTCGTCCGGTCATATTTCCATTTCTGAAAGGACACCTGCATGTATATTCTGCTCGCAATTCTCGTCTTTGGGATCCTCATCGCCGTGCACGAGCTCGGCCATTTCCTCGTGGCCAAGGCGTGCGGGGTGCGTGTGGATGAGTTCGCCATCGGCATGGGCCCCGCCATTTGGAAAAAGCAGAAGGGGGAGACGCTCTACGCCGTCCGCTGCCTGCCGATCGGCGGGTTTTGCGCCATGGCGGGCGAGGACGAGGCGATCGACGACCCGCGCGCGTTCACGAGCCAGCCGGCATGGAAGCGGTTTCTGATCCTCTGCGCCGGTGCGTTCATGAACTTTGTGTTCGGCCTGCTGCTGCTTCTGATCGTGTTCGCGCAGGCGAAGAGCTTTTCCACGCCGACGCTCACGGACTTCATGGACGGCTGCCCCTATCAGGGAGAGAACGCCCTGCAGGTGGGCGATACGATCTGGAGCATCGACGGACACCGCATCTATTTTACGACCAATGTCAGCGAATATCTCGCCCGCGGTGGCGACACGCATGACATCGTCGTCAAGCGTGACGGTGAAAAGGTCGCGCTCAACGATTTTTACCTCGTCGCGCGCGAGTATCCGGGGCAGGACGGCAAAATGTACGGCTTCTACTTCGGCACGAAGCCGGCAACGTTCGGCGCCAAGCTCCAGACCACGTGGTACAGCGCGATGGACTTCGTGCGCATGGTCTGGATGGGGCTGAGCGATCTGTTCGCGGGCGCAGTCGGCGTCAAGGATCTGTCCGGCCCGGTCGGCATCGTGAGCATGATGAACGAGGTCGGCAAGGAGTCGGCCACGAAGGCGGCCGCCTTCTCGAACATCGCCTACTTCTCGGCGTTCATCGCCGTGAACCTTGCGGTCATGAACATGCTGCCGCTGCCGGCGCTCGACGGCGGGCGCGTGTTCTGCCTGCTCGTCACGTGGGTGCTCGAGCGGATCAGCCGCAGAAAGATCGACCCCAAATATGAGGGCTATATCCACACGGCGGGGCTGGTGCTGCTGCTGGCACTGATGGCCTACGTCATGTATAACGACATTTCCAAACTTGTCACCTGATCCGGGGCGGATCTTTCCGCCTCGGGCTTTCGTGCGTTTTCAGGCTTCTCGGAGATACAGGAGTGTTTATGAAAAGAACCCAGACAAAACAGATCCATGTCGGCCCCGTTGCCATCGGCGGCGGCGCCCCGGTCGCGGTGCAGTCCATGTGCAACACGCACACCTCGGACGCGCGCGCGACCATCGAGCAGATCGCCCGGCTGCATGACGCCGGGTGCGAGATCATCCGCCTCGCCGTGCCGGATCAGGCCGCGGCGGATGCCCTGCCCGAGATCGTGCACGCCTCGCCCATCCCGGTCGTGGCCGACATCCACTTTGACTACCGCCTTGCGCTCGCAGCGGCGAAGGCCGGCGTGCACAAGATCCGCATCAACCCCGGCAACATCGGCGACGACGACCGGGTGAAGGCGGTGGTGGACGCCTGCCAGCAGAAGAACATCCCCATCCGCATCGGCGTCAACGGCGGCAGCCTGGAAAAGCGCCTGCTCGAAAAGTACGGCCACCCGACGCCGGAGGCGCTCGTCGAGAGTGCGCAGGGGCACATTGATCTGCTGCACCGGTATGATTTTGACGACATCGCCCTGTCGATGAAGAGCTCCACCGTGCCGCTGACGATCGCGGCCTACCGGCTCGCGGCCGAGCGGTTTCCCTATCCGCTGCACGTCGGCGTCACGGAGACCGGCACGGCCTATAACGGCATCATCCGCTCTGCCGTCGGCATCGGCACGCTGCTGTCCGAGGGCATCGGCGATACGATCCGCGTCTCGCTCACGGCCGACCCCGTGGAGGAGGTGCGCGCCGGCATCGCTATTTTGAAGGCGGCCGGGCTGCGCCGCGAGGGCGTACGCTTCGTCTCGTGCCCGACGTGCGGCCGCACGCAGATCGACCTCATCGCGCTCGCGCAGGAGGTCGAGCAGCGGCTTCAGGGGCTGGAGCGCGAGATCACGGTCGCCGTGATGGGCTGTGTCGTCAACGGCCCCGGCGAGGCGCACGAGGCGGACTACGGCATCGCCGGCGGCAAGGACTGCGGCCTGCTGTTTCGCCGCGGCGAGATCCTTGGCAAGTACCCCGCGGACAAGCTGGCCGATGCGCTGGTGGACCTGATCCTGAGCGAAAAGTGAGGAAGCTATGAGCGAAAAGATCCCGTTTCTCGATATGTTCCCGGACTGCGCGTCCCTGCAGGATAGCTGCGGCGGTCTTGACAAGGCGGAGGTGCTCGACGTGCTCATCGAGCGCGAGAGCATGACGATGCTGCTGCATACGTGGTTTGCGCGTATGCCGGCGCCGGTCGAGCGCACGAATATCGAGCAGCTGCTCGCGGCGCAGTTCCGGCTGCGCGGCGTGCAGATCCAGGCGGAATATCCCGCCCCGGAGCAGAAAAAAGAGGAGAAGAAGGCCAAGGCCAAGGTCCTCATGGGCAAGCCCATTCCGAAGCGCTCGGACATCACGCCCATGAACGAGCTCACGCTCGAGAGCGGCAATGTCACGCTCGAGGGCGAGGTGTTTGCCGTCAACAGCCGCGAGATTGCAAAGTACGGCTCGGCCGTGCTCTCGTTTGACATGACCGACAGCACAAGCAGCGTGCGCGTGTCGCGCTTTCTGCGCTCGGACGACGATCAGAGCATCGTCGGCATGATCCACGAGGGCATGTGGCTGCGTGTGCAGGGCAAGATCAACTACAGCAAATACGATGAAGACATGGTGCTCGAGCCGCGCAACATCGTGCAGGGGGAGAAGGTCATCCGCCCCGACAACGCGCCGCAAAAGCGCGTGGAGCTGCACTTACATACCCGCTATTCGGCGCTCGACGCCATCTCCGACCCCGCCGACCTCGTGGCCCGCGCGGCCTACTGGGGCCACCCGGCCATCGCCGTGACGGATCACGGCGTGGCGCAGGCGTTTCCGGATATGTGGAAGGCGTCGAAGAAATACGGCGTGAAGATCATCTACGGCGAGGAGGGCTACCTCGTCAACGACGTGGACGGCACGCTCGCCGTGCACGGGCAGAGCGACCTGCCGCTCGACGCGGAGTTTATCGCCTTCGATATCGAGACGACCGGCCTGCACCTGGACACAAACCGCATGACGGAGATCGGCGCGGTGCTCTTCTCCGGCGGCGAGATCAAGGCGGAGTTTGACACGTTCGTCGACCCGCACATGCCCATCCCGGCCGAGATCACGCGCCTGACCGGCATTACGGATGCCGATGTGGCCGGCGCGCCGGACGAGGCGGAGGCCATGCGCCAGTTTCTCGACTTTGCGGGCGGACGGCCGATCATCGCGCACAATGCCGACTTTGATACCGGCTTCATGAGCGCGGCCTGCCGCCGGGCGGGCATCCCGTTCGAACCGGTGTATCTCGACACGCTGGTGCTCGCGCAGTACCTGCTGCCGGATCTCAAGCACCACAAGCTCGACCAGGTCTCGAACCGCCTGAGCCTGCCGGACTTCAACCACCACCGCGCGTGCGACGATGCAATGGTCGTGGCGCGCATCATGGACAAGTTCCTGCCCATGCTCGCGGCGAAGGGCGCAAAGACGATCGGCGACTTCAACGATCTCGTGCGCGGCGGCCTGAAGGAGAAGCGCCGCACGCACCACATCTCCATTCTGGTGAAAAACAAGACCGGCCTGAAAAACCTCTACGAGATCATTTCCCGGTCGTATCTGAAGTATTTCAAGCGCAACCCCACCATCCCTAAGAGCCTGCTTATGGAATACCGCGAGGGCCTCATCATCGGCTCCGCCTGCGAGGCGGGCGAGGTGTTCGAGGCGGTGCTGCGCGGCAAGAGCGACACGGAGCTGCGGCGCATCGCGTCGTTTTACGACTATCTCGAGATCATGCCGCTGGCGAATAACCACTTCCTACTCGACAACGGCACCGTGCGCAGCGAGGAATCCCTGCGCAACCTCAACCGCCGCATCGTGCAGCTCGGCGAGGAGCTCGGCAAGCCCGTTGTGGCGACGTGCGACGTGCATTTTCTCGATCCCGAGCAGGAGATCTTCCGCCGCATCCTGCTGGCGGCCAAGAAATTCTCCGACGCGGACAAGGCCATGCCGCTCTATTACCGCACGACGGAGGAGATGCTCGACGAATTTGCCTACCTCGGCCCGGAAAAGGCGCAGGAGGTCGTTGTCACGAACACGAACGCCATTGCCGACAGCGTCGAGGTGTTCGAGCTCCTGCCGAAGGATCTCTACCCGCCGAAGATCGAAAACTCCGCCCAGCAGCTCAAAGACCTGGTCTACGGCAAGATGGCGGAGATCTACGGCGAAAACCCGCCGAAGCTCATCACCGACCGCGTCGAGACCGAGCTGCACGACATCCTCTCGCGCGGGTATGACGTCATTTACATGAGTGCGCAGAAACTTGTCGCCAACTCCCTCGAGCATGGCTATCTGGTCGGCAGCCGAGGCAGCGTCGGCTCGTCGCTCGTGGCGTATTTCTCCGGCATCACGGAGGTCAACTCGCTCCCGCCGCACTATGTCTGCCCGCAGTGCAAGTATACGGACTTTGACTCCGGCGCGGGCTTCGGCTGCGGCGCGGATATGCCGGACAAGGTGTGCCCCAGGTGCGGGGCGAAGCTGCGCAAGGACGGTTTCGACATCCCGTTTGAGACGTTCCTCGGCTTCGGCGGCGACAAGGTGCCCGATATCGACCTGAACTTCTCGGGCGAATATCAGGCCAAGGCGCATAAATACACCGAAGAGCTCTTCGGCTCGGATCACGTGTTCCGCGCCGGCACGATCGGCACGCTGGCGGAAAAGACGGCCTACGGCTATGTCCTCAAGTACCTCGAGGAGCGCGGCAAGACCCTGCCGAAGGCGGAGATGAACCGCCTCGCGCTCGGCTGCGTCGGCGTCAAGCGCACGACCGGCCAGCACCCCGGCGGCCTCGTCGTCATCCCGCAGGACAAGGACGTCACGGATTTCTGCCCCGTGCAGCACCCGGCCGACGATCCGAACAGCGACATCATCACCACCCATTTTGAATATCACTCCATGGAGGCAAATATCCTGAAGCTGGATATGCTGGGACACGATGACCCCACTATGGTGCGCATGATGCAGGACCTCACCGGGGTAGACCCCCACGAGATCCCCCTGGACGATCCGGATACCATGTCCATCTTCATTTCCAGCAAGGTGCTGGGCTATGAGAACGACCCCATTCTGGGGCCCACCGGCGCCGTGGCCATCCCGGAGTTCAACACCCGGTTCACCCGTCAGATGCTGATCGACACCCAGCCCAAGGACTTCAACACCCTGGTGCGGCTTTCCGGCTTCTCCCACGGCACCGACGTGTGGATAGGCAACGCCCGGGAGCTGATTTTGAGCGGCACTGCCAGTGTTCTGGAAACGGTGGGCTGCCGTGATGACATCATGCTCTACCTCATTTCCAAGGGCATGGATCCCAAGATGAGCTTCAAGATCATGGAGAAGGTCCGAAAGGGCAAGGTGAAAAAGGGCGGCTTTGACGAGGGCTGGGAGGAGGCCATGATGGAGCACGATGTGCCGGACTGGTACATTGA
>ERZ773190.2583-NODE-2583-length-13642-cov-10.154412_pt1 | contig 13642 bp, 8 predicted proteins | sample MGYA00511111_ERZ773190 | MGnify/ENA primary metagenome ERZ773190 (study PRJEB29015, sample SAMEA2737777) | human gut metagenome | biome: human gut; feature: human-associated habitat; material: faeces | place: China | collected 2012 ... | reverse complement strand
TCCGCCACTGGCGGCGGTCGTCGTTGTTGCCCCTAGTAGGGGAGCCTCTGGCGAAGAGGAATAGCTTTACGGAATGCCAAAGCCTCCCCTCGGTAGGGGAGGTGGCATTGCGAAGCAATGACGGAGAGGTTAATTTTCCGCCAAAAACTCCGGCAGCTCCTTCTCCATCTCCGCCAGCGCATTTCCGCGGTGACTGATGGCGTCCTTCTCGTCGGGAGTCAGCTGGGCATAGCTGCGGCCCTCCGAGTTGGGGCGCTTGTCCGTCTTGCCCACACCGCACTCGTCGGGGATGAAGAGCGGGTCGTAGCCGAAGCCGTAGTCCCCGGCCAGCCGCTCAAAGGCGACGCGGCCCGGGCATTCGCCCCGGCAGGTGAGGTGCTGGCCGGTGGGCAGGATGAAGCAGACCGCCGCCACGAACTTCGCGCCGCGCTGCCCCGCCGGGACGTCCTTCATGTTCTCGAGGAGCTTGTCGTTGTTGGCCTCGTCGTCGCCGTGGTGGCCGCAGTAGCGGGCGCTGTAGACGCCGGGAACGCCGTCCAGCGCGTCCACGCAGAGGCCGGAATCGTCGGCGATGGTGGGCAGGCCGCTGGCCTTGCAGATGGTCTCGGCCTTGATGAGGGCATTGGCCTCAAAGGTAGTGCCGGTCTCGTCCGGCTCGATGGTGATGCCAAGCTCCTTCTGGCTGACCACTTCGTGGCCCTGAGCCTCGAGGATGCGCCGCAGCTCGCGGAGCTTTCCGGCGTTGCCGGTGGCTGCACAAATCTTCATAAGATCGCTCCTTAATGCTTCCATCCCGTGCGGGGGATGAGCTCTTCCACAAAGCCCTCCGGGGTGAAGGGGATGAGGTCGTCGATGCCCTCGCCCACGCCGATGAACCGCACCGGCAGACCGAGGCGCTGCTTGACGGCCACCACGCAGCCGCCCTTGGCCGTGCCGTCGAGCTTGGTCAGGATGATGCCGGTGGCGTCAGCAGCCTTGCAGAATTCCTTCGCCTGGCTGATGGCGTTCTGGCCCGTGATGGCGTCCAGCACCAGCAGGGTCTCGAGGCTGGCTTCGGGAGCGGCCTTCTTGACGCTGCGGCTGATCTTGGACAGCTCGCTCATCAGGTTCGACTTGTTGTGGAGACGTCCGGCCGTATCGGCGATGACCATGTCATAGCCCCGGGCGGTGGCAGACTTCACGGTGTCGAAGATGACGGCGGCGGGGTCTGCGCCCTCGCCGGCCTTGACGATCGGCACACCGGCGCGGCCCGCCCAGATCTCCAGTTGCTCGCTGGCAGCGGCGCGGAAGGTGTCGCCTGCGGCCAGCATGACCTTTTTGCCCTGACGGGTGTAGTAGTCGGCCAGCTTTGCGATGCTGGTGGTCTTGCCCACGCCGTTGACGCCGATGACGAGGATGACGGCGGGATGGCCGTCCAGCGCCATTTCAGCTTCCGGGCGCATCTCGTCGGCGATGATGTCGCGCAGAGCGTCAGCCGCCTGTTCGCCGGTCTTGAGGCCCTTTTCCTGCACGCGGTCGCGGAGGGCGTCCACCAGCTTCATGGCGACGTCGCCGCCCACGTCGGCGAGGATGAGCTGTTCTTCCAGCTCATCGTACAGATCGTCGTCGATCTTGCTGCCGGTGAGGGTGTTCAGGATGTTGCCCCAAAAGCCCGTGCGGGTCTTTTCGAGGCCGTCTTTCATTTTGTCCTTTTCTTTTTTGCCAAATCCAAAGAGTCCCATGGGTTCTCTCCTTTTTCAGGTTTTATGCTCTTTTTTAGCTTATCCTTCGTACAACCTCTCAGTCGGGCTTGCGCCCGCCAGCTCCCCTGGTAGGGGAGCCTCTGGCGAAAAGGGAAAGTTCCCGGTTTTGCCAAGGCCTCCCCTCGTTAGGAGCAACAACGACGACCGCCGCCAGTGGCGGAAACAGGGAGTCGCTGTTGGGGCCGCGGCCAGCAAGGCGCAAGCAAAGCGCTGCGGATGCTGGGTGCCGCAACCCGGGCAGTGGCATCGCGCAGCGATGACGGAGAGGTTCAGCTCCGTCTTATTATACCTACGAAACCAGTTCCGCGTCAACCTGTTCCAAATCGAGTTTGAGCAGTTTGGAGACGCCGTCCTCCTGCATGGTGACGCCGTAGAGGACGTTGGCGGCCTCCATGGTGCCGCGGCGGTGGGTGATGACGATGAACTGGGTCTTGTCGCTCACCCGGCGCAGGTACTGCGCGAAGCGGACGACGTTGGCGTCATCCAGCGCGGCCTCGATCTCGTCGAGGATGCAGAAGGGCGCGGGGTTGACGGCGAGGATGGCGAAATAGATGCTGATGGCCACCAGCGCCTGCTCGCCGCCGGACAGGGCTTCCAGGTTCTTGATGACCTTGCCCGGCGGGGCCACCCGGATGCCGATGCCGCAGGAGAGCACGTCGCTCTCATCTTCCAGCACAAGGCTGGCCTCGCCGCCGCCGAACAGTTCGGTGAAGACGCGGCCAAAGTTCTCGTTGATGGCCCGGAAGCTGTCGGTGAAGATGTCTTTCATCTGGCCCGACAGGCTGGTGATCATCCTGGTCAGCTCGTTCCTGCTGCCCTCGACGTCCTCCACCTGAGCGCGGAGGGTGTCGTAGCGGGCCTTGACCTCCTGATACTCCTCGATGGCGCTGACATTGACGTTGCCCAGAGCGCGTATCCTGCCCCGCAGGTCGGCCACCTGCGCCCGGAGGACGTTCACGTTCTCGAACTCCACGCAGAGCTCTTCGGCCTGAGAGAGGGTCAGCTGATACTCGTCCCAGAGCTTCGCGGCCATCTGGTCGTATTCGCCCTCGGCGGCGGCTTTCCGCTCCGCCAGACGGGCCATCTCGCGGCCCATCTCTTCCCGCTCATCGGCGGCGGTGCGGCCTTTTGCAAGAGCCTCCGTCTCGTCCTTCTGGCAGAGCAGGCGCTTCTCGGTGGCCTCGCGTATCTCGGCCTCTTTTGCCGCGATGAGCGCGGTGCTGTCGGTCTTGGCCCGGCGGATGGCCTCTATCTCTTCCTGACAGGCCCCGCTGCGGGCGGCGAGAGCCGTGAGGCTCTCTTCCAGCGCGGCGCGGCGGCTCTCAGCGTCTCTGGCCTGTTTTTCCAGCGCTTCGATCTGGCTGCGGGCCAGCTCGGCGTCCTTCTGACGGGCCAGCTGCTCCATCCGCTTGGCGCTCAGACGCTCGGCGAGGCTCCGCTGCTGTGCAAGGAAGGCGTCGTCGCCCTCGGCGATGCGTTCCAGCTCGGCCGTCCGCGTCTCGATGTCGGCGGCAAGGGCTTCTTCCTGCTTTGCGGCGTCTTCGGCACGGGCGCGGGCGGCGTCCAACTGGGCTTTCCGCCGCTCCATCTCATCCTGACGCCCGGCGAGCGCCGCTTCCGACTGCTCCACAGCCGCCTCGAGACGTTTCTGTTCGGCCTCGGCGCGGATGCGGTCATTGGCCGCCGTAATGATCTCGCTCTCGGTGGCGGTCAGCTCTGCGGCCAGCGCATCCACCTGCGTTTTCAGCTCGTCGGTGCGGTCCTGCGCCGCGAGGCAGTCCTTCTGGAGTTTAGCGGCCCTGACGCGCAGCTCTTCCATCTCCTGCTTGCGGGTAAAGAGGCCCGCCGACCGCTGGACGCTGCCGCCGGTGAAGCTGCCGCCCGCGTTGATGACCTGACCGTCCAGCGTGACCACCTTGTTGTGGTAGCCCAGCTCCCGGGCCACACGGGAGGCTTCGTTGATGTCATCCACCACCACGATGCGGCCCAGCAGATTCGACACGATGTTCGCATAGCGGGGGTCGGCCTTGACGAGGCTGGACGCCAGCCGGGCCGAACCGGAAAGACTCCCCCGGAAAAAGCCGGGCTGAACGGTGTCCAGCGGCAGAAAGGTGGCGCGGCCCGCGTTCTCGCTGCGGAGCAGGGCGATGCCGGCCTTGGCAGCGGCTTCGTTCTCCACCACGATGTTCTGCAGCGCGCCGCCCAATGCCGTTTCGATGGCGACTTCCCGCCCCGGCTCGACGCTCAAAATCGACGACACCGGCCCGATGATGCCCCGCAGACGGCGGGCCGACGCGGCCCGCATGACCGTCTTGACCGAGTTCTGGTAGCCGTCCATGTTCTTTTCCAGCTCTTTCAGCACGCCGAGGCGCTGGCGGGCGGCGTCCAGTTCACGGCCAAGCTTCTGCTCGGCGGCATCGGCCTCATTGAGGGCGGCGCGACGGCCTTTCAGCTTGAGCTCCACGCCGGCCTTCACATTTGCCAGCTGCTTTTCGTTCTCGGCCAGCATCTTCCGGTACTCGATGGTATCGGCAAGGTCCTGCTTTGCCTCGTCCCGCTGGGCCTCGAGGGCCTCAGTGTTCTCGGCGAGGGTGGGCAGTTGCTCCTGCGCGGCCTGAGCGGCGGCTTCGGCGGCGGCTTTCGCCACCTGTGCCTCGGTACGCTTCGCCGTCAGGTCGGCCACCTCAGCCCGCAGGATGTCCCGGCGGGCGCCGTTGGCGTTGTTCTCGCTGGTCAGACGCAGGAGTTCCGCGTCCAGCTCGGCCAGCTCTGCGGCCAGCTTCTCCCCTGTCGCTGCCATGGACCGGGCCACGGCGCGGTGGCGTTCCAGCGCGGCGGCAGCCTCGGTGCTGTCCTGCTCGCCTGCGGCGATGTCCTCCCGCAGTGCGGCGGCGCTCTCCTCGTTGCGGGCGATGTCGTTTTCCAGCACGGCGATTCGGCTGTCGCTGCCGGAAAGCTCTTCTGTGATGCTGCGAATATCCCCATTCAGGCGCTCGACGGCAATGGTCAGCTGCTGTGCCTGCATACGGATCTTCTCAGCCTCGGCCTCGGCGGCTCTGGCCTCCCGGTCAAACCGCTCATACTCGGCCTGAGCGGTCTCATAGTCCCGCACCTGACGGCGGACGGCCTCCCGGGCGCGGTGGACGCCGTCGGTCCAGAGGGTGACTTCCAGCGTCTTCCGCCGGGCGCTGAGCTCGAGGAAACGCCGGGCCTTCTCGCTCTCTTTTTCCAGCGGGCCGATCCGGGCTTCCAGCTCGTCGAGGATGTCCCGCAGACGCTCGAGGTTCTCTGCCGCCGCGGCCAGACGCCGCTCCGCCTCGTTTTTGCGGTAGCGGTACTTGGCGATGCCGCAGGCTTCCTCGAAAATTTCGCGGCGCTCGCTGCTTTTTGCGGCGACGATCTCCGCGATGCGGCCCTGTCCGATGACAGAGTAGCCGTCCCGGCCGATGCCGGTGTCCAGCAGCAGCTCGTAGATGTCCTTGAGGCGGCAGAGCTGGCCGTTGATGGTGTACTCGCTCTCGCCGGAGCGGTAGTATTTGCGGCCGATGACGGCTTCGTCGGCGTCGATGTCCAGCGTGTGGGCGCTGTTATCCAGCGTCAGGCGCACCATGGCAAAGCCCATGGCTCCCCGGCGGCGGGTGCCGCCGAAGATGACGTCCTCCATCTTTCCGGCAGCGCGAAGCTGGCGGGAGCTGGTCTCGCCCAGCACCCACCGCACCGCGTCCGACAGATTGGACTTACCCGAGCCGTTGGGGCCGACGACGCCGGTGACGCCCTCGTCGAAGCGTATTCTGACCTTATCGGGGAAACTCTTGAAACCTTGAATTTCTAGTTCCTTGAACACCATGTTACTTTTCCTTGATGACGCCCAACAGCTTCAGGGCCTCGCGGGCGGCATGCTGCTCCGCCATTTTCTTGCTGCGGCCCTCGCCCCGGGCCACGCAGTCCGAGTTGAACCGGACGGCCACCACAAAGTGCTTGTTGTGGTCGGGGCCGGTCTCCTGCTCCACCACATAGCTCAGCTTCTCTTCGGGGTTCTGCTGGACGATCTCCTGCAGGCGGGTCTTGTAGTCAGCCTCGGCGTACTTGCCCTCGGTGATAAAGGGCAGGATGAAGTTCTTTGCCACCTCCATGCCGCCGTCAAGGTAGAGGGCGGCGATGAGGGCTTCAAAGGCGTCCGACACGACGCTGGGGCGGGTGCGGCCCCCGCAGTGCTCTTCGCCCCGGCCCAGACGCAGGTAATCGCCGAGATTGATCTCCTGAGCGAACTGGAACAGTGCGCCCTCGCTGACGAGGCTGGAGCGGATGCGGGTCAGATCGCCCTCAGGGCGGTCAGCATAGGCGTGGAACAGATAGTCCGCCGAGACGATCTGCAGCACGCTGTCGCCCAGAAACTCAAGCCGCTCGTTGTGTTTGACGGGCGGGCGGGTCTCGTTGGCGTAGCTGGTGTGGGTGAGCGCCGTTTCCAGCAGCTCCGGGTGCTTGAACTTGTAACCAATAATTGTTTCGAGTTGATGGCTCATTGATGTTATATCTCCCTTATGTCATTGCTTTTTTATGCCGTTCTTTTTATGAAAAACGTCTTGCAATTATAAGACTCAAAACCGTTTTGCCAAAGGCTCCCCCCTTGGGGGAGCTGGCCGACTTCAGTCGGCCTGAGAGGGCTTCAGTTCGTCCAGCGCAGCCTGCATGGTGCCGCACAGATCGTTCTCCACGCAAATCTTAGCCTGACGGATGGCGTTCTTTATGCCCTTGGCCTTGGATGAGCCGTGAGCCTTGATGACCGGCTGCTTTGCGCCCAGGAAGGGTGCGCCGCCGTACTCCTCGCTGTCCATCTGGTGCTTGAGGCTTCCCACGCCGCTCTTGAGCAGCAGGTAGGCGATCTTGCCGCCGAGGTTTGCCAGGAACATCTCCTTGAGCATCCCCAGCAGCATCTTGGCCACGCCCTCGGTCAGCTTGAGGATGACATTGCCGGTAAAGCCGTCGCAGACCACCACATCCACATCACCGTTGGGCACGTCACGGGGCTCGATGTTGCCCACGAACCGGATGCCCGGTGTTGCCTTGAGCAGCTGGTGGGCTTCCCGGAGCATCGGGGTTCCCTTGCTCTCCTCGGCACCGTTGTTTGCCAGCGCCACGGTGGGGGCGGTGCGGCCCTCTACCTTGTTGACATAACAGCTGCCCATCACGGCAAAGGCTGCCAGCATCTCGGGGCGACACTCCACGTTCGCGCCGCAGTCCAGCAGCAGATAGGCCTTGTTTTTGGCCGGCACCATGGTGGCCAGGGCCGGGCGCTTTACGCCCTTGAGGGTGCGCACGATGAGGCTTGCACCCACATGGAGCGCGCCGGTGCTTCCGGCAGAGACAAAGGCATCGCCCTTTCCCTCCTTCAGCAGGTTCAGGCCCACCACGATGGAGGAATCCTTCTTGCTGCGGATGGCCCTTGCAGGCTCATCGCACATCTCAATGGTCTCGGTGCAGTTGACCAGCTCGATGCCGTCCAGCGGGATATTGTGCTCGGCAGCCGTCTTGCGCACCAGCTCCTCGTTGCCCACGCCGATGACCTGCACACCGTACTCTTTCACAGCCTGTGCGGTGCCTTCCAGCACAGCCAGCGGGGCGTTGTCGCCGCCCATCATATCAACGATAATTTTCATAAACGTCGTCCTTTCTTGGTCAGCGTCCTCACCCTCTCAGGCGCTTCGCGCCAGCTCTCCCAAAGGGAGAGCCGATTGCGGCCCATGGTCAGCACCTGCTGAATCTGGGATATGCGTTGCCTCTCCCTTTTGGGAGAGGTGGCATTGCGAAGCAATGACGGAGAGGGCAAGCCCGTTTCCCGTTTAGAATCCAGTTTCATCCAGCCACTGTTGGAAGCTGGCCACGGCACGCTCGGCCACGGCCATGTAACGCAGGCGCTTGTCACGGGGGCGGCTCTCGGCCGGCAGTGGGGGCAGGATGCCCATATTCGCGCCCATGGGCTGGAAATGCTTGTTCTCGGTGGTCAGATACTGGATCAGCGCGCCGCACATGGTATCCACCGGCGGCGGGGGCAGCTGCCTGCCCTCCAGCCGGGCGTAGACGCTCCGGGCTGCCAGCAGGCCGCAGGCGGCGCTCTCCATATAGCCCTCAAAGCCGGTGATCTGGCCCGCAAAGAACACGTTGGGGTGCTCCTTCAGGAACAGGCCCGCGTCCAGCACACGGGGCGCATCCAGAAAGGTGTTGCGGTGCATGACACCGTACCGCACGAACTCGGCATTTTCCAGGCCCGGGATCATGCTGAACACCCGCTTCTGCTCGCCCCACTTGAGGTTGGTCTGGAAGCCCACGATATTATAGAGGGTGCGTTCCTTATTCTCGGCGCGGAGCTGGACATTGGCCCAGGGGCGGTGGCCGGTGTTGGGGTCCACCAGACCCACCGGGCGCAGGGGGCCGAAACGCATGGTATCAGCACCCCGGGCGGCCATGATCTCAATGGGCATACAGCCCTCGTAGACCGTGACGGTATCCGCTTTTTTGCCGTGGGCATCGGGGTCGGGCTGTGCGCCCTGCTCCGCACCGGCATCGAAGGCATGGAGCGGGGCACGCTCTGCCGAAGCCAGCGCGGCGTGGAAAGCCTCATACTCTGCCTTATTGAAGGGGCAGTTCAGGTAATCTGCCTCGCCCCGGTCGTACCGGGAAGCGGCGAACACCTTGTTGTAATCCAGGCTCTCGGCCGTGACGATGGGAGCTACGGCATCATAGAAATGGAGCCGCTCATCGCCGGTCAGGCGGCCGATCTCGTCGGCCAGCGCACCATCGGTCAGGGGGCCGGTGGCCACCAGAATGGGTGCACTCTCATCGATGTGCTCCACCTGCTCCCGCACCACAGTGATGTTGGGGCACTCCTCCACCCGCCGGGTCACGGCGGCGCTGAATGCATCCCGGTCCACGGCCAATGCGCCGCCCGCGGCCACACGGGCCTCCTCGGCGGCTTCCAGCAGCTGGCTGCCCATCCGGCGCATCTCCTCTTTCAGCAGGCCGGAAGCAGAATCCAGACGCTCGGCCTTCAGGCTGTTGGAGCAGATCAGCTCCGCAAAGCCCGCGCTCTTGTGAGCCGGGGAAAAGTGGGTGGGCTTCTGCTCGTAGAGCGTTACCTGAACGCCCTTGCCTGCCAGCCACAGCGCCGCCTCGCAGCCTGCCAGACCGGCACCCAGTACAGTTACTTTGTAACTCATAATTTCATCCTTCAGCATCTTCACCCTCTCAGGCCGCTTTGCGTCCAGCTCCCCCAAAGGGGGAGCCTGTGCAGCATCCCGGTCAGCAGCAGCTGCCCGTTTGCCGCCATTGCCTCTCCCTTTGGGAGAGGTGGCATCGCGCAGGCGATGCCGGAGAGGGCGAAACAGTTTATCGGTTTGATCAATCCTTCTTCGGCACCGGCATCTCAAAGCCGCAGCCCTCTTTTGCGCAGTAGAGCTTGGAGCCCTTGCGGAACAGGGTGGAGCCGCACTTTTCGCACTTGGTGGGCACCGGGGTATCCCAGGTCATAAAGTCGCAGTCGGGGTAGCGCTCACAGCCGTAGTAGATGCGGCCCTTGGCGCTCTTGCGCTCCAGCATCCGGCCCTTGCCGCACTTGGGGCAGATACCGCCGGTGTCCTTGACCAGACGCTTGGTGCCCCGGCACTCGGGGAAGCCGGAGCAGGCCAGGAACTTGCCGTACTTGCCCACCTTGATGACCATGGGGCGGCCGCAGAGGTCGCAGACCTCGCTGGAAGGCTCGTCCGGCACCTTGACCTTCTTGCCCTCCATGTTCTTTTCGGCCTGTTCCAGGCTGGCGGCAAAGCCCTGATAGAAATCGTCCACGGTCTTGTGCCAATCGGCCTTGCCGCTCTCGATCTTATCCAGGTTCTTCTCCATCTCAGCCGAGAAGTCCACGTCCACGATATGGGGGAACTGCTCCAGCATCAGGCCGTCCACGGCGCGGCCCAGCAGGGTGGGCTTGAGCTTTTTCTGCTCCCGCTCCACATAGCCGCGGTCGATGATGGTGGTGATGATGGGCGCATAGGTCGAGGGACGGCCAATGCCATTTTCCTCCAGCGCCTTGATCAGGGTCGCTTCGGTGTAGCGGGCGGGAGGCTGGGTGAATTTCTGCTCACTCTTCAGCTCCTTGAGCTTGAGCAGCTGACCCTGTTCCAGCGGGGGCAGGCTGGTCTCCTTCTTTTCCTTTTCATCGGTGGCTTCCTCGTACAGCACGGTAAAGCCATCAAAGGTCACGGTGTAGCCGCTGGCCTTGAAGCGGTAGTCCCCCGCGTACACAGTCACGCTCACGGTATCCTGCTGGCAGTCTGCCATCTGGCTGGCCATAAAGCGGCTCCAGATCATCCGGTAGAGTTTGGCGGTATCGCCGCTGATGCTCTTGTCCACCTCGTCAGGGGTCAGCCCCGGCACCGAGGGACGGATGGCCTCATGGGCATCCTGCGCAGCAGTCGCGCTTTTGGTCTTCCAGGTGCGCTTGTAGGGGCAGATATACTGTTCGCCGTAAGCGTCCGCAATATACTCCTTTGCAGCGGCGACCGCTTCATCGGAGATGCGCAGGCTGTCGGTACGCATATAGGTGATCAGACCCATGGTGCCGTGGCCCGCGATGTCTACGCCTTCGTACAGGGTCTGGGCGGCACGCATGGTACGGGTAGCCGTAAAGCCCAGACGGCGGGAGGCCTCCTGCTGCAGGGTACTGGTGATAAAGGCCGGGGTGGGCTGCTTGGCCCGCTTGCCTTTTTTCAGTTCGCCCACGGTGTACTCGGCTCCCTCCAGACCTTTTTCAATGGCACGGGCCTCTGCCTCGTTTTTGGGCAGCAGCTTTTTGCCGGTGCTGTCGGAGGCCAGGCGGGCGGTAAAGCTCTTGTGGCCGGTGCCCAGCGTGGCATCCACGTTCCAGTATTCCTCGGGCTTGAAGTTTTCGATCTCCTTCTCGCGGTCATCGATCAGCCGCACCGCCACGCTCTGGACACGGCCCGCCGACAGGCCCCGGCGCACCTTCCGCCACAGGAAGGGGCTGAGCTTATAGCCCACCAGACGGTCGAGGATGCGGCGGGCCTGCTGGGCATTGAACAGATCCTCGTCGATGGCACGGGGATTGGCCATGCCCTTCTGCACGCCCTTTTTGGTGATCTCATCAAAGGTCACGCGGTTGGGCTCGTGGGGGTCCAGCCCCAGGATATTGGCCAGATGCCAGCTGATGGCTTCGCCCTCACGGTCCGGGTCGGTTGCCAGCAGAATGCCATCGGCCTGCTTGGCTTTTGCCTTAAGCTCCTTGATGAGCTTGGATTTATCCTTGATATTGATGTACTGGGGGGCGTAGTCATGTTCCACGTCGATGCCCAGCTGGGACTTGGGCAGGTCCCGGATGTGGCCCATGCTGGCCGTGACCTCGTAATCCTTGCCCAGATATTTGCCAATGGTCTTCGCCTTTGCCGGCGACTCCACGATTACCAGTTTTGCCATGGTTCTCTTCTCCTATATTATAAACTCCCAGCCTGACAGTGGTAGTAAAACCCAACGAAATGGAGCTGGCGAGCGTCAGCGAGACTGAGAGGTTTCATTCAACTTAAATTGCGCAGTTCAGCGCAGAATATACCGCTTGCCGGGCAGGCAGGTCACACGGCCCGCCAGCTCCAGCTTCATCAGGGTGCCCAGCAGCAGGCCGGTGGGCAGGCCGCTTGCCGCGCCCAGCTCCTCCACGCCCTTTGCCTTGGGGCCGATACAGGCCAGCACCCTGCGCTCGGTCTCGCTCATGGGGTCAGGCGCAGAGCGCACCGCCGCCGGAGCCGCCGCACCCCGCAGGCCCAACACCCCGAACAGGTCGCCGGCCTTACAGACGGCTTTGGCACGGCCCTCCCGCAGCAGGGCGTTGGTGCCTGCCGAGTTGGGCGAGTAGATGCTGCCCGGCACCACGAACACCGGCTTGCCATACCGCTCGGCATGGTTGACTGTGGACATGGTGCCGCTCTTTTCCTGCGCTTCCACCACCACCAGCGCCGAGGACAGCGCCGCAATGAGCCGGTTGCGCTGCAAAAAGCCATTGGGGCCAACAGGGCCGCTCTCGGGCGGGTACTCGCTGATCACGCAGCCCTTTTGCTCGATCTTTTTCCGCAGCTCCCGGTTGGAGGCCGGGTAGGTGCGGTCAATTGGCACGCCCAGCACCCCGATGGTGGGGCAGTTCTCCTTCACTGCGGCCCGGTGCCCGGCGCTGTCCAGTCCATCGGCCAGACCGCTGACGATGATGGCCCCGTTTTTGGCCAGACCGCTGCCCAGATCTGCCGCCGCCTGCAGGCCGTACTCGGTGGGCCTGCGGCTGCCCACCATCCCCACAGCCCCCGGCTCATTGAGCCAGAGGGGGTCGCCGGTGCAGTAGAGCACCAACGGCATATCGGGAATGCGGGAAAACGCCAGCGGGTAATCCGGGTCATCATAGGGCAGGATGCGGATATTCCGCGCCGCGCACCGCCGCGCAAAGGCCCGGTAATACGCTGGGGTGTTGTCGGGCAGGTTGGCCCGGGCAAAGGCCGGGCTGCCCACCGCCTTGCGGAACGCATCGGAACCCCGGTTCTCCCAGGCCTCCTGCGCCCCGCCAAACACATCCAGCACCCGGCCTGCATGGTTGCTGCCCGCCCCCAGCGTGTTTGCCAGCCAGAGCCAGCAGAGCAGCGGATCGGGGGCCGGTTCGGGCGGGAAAAGACTGGTCTGGCCGAAGCCGGGCCCGGTCACAGGCTCTCCTCCCGGAAATGCCACAGCAGGATGCTGCCCGCAATGCCGGCGTTCAGGCTTTCCACCCGGTCGGTCATGGGGATGCGCACAGTGCCGCTGCAGGCGGCAATGGTCTCTTCCGTCAGGCCCTGACCCTCACTGCCGATGACTACGCAGACACCGCCCGGGTAACCGGGCCGGGCCGCGCTCAGGGGCTGGCTCTGGTAGAGTGCCGCCGCAAGGCAGGTGATGTTCTTTGCCCGCAGGGCGGCAATGGCGGCAGGCATTGCCCCCACCTCCATCACCGGTACCCGCACAGCGGCCCCCATGGAGGCCCGCAGGGTCTTGGGGGCAAACACGCTGGCACAGCCATCGCTCAGCAGCACGCCGTCAAAGCCGAACGCGGCGGCAGAGCGCAGCAGCGTGCCCACGTTGCCGGGGTCCTGCACCCGCTCAAGCGCCAGATACCGCCCGCCGGTCTTTGCTTCGTCCAGCGTGTGCACCGGGGTGCGAAACACGCCGAACACGCCCTGATGGGTGCCCACATCGGCCAGCTTATCGGCCACATGGTCTTCCACAAGGTAGTGTTCACCGGGCAGCCCGGCAAGCTCCGGGCACTTTGCCATAGCGCTCTCCGTATAAAATAAGGTCTCCAGCTGCGCACCGCGGGCAAGCTCCGGGCAGAGCTTGCGGCCCTCGGCCAGAAAGCGGCCCTCGCTGCGGCGGAATGCCGCGCTGGAAGAAAGGCGGCAGGCGTATTTGATCTTTGCGTTTTCCCGGCTGGTGATTTTTTCGTCCATCGTGTGTATTCAACCTTTCGCTGTACTGTCGTTCAAAAAGTAGTCTGCCGTCTTGTTCAAAAAATGCAAAAAGGGCAGCGTCTGCCACAAAGCGTTCCTGCGGCAGGGCGCTGCCCTGAAAAACATGTTCCCCTGCCGTAAGAACCCCGGATACAAAACGGACGCCCGCGTATACGCGCGGGCGTCACGATTCAAGTTCCTAATCAGGCGTTCTTGACGGTCTCGACCAGAGCTGCAAAGCTCTTGGGATCGTTAATAGCCATCTCAGACAGCATCTTGCGGTTCAGCTCGATGCCAGCCTTCTTCAGGCCAGCCATGAAGGTGGAGTAGTTCATGCCCAGAGGACGAACTGCGTTGTTGATGCGGCAGATCCACAGG
>ERZ773190.2581-NODE-2581-length-13682-cov-9.090189_pt1 | contig 13682 bp, 11 predicted proteins | sample MGYA00511111_ERZ773190 | MGnify/ENA primary metagenome ERZ773190 (study PRJEB29015, sample SAMEA2737777) | human gut metagenome | biome: human gut; feature: human-associated habitat; material: faeces | place: China | collected 2012 ... | reverse complement strand
CGGGCCAGCTCTTTGCTGCCGTGGGCCGAGCCAAAGCGGATGATGTTGGCGATGCGGTTGACCAGCACGGTGGTCTTGCCGGAACCGGCACCCGCCAAAATCAGCAGCGGGCCTTCGGTGGTAAAGACGGCCTGGCGCTGCATGGGGTTCAGTTTGGTAAAGCGGGCTTCGATATATTGATCGCGCAGGGCGAGATATTCACTGGTAAGATCGGGCATGGAGTTTTTTCCCTTTCTGGTCATTCCCCGGCAAAGGGGTCGTGGTTATTTTGCAGGCGCTTGTGCCAGGCTTTGGGGGTGGCATCGCGGAAGCCGGCGGTAAGGTAGCAGCCCTCGCTCAAACTGATGGCCGTACCGCGGGCTACACAGTTGAGCGGGTCGGGGGCGATGGCCACATCCACATGCAGTTCCCCAGCGATATAGCTGGCTAAACCCCGCAGCAGCGAACCGCCGCCGGTGAGCAGCACGCCCGACGAGGAGACGTCCGCCGCCAGTTCCGGCGGGGTGCTTTCCAGCACGGCGCGGGCCGCGGCGGCAATGCGGGAGGCAAGCTCCTGCACCGGCTCGTACAGGTCGCGGGTGTAGATGACGTGGCGGGCGGGCAAGTTCGTCTCCCAGGAGTGGCCGCGCACTTCCATCACGCCCTCAAACTCGCTTTTGGTGCAGCAGGCCACCTGCTTTTTCAGGGCTTCTGCCGTCAGCGGACCGATGGCGATCTGGAATTTTTCCTGCACATACTGGGCAATGCAGCGGTCAAAGGCGTTGCCTGCCACCGGCACGCTGGCGGCTTTTACACGGCCACCCATGCTGATGACGGCAATGTCGGTGGAGCCGCCGCCGATGTCCACGACCATGCAGCCGTGGGGTTCGCGAATCTGCAAACCGGCACCCAGGGCAGCGGCAACCGGCTCGTCCACCAGAAAGACCTGCTTGGCCCCGGCCCCCATGACCGACTCGACCACGGCGTCAGCCTCGACGCCGGTAATCTGCGCGGGCACGCAGACCGCGATGCGGGGTTTGAAGATGCGGGAACGGCAGACCTCGTTGACAAATCGGACGATGAGCTCATTGGTCATGCGATGGTCCTGGATGACGCCGTCCCGCAGGGGGCGCACAAGGTCGATATAGGCGGGCGCACGGCCCACCATCTGCAGGGCTTCGTCCCCCACCGCAATGATGGTATTGGTGCGGGTGTCCACCGCGCCGATGGTCGGCTGGCGGAAGACGACGCCCTGTTCTTCGGTAGCTATGATAATGGAAGTAGTTCCCAAATCAATACCGATGTCATATTGCTTCATTTGCGTTTCTCCGTAGATTTCTGCAGGGATTTCGGCAGTTCTTCGGTGGCAGCCACGGCGGCTGCGGTGATTTCGTAGGCTCCGGCCTGCTGTAAGGCCAGCGCACAGGCCGAGACCGTTGCGCCGGTGGTGATGATGTCGTCCACCAGCAGCACCCGCTTGCCGCTCAGGTCGGTGCCGGGGCGGCAGGCGTAGGCGTCCTTTTTGTTGGCCAGGCGCTCCGCGCGGGTCAGCTCCTTTTGAGGCTGTAAAGGCTTTGTACTGTACAGCGGCGCAAGCACCGGGGTCTGCATTAGTATGCCCAGCCGCCGGGCCAGCAAAAGCGGCATACCGGCGGTGCCGGGCAGCGGCTCCCGCGGCGGGACCGGCACAATGTAGTGGTAACGGGGCATCCCCACTGGAGCCAGAGCTTCCGGGCGGCGGCCCGGTGTTTGGGACGGCATGGCGCCCCAGATCAGTACGGCCATGCGGTCGGCCAACTCCCGGGCACGCCACAGTTCCCCGCCGCGCTTGCAGGCCAAAATCGCATGGCGGACCTCGCCGCTGTAATAGTAGGCGGCGACGGCGCTGTTCAGGGCGTAAAAGGCATGTTCGGTCTCCGGCAGGCGGGGCGGCAGATGCACAAGGCGTTTGTCGGCAGCTTCAAAGCAGGCCGGGCAGACCGTGCCCTGCACAGCATCGCGGCCCAGCACTGCACCGCAGAACGGGCAGCGGCGCGGGTAGAGATACAGCGCGGCCTTTTCGGCCAGCAGCTTCCAATCCGGGTGGTTCATGCCTGGTCATCCCCTGCTTTGTACTTTTCGGCGGTGGGTGCAGCGGCGTCGGCCAGCAAAAAGCGCAGGCCGCTGTAGCGCATGTTCTGGCGCACATTGCGCACCATGGCTTCCTCGGTGCGGGCGGTGCCGGTCAGCACGCACAACTTGCGGGCGCGGGTGACGCCGGTATATAAAAGGTTGCGGTAGCAAAGGCGGGCGGGCACATCGGCCACCGGCAGGATGACCGCCGGGAACTCCGAGCCCTGGCTTTTGTGGACCGTAACGGCGTAGGCGGGTTCCAGCTCGGCCAATTGGTCAGCCGAGTAGACGTACTTGCGGTCGTCCATCATGACGGTGACGGCGCGGGCGTCCGGGTCAACAGCGGTGATGATACCCAGGTCGCCGTTGTAGGCGCCTACCCCGGCCTCGGCGCCGTCGCGCTCATAGGTGATGTCGTAGTCGTTTTTGATCTGCATAACCTTATCGCCCAGACGCAGAATTTTTGCGTTTTTCTCGGTGCCGATCTGCGGTTTGCCGCGCATGGGCGGGTTGAGGATCTCCTGCAAGCGTCGGTTCAGCTCCACACTGCCGGTGGGGCCGACTTTGGTCGGGCAAAGCACCTGAATATCCTTGACCGGGTCGAACCCGTAGGCCTTGGGCAGGCGGCTGCTGACCAGGTCGCAGACCAGCTTTTGGCAGGCAAGACCGGTGGACTCAATCATAAAAAAGTCGTCCTTCGGCCCGCCCTTTTGGGGCATCTGCCCTTCGACAATGCGGTGGGCGTTCTGCACGATCAGACTTTGCTGCGCCTGACGGAAGATGTCGGTCAGGCGCACAGTGGGCACGACGCCCGCACGCAAGATCTCGCCCAGAATGTTGCCGGGGCCGACGCTGGGCAGCTGGTCGGCATCACCTACCATGATAATGCGGCAGCTGTAGCGCAGCGCTGCGATCAGGGCCTGAAACAGCTTCACATCCACCATGCTCATTTCGTCCAGAATGACCACATCGCACTTGAGCAGGTTCTTGTCGTTGTGGATAAAGCTGACCACACCGCCGGTATAGTCCACCTCCAACAGGCGGTGGATGGTGCTGGCCTTGCGGCCGGTGAGCTCGCTCAGCCGTTTGGCGGCCCGGCCCGTGGGGGCGCACAGGGCCACCCGCTCGGCCTGATTTTCCAGCAATTGCAGGATGGCGTTCACGGTGGTGGTCTTGCCGGTGCCGGGGCCGCCGGTGAGCACCAGACAGTTCTCGGTCATGGCCTTGCGGATGGCTTCCCGCTGCAGCGGCGCATAGGCAAAGCCCTGGGTCAGTTCCAGCACCTGCAGGTTCCGGTCCAGGTCACGGGCGGTGTTCTTGCCCCGCCGGGCCAGAATGGCCAGCCGGTGGGCAATGTCCTGCTCGGCGGCCAGAAGGTCCGGCAGGTAGATGTAGGGCACGCCGTCGAACATCTTCACGCAGAGTTCTTCGGTCTCGATGCACTTGTCCAGCGCACGGGCCAGCTTTTCCGGCGGCTGGTGGATGAAGTTGGACGCGGTTTCCAGCAGTTGGGCCCGGGGCAGGCAGGTGTGGCCGTTGCCCGCGTTGTGGCGCAAAGTGCGCAGCAGAGCGGCTTCCAGCCGCTGGGCGCAGTCGCCCTCCATGTGGTAATACTGGGCGATGCTGTCGGCGTGGCGGAAGTCCAGCTGCAGCGGCTCCCCGCACAGCAGGTAGGGGTTGGTCGAAATCGCCTGCATGGCCCCCGGCCCGAACGCCCGGAACACCTCCATGGCCTTGCGGGGGCCGATCTCGAACTGTGCCAGATAGGCGATGAGCTCCCGCATGCCGAACATCCGCTTGAACTCCTGCTGGATGCGGTCGGCCTTGTCCGGCGAGATGCCGGGCACCTGCGTGAGCCGGGCGGGGTCGTTGGCAATGACCTCCAGCGCCTCGGCCCCGAACAGGTCGATGATCTTGTCCGCCGTCTTGGCCCCGATGTAGGGCAGCGACCGGCTGGCAAGGAAGGCGTACACGGCTTCCAGATCCTTGGGCATGTCCGTCTCGCACTCCTGCGCGTGGAACTGCCGGCCGTAGGTGGCGTGGTTCTCGTACCGGCCGCGGCAGATGACGCTTTCCCCGGCGTGCAGCTCCCCCACGACGCCGCACACCACGGTGAGCACCCCGCCGCCGGACACCTCGAACACGGTGTAGCCGTTGTCGGCGTTCTCGTAGATGATATCTTCCACCGTGCCTTCCAGCTGCTCCAGCTCCTGTTCTGCCATGTACTCACCTCCCCTGTTTGCATAATTATTTATAGTATAGCCCTTTTGGGGGGATTTGTAAATAAAAAGCGGGACAGCCCCAGCTATCCCGCTCGTAAGATGGATAAATTATGCTTGTGCCCGGGTCCCAGCAGCCTCCAGGTCTTTTTTGCGCTGCAGCTTCCGGCGCACCACCAGATAGGCCGGGATCAGGAAGAAGCAGGCAAAGAGCCAGGCCACCGGGTTTGCGATGCAGGCCGCAAAGTAGCCCCACAGGGGCACGAACCAGACGCCCACCATGGCCCGGGCGATCATCTCGGCCACCCCGGCAAACATGGCCAGACTGGAATAACCCAGGCCCTGGATGGTATAGCGATAGATGATCAGCACCGCCAGGGGGATGTAGAACACGCTGTTCCAGAAAATAAAACTCTGGGCGTTGGCCATGATGGCAGTCTCCTTGGCTTCCAGGAACAGGCCGATGAGCAGCTTATCCGTGAACCGCAGGATGAGGAAGGAGGCCACACTATACACGCAGCCAATGCCCAGGGCGGTGTACACGCCCCGGTCCACACGGTCCAGGTCCTTGGCACCCATATTCTGGCTCGTGTAGGTGGTCATGGCAGTGCCGATGCTTTCCAGGGGCACGCAGAGGAACTGGGCGGCCTTGCTGCCGGCGGTCTGTGCGGCCACGATGTCGCTGCCCAGACCGTTGACGGCACCCTGCAGCACCACGCTGCCAATGGCCGTGATGCTGCACTGCAGGCCCATGGGGATGCCCATGCTGCACAGCTTTGCACAGTGGGGCAGGCTGAACGCGCCTTCGTCCTTGCTCCAGCGCAGCTCATGGTAGTGGCGCAGGATGTACAGCAGGCTGCCGATGCCAGCCACCGCCTGGCTGAACACCGTGGCAAAGGCTGCGCCAAAGGCCCCCATGCGGAACACGATGATGCACACCAGGTCCAGCCCGATGTTCAGCGCACTGGCCACCAGCAGAAAATACAGGGGCCGCTTGCTGTCACCCAGGGCACGCATCAGGGCACTGGTCACATTATAAAGAAGGGTGAAGGGGATGCCCCAGAAGATGGTGCGGATGTAAATATCTGCAATGTCGATGATGTTGGCAGGGGTGTTGGTCCACACCAGCACGGCGCGGGTGAGCGCCACGGTGACCACCGTGAGCACCGCCGCAAACAGCAGCGACAGCCACACGGTGTTGGCCGTGTACCGGCGCATCTCTTTATAGTCCTTGGCACCGAAGGTCCAGGAGATGGGGATGGAAAAGCCGCAGGCAATGCCGTTGACAAAGCCCAGCACCAGATAGTTCAGGCCGCCCACGCTGCCCACGGCCGCCAGCGCTTCCACGCCCACAAAGCGGCCCACGATGATGGTGTCGGCCAGGTTGTAGAACTGCTGGAACAGGCTGCCCAGCATCAGCGGCACTGCAAAGGCAAGGATCAGCTTCAGCGGGCTGCCCTGCGTCATATCCTTGGTCATAGTTTTCCTCCCATCCATGCAAAAAAGAGCCGTTGCTCTGCATTTTTGCCGTGAAAAACGCCCTGCCGGAAAGAGGCAGGACGTTGTGTGCATTCATGAAAGGTATTATAGCCGAGGCGGGCGCATTTTACAAGATTTGCATTGCATCAACATTTCCAGTTTTTTGCCGGAAGAATTGGTCATTCTGCGCACAGCACCACCGCGTTGCCCACGCTCTGCTTTGCGCGGTGCACTTCGTCCTGCCCAAGGCTGATGCTGCCGAAGGCACAGCAGCCGTCACCGATCATGACCGCGATGGCCAGCGCCACCACATCGTGTCAATGGGTTTTGTGCGCAGACCGCCACCTGTACCGTGCATTATAAAAAGGAAGGAAAGTGTGTCAGAACTGTAAAAGATAAATTATTTTAGTTATTTTTGTTGACTTATCCAACGATTCGGCTATAATGGTCGTGTTCCGAATTACTCAAACATTTTAGCTAATTCATTCATACAACCAGAACAAAGGAGAACACTACCATGACGTTTGAAGAAATGAAGAAGATCGTTGTCGATACCCTGAACTGCGACGAGGACAAGGTGACTATGGAGGCCAGCCTGACCGAGGATCTGGAGGCCGACAGCCTGGATGCCGTGGAGCTGAACATGGCCCTGGAGGATGCCTGCGGCGTGTCCGTGCCCGACGAGGAGCTGGCAAAGCTCAAGACCGTGGGCGACATCTACAACTACATCACCGCACACGTCTGAGGCAGAACACCATGAACGAGATCCGAGACCTGTTCCCCGGCCGGATGCGGGAACGCACGTTCCAGCTGAAAGCCCGGCGGGATGCCGGGGCCGTCTGGCATGAACCACAGTTCGTGGAGTGCAAACAGTGCGGCCGCCGCGCCACCCGCACCATCTGGACCCGCAGCCTTTACGTCTGCCCCAACTGCGGCTATCACATGCCCATCGGCGGCTACTACCGGCTTAGTCTGGTGCTGGACCACGGCAGCTTCCGGGAGCTGGACGCCGACCTGCCCCCGCAGGATGTGCTCCGGTTCCCCGGCTACCCGGAAAAGCTGACCGCCGCCCAGAACAAGACCGGCCTGCGCGAAGCCGCCGTCACGGCGACCGGCCGCATCGGCGGGGTGGCCTGTGTGGCTGCCGTGCTGGACAGCCGGTTTTTCATGGGCAGCATGAGCACCGCCGTGGGCGAAAAGATCACCCGCGCGGTGGAGTACGCCGCAGCCAAACGCCTGCCGCTGGTCATCTTCTCGGCCAGTGGCGGTGCCCGCATGCAGGAGGGCATTTTCAGCCTGATGCAGATGGCCAAGACCAGCGCCGCCATCCAGCGCTTTTCGGCAAAGGGCGGGCTGTACGTCAGTGTTCTGACCCATCCCACCACCGGCGGCGTGACCGCCAGCTTTGCAAGCCTGGGCGATATCATGCTGGCCGAACCGGGGGCACTCATCGGCTTTGCCGGCCCCCGTGTCATTGAGCAGACCATCGGTGAAAAACTGCCCGCCGGGTTCCAGCGCAGCGAATTCCAGATGGAACACGGCTTTGTGGATCAGGTGGTGCCCCGCAGTCAGCTGCGGGATACGCTGATCCAGGTCCTGCAGCTTCATGCCGGAGGGAAACACGAATGATAAAAGATATTTTGGAGCAGCTGGCCCCGCTGGATGCACAGATCTCCGCGCTGAAAGGCAGCGGCAGTGACATGGAGGCCATCACCGCCCATGCGTCCGAACTGGCAGAGCTGGCGGTGGAAGAGGACGAGATTCTGCGCTCCTGCGGCCCGCTGACTGCCGAGGACCGGGTTTTTCTGGCCCGTCACCCGGAGCGTCCGCACATCGACGAGACGATCTCTGCCCTGTTCACGGATTTCTTTGAGCAGCGCGGCGACCGGCAGTGCAAGGAGGACGCGGCCATTCTGGGCGGCGTGGCCCGTTTCCACGGGATGCCGGTGACGGTCATCGGCCACCGCAAGGGCTCCACGCTGGAAGAAAACCTGGCCTGCAACTTTGGAATGCCGGGGCCGGAGGGTTACCGCAAGGCTCTGCGCCTGATGAAGCAGGCTGAAAAATTCGGCCGTCCCATCATCACCTTTATCGACACGCCGGGCGCTTACCCCGGCAAGGATGCCGAAGAGCGGGGGCAGGGCGAGGCCATTGCCCGGAACCTGATGGAGATGAGCGGCCTGACGGTGCCGGTCATCGCCGTGGTCACCGGCGAGGGCTCCTCCGGCGGCGCGCTGGCACTGGGTGTGGCCAACCACATCCTTATGCTGGAAAACGCGGTCTACTCCGTGCTGAGCCCCGAGGGCTTTGCCAGCATCCTGTGGAAGGACTCCTCCCGCAGCGGCGAGGCCTGTGAGATGATGAAGCTGACGGCCCAGGATCTGTACCGCGGCGGCATCGTGGAAGAAGTGATCCCGGAGCCGGTGGGCGGTGCCCAGCGTTGCCACGCGGCCCTGTTTGAGCGCATGGATGCCGCTCTGCGCGCCCACCTGAAAGAATTGTGCCGCATGAGCGACCGGCAGCTGGCCGATCAGCGCTATAAAAAGTACCGCCAGATCGGAGAAACGAGGAACGCATGAATGGTTTACAGCTGATCGCCACCGGCGGGGCACTTCCCGGACGAACGATCACCAATGACGCGCTGAGCCGCATGGTGGACACCAGTGACGCATGGATCACCAGCCGCACCGGCATCCGCACCCGGCACTGGTGCACCGAGGACGAATCTGCCGCCACGCTGGCCATTGCGGCTGCGCGGCAGGCCCTTGACCGCAGCGGCCTTGCCCCGGCGGACATTGCCTGCTGTGTCTGCGCGACCCTTTCTGCCCCGGATGCCACCCCCAGCGTGGCCTGTCAGGTACAGGCGGCGCTGGGCCTGCCCGAAAACCGGCCCGCGCTGGACATCAACGCGGCCTGTTCCGGTTTTCTCTATGGCATGGCTGTGGCGCGGGGGATGCTGACGACTCTGGGCGGGCAGTATGCCCTTGTCATCGGGTGCGAAGCGCTTTCCCGCCTGATGGACCCCACCGACCGCTCCACCTGCGTGCTGTTCGGCGACGGGGCCGGAGCCGCTATTTTCCGGCTGGCAGATACCCCCTTTGCGCTGACGCTGGGGGCACGCGGCAGTGATGTCCTCCATGCGGGCGGGCCGAGCCGGGAAGGCTCTGCCCCCATCACCATGGACGGCAAGGCGGTGTTCCGCTTTGCGGTGGATGCCCTGCCCAAGTGCCTGCACACGGTGCTGGACGAGACCCGGCTGACCCTCGAGGATCTGTCGTGGGTGGTCTGCCATCAGGCCAACAGCCGCATCATCGACCACTGCATCAAGGCTCTGCAGGCCGACCCGGCGAAATTTTATAAGAACATGGATCGCCACGGCAACACCAGCGCCGCCAGCATTCCGGTTGCCCTCAACGAGCTGGCCGAGAGCGGGCAGCTGACCCCGGGCAGACCGCTGGCCTGCATCGGCTTTGGCGGCGGCCTGACCTGGGGCGGCGCGATCCTGCAATACAAAGAGTGAAAATCATGTTCGGCAAACGGGCTCGCCCTCTCAGTCACCTTCGGTGACAGCTCCCCCAAAGTGGGAGCCTTTGGCAAAACCGAAAAGTTTACCGTACTGCCAAGGGCTCTCCCCTTGGGAGAGCTGTCGAGCAGAGCGAGACTGAGAGGGCGAGGACGCTTACCGATAGGATAAAACTATGAAACTTTTAAATGAAATTTTAGGCACAAAATACCCCATCATCCAGGGCGGCATGGCAAACATTGCCACCGGTGAGTTTGCCGCCGCCTGCTCCAATGCAGGTGCACTGGGCATCATCGGCGCGGGCGGCATGAATGCCGACACCCTGCGCGAAAATATCCGCCGGTGCAAACAGCTCACAGACAAGCCCTTTGGCGTGAACATCATGCTGATGCACCCGCAGGCAGATGAGTTTGCCCAGATCGTTGTGGAAGAAGGCGTGCAGGTGGTCACCACCGGCGCAGGCAACCCGGGCAAATATGTTCCCATGTGGAAAGCGGCGGGCATCAAGGTGATTCCCGTGGTGGCTGCCGCTGTGCTGGCAAAGCATCTGGAGAAGCTGGGCATCGATGCCGTGATCGCCGAAGGGACCGAGAGCGGCGGCCATGTGGGCGAGATGGCCACCATGGCGCTGGTACCGCAGGTGGTGGACGCTGTGGATCTGCCCGTCATTGCGGCGGGAGGCATTGCCGATGGCCGTCAGCTGGCAGCAGCTCTGGCGCTGGGTGCCTGCGGCGTGCAGGTGGGCACCTGCCTGCTGGTGAGCCAGGAGTGCCCCATCCACGAAAACTACAAGGCTGCCCTGCTCAATGCCAAGGACAGCGACACCATCGTGACCGGACGCATCGGCGGTTCCCCGGTCCGGGTGCTGAAAAACCGGATGAGCCGTGAATATGTCCGGCAGGAAAAGGCCGGTGCCGATAAGATGGAGCTGGAAAAGTACACCCTGGGCAGTCTGCGCCGGGCCGTGTTTGAAGGCGACACCTCCACCGGCAGTCTGATGGCCGGTCAGGTGGCCGGAATGCTCCACGAGGTGCGCCCCGTGGCAGACATTCTGGCCGACCTGTGGAACGGCGGGAGGCAGCGTATCCACGCGCTGAGCGAGGAATGCTGACGCTCGGAAAGAAAACCCTGTCTGTGCCCATCCTGCAGGGCGGCATGGGCGTGGGCGTTTCTCTGGGCGGGCTAGCCGGTGCCGTGGCGGCCTGCGGCGGCATGGGGTGCATCTCCACCGCCGATGCAGGCTACCGGGAGCCGGACTTTGCCCGTGACCCGGCCAGCGCCAACCACCGCGCCCTGACCGCTGAGATCCGGAAAGCAAAGCAGATCGCAAACGGTGCTGGTATGGTGGCCATCAATGCAATGGTGGCCACGCAGGACTATGCCGCCGCCATCCGCACCGCGGTGGAAGCGGGCGTGGACGCTGTGGTGTCCGGCGCTGGTCTGCCGCTGGAGCTGCCCGGCCTTGTGAACACGATGGAGGTCGCCATCGCGCCCATCGTTTCCAGCGGGCGGGCGGCAAAGCTCATCCTGCGCCGCTGGGCCAAGGAGTTCAGCCGCACCGCTGATTTTGTGGTCATTGAGGGCTGCAAGGCAGGCGGTCATCTCGGCTTTGCGGAGCAGGACCTGTTCTCCGGAACCTGTCAGACGCTGGACGAGATCCTGCCGGAGGTGCTGGCCGAGGTAAAGCCCTATGAGGCGCAGTTCGGCCACAGCATCCCCGTGTTTGTGGCGGGCGGCGTGTACACCGGGGCCGATCTGGCTCACTTTACCAGACTGGGTGCCGCAGGCGTTCAGCTTGCCACCCGCTTTATCACCACCTACGAGTGCGATGCATCCCAGGGGTACAAGGACGTTCTGCTGAACGCCGGTTCTGAGGATGTGCGCATCATCCACAGCCCGGTCGGAATGCCGGGCCGGGCGCTGAACACGCCGCTGGTGCAGGCCATGGCGGAGGGCAGACGCTTCCCGCCCCGGCACTGTGCCCGCTGCCTGAAGACCTGCGACCCGGCCAAGGTGCCCTACTGCATCACCCATGCACTGATCGAAGCGGTCAAGGGCAACCTGGAGGAAGGACTTTTCTTCTGCGGGGCCAATGTGGGCAGGCTGGACCGGATGTACACTGTCCGTGAGCTGATGGATGAACTTGTGACCGAATGGAGGCAAAACCGATGAAGCTTGCTGTTTTGTATGCCGGCCAGGGTGCCCAGCACCCCGGCATGGGCAAAGAATTTTACGAAGCATCTTCCGCTTTCCGTGCCGCGTTCGACGCTGCAGACCTTCCGTTTGATCTGCACCGCGTCTGCTTCGACGACCCGGACGGCGTTCTGAATCAGACCGAATACACCCAGCCCTGCATGGTGGCCTTTGCCTGCGGCGTATCCGCCGTTCTGGCCGAGCATGGGGTCAAGCCCGCTTATGTGGCCGGTCTCTCTCTGGGCGAATATTCCGCGCTGGAAGCCGCCGGTGTATTCACCGCCAAGCAGGCCATTGAGCTGGCAGCCTACCGCGGCAAAGCCATGGCCGACGCGGCCAGCGGCATCGACTGCGGCATGACCGCAGTGCTGAATCTCGACCGGGTCCCCCTTGCAGAATGCTGTGAGCAGGCATCCGCGCTGGGCTGTGTGCAGATCTGTAACTACAATTGCCCGGGCCAGCTGGTCATTGGCGGCGAAAAGGCCGCAGTGGACAAGGCCGCGGAGCTTGCAAAGCAGGCCGGTGCCCGCCGGTGCATCCCGCTCAAGGTGAGCGGACCGTTCCACACCCGTCTGATGGCTCCCGCCGGGGATGCACTGGCAAAGCGCTTTGCCGCCGAACCCTTTGGCGAAATGAGCGTTCCGGTGCTGTTCAACTGCCTGGGCCGTGAAAAAGCCGAGAGCGACAGCATCCCGGCCCTGCTGGTCCGGCAGGTACAGAGCAGTGTCTACATGGAGGACACCCTGCACCGTCTGGGCGAGCTGGGTGTGGATCACATTCTGGAGGTCGGCCCCGGCAATGCACTCTCCGGCTTTGTGAAAAAGACCCTGCCCGGTGTGACTTGTGTGTCGGTGGAGACCCCGGCGCAGCTGGACACCGTTCTGAACGCATGGAAGGAAGAACAATGAACGAAGAAACCATCATCCGTACCGCCGTTGTGACCGGTGGAAGCCGGGGAATCGGACGGGCCGTGTGCGTACAGCTTGCCCGGCAGGGCTGCCATGTGGTGGTCAACTACTGCCACGGCGAAGCGGCCGCTGCTGAGACCGTGTCTCTCTGCAGGGCCGAGGGCGCGCAGGCTGTGGCCGTGCAGGCCGATGTTTCCACCGCCGAGGGCTGCAAAAAGCTCTTTGAGGAGGCGGTGAACGCCTTTGGCCGGGTGGATATCCTTGTGAACAATGCAGGCATCACCCGGGACAACCTGATCCTGCGCATGTCCGAAGCAGACTTTGATGCTGTGCTGGACGCAAACCTCAAGGGTGCGTTCCTCTGCTGCAAGGAAGCGGCCCGCCGGATGGTGCGCCAGCGCTGGGGCCGGATCATCAATCTGAGCAGCGTCGTTGCCCTGCGGGGCAATGCAGGCCAGACGAATTACGCCGCCAGCAAGGCCGGGCTCATCGGCCTGACCAAAAGCCTGGCCCGGGAGCTGGCCAGCCGCAATGTGACAGTAAACGCTGTTGCGCCCGGCTTTATTGAAACTGATATGACCGCCGCCCTGCCGGAGGCTGTCCGCACCGAAATGGCAAAGGACATCCCTGCAGGCCGCGCCGGCCAGCCGGAGGACGTGGCAAACGCGGTGGCATTTTTTGCCGCAGAACAAAGCAGCTATCTCACCGGGCAGGTGCTCTGTGCAGACGGCGGCATGGCAATGTAAAAGGAGAAAACTCTCATGGAAAAACGCAGAGTCGTGATCACCGGCCTTGGCACCGTGAACCCGCTGGGCAACAACACCGCCGACAGCTGGGCCGCTGCCAAAGCGGGCAAATGCGGCATCGGCCCCATTACCCAGTTCGATACCACCGATTTTAAATGTAAGCTGGCAGGCGAGGTGAAGGGCTTTGACCCGGAAACCATCGTGGACAAAAAGGAAGCCCGCAAGATGGCCCGCTTTACCGTTCTGGCCCTTGCTGCCGCCGCTGAAGCAGTTGCAGACAGCGGTCTGGACACCGAAGCGGAAGCCAAACAGATCGGTGTCATCCTTTCCAGCGGCATCGGCGGTCTGCCCACCATTGAGGAGCAGCACACCCGTGGTGAAGAGAAGGGCATGGAAAAGGTAAGCCCCTATTTCGTGCCCATGTCCATTGCCAACATGGCAGCGGCGCAGGTGGCCATCCGCTTCGGTCTGAAGGGCATGTGCACCTGCCCGGTCACGGCCTGCGCCGGCGGCACCAACGCCG
>ERZ773190.2573-NODE-2573-length-13754-cov-3.281261_pt1 | contig 13754 bp, 9 predicted proteins | sample MGYA00511111_ERZ773190 | MGnify/ENA primary metagenome ERZ773190 (study PRJEB29015, sample SAMEA2737777) | human gut metagenome | biome: human gut; feature: human-associated habitat; material: faeces | place: China | collected 2012 ... | reverse complement strand
TCGTCTTGTACTTGCCCAAATCGAGCGTCAGGTACGGCAGCAGGTAGTCGTTCCAGATCCACATGGCTTCGAGGATGGCCACCGAGACGATCGACGGCTTCATAATCGGCACCACGATCTGGAAGAAGATGCGCGGCACTGACGCGCCGTCGATCATGGCGGACTCCTCAAGCTCCTGCGGGATGCCCTTGATCACGCCAGTGAAGATGAACACGGCCAGACCGGCACCGAAACCGAGGTACACGATGCACAGGCCCCACGGGGTATTGAGCTTCAGCATGTCGGCGATCTTGGAGAGGGTGAACATCACCATCTGGAACGGCACGATCATATTGAACAGGAACAGGGTGTAGAGCAGCTTCGCAGCCCAGTTGTTCACACGCACGATCCACCATGCGCACATCGAGGTGCACACCAGAATCAGCACCACCGAGCCGACGGTGATAAGCAACGTCCAGCCGAAGGAGGCGAAGAACTGCGTGGTCTCGATGCCGCGCACATAGTTCTCAAGTCCCACGAACGCCTTGCCGGCAGGCAGGGAGAACGCGTTCTTGGAGATGTACGCCTTCTGCTTGAAGGAGTTGATCAGCACCAGGACGATCGGGAAAATCCAGAACAGGGAGACAACGGCAAACAGCACGGTCCATAATGCGCCATGCTTCACAGGCTTGTTCTCGTTCATCAGGCTGCCACCTCCTTGCTCGTGGTGAGCTTGTTCTGAATCAGGGCGATGACCGCGACCAGGATGAAGAACAGCACGGCCTTCGCCTGGCCGACGCCTTCCCAGCCCATACGGCCGTAGAAGGTGCGGGTGATGTTCAGCGCCAGACCTTCAGACATGTTGCTCGGCGCACCGTTGGTCAATGCGAGGTTCTGATCGTAGAGCTTGAAACCGTTGGTCACGGTCAGGAAGGAGCACACGGTGATGGACGGCATCATCAGCGGGATGATGATGCGGAACATGGTCTGCCGTCCGTTGGCGCCGTCCACGGCCGCGGCCTCCAGCACATCGGTGGGCAGGGCTTGCAGGCCGGCGATGTAGATGATCATCATGTAGCCGATCTGCTGCCAGCACACCAGGATGACCAAGCCCCAGAACCCGTAGGACGCCTTATAGGTCAGGGCGCGGCCCCAGTGGGCTAGTACGCCGTTCAGGAGCAGCAGCCAGATGTAGCCCAGGATGATGCCGCCGATAAGGTTCGGCATGAAGAATACCGAGCGGAACAGCGTGGAGCCCTTGATCGCCTTGGTCAGCATGTAGGCGATGGCGAAGGCGATCACGTTGATCACGATGGTGGTCACGATGGTGAACGCGGTGGAGAAGCCGAGCGCGTGCAGGAATTCCTTGTCTTTCAACGCTTTGCCATAGTTCTTAAGCCCCACCCATTCACCGTCGGTAACGGTGGTGAATTCGCAGAAGCTTAAGTAGACGCCCATGATGAAGGGCACCAGGAACCCGATGATGAATGCGGCGAATGTGGGGAGCGCGAACAGCGCCCACCATCTGCGTATCGCCTTGCCAGCCATGCTGATCATGACTTTTCCTCCTCCTTGAGTCCGCTGCGTTGTGACACTGCATCGTGCGCCGGCTGCGGAGTTCAACTCAATGCGAGCTTGCCGATCGAGAACCGCATGCACGGCCTGTTCTCGTTCAAGCCTATGTTCATAGTAAACGTCGAATCATTATATGTCAAACGTTGTCATTTTAAGCGTTTCAAGTTCGAGCACACTCCGGCTCCAGCAATCTTCTTTCACCTAAGATAATGGCTATATAAAGCCAATCTAACGCCGACATAGACACTTTGCAAACGTTTGTAATACAATCGTTGTCATCGCCGCAGATCAATCAATCAGCATGTACACTGGAGTCAGTTGTGCATGTGTATTGCGATTTTCCATTCAACGCAAGGGGGCTGCAATGGCTACGAGCATTCAGGATGTCGCCCGCGAGGCCGGCGTCTCCATCTCCACCGTCTCACGTTCCTTCACCAGGCCGGATCTGGTGTCGGCCAAGACCCGCGAGCGCGTGCTCGCCATCGCCGACAAACTCAATTTCTCACTCTCCCGCTCGGCTGCGGCCCTGAAATCCGGCCGCTCCCTGCGCATCGCAGTACTGATGAGCGGCCATATCCGCCTGTGGTTCACCGCCTCGGTCATCGAGGGGCTCAACGAGGTGCTGCACACGCAGGGCTACGATATTTCGGTATTCCAGATTTCCAGCATCGAGGAGCGCAAGGAATTCTTCGAGATGTTGCCGGTACGCCGTAACGCCGATGCCGTGATTGTGGCGTCTTTCGATATCGACAACAACGAAATCGCGCAACTGGCTTCGGTCGGCGTGCCGATCGTCGGCATCAATTCAGTCGAACCCGAAGCCCGCGGCTTTACCGCCGCCGTCAATATCGACGATGTGCAGGGCTCCACGCTGGCCGCCCGCCATCTTATCAATCTCGGACATCGCCGCATCACCTACATCAGCACCAATCGCGAGGTGTCGCTGAGCTTCTCCGTGCAAAGCCGATTCGACTCATTCACCGCCTGCTGCCGCAGGGAAGGCATCGAGCCGCAGGTTATCGTCTGCAAGGTCGATGACGATGGACGTTATGAAATCAGCGACGTGGTCAACCAACTCATAAGCCAAGACGAGATGCCCACCGCCATCGCATGCCAAGAGGATGGCATTGCTTTGCCGCTTATGTTCCAGCTGGAGCGCAATGGATTCTCCGTGCCCGGCGACGTCTCGTTGATCGGCTACGACGATAGTTTCTACACCGGCGATATCGGCCTGACCACCATCCGCCAGGATCCGGTGGAAATGGCCCGCGTGGCAGCCCGCATGACGCTCGATCTCATTGACGAAAAGCCGATTGAGCAACCCTACATCGTGTTCCCGGCCCAGCTGAAGGTCCGCTCCTCCACCTCCCGCGTTAAGTAGGCTCACACAACAAAGCCCACCATAGAAAAAGTGTGAGGCAACCGCACAATAACGCTCAATCGCACATTGTGGAGAATGGCGAAAAATCGCCGATTCATGGCCCCACAGCGTGCGATTGAGCGGGTGCGTGCCTCACACTTTTCTGCGGCGGACGATTTTGTGCGAGACTCAGCAATACAAAGCGGCGCCCCTGGAGAAGGAAAGGCAGGGGCGCCGCGGATTGTTGCTTATCGGCTATGGGACTCTATGAGACTCAGTGCGAGGCCTCGTATTCGGAAGCCCAACCGTCCACGAAGGCGGTCTTGACGGCATCCCACTTGCCGGTGCCCTGCGCGTACTCGAGCAGTGCCTGGCCGACCTTGTTCTTCCACTCTTCGGACGGCATCATGGTGAAGTTCCAAGAAACCTGGGTCTTGCCGGACTTCTGATCCTCAACAGCGGCTTCAGTCAGCGGGTTGTCAAACTTGACATCATCGAAGGTCTTGAACGGGGTGGTGAAGCCCATGTCCTGAGAGATGGCCTTCTTGCCGGTGTCGGAGGTGATCACCCAAGACAGGAAGTCCTCGGTGGCCTTCTTGTCGGCGTCGGAGGCCTTGTCGTTGATGCACCAGTAATTCTCAGAACCGGTGGCCAAGCCCTGCTTCTCTTCACCCTTGACACCGGTGTAGATTGGCATCATGCCCACGGATTCGGCCTTCATGCCGGCCTTCTGCAGGTCGGTCCAGGCCCAGGTACCGTTCTGGTAGAAGGCGGCCTCGCCGAGCGCGAACTCGGAGTTCGCATCATCTCCGGTCTTGGCGCTCAGCTGGGTGGGGTCGGTGGTGGAGTCGGCGATGTACAGGTCGAAGATCTTCTTGTAGTTCGGCAGGTAGGTGCCCTTGATCTTGGCCGGCTGCTCGGTGACGTTGTCATCCTTGAACTCGTAGTAAAGCGGCAGATTGGCCAGGTGGGTCTTGAAGCGCCAGTCGGAGCTGGAGTCGAAGCCGGCGGAGGGGAACGCGCCCTTGATGCCGAGCTCGTCCTTGCGGGCCTGCATGTCGTCGGCCACGGCCTTCAGGGTGTCGAAGTTGTCGATTTCGTCCATGGACGTGGCCTTGGCGCCATCCAGCGCGAAGTACTTGTTGAGGATGTCCTTGTTGTAGATCAGGCCGTAGGTTTCCATCACGTACGGCACGCCGACCACCTTGTCGCCATCCTTCAGGGCCACATCCTGGTTGGCGAGCTCCTTGTACACATCCGTATTGGACATATCGGCGGTGTACTTCTTCCAGTTCTGGTAGCCGACCGGGCCGTTGACCTGGAACAAGGTCGGGGCTTCGGTTTTGGCGATTTCGGACTTCAGGGTCTGCTCGTAGGTACCGGAGGCCGCGGTCTGCACCTTGACCTCAACGCCCTTTTCCTTGGTGTATTCCTTGGCCAGAGCGGTCCACTGATCAGCCGCTTCCGGCTTGAAATTCAGGTAGTAGACCTTGCCCTTGGCGTCATCGCCGGAGGTCGAGCTTCCGCAGGCCGCCAAAGCGCCGAGGGACATCGCAGCGACAGCCGCCATCGCGACTGCTGACTTGACTGTACGATTCATCATCGAACCTTTCTCTTTCATCGTCGACCCGGCCGTCCCCGGTCAGGACAGGTACGCTAGCACGCACCTTTACGACTATCGACATGCACTATTGTGCAACGGTTTGCTTCTTTTTGCAAACGATAGCAATATCAGCGCGTCATAAATCATCATTTTCAGGCCATTGTCAACAAATATCCCATTAATTCAGTCATTTTTGCCTCATTATCGCAATGCAAGCGTTCGCAATCATGAGAGCGCTAACATATCTTTCATGGCAATCGATTGCCACTTATACCCATCAAAAAAAAACAACACGCCGACGCTATCGTTTGCAAATCATTTATCGACATACCGCAATTCCCGCCACAAACAATAAAGGCCCGCCCGCAGTAGCGGGCAGGCCAGCGCAATCGCAGCGCAACCGGGGCTAGGCGTTCCACCGTTCGATGACGTTATCTCCCTTATAGACGCTGAGCACCGAGTAGTGCGCCGTATCCAAACGCAGCAACCGTGCGAAATGCGGGTCCACGCCCAGCCATTGCGAGGTGAGGATGCGCAGGATGTGCGCATGAGCCACCAACAGCACATTATGGCCGTCTTTCAGCAGCGGCGTAATCTCGTCGATGGCGCTCTTGGCGCGTGCCGCCGCTTCTTCCAGCGTCTCGCCAGGCCCGGCATGGACCGGCACCTGTTCGCCCGAAGGCAAGGTCTCGACCCAGTCGCCCTCCAGCGTGGGCGTCAGCGAGCGCGGCCCGTCACGCCACACATCCCATTCAAAACCGCTGGCCTCACTCACCTGCTGGCGCGTACGCCCCTCGGCTCGGCCGTAATCCCATTCAGCGATGCCGTCCAACACACCGTGGTCCGCAAAACCAGCCAATTCAGCGGTTTGGCACGCCCGCTTCAGCGGACTGGAAAACACACAGCTCTGGCTGAATCCTTCGGGGAAGGCCTCGCGCAGGCGCCTTCCGGCATCCGCTGCCTGCTGCTCGCCGACCGCGGTCAACGGGATGTCCGTGCGCCCGGTATGCTGCCCGGATTCGCTCCACACGGTCTGGCCGTGGCGCAGCAACACCAAAAATCCATTGCCGCCACGAGAGTTCTCGACGGCAACGGTGCCGTTCACGTTCTGTTCGCTCATGCCTCCACTCTAGTCTGCGCTCGTTCATGACTCCACCATTAACGCCCATCTTTTGCGCTGAGATGATTGAGATGCTATTAGACTGAGAGTCATGAGCGACGAAACGAACACCGACTTCCCCTCCAGCGCCGACCGCGCGGTCGACAGCCTGCACCGCATCGACGAGAAGGTCAACAGGCTGCGCGAGGACCGGCTCAACGACCCTGATTCTCTGGGCGACAAGCTCATCAAGTCGGCAGTCCCAGCGCTGGCAGGCTTGGTTGCCGGCAAAGCATTCCAGATGATATGGGACAAGGGCACAAGCAAACGCAATCTGCGCAAGGGACTGGCGGCAGACGCGCCGCAAAGTCTGGCAATGAGTCTGGCATTCGCCGCCGTTTCGGCCGCACTCGGCGCAGTGGTTTCGCAGCTGTCGGATCGGGGCTCCAAGGCGTTCGTCGACCACCGCCATCGCAAGCCCAGCCGCTAATCCCCCGGTTGGATGATGGTTTCTGTTGGCTGACTGATGACTCATCGCTGGAATTTCGTCAAGGAACCATCAGTCAATCGACAGGAACCATCAGTCCAGCACAGTTCCGCCACACAATATCGGCATTTCACTGTGAGGTAATCCACCGTGACGTCCGGCGTCTGCCGTGCGACAATAAAGCCATGGTTACCAACGCAACAATCGAGGCTCTTCTGGGCCGCCGCTCCATCCGTAAGTTCAAGGACGAGGCCATCGACGACGATACCCGCGCCACGCTCGAAACCGTCGCCCAACATGCCGCGTCCAGCCAGTTCCTTAACGACTGGTCCGCCATCCGTATCACCGACCCGGCCACCAAAGCCAAGCTCGCCGAATTCGGCCATCAGCCGTATATCGCCACCGCGCCGTTGCTGTACGTGTTCGTCATCGACGAGCACCGCAACGCACGCATCGCCGAACGCAAGGGCATCGATCCCGCTTCCGACGAATTCCATCTCAAGTACAGCTATCGCTTCACCCAAGCTCAGAACGACGCAGTGCTGGCCCTGCACGCCATGGAGACCGCCGCCTATTCGCTGGGACTGGGCTGCGTGATTCTCGGCTCTCTGCTCAACAACATCCCCGGCCTTATCGACGTGCTGAATCTGCCGGAATACACGTATCCGGTGCTGGGTCTGGCCATCGGCAAGCCCGATCAGAACCCGACCGTCAAGCCGCGCATGCCGCGCACGATGCAGTTCTTCGAGAACACCTACCCGGCTGACGCCGATGGCGTACTCGACCAGCTGCCCGCCTTCGACGAGGAAGTTCACCGGTACTACGATCTGCGCCAAGCCGACCGTCCGGTGGACGCTTTCAGCGATCAGGTCGCCACGATCAGTCGGCAGGATGTCAGCCATCAGACACTGCTCGACAAGGCCGCCGCTCAGGGCTTCCGTCTGGATCAGTGAGACCAGAACCAACGAGATAGCCTCGGATAGGCTCGTCACTGAGTCGTCTCGGTCTCAGCACTGCGACGACTCAGTCCCAACACCTCAACATTTCATCACCGGATACCGGCAAAATTGCACAACCATCCCGCCGGTGCCGCACCATCAACAAACGTTCACATATCAGTCCCATTATGCGGACAACCAACGGCCAGTTTTGCAAGAAAACCCGCCAAACCAGCAGTATTCGCACCAGTGGTGGGAATAGACTGCATGTGGCCGCAATGATTACGAACCGGAAAAGAGGGACTGGATGCGGACGGTTTGGCAAGTCTTTCTACGCGATTGCAGACGTATCTTACGCAATCCCGTTGCCGTTGTGGTGACGCTCGGCGTAGCAATGCTGCCCTCGCTGTACGCATGGTTCAACATTCTCGCCAACTGGGATCCCTATTCAGCCACCGGCAATCTGCAAGTGGCCGTAGCCAATGAAGACCAAGGCACCACCAACGATCTGGTCGGCCATCTCGATGCGGGCCGGCAGGTCGTCAAGAAACTCAAGCAGAACGACGAACTCGGCTGGCGCTTCGTAGACAATGAGGAACAGGCCGTCCACGGCGTGGAGACCGGCGGATACTATGCAGCCATCGTGCTGCCCAAGGATTTCAGCACCAGCCTGGTCGAATCGGTGACCGGAACCTCCAAACAGCCAAAAATCAAGTATTACGTCAACGAGAAGAAGAACGCGATCGCGCCGAAAATCACCGACACCGGTGCCACCACCATCGACGAGCAGATCAACTCCGCCTTCGTCACCACGGTAGCCACCACCGTTGCCTCGGCCGTTTCCGAAGCGGGAGGCGATCTCGACCAAGCCACCGGCAAAGTCCAGCACGATACGATCAATGATCTCAATACGGTGATGTCCACGCTGAACACCGTTCAGGATTCACTCACCGACTTACAGGACACGCTGGCCCAATCAGACACGATTCTCGCCGACGCCAAACAGACCACCGCCTCACTCAAGCAGACCGTCGCGGCCGCGCAGAAGGCCTCCCGCCAGTCCGGCACACTGTTGACGGAAACACAGGCCGGGTCACAAGCCTTCTCCACCACACTGGTCGGCGCACTCGACACCAGTTCAGCACAACTCTCCGGACTGGCCGTTCACGTCAACAACGCCGCCGGCAGCATCACCGGCTCCTTCAACAGCGCGCAGAACTCCGTCGACACCATCACCAACACACTTTCGGCCCCACTGAATGCCACCCAAACGTCAATCAGCGATCTGAAAGACGCGCTGACCAAAGCCGGCATCGGCAAAGACACCACCGACCCAGTCGGCCAGAACATCTGGAAACAAATCGATGCGCTCGACTCATTGATCAGCAAACAGCAGACACAGCTCAACACCTTCCATACCGACACCACACAGTTCATCAACTCCGGTAAAGACGCCACCACGAATCTTTCCGGAGCCATGACCAACACCACCACCGGCGGCATCGCGGCGCTGAATACCGCGCGCGGCTCGCTGACCGGCACCGTAATGCCGTCGCTCACCTCATCATTGAACAGTTTCGCCGCCCTGAATGGCACACTGGATGGCACGTTGACTTCGTTATCCGGCACCTTGGATCAGGCCGACGGACTGTTCGACCAGCTTGTCGATACCCTGAACCAAACAAAAACCACCATCAGCAGCACGCAGGATTCGCTGCGCCAGGTGGCCAGCGATGTCGCCACCGTACGCACCGATATCGCCACGCTCGATAGTTCCGCCGCTTACCAGAAAATCCGGGATACGCTGCATCTGGATGACAAGGGATTCGGCGACTTCATGGGCAATCCCGTCACCCTGACCACGAAAGTCGTGTATGCCACCGACAATTACGGGTCCGCAGTCACCCCGTTCTACACGAATCTGGCACTGTGGGTAGGCGGTTTCGTGCTAATCGCCATCTACAAGCTTGAGGTCGACCGCGAGGGCATTCGCCGTATCACCGCTACGCAAGCATATCTTGGCCGCTGGCTGCTGCTGGTCACCATCGGATTCCTGCAAGCCGTCATCGCCACCATCGGCGATCTGGTGCTTGGCATCCAATGCGAGCATCCGCTGCTGTTCATCTTGGCCGGAATCTTCTGTTCGTTCGTATACATCAACATTATTTACGCACTGGCCGTGGCGTTCCGCCATATCGGCAAAGCCATCGCCGTAATTCTGGTCATTGTGCAGATACCCGGCGCCTCCGGCCTGTATCCGATTGAAATGATGCCGAACTTCTTCCGCGAACTGCACCCGTGGCTGCCCTTTACCTACGGCATCAACGCGATGCGCGGCCCGATTGCCGGCCTGTACGCGAACCATTACTGGCTCGACATGCTGCACCTGTTCTGGTATCTGCCGGCGGCACTCTTCGTGGGACTTGTCATACGCCGGTATGCGATGAACCTGAACGCGCTGTTCGACCGTCGTTTGGGAGATACCGACCTGATGATCACCGAGCACAACAGCATGGTGAACGAACAGGTGAGCTTGAACTCCGTATTCCGCACGGTGTCCGACAGCAAGGAACTGCGCGATATCATCGCCCATCGCGCGCACCGGTTCTTCGCACGGTATCCAAAGATGATCGTTGCCGGTCTGACATTGCTGACCGTACTCCCGTTCGTATTCCTGGTACTGCTGTTCGTCACCCAAGAGAAAATCGCCATGCTGACCTCTTGGATTCTGTCGATTATTCTTATCGACGCCTATCTCATTGTGGTTGAATACGCACGCGAAACCTACGCCATGCAGCTTGGCGTCAGTGCCATGAGTGCCGACGAGTTCCGCAATGTGATGCTCAACGGATATGTGTGGCGGCGTTTCCACGGCCACGGACGTCACGAAGCGGCGATGGGCAGCAATCCGGATATCGGCGAAACCACTGAACGACTCACACTGTTCGGCGATCAGGCCGCCGAGCCGACTGCGCACACCGCACAGTCCGGTCAGTCTGGGCAGTCTGGGCAGTCTGGGCAGTCTGGGCAGTCTGGGCAAGGAGGCGCACGATGAAGCTTATCTGGAAAATATTCGTACGTGACGTGCGCCAAGCCACCCGCAATGTGATCGCCGTAATCGTGGCTATGGGATTGGTGATTGTGCCGGCACTGTACGCCTGGTACAACATCGCCGCCAGCTGGGACCCGTACGGCAACACCAAGGCCTTGAAGGTCGCCGTGGCAAACGTGGATAAGGGCTATAAGTCCGGTCTGATGCCGATCACCATCAACGTCGGCGAAACCGTGACCAGTACGCTCAGGGCCAATCATGACCTTGACTGGCAGTTTGTGGATCGTGCTAAGGCCATCGATGGCGTGAACTCAGGCGAATACTATGCCGCGCTGATTATTCCAAAGAGCTTCAGCTCCGATATGATGACGCTGTTTTCACCGAAGATCAAGCACGCCAAGCTCGAATACTATCTCAATGAGAAAATCAATCCGATCGCTCCGCATATCACCGACCAGGGTGCTACCACCGTGGCCACGACCATCGACCAGACATTTGTGAAGACCTTGGCGAGCGTGGCGCTGGATTTGGTTTCCAACGTGGCCGATTACGCGCAAAGCCCGCAAATGGAGCAGTACGTCAACAACGCCACCAGTCATATTGCCACCATGTCGTCTCGTTTGACCGGCACTGCGTCGCAGATGGATTCCTATGCCAATCTGCTCGGGGCCGCCAACAGCATCATTGATTCCACCGATAAGCTGCTGGGATCAACAGGCTCAGCTGCGGCCACAACCAAAAAGGCGTTGAAACAGCCCCGCAACGGCGTCTCCAGCCTCGACAAGGCATTGTCCGGAGCCACCGATGGCGTCGGTACGGCATTGCAGCAGGCCGGTTCATCCTACGACACCATTGCCAAGCAAATCGATGCCGCTTTTGCCGATGTGGGCTCACAATCCTCACAGATATCAAACAAGCTAACCGATATGCAATCCAAAGTGGAGGCTCAGGCCGACAGCTTTGGAAAGTATGCCGCCGCTTTACGAGATCTCGCCAAACAAGCGGCTTCACTGCCCGTGGGCGGAGATACCGTTGCCGCTCAACTGAACGCGGCTGCAGACCAAGCCACAAAGGCGCAGCAGAGCATGCAGCAAGCCGCCACCGCGTTGGGCGATGCGGCCACGCACATAGCAAACGGTACTGCCGATGCCGATACAGCGCGTCGAGATCTGAAATCACAAATCGCTGCCGCCAAACAATCGATTACTCAGGCTTCAGACACGTACAAGAGCACGCTGAAACCGCAACTGAACAATCTGACCTCGTCCATGGACGAAGTGACCACGCAGGCAAGTTCCGTAATCGACGGGCTTGCATCGACCGTAAGCAGCGTGTCAGGTCTTTCTGGCGGCGTTTCAGACAGCCTGACGGACATCCAGTCGGCCTTGACTGACGCAGCTAGCGCTTTGACCCGTTCGGCGAAGAAACTCGACAACTTGTCTTCCCAACTCGCCTCTATCACCAATGGCGGCACCATCGACCTGTCTGCGATTTCCTCTGCGAAGCCCGATGCCATTGCTTCCATGCTGGCGGCACCCGTAGCGGTCGACCGCATCGCGCTCTATCCCGTTGCCAACTATGGTTCCGCGATGGCTCCGTTCTACACGATTTTGTCTATTTGGGTCGGTGCGATCATTCTGGTCGCCATGTTGAAAGTATCGATTTCCGACCATGAGAAGGCTCGTATCTTAGGGTTGGGCAATGATCTGCCGCTCGGTTCGGAAGTGGGTCTTCGCGAGGCCATGATTGCCGGGCGGATTGCCGGACCGGCCGCCGCGTTGGATGTGCTGAAGAAGCCGCGTGCCGAGGCTCCCGGCAATGCGCGGCAGTTCGGTTTACGCTTGCACCACGAATATTTCGGCCGATACATGATTTTCGGTTTCCTTGCTTTGCTGCAAGGTACGCTGGTGTGCCTGGGCGATATGTTCTATCTCGGCGTGCAGTGTGAGCATCCGATTCAGTTCTTGATGGTCGGGTGGTTGTCTGCACTGGTGTTCTCGAATATTGTGTATACGCTGACCCTGTCGTTCGGTGATATCGGCAAAGCCATTGCCGTAGTACTGCTGGTTATGCAGGTAGCCGGTTCCGGCGGCACATTCCCCATTGAAACACTGCCGACGTTCTTCCAGGTCGTTTCTAAATGGCTACTGTTCCCCTATGCGGTGGATGCGATGCATTCGGCCATGGCAGGCTCATTCGGCATGGAATACTGGGTTTCCATGGGCAAACTGGCACTGTTCCTTGTCCCCTCATTGCTGTTGGGACTTATGTTGCGCAAGCCGGTAATTCGCTTCAACGATTGGGTTATCCGCAACCTTGAAAACACCAAGGTGATGTAAGTGTTGGACGAAGTGTGTCCGAGCGCCCTGAACGCTTAGCAGCCTACGACCTGACGTGTTTGGACCGTAACCTGTCTCAGACACGGCGTTGGCGAGGCCTGTGGAGCTTCTGACGCTAACGTCTACGTGGCTTGTAGCCCTTTTTACGACTGTGTGGCTTGAGTTGCTGGTTCAGCGGTACATGCCGGTAACTGGATTGCGGATCGCGATGCGTGAGATGCCAGCATCCGCAAAATTCGCAACGGTACACCCATAGCTCAACTCCGCGCTCGATTAGGCTTTGATCAGCAGCACGCTGAACCTGCGCCTTATCGTGATACATGATTTTATTCGACGTAGCGCAACGTTTAGGGGTGAAGTAATGCATAGCAGAAGCCAGTGTAGAGCGACCCCATAACCAAGCCAGTTTCTGGCTCCCCTCAGGGGGGGGGAGCCGTCCGCACAGCAGACCGGGGGGAGGAGGCCCGGGCGTCGGGATTCCACGGTCACGGACGTGCTGTTTTCCGGATTTCCTGCGGAAATGGGAACGCGCCGCGCCGTCTCTCTTCGGCCCCGACGGCGGGGCCGGCCGGGAATGGTCCCGGACGTGGGTCTCATGAGTGCGAGAAGCCCCGGGTGTTTTTGTGGGGGTGTGTGGGTTTGGGTCGTGAGTGTTTCGGGTATGCGAAAGCCCCTTGGGGCGTGTGCTCCGAGGGGCTTCCTGTACGTGTGGTGCGGCGGCGTGCTACTCTCCCACACCCTGTCGGGTGCAGTACCATCGCCGTGCCAGGCCTTAGCTTCCGGGTTCGGAATGGGACCGGGCGTCTCACCTGGGCCATGGCCGCCGCAAATCTTCTCTTATACGGTCGGGAACAATGTCCCGCCGGCCTGTGGCGGCCTGGGAACCGGACAGCGGACGCGGATATGTCGATGTTTCGTCTTGTGGCCAGACAATGCTCATTGCCGTCTGGTGTCGTTTGCAGGAGGAAGATGCGGTCCAACCGCCAGGGGTTGGAATGTTAGTGTTGCCTTTCGTCCGTTAGTACCGGTCGGCTCCACCCCTCGCGGGGCTTCCACGTCCGGCCTATCGACCACGTGTTCTGCATGGGGACTACAGGAACTCGAAGGTTCCACGGAATGCTTATCTTGGAGCAGGCTTCCCGCTTAGATGCTTTCAGCGGTTATCCCTTCCGAACGTAGCCAACCGGCCGTGCCACTGGCGTGACAACCGGCATACCAGAGGTTCGTCCACCCAGGTCCTCTCGTACTATGGGCAGGCCTCCTCAGCATTCCAACGAGCGCAGAGGATAGAGACCAAACTGTCTCACGACGTTCTGAACCCA
>ERZ773190.2571-NODE-2571-length-13757-cov-3.797840_pt1 | contig 13757 bp, 9 predicted proteins | sample MGYA00511111_ERZ773190 | MGnify/ENA primary metagenome ERZ773190 (study PRJEB29015, sample SAMEA2737777) | human gut metagenome | biome: human gut; feature: human-associated habitat; material: faeces | place: China | collected 2012 ... | reverse complement strand
AGCAAATTGTCTGGAAACAATTAGGAGACATTCGTGATAAGAAGATACTTGATTTCGGCAGTGGTATCGGAGTAACTGCAAATTATTTGGCAGAGCATAATGATTTAGATGGAATTGCAGTTTATAATCACGGTGTGATTTCCTCATTCATGGACAATGAGGTAGCTCAAAAAACAAGAGTATTCGATATGATCGATAAAGCTTCTTCAAAAAGATTTGATGAGTCATTTGATATGATTATCTGCCACAATGTATTGGAATATGCACAGAACAGAGAGGATATTGTTAAGCAGTTTGCAAGGGTACTGAAATTGGATGGTAAGATATCAATCGTGAAACATAACCGTGCAGGAAGAGTTATGCAGATGGTTGTACTTTTAAATGATTTTGAACATGCACATAGCTTGCTTGATGGTAATGATGGAATGGCTTCCAAGTACGGAGCAATTCATTATTATGAGGATGCAGATATTGAGAAATGGTGTCCGGAACTTGTGATTACGAGAACGCTTGGTATGAGAACTTTTTGGGACATGCAACAAAATCAGGAGATTCATAAGGACACTGACTGGCAGGATAAAATGGTGGAAATCGAGATGCGGGTATCTGATATGGATGGATATAAAGACATTGCATTTTTTCATCATTTAATGCTTGAAAAGAGATAGGAGACACATTATGACAAGAGTATATTTCGTGCGTCACGCACAGCCTGAACACGATTGGGAAGAAGACAGGACAAGACCTTTGACGGAGAAGGGAAGAAAGATTCAGTAGTTGTGTTAGAATTTTTGAGTAACAAGAAAATAGATGCGTTTTATTGTAGTCCGTATAAACGTAGTATGGATACTATTGCAGAGACAGCAGATTTTTTTACAAAAGAGATTATAACAGATGAGAGATTGAGGGAGCGTGAAAAGGGACTTGATGGAAACAACCACGGAATGTTCCGAAAACGATGGGCTGATCATAATTATCATGAAGAAGGTGGAGAGTCCATTGCTATGGTTCAAAATCGTAACATAGAGGCGCTAAACGAGATTTTATCAGATAATACGGATAAAGATATTGTTTTAGGAACCCATGGTACTGCCCTTAGTACTATATTGAATTTTTATGATAACAGTTTTGAATGTGAAGATTTTCTAAGAATTATCGACTGGATGCCATATATTATTGAACTGGATTTTGAAGGTGATAAGTTGGTTGGTAAGCATGAACATTGCTATGTGGAGAAGGAATTCAAGGGCAATCAGCGTGCGGATAAGAAGTAGTGAGGAATAGATGAATACACGATATTATATGGTCATTATCAAGGGTGAAATAAAGACATCCGAAATAATGTCATGTGGTTACAATAGAAATACCCAAAAATGGGATGTAAAATTCAATACTGGAAAAATATACTCTTATGCATATTTGAATGTGGAAAAATTGACTGAGCCAGAAGTTTTAAATCCTGATATGTATCGTATTAGCAGAGAAGGACGCGAGTTCTTTGATGTTAATGCAATATATGTATTTAGAAGCGGATGTGAGTCTTATTGGCATATTTGTTTTGTCGATGGTAGTGAAAGAGATTATCGTCGGAATGACTTGCATATTATAGAGTCATGTCTTGCCCAGAGTCAGTCATCAAATGTATTTGAATATATAAAGCAAATTGCAGGTTTGAGTAATCTTAAGAATGAAGAGACTGGTGAAAAATTATTGTCTAAGAGGTTTGATAAGATTTCTTTTGTGGGTAGTGATGTAGCTTTAGCAAAGTATTTGAATCCATCATCATTGCAAGGAAAAAGAACAGGACGCGAATACATTCTGATTTTCCCATTTGGATGCAATAACAGTCAGTATAAGGCTGTAAAAAATGCCATGGAGAATCAGATTAGTGTTATACAGGGACCTCCAGGAACAGGGAAGACACAAACAATATTGAATATTATTGCCAATATATTAATGCAAGGGAAAACGGTACAGATAGTATCCAATAATAATTCGGCAACAGAAAATGTATATGAAAAATTATCTTCTTCAAAATACAATTTAGGTTTTATTGCTGCGACATTAGGAAGTTCTAAAAATAAGAAATTATTTGTTGAGCATCAGGATGCCGCTTATCCAGATTTTTCGTCATGGAAAACGCAAGAAGATCCAAGTGTTTTGCAAAAGGGAATAGCTGACCAATCCAGTCAGTTAAAAAGCGTTTTTGATAAGCAGGAAAAACTGGCGTGTTTAAGGCAGGAACTTTCACAGTTGGTTACTGAACAGGAATATTTCAATCAATATGTTAAAGAATCAGATGTTCATACAGATAGTATTAAGTTCAAGAAAAAGCTATCTTCAAAGCAATGGATGGTATTGTGGCAGGATTGCCAGTTGATTTCAGAAGAAAAAACGGCAATAGGATTTTGGTTTAAGATAAAAGCCTTATTTAAATATGGAGTAACCGATTGGGGCATTTATAAGCAGGATATTTCAAAGATAATTACAACCTTTCAGGCAATGTATTATCGTGCAAAGCAAGCGGAGTTGTCTGCAGAAATTGCAGATATTGAAAAGTATTTAAATGGTGTTAATAAAAATTTGCTTGAGGATTTATGCAATCAGTCAATGGTTGTCCTAAAAGACAAACTGGCAAGAAAGTATGAAGGTAACAGCAAGAGAAAAATGTTTAGTGAAGATAATCTGTGGAAGGAGCCATACGGTGTACTGGTTGAGTATCCGGTTATATTAAGTACAACATTTTCGTCAAGAAACAGTCTGAATTCAGATGTGGTGTATGATTACCTTATCATGGATGAGGCATCACAGGTAGATATTGCAACTGGTGCATTGGCATTGTCCTGTGCAAGGAATGTTGTTATTGTGGGTGATACCAAGCAGCTTCCTAATGTTGTTAAAGATGATACAAAGGTTAAAGCAAAAGTTATATTTGACAGCTTTCATATTAGTGAGGGATATCAGTATACAAATAGCTTTCTGCAATCCATTTTGGATGTTATGCCAAACGTAACACAAACATTGTTGCGGGAACATTATAGGTGTCACCCTAAAATAATAAATTTCTGTAACCAGAAATTCTATCGTGGTGAATTGATTATTATGACAACGGATAAGGGTGAAGAGGATGTTTTATCGGTAGTAAAAACGGTAGCGGGAAATCATGAGCGTAATCATTATAGCCAGCGCCAGATAGATGTTATTAAAAATGAGATTATACCCAAATATGTTTCAAATCCGGAAGAAACGGGAATTATTGCACCATACAAAAATCAGGTAGAAGCATTAAGCAAGGAGATAACAGATATTGATGCTTCCACAGTGCATAAGTTTCAGGGAAAGGAGAAAGAGAATATTATTATATCTACCGTGGATGATGAAATATCTGATTTTGCTGATGATCCATATTTAATTAATGTTGCTGTATCAAGAGCTAAAAAGAAATTGATGCTGGTTGTAACTGGAATGAGCAATCAAAAGAGCGCAATATAACAGATTTGATTGATTATATTCAGTATAATAATTTTGAGGTTACTGAAAGCAAGATTTATTCGATTTTTGATTACCTTTACAAGCAGTATACTGAGGAAAGAAGGGTATATTTGCAGAAGCACAAAAAAGTATCAGAATATGATTCGGAAAATCTGATGTATTCATTGATAGAGGACATTATCTCCGCTAACAAGTATTCAAGCTTGGATGTTGTTTGTCATTTTCCGTTGAATATGTTGATTAAGAATCCAGAACTATTAAATGAGCAGGAATGTCAGTATGCAATGAATCCAGCAACACATTTAGATTTTCTGATTTATAACAGAATTGGTAAAAAGCCTGTGTTGGCGATTGAGGTTGACGGATATGAATACCATAAAGAGGATACTGTTCAGGCTTCAAGAGATTTGTTGAAAAATCATATTATGGAGTTGTATGAAATTCCATTACTGAGATTTATGACTAATGGTAGTGGCGAAAGAGAAAAGATTGTAGAGATGCTAGATAAGTTTGTTTGATAGCGTGAAAAGAAAAAGGAGAAATTACCATGGCTGTATCATATAAACGATTATGGAAATTATTAGTGGATAAAGAAATGAGCAAATCTGATTTGCGTAAAAAGGCAGAAATTGCTCCTAACACAATGACAAAGCTTCGCCGTGATGAAGAGGTGAGTCTAACAATTCTTAGCAAAATCTGCAAAACTTTACATGCAGACTTTGGGGATATTGTGGAGTATGTGCCAGATGCAGAAATATGGGATTTGTATAATGAGAACAGAGAGCTTCTTGGAAAAGACCATATCAGAGGAGAACAGTTACCAATAGACGGATACCATCTGGTGGTGCATGTGTGGATTCGTAATTCTAAGGGACAGTACCTTATCTCGCAGCGTTCTGCAAACAGACCGACAAACCCTTTGATGTGGGAATGTGTAGGTGGTTCGGTTGTGAAGGGAGAAGATAGTTTACAGGGAGCAATTCGTGAGGCAAAGGAAGAGGTTGGCGTTGATTTAATGCCGGAAAATGGACAAGTGCTTTTTACAAAGACACGAAAAATCATTGAGGGAAAAATCTTTAATGATATTATGGATGTTTGGCTGTTTGAATATGAAGGAGAAGTCGATTTGGGAAATGCTACAACGGATGAAGTGGCACAGGTTGCTTGGATGAACAGGGAACAGATAAAAGAATTGTTTGATGCAAATATGTTTGTGGATACATTGGAATACTTCTTTACGGAAGTGGACAAGTAGTAAATAAAATAGGTGGTGTTTTAGTGACTAACTCAGAAAAACTATTAAGTTCTTTTTCGGAAGATTTCTTTTATAAAGAGCTTGTATATGCTGATTTGAAATTCGTTCCAGAAGGTGGGACAGAGATAGAATTAGCGGATTTAATTATAAATCTTGAAGATGTTATACTGGCAATTCAATTAAAGGAACGGAATGAAAGGGTTCTTTCTAAGCAAGCCTCAGAAACAAGAAACTTTGGTATATCAATATTTATATGAACAATATTAAAAATAGACATGTATGTTTTATATTATTTTCTGCAATCAAGTGAAATATTTTGGAATAGATGATACTTTCATTGCAATATATTACAATAAATAATATAATAGATACAATAAATATTAATTGAATGGATGTCATCAATATGGATAAAATAAATGAATTACGATTAGGATTAGAAACTGCATATATAGATGGTTCTGTTGTTTCTGACAGTTTTTATTGTCCTCAGTTTGTATCGAATAATTATAAATCTGGTAAGAAAGTTTTATCTTCGATTGAAGATGAGCTGTTAAGATGTGATAAGTTTCAGATTAGTGTGGCATTTATTACTATGAGTGGAATCACACCATTACTTCAGACATTTAAAGATTTGGAAAAGAAAAATATCCCAGGTGAAATTCTTACAACTAATTATTTGAATTTTAGTGAGCCTAAAGCATTGGAGAAGCTTAATGGATTATCAAATATTACATTAAAAATGTATGATGTACAAGAAGCAGATGAAGGATTTCATACAAAAGGATATATTTTTAAAAAAGATGAAGTATATCGTATTATCATTGGAAGTTCGAATATAACAAGTGCAGCACTTACCAGTAATCATGAGTGGAATACTAAGCTTGTATCAACTGAGCATGGAAAGATAGCGAAGGAAATAGTTGATGAATTTAACAGATTATGGAATTCTAGTTATGCCTTAGATTTTAATGAGTTTTACGACAATTATAAAGAACAATATGAAATTATTAAACATCAGAGAGATATTGCGAGGATTGATAATGTTGTATTGCTTGAAAAATATAAGTTAAAGCCAAATAGTATGCAGATTGGATTTATTACAAATCTTAAGAAGATTTTAGAAGAGGGAGAGGACAGGGCACTTCTTATATCGGCGACAGGAACAGGTAAGACTTATGCTTCTGCATTTGCAATGAGAGAGCTTGGATTTAAAAAAGTTTTATTTTTAGTTCATAGAGGACAGCTTGCAAGACAGACTAAGAAATCTTATGAGAAGGTGTTTGCAAAATCTGTTTCTATGGGTTTGGTCGGTGCAGGTTATCATGAATATGAAGCGGATTATGTATTTGCTACTGTTCAGACGTTAAATAGGGATGAACATTTGCTTCAATATGATAAAAATGCATTTGACTGTATTATTTTTGATGAAGCACATCATGTAACTGCTGATACATATCAGAAGATTATGAAACATTTTACGCCTAAGTTGTGGCTTGGAATGACAGCAACTCCTGATAAGCGGGATGATAATATTGCAGGTAGAAATGTTTATGAGTTGTTCAATTATAAGATTGCATATGAGATACGTTTACAACAGGCCATGGAAGAAAACTTGTTGTGCCCATTTCATTATTTTGGAATTACTGATTTGTCTGTATTTGGAGATGTTAAAGAAAATCATGATTTTAGTATGCTTACAAGCGATGAACGTGTAAGGCATATAATCCAGCAGGCAAATTATTATGGATATAGTGGAGAAAAAGTTAAAGGTCTTATATTTTGTAGCAGTATCAAAGAAACACAGGAATTATCACATAAATTTAATAATATAGTTAATCCAGACACAGGAAAATATTTTCGTACGATAGCGTTGAATGGTGATGCAACGGAACAGGAAAGACAGAATGCATTTGAGAGACTTGCAATGGATGAGAATGAGGAAAATATTAATAAGAAGCCGTTAGACTATATATTTTCTGTAGAAATATTGAATGAAGGTGTTGACATTGTAGAGGTTAATCAGGTTATTATGCTTAGACCGACACAATCACCTATAATATTTATACAGCAGTTGGGACGAGGACTTAGAAAGGCCGATGGAAAAGAGTATGTTGTTATTCTTGATTTTATTGGTAATTATAATAATAATTTCATGATTCCAATAGCACTGTCAGGGGATAGAACTTACAATAAAGATAATATACGTAGATACATAATGGAAGGTGGAAGGGTTATTCCAGGTGCATCTACAGTGCATTTTGATGAAATAAGTAAGAAAAGAATATTTGCATCTGTTGATAATGCTAATTTTAGTGATATTAAACTGATAAAAGAAAATTACACAAATCTTAAGAATAAATTAGGAAGAATACCACATTTACGGGATTTTGATGATTATGGAGAAATGGATGTTGCCCGTATTTTTGATAATAATAGTCTGGGTTCGTATTATAAGTTTTTAGTTAAATATGAGAAGGATTATAAGCTTCGTCTTTCACAGGAAGAAGAAAAGATAGTCGAATTTATTTCCAAGAAACTGGCAAATGGTAAGAGAATTCAAGAATTACAATTACTTAAGAGAATGCTTATGTATGCAAAAGGATTGTCCAAATGTGGATTATTTTCAAGCCTTTCACAGGATATGTTGACTTATGGTAAATCAATTAGCAAGGAACAGAAGGAAAATATTATAAATGTTATGACTAATGAATTTCCGGCAGGATCTGGTAAGAAAACATATGCACAATGTGTTTTTATAGAAAAGGAAGGCAATGATTATAAGCCAACAAAAACATTTCTTGAAATGCTATTAAATAAAGATTTTTATAATATTATTAAAGAACTTGTTGATTTTGGAATAAGTAGATATGAGAGAGATTATAAACAAAGTTATGATGTAACAGATTTTGTCCTTTATCAAAAATATACGTATGAGGACGTATGTCGTCTGCTTAATTGGGAACAGAATGAAGTTCCATTAAATATTGGTGGTTATAAATATGATAAGAAAACAAAGACATTTCCAGTATTTATTAATTATGATAAATCGGATGATATTAGTGACACAACAAAATATGAGGATCATTTTGAACCAGGATTTAGGAATCGATTGATAGCAATATCAAAATCGGGAAGGAGCCTGCAATCTGAGGATGTACAGAATTTTCTTAAGGCTAAAGAGAGAGGAATTAGAGTAGAACTTTTTGTGCGAAAGAATAAGGACGATAAGATTTCTAAGGAATTTTATTATCTTGGGCATATGACGGCTAGTGGAAATACTAAGGAATTTACAATGCCAAATACACAGAAAACAGCAGTTGAGATAGAGTGGATACTTGATGTTCCTGTGCGTGAGGATATATATGAGTATATTGTAAATTCATAAATATTATGTATATGTCAAAAGTATAAAAAGTCGTTTGTGCTTGCAGAAAAAGACTTTTTTACTTAATTTATTGCATTAAATCACGATATTAAAAGAAAGAAGGAAAGTGAGATAATTAGTTTTATAATTGTCACACAAGAATTATATGAAAACAGTTAAAGTAGTTGCAGCAGTAATAAAAGAAGTTAATGATAAGGGGGAGCCTATTATATTCGCAACGCAGCGCGGGTATGGAGAATTCAAGGATGGCTGGGAATTTCCAGGAGGAAAAATAGAGGCAGGAGAGACACCACAGGAAGCATTAAAACGTGAGATTATGGAAGAATTAGATACAAAAGTTAAAATAGGAAATTTAATAGATACAATTGAATATGATTATCCCAATTTTCATCTTTTAATGGATTGTTTTTGGTGTGAGATAGTAAGCGGAGAATTGAAGTTAAAGGAACATGAAAATGCAAAATGGCTGACTAAGGAGCATCTTGATGAGGTTGAATGGCTGCCGGCAGATGTTATTTTGATTGATAAGATAAGAATGAATATGTAGGAGAATTTATACGGAACATTTTATAAGAATGATATTAAAATAAAATTTGTATTTAATATCCAGTAAAAAGGAGTTCCCGCTCTTCATAAATGGGAAGTTATTATAATAATTTACAACATCAATTTACATATTCAGCTATTGAAAAATTGTTCGGGGGGGTACAAAAATAGCGGATATTTACAGGAATTTCTAATGATGAATATCTGAACTACTAATTTACAGAAGGAATAAGTGAGAATCTTACATTTTAACTGGCTGAATATATAGTGTTAATCAGGCTGTTGATATAGTGTTAATCACGTGGTTTGTATAGTATTAATCAGGCAGTTGAATAAAAGGTATCCGCTTATAGGAGGAAATGCGTATGAAAAGACAATTTATAAAGAAGCTGGCAACAGTGACAGTTTCTGCTGCAATGCTTGCTGCCTTGTTTAGCGGTGGCATAAATGCAGGTATCAGGACAGCACAGGCACAGGAAGCAAATGTAGCTGCCGCATCAGAACAGTTTGATACAACAGCACCTGTAGTCGAAAGTATTTCGATTGATAAACAGGGACAGAATGTAGGAGATGATGACACATTTAAGATTACAATCAAGGCTTATGATTCTGAATCAGGTATTCAGGATGTAAGGATGATTTTAGAATCAGAAGGTGATGTCTATTTATTGGATGAATATTCATATGCCAATGGCAGATTACAGTTTAATGAAGCGGCTAACAGTTATGAGTGTACAGTAAAGATTGCTGATACTACACTTGTTGATGGAAAGGTCTTCATCGGCAATATTACAGTAACAGATAAAGCAGGAAATACATGTTCGCCAGTGATTTCAAGCACACCAGATGTATTAAATGTAACAGCTTCATCAGCTTTATACTGGGTAAATATAACTCGTAGTGATAACGAGAAACCAGTGGTTACATCTGTTGAGTTAAAGGAAAATGGACAGACAGTAAAACCTGGAGATACACTTCATGTTACAATAGGTGCAACTGATAATTACGCTTTACAAGACACTTGTTATGTGCAATTTCAAGTTAATGTAGCTGAAAGGAATAACTCACATTCTATATATCTGCAATGGGATTCTGCTAATGGCTGTTATATAGGTTCATGGGAGCTCCCAGATGATATTGTACCTGGTGAGTGGTATGTTAATTATATAGTAGTGAAAGATGTAACTGGTAACCTTGCGGAGAAAAATTCAGCATTGGATTGTAAGGTAACAGTACAGAATGACAACTATGTAGTAAATGAGAAAAATGTACCAAAGCTTAACAGCTTTTCTATGGATAAGGCAGGTCAGACATTTACAGCAGGAGATCAGGTGAAATTCACAGCAGATATAACTGATGATACAGGTGTAGCCTCTGTTAAAATGGTATTAAAAAACGTAAATTCTGAATTGTCTTCTCAAAGCGATGTATACTGCTATATGCAGAATGTTGAAGGAACAAGTAAATACGAATATACATATACTATTACAGAAAACGATTATCCATGTGAATGGTATGTTTCAAGTATAGAGGCTCGTGATGTATATAATAATATGTTGTATACATCTACTGAAAGACAAACAAGTGGAAGAGAACTTCCATTAATGTATGATTATTATTTCAATGTAACACAAAACGGTACATTTGTTCAGCCAAATGTAAATGTTATGTTCAGTTATATTAACGCAGATATGGAATGGGAAATCAAAACAATAGAAGTTCCACGAAGAACTAAGCTAAGTAAGGCATTAGAGAAGTTTGATACCGGTGTTAAATTTGATGATGCAAAAATCACAGGCTGGACAATGGTTGGCTATCCAGATTCAGATACTATAGTTAGTAATAATACAACGTTTTTGGCAAATTATAATACCAATATCGTAGAAAAATATGTGTATTCATATTCGCCAGATGTTGGTTCAAAGTGTTTATATAAAGAAACATCATTTGTTAAAAAAGGACAGAAGATTGAACTTCCAACAGTAATTCCTGGAGTTAAGAATGTAAAGTGGATTAAAACTGAAGAATTAGATGAACTTATAAAGAATGGATATATCATTAATACAGATACTGGAAGTTATTATTTCGAGGCAGATGCGGAAATAGACGATTCTGTTCCACCTACTGATGATAACAATGGTAGTACCGGTGGTAACAATAATCAGACAACAACTGATGGAAACAAAGGCAACAATGAAGGAACTAAGTTATCATCTGATAAGATACAGGAAGCTGTAGTAGCAATTACTACTGCCAAGGCTGGAGATACTTATACAGTTGATATGTCAGATGCAACAGTTGCACCAAAGGATGTGTTAGAAGCAGCCAAGGGTAAGGATGTTGATATTGTTCTTGATATGAATGGTTATAAATGGACTATCAACGGAAATAATATTCAGGCTGATAATCTTAAGGATATTAACCTTGCGGTAGATACAGACTCTGATGCAATACCAGATGATGTTATATCGGAGCTTGCTGGCAATAACCCAGTTAAGCAGATTTCACTTGCATATAGTGGAGATTTTGGATTCAAGGCAAGTCTTACATACAATATAGGAAGTGAATATGCTGGCAAATATGGCAATCTCTATTATTATGACAGCACAGGCAGAATGATATTCCAGAATGCAGGTGCAATAGATGCAGATGGTAATATATCTCTTAACTTTAGTCACGCATCTGAATATGCAGTCGTAATAGCAGATTATGCTGATAATACAGCAACAGGTGGCATAGCAACAGGAGACAGCACACCTATAGCATTGTATGCTGTTCTGTGTGTGATGGCAATTGCATTAGCAGGTATTGCTGCTGTAACAAGAAAGAAGAATGTATAAAGTAAAGAGATTATTTATCTTATTGTTATAATCAGACAAATGGCAGATGGTATCTAAAGTAATTGATGAGGATAATAAGATTAGCAATAAGTAGAAACTAAAGATAATTAATCATACCCGGCTTCATATTGTTGTGGAGCCGGGTATATCTGCATATTAAGGAAAAATATAAAAGAATAAAGCAGAGGAATGAAATAGGTGTGGAAACAAACATTTCCACACCCATAATTCCTGCTATATATAAAATTAATCAATAACAAAGTTATTAACATTCTTACGAAGTTCAGCAGCAGAGGCTTCTGCGGTTTTAGCTCCATTCATAACAGCTTCTGAGCCTTTTACGATTACGATTGTCTTCTGGGCTATGTTGGTTGTTCCAGTTGCACTGTCATTAGAAGCGGAAGTGATTCCATCTATCGCCTGAGTGATATTGCTTATAGATGCAACAAGCTCTTCTGATGTTGCACTGAAATCAGATACAAGATCGTTAATGTTGGAAGCATCCATATTATAGTCATCAGCCATCTTTTCAAATCCGTTAAGACATTCAACAATATCAGTATCAACGAAATCAAGCAGGCGGTTAGAATCGCTTGTCAGGTTGCCTACAGCTTTGTTTACATTTTCTGTAACAGCCTGAATGTTGGCTACAGCATCTTTAGACTGTTCAGCTAATACACGTATTTCCTCTGCAACAACCGCAAAGCCTTTACCAGCCTCACCAGCTCTTGCAGCTTCAATAGAAGCGTTAAGGGCAAGCAGATTGGTCTGTGCAGTAATATTCAGGATAGAGTCGGCAAGCACACCAATCTGGTCAACTACTTTGGCATCTTCAAGAGCCTGCTCAAGATTTACTCTGATGTCAGCCATCATCTGTTTAACTTTCTGACGGTTTTCTACAGTATCATCCTTAGTCTTTATAGCACGTTTATGGATGTCCTGGGATTCAGTTGCACCATCCTGTGCTCTTATGGCAATTTCCCTTGCAGCTTCTTCAATCTGCTGTGTCATTCCGTTAATCTGTTCAGCAGAGGCGGCAGTTTCCTCTGAACTTGCAGCAAGCTCTTCTGTTGTTGCAGATACGTCTTCAATTTCTGCATTAAGATTGTATACATTAGTGTCGATAGTTTCTACAACCTTATCAATATTGGCAGCCTCGTTTTTTACCTGAGCTAACAGGCTTCGTACAGATTCGCGCATAGTTTCAAGTGCATTGGCTAGCTGTCCGAAATCATCCTTACGCTTAAGCATAGGCTGTTGCATTTTTGTGGCAAAATTACCACCGGCAATTACTTCGAATTGTTCTTTTATTTTTCTTAATGATTTAGTAATATCAATTGCGATGAGAGCAACGAGTATAGCAACAACAATAAGCATACATACGCTGCATAAAATAAGCGAAATAGCTTTGCTTGAAGCATAGCTGGTGAATTCCTCATCCTGCTGTGCAATAGCAGTGTCTATGTAATCAGTATAGTTGCCAGTACCAACAACCCAGTCAAAAGGTTTGAAGTATTCGCTGTAAGAACGCTTTGGTGAAGGTTCTGTTTCTCCCTCCTTAGGAAATACATAATCTGTATAACCACCACCATCCTGGACTGCAACACGTATTATTTCCTTGACCATCTGGTAGCCATCAGCATCTTTAGTATTCATACGATTAGTACCCTCAGTTGAACTTCCAAGCAGAACAATATTCTTGCCATCGGACTGGTCAACCCAGAAATATCCAGCTTCGCCATAACGCATCTGACGGATTTCATCAGCGGCTATTTTCTTAGCTTCATCAAGAGTATATTTACCAGACTTATACTCATTATTGATTTCCGATAACAGGGAGATGACAACACCAACCTGCTCTTTAATTGAATCATCATAATTTTGTCTTGATGATGTGTCCATAGTTTCAAGTGCCTTGTCTTTTAACTGGTTCATATTCTTAATAGAAATAAAACTTTCAGAAGTTACAAGGACAATTACTAAAGCCAGAATTATAGTAAGCTTTGTTCGAACCTTAATATTTTTCATTGGAATCACGCTCCTTAAATTAGATTAATTTGTGAAAAATTATATATCTCCACGCATCTTTATCTAATAATTATAATGTTATAAAAGAATTGTGTCAATAAAACCAGCTGTAAATATTAAAAAAATCTTAAATTTTCATATACTTATATATGTATATAATTATAAAGTTTGTAATTTATTAATATATAAAATAAATATATACCATACCAAA
>ERZ773190.2566-NODE-2566-length-13789-cov-3.891729_pt1 | contig 13789 bp, 9 predicted proteins | sample MGYA00511111_ERZ773190 | MGnify/ENA primary metagenome ERZ773190 (study PRJEB29015, sample SAMEA2737777) | human gut metagenome | biome: human gut; feature: human-associated habitat; material: faeces | place: China | collected 2012 ... | reverse complement strand
ACGTGCTGCGGCACTACGACGTGACGGGCAAGCGCTGCCCCATGCCGTGGGTGGATGACCCGGCGCAGTGGATGGCGTTTAAGGAGATGCTGACGCCGCAAAACAGTACTACAGTCGAGGAGGATGACGATATGGTACGATACAACAAGATCGAGGACGTGCCCGATTGGGCGCAGGACACTGTACGCGCGCTGATGGACGCGGGCGCGCTGCAGGGTGACGAGCACGGATGCATTGACCTGTCGCGGGATATGATCCGCGGCATGGTGATCGGCAAGCGGTACGCGGACGCGCGCAGCCCCAGATATGCCACAATCGACGACGTGCCCGGCTGGGCGCGCGAGGAGACGCAGAAGCTGGTGGAGCGCGGCGCTCTGAAAGGCGATGCGCACGGCAAGCTGAACGTATCAATGGATATGCTGCGCACGATGATCGTGTGCCAGCGGATGATGGATGCAAAGGAGGCAAAAGCATGAATGCACCGAGTAAAGCGATGGAACTGAAAGCGGCCATCTCGGCCGTGCTGGCCGGCATGACGGCTTTTTGGGGGTGGACAGGCTGGCTCGTGATCGTCTGGCTGATCACGATGATCCTGGACTATGCGACCGGCTCGTGGGCCGCACTGTCGACCGGCACGTGGGACAGCGCGGTGGCGCGTGCCGGCCTGTGGCACAAGCTGGGCAGTATCGTGGCCATGCTGGTGGCGCTGCTGCTGGATGTGGCGCTGTCGGCGATCATCAATTATGGCGGATTGGGATTTGAGCTGCCGTTTACATATAAAACGGCATTTTTGCCGCTGGTGGCTATCTGGTATATTGTGACGGAGTTGGGCAGTATCACAGAAAATGCGGCGAGGCTGGGCGCTCCGGTGCCGAAGTTTCTGACGGACTGCCTGGCAAAGCTGAAGGACAAAACGGACGAACATAAATAACAGCATCCCCGCCGGAGAACCCGGCGGGGAAAACACTAAGGAGGCTATTATGGACGCAGGGCAGACCACCAGCTATATCGACGAAAACGGGCAGAAAAAGACCGGCATCGTCGCGCCGAGCTACAACAAGGACACGGACTATGCGAAATATATGCAGCGAGCTGCTGCGGACGGCGACATGGGCGCGGCATCGTACTACGAGAGCCAGCGGAACAAGAAGATCGCCGGGGAGGGCATGGATTACAGCCAGTCGAGCCTATACGCGCAGTATGCAAAGCAGTACACACAGGATGAAATGAACCGGCTCGAGAGCGGATACACGCCGAGCTACAACGTGGGGACGGACTACGCCAGCATGGTGGAGAAGGCGGCGAAAAACGGCGACTACGCCGCTGCGGCCTACTACGAGCAGCAGCGGAACAAGAAGATCGCTGGCGAGGGTATAACGCAGTATCAGCCGGAATACACCTACCAGAAATACGCGAAAGACTACGATGACGCGCAGCGGGCGGAGCTGGAGCGCGGATACCGGACGGCGGCGGAAAAGGCACAGGAGACCGGCTACCTCGAGAGCGCGCTGAACATGCTGCAGGAGCAACTGAAGCAGCAGCTGAGCGCGAACGAGACGGAGAGCGCCAAACAGACGGAGCTTGCGATGCTGAAGCTCCAGCAGCAGAAAGAGGAAGCGAAGAAGAAATACGACAGCACAGGCCGGCAGCTTTACATCGACATGATGAAGGAGCAGAAGGCACTTCCGGAGCAACTGGCCGGGGCCGGGTACACGGGCGGCGCCACGGAGAGCTCGCTGCTGAAAAACAGGCTGTCGTATGAGCAGGCGCTGCGAGAAAACGAGGGCGGCCGCGCAAGCGCGATGACGGCACTGGATGTTGCCGGAAATGCAGCGGAGCTGCAGCGGCAGATCGCAAAATTGCAGGCTGACCAGACGGCGCGCAGCAACTACCTGACCAACTACAGCGGCATCATGAGCGGGCTGCAGAGCCAGCGAAACTACGAACAGGAGCAGGAGCTGGCAAGGAAACAGCAGGAGATCAGCTACGCACTGGCGGCGGCGGACAACCTGGCCAAGTACGGAGACTTCTCCGGATATGAAAAGGTGACGGACGGTAACGGCAACCGCCTGTATACGGACGCGCAGATCGCGGCAATGAAGGCAGAGTATGACGCACTGAAGGCGGCGAGCACCAGAACAAGAAGCTCGGGCGGCGGCAGGGGTTATAGCTACAGCAATTACAGCTATACACCGGCGGAGACGCAGGAAGAAACCGAGGAGACGCAGGACTGGACACCTGGTGATTTCGCGGCGAAGCTGGCTGAGGCGCAGCAGTCTGGATGGACGAACAAGCAGCTCCGGGCGCAGATCGACCAGGCGAAAAAGGACGGCCTGATCTCCAGGGACAGCGCAATCCGGCTGAAGTACCAGTACAGAGATTAAGGGGGCACACCATGGCAATGTCGACGGGCGAGTTCATGCGGAAGTATGGGCTGAAGAAAGGAACACAGAAAACGCAGACGCAGGGGGCGGGCGGGCCCCCTGCATCAGGGGGGGCACTTTCAACCGGCGAGTTTATGCAGACGTTCAACGCGGAGGCGGCGGAGCCGGTGCACCATTACGCGACGATGCATTTCGACGAGAAAAAGAAACAGAAGAAAACGCAGAACCCGGAACTGCCGAAGGGACTTTCATTCGGCGAGTACCTGAAGCTCGGCACGAAGGCCGCGAAGGAATACTTCAACGCCATTGGAAACCTGCCGCGCACGGTCTTCGACAAGACAATCGACACCGTGGACAACGCCGAAAAGGGTGTGGCCGACCTCGGGAAACAAGTGACCGGCAAATGGGACAGCTCGGACATCCAGCGCTGGGCGGCGGAGAAAGAAGCGCCGGCACAGCCGGATGACAAGGAAACCGGGAAGGGCATGCTGTGGAAGGGCGTGACGCAGGCGGCAAACGGCTTTGCGCAGACGCTTGGCTGGCTGCCGGGAAACGCGCTGAAAGAATTGGGCTGGGAGCACAACCCCTTTTCTAACTTGTCAGAGGCGCAGCAGCAGATCGCGGACGCCGCGCAGGAATACTACGGCAAGAACATGCAGAACGGCACGAAGGGGCAGAAGATCGCAGACGAGATCGGCACGACGACTGTAGCAGCACTGCCGCAGGCAATCATGGCGATGATGACAATGGGCGGGAGCGCGGAAGCGCAGCTTGCAACAGGCGGAGCAAGGGCTGCCGCGACACTGCCGGGCATCGTCGGAAACGCGAAAACCTCGGCTGTCACTGCGCAGCAGATGGCGCAGGCAATGGCGAAGGATCCGAACTTCTGGCTGGCGTTTTCGCAGGTGGCTGGGCGGAACTACCAGGACGCAAAAGCGGACGGAGCTTCGGATTGGGAAGCAAATGCGTTTGCCATGGCCAACGGGCTTGTGAACGCGGCGGCCGAAGTGGCCGGCGGTATTCAGAAGCTGCCGGGTGAGCTGCAGGTGAGTGAGAGCGCGCTGAAATCGTGGATCAAGTCGGCCGCGGAAGAAGGTCAGGAAGAAGTCGTGCAGGGCGTGCTGGAACGCGCACTGCAGAACCTGACCTACAACAAGGGGAACAAGGTGTTTTCGACGAAGGACGAGGACGCCGTGCTCAACCCCGTGACGGGCGCGAAGGAATTTGGACTCGGTATGACTGTCGGTGGCATCCTCGTCGGAGGACAGACGATTGTCGGAAAAGCCGCAGGGCTCGCGCGCGGAGCGGCGGGGAATGTACAGGCCGACGTACGGGAACTGCCGAAGGCGCAGACCGTTGAGGAAAACACGCAGGAAGCCAACAATTCAGCGAAGGCGGCGCAGGTGACGGAAGTACGCGAACTGCCAGCGGAGCAGACAAGCGTGGAGACGCAGACAGCAGAAGCACCAAATGCGCAGATTTTGCAGCAGAATGCGCAAATTCAGCAAGTTCATTCACAAAATCAGGCGAAAATTGTGAATGAACCGGTTGAAAGCACGGCAAACGCGCAGGAAAGCGGCAATTTTGCAGATGTGCAGGGGCTGCCGGCCGCCGAGACGCAGGCGAAAGAAAGCGCACGAGCCGCGGCCGAAGGCTACGCACGAGAGCACGGACTGCTGACCGGGGAAAATACGAGCGGCTCGGCGGCGGAAGAAAACGCGCGCGTGATGCGCGAGGCACAGGAGAACGAGGCGAAGCGGCAGCAACTGCGAGACAACCCCGTGGAGCCGGGCACGCACGCGGAAAAGATGGGCGTGAAGATCAGCCACCCGTTTGCGCCGATCACGAACGTGGACGACCTTGTAACAGAGGCGAAATACGCCAAAAAGGCGAGCCGGGACATCGAGAAGAAAATCCGGGAGCTGAACCCGACACCGGCAGAGAAAGAATTTGCGCAGGGAATCGCAAAAGGGGCATCATTCGACAGCGCTGGGAACATCGTGGGCGGAACGTACACGGCGGAGCAGATACCGACGACCATGTCAAAGGAAAAGGTGACGCAGCTCGCGTACTACTACATGGGAAAAAACGACTACGCGGGCAAACTGATCCGGAGCCGCAAATACGCCGCGCAGCGGCAGTGGCAGGGAAAGCTGGAGGAACTGTTCGGAACGTCGGATGACCGGAAACTCCCCGGTGCGCTGAGCCTGCAGGTGAACACGATGCAGCGGAACGTGGAGAAAACATTCGGGAAGGAACTGGGGAAGAAAATCAACGAAGAGTTCTTCGACCCGATCCTCGAAAACTCCGCAGAAAAGATCCGCTTTATTAACCGGATGTTTGATCGCGTGCGCGGGTTCGACCTGAGCGAATCGGAGAGCGCGCTGGTGCAGCGAGTGATCGAAGGGACTGCGGCGGCAGACCAGGTGAGCAAGCTGGACCCGGACATGCAAAAGCGCGTGACGGATGCGGCAACGAGCACGGACGTGAAGAAGACCGCGGCGGAAATGAACATTCCGCAGGAGCAAATGGAGCTCGTGGAGCGGTACAAGGCGTGGCTGGACACGCAGGCGCGGCTGCAGGACGCGGACGTGGACGCAAAGAAAATCGAAGAAGCGGCGGCGGGATACAAAAAAGCCTATAACGAATTCTACGACCTGATCAACGAATTCCTTGTGAGCCATGGGTATGACCCGATCGGCTATGTGAAGGGGTACGCCCCGCACATGCAGCCAGAGAAGGCGCAGGAGGGAACGGCAAAGTTCCTGAAACTGATCGGAATCGACGCGCAGGTGTCGGAGCTGCCGACGGCCATCGCGGGCAGGACGGACAGCTTCCGGCCAGGAAAGCAGTGGAACCCGTATTTCCTAGAACGAACGAAAACGAGCAATGATAACGTAGAATATGACGCAGTAGGCGGTTATGAATCCTACGTCAACTACATGGCGAATGTCCTATATCACACGGACGACATCATGAAGCTGCGCGAAATGTCAAAATACTTTCGCGGGAAGTATGCGCGGGACGGAATCAGCGACCGGATTGCGCAGGCGAGAGAGACGCACAATGCATCGCTGGAGCAGAAGATCGGATTCCTGGAATCGGCGGACCGGATCGCAGAGGGCACGCGCCTGACGGAGGAGCAGGCAGACGCGGCACTGGACAAATACATCGACAGTCTGTTCGAAAATATCAACGGAATGACGAAGTACGGGCAGTTCGTGTCCGTGCTGGATGACTACACAAACAAACTGGCAGGGAAGCAGACAAAGGTGGATCGCGTGTTTGAAGACAAGTTCGGGCGCAACTTCCTGAACCTCGGCAACAAGCTATCAGCCATTTTCGGACAGAGCACCATCGTGGGCAACCTGTCGTCCGCACTGAACCAGACGGCACAGATCCCGATGCTGGCGGCAGAAGTTGGAGCGGGGAATGTCGCAGAAGCTGTCCGGGACATCGTGACCGGGGAGACGAAGGCGGACGGATGGGAAGGCGCAAGTGACTTCCTGACCGGTAAGCGGGGAATTGACCAGCTGACGGAAACTAAGGGGCTGGGGAAGGTGATGGACGTTGCCGCTATCCCGTTCGCAGCGGTGGACGATGTGGCAAGCCGCGTGATCGTGCGTGCAAAATACCTGCAGGAAGTGAAAAGCGGCGCAACGCACGAGGAAGCCATGAGGGCGGCGGATGAATATGCCAGCAGAATGGTGGGCAACCGCATCCAGGGCGCGAAGCCGATGGCGTTTGAGGATAAAAACGTTTTCTCGAAGGCGCTGACGACGTTCCAGCTCGAGGTTGCCAACGCATGGAGCCATATCTCGCACGACTTGCCGATGGAATTTCAGACGATGGCAAAGACGCAGGGGAAGACTGCGGCCGTGAAAAAGCTCTGCGGATTCGTGGCAAAGTACCTGCTGGAGGCATTCCTCTTCAACCGACTGACGGAATGGCTCTACGGTGGAACGCCGGCGCCGTTCGACGTGATCGGATATGTGACCGGCGCTATCGGCGCAGGCGAGGGACTGAGCACGAACCAGTATCTGTTGGCAGCGGCAGACAATGCGCTGGAAGCCATGACCGGAGAACGTGGGCTTGGAACAGAAAAACCAGATGGAGGCTTTGACACAGAGGCGGCCGCGAAACAGCTTGGATACACGGCGTCAGGCGACATCCCGTTCTTGTCGAACGCGCTGTCTGCGGTAGGGGCGAGCGACAGCAACATGCCGCTGCCGACAGTTCCGGTAAATACGCTTTCCGATGCAAAAACCGCTGTGTTCGGCAAAGATGCGGACACGCGCGAAGACGCGGCGCAGAAGCTGGCGGAGGATGCACCGAAGGAGCTGAAGACATGGCTGCCGATGGGCAACCAGATCTATAAGACCGGCAAGGGCGTCGAGACGCTTGTGCGCGGCGGTGCATATTCCGGGTATGGAGACTCCGAGCGGCTGAAGTATCTTGTGGACACGAGCGGGCCGAAGGGCCTGCTGAAAGGCGCGCAGATGGTGCTGTTTGGGCCGAACGCGACACAGGACGCAAACGAGTTCTATGCATCCGGTGACAGGAGCCTGAGCGTGAAGCAGACGCAGGCGTATCGGGACATCGTTGCCAGCGGGGCGGACAAAAAGACCGTGTATGAAACCATGCAGGCCGTGCGCAGCGTGGATGACGACGACCCGGAGGCGGCGGCAAAAGCGAAGCGCGACGCGATCCGCAACGCGGATCTGCCGGACAGATACAAACAGCAGATCTATTCGGCCATGATCGGCGACGGAAAGGACGTGAAGTTCAGTGCGCTGCGATCGGAAAAAATGTCGTGGGACAGCATCATGGATTGCTACGACGTTTACGACCGGATCAACCGGGACAACGAGAAAGCGTCCGTAAAGGCGGTCGAGTTTGCAGCGGAGGTGGATCGCATGAACCTTTCTGACGCCCAGAAGACGGCCGTGAAAAGCAATCTGGTGTTTTACTCCGGCGTGCAGGCAAAGGCAGAAACGTATGAGAAAATCACCGGAGCGGGCGTCAGCACGAGCGAGGCGGAAACACTCGCGCGCACGATTGGAGCACTGACCCCGGAGAAAGGCGCGGACAGCGTGACCGCTATGCAGAAATACAAAGCAATCGTTGACAGCGGCGTTTCCGATGCGACGGCAGCGGCGGCCGTGCAGGCGATCATGCCGGATTCCATCGCCGTGAAATTCTCGGCGGTGCGCCAGTGGAACGTGCCGGCGGAGAAATACGTTGAAGTGTATGAAGCAACGGAGGGAATCAAAGAAAAGTACGGCAAAACATCTCTGAACGCAGGCATGGCAAAAGCGGCGATCGACTCCGTGAGCGGCTTGACGCAGGAACAGCGCGCGGCACTGTGGCAAATCCAGAACAAGAGCTGGAAGCCGTATAAAAACCCGTACTCCACTTCGGTGGGAAGCAGTGTACGGGCAAGGCTGGAGAGCGGGACGGTGACGAACAGCCTTCCGACGGGCACAAGCAGGACGGCCGGGGCGCTCGGATTGCCGAAATAATAGGAAAAAGCCGCGTAAAATGCGGCTTTTTCTCACTTATAATCTTGTGGTTCAAAAGAACTTGGTCATCTCGAGATGGTCGGAACGATCGTCTACCAGCTCACGCGCAGCATGACGCCGGAGCAGATCAAACAGTCCGGCTATGATACGTACTTCGTCGATCACACGGCGGGCGTCTTTCCGCAGTTTGCATCCGGCACGCCGTGGACGGCGGCGACGATCGGCGTGACCGGCGATGTGATCGCCGACCTGTCGGAGGATATGTCGGCCGAGCAGAAGGCGCGCAAGACCTATGACAACATTCTGCGGCTTTGCGACGACCCGGATGTGACGGATGTGATCCGGTTTCTGCGTGAGCGCGAGGTCGTGCACTACCAGCGCTTCGGCGAGGCGCTGCGTCTGGCGACGGAAAAGATGGATCAGAAGAACGTCTATATGACCAATCCGGCATTTGATCGCTCCTGAAACGAAACCAGCGCCGGCAGTCAGCCGGCGCTGGATTTTTCTGCAGCGGCGCAATTTGCGGGACAAAAAAGCAGGCACCCGAAGGTGCCTGCTTTGTGGTAGTTGGGGGAAAGCTTACTTTTTGATGTAAGTCCAGCGCTCTGTGACCGGGTTCTTCAGGTTTTCAATGAAAGCCTTGAAGATTCCATTATGGTCAGAGTACGTGAGAATGTTAATGTCCCAAGTGTAGTCGTGGCTGTTGGTGGCTTCCTGGATCTCGGCATAGGCCCAGTGCGAGGAAGTGCAGTCCGGCCAAGTCTTCATAGCCGCAGCAACTTTGGCATCGCTGAAGCTGGAATTATTCACAACGCGGCCGAGGATGCGGTTCATAACGGCAGCTGTTTCGCCGCGCGTCAGGTTGTCGTTCGGTCTTGCGCTGCCGTTGTCGCCCTTGACAATGCCGAGCTTCTGGAGCAGGTTGATGTACTTTTCTGCCCAGTGACCGTTGATATCCTTGAAGATACCGCCAGTGATCGGGGTGTTGAGCGTATCGCTGTAGAGCATGGCGACCATCTTGAAGAACTCCGCACGGGTGACCGCCTGGTTGGGCTTGAACGAGCCGTCCGGATAACCGGCGACGATGCCGGCCTTCGCGCACATCTGCACAGCGTCATAGTACCAGGCGCCGCTGCTGACATCAGAGAAGTTGACAGTGGGCTTGGAGTCGAATCTGGCCTTGACCTGATCCTTCATCAGACGATCCAGAATGGTGGCGACTTCGGCACGGGTGATGCGTCCGTCCGGTCTGACAGTGCGATCCGGATAACCTTTGATGTAAGCGTTGTGGTCAGTGGTGTTGAGGATCATGTCGATCGTCGGGTAAACCGTGATGACGTCGATGTCGGGCTTCTTGCCGAAGGACCAGTTGAAGCCGACGAGGGACTGATACTTAATGTTGGTGTTCGGGTCGGTCCAGGTGGCGGACACGGAGTAAGTGTTGAGGTGATCCTTCTTGGAGAAGATGGCGACGCCGTAGTTGGCGACGGCAGTGGCGACCTGATCCTTGTTCTGGTTGTAGATCACGACCTGAGCGCCGGCAGCGACGCGACCGTCTGAGGTCTTTACAGCAACCAGATAGTTCGGCAGTTTGGCGAACAGATTCTTGATGACATCGCTAACGACGCCCTCAGTCTCCGGGGAAGTCTCCTCGACCGTAGCCGCGGTGGTTTCCTCGGCTGCGACGTCTTCATCGGCTGCAAAAGCCATGACCGGCAGCAAGCTGACGACCATAACCAGAGCGAGAAGCACGCAGAGCAGTTTGCGGGACTTTTTCATTGTTTCCACTCCTTTTATAAATGTGCATAAGTGCCGTTATGCCGGATGTCGGGTAACACAGCCGACCCACGTACACTTATGCGCCTAGTATACACTGTCGGCCCTGAAAAGTCAAGCTATGGAAGCGCTGTGCAAAGGCGCCGCAAACGCAAAGATCTGCAAAAAATGACCGGTCATTCCATTGCTCGCAGCGGCAGCAGCAACCATCTGCCGCAAACCCGCGAATCGTGCGCACGATCGTTGAATAATACATATATGGTCAATTACCGGCTCGAGTGTCTGCAAACAATTTCCCTGCCAGAAAAGAAAAGTGAATTTTCTATTGACACACTGGGTAAAACGCGATATAATCCTATTAACCTATAGAGAAGGTAGGCGATGAAAATGCGAGGGCGCATTTCCGGCCGCCTGTGTATCTGCTGGCACTGTTGCGGCGGCTGAGCGCAGGCAAGTCCATCACAAGTCAAACATACATATTTAATAATACGATACATAAATGGAGGAACATCTCATGAGCAAGATCTATACATCCGCTGACCAGCTGATCGGAAAAACGCCCCTTCTGGAGCTGACCCATATCGAAAAAGAGCAGCAGCTCGAGGCCCGCATTCTGGCAAAGCTCGAGTACTTCAACCCGGCCGGTTCCGTGAAGGACCGCGTGGCGCTGGCCATGATCCAGGACGCGGAGCAGCGCGGCGTGCTCAAGCCGAGCTCCGTCATCATCGAGCCCACCTCCGGCAACACCGGCATCGGCCTGGCGTCCGTCGCCGCGGCCAGAGGCTACCGCATCATCATCGTTATGCCGGAGACCATGAGCGTGGAGCGCCGCCAGATCATGAAGGCCTATGGCGCGGAGCTCGTGCTCACGGACGGCGCGCAGGGCATGAAGGGTGCGATCGCAAAGGCCAACGAGCTGGCTGCGCAGATCCCCGACAGCTTTGTCCCCGGTCAGTTTGTCAACCCGGCCAACCCGGCGATCCACCGCACGACGACCGGCCCGGAGATCTGGGAGGACACGGACGGCAACGTGGATATCTTCGTTGCAGGCGTCGGCACCGGCGGCACCGTGACGGGCGTCGGCGAGTACCTGAAGTCCCAGTGCCCGAAGGTCAAGGTCGTGGCCGTGGAGCCGGAGACCTCTCCGGTCCTGAGCGAGGGCCATGCCGGCCCGCATAAGATTCAGGGCATTGGTGCGGGCTTTGTGCCGGACGTGCTCAACACGAAGGTCTATGATGAGATCATCCCGGTCAGCAACGAGGATGCGTTTGCGACTGGCCGCCTGATCGGCCATAAGGAGGGCGTGCTGGTCGGCATTTCCTCCGGCGCTGCCGTCTGGGCGGCGATCGAGCTGGCCAAGCGCCCGGAGAACAAGGGCAAGACCATCGTTGCGCTCCTGCCGGATACCGGCGACCGCTATCTGTCGACGCCGCTGTTTGCAGACTGAGTGCAGGCAAGCGTTCGTTCTTCTTTCACATGCAACGGGAGACACCGCAAGGTGTCTCCCGTTGTGCATCCGGCACAATTCTGTGAAAAAGCGCTCCCTTCCGGGGTCATCCCGGCGGGGAGCGCTCGTGCGTTCAGCGGCAGCGCATGGCCAGACCGCAGAACATATAGGCGGCCATGCGCAGCGCCTCGGTCTCGATCCGGTCGAACATGCGGATGTCGGCCGCATAGTCGCCCTGCAGGCGCAGCGTGGCCTCTTTGCCGTCATCTCCAGATGGCTGTAGAAAAACTCGCGCCATTTTTCTTCCTTCCAGCAGGCGTTGATGCCGGCAAGAAACGCGCTGATGGCGTCGGCGTTTGCGTACCAGCGCCGGCGGGCGTCGTCGGCCTTGGCGGTCTCGCGGTTTTTCAGGTCGGTCACGAGCGCACCGCCGATCTCCAGATGCTCCGTGAGCAGGTCGCCGAACTGTCCGGCCGTGCGCGCGGGATCTTTGGCGCATCTTTTGCGCAGCAAAGACAAAAAGGGATGCAATTTTGCGCCCGATGCGCTATAATAGATGCCATCATGCAGTAAGAGGGATCGTTATGCGAATCGTTGTTAAAGTCGGCACTTCCACACTCGCGCACGCGACCGGGCGGCTGAACATTCAGCGCATGGAGCGGCTGTGCAAAGTGCTCAGCGACCTGAAAAATGCAGGTCATGAGATCATTCTCGTCTCGTCCGGCGCAATCGGCATGGGTGTCGGCAAGCTCAATCTGTCCGGCCGTCCGGCGGATATGCCGGGCAAGCAGGCCGCAGCCGCCGTCGGCCAGTGCGAGCTGATGTATTTTTACGATAAGCTCTTCACGGAGTACAATCATATTGTGGCGCAGCTGCTGCTGACCGGCGAGGACATCCGCAGTGAGCAGCGCAGCCGCAACGTGCGCAACACGCTCTCGCGGCTGCTGGAGCTGGGGGCACTGCCGGTCATCAATGAAAACGACGCCGTGGCGACGGACGAGATCGGCGTGGACAACACCATCGGCGAGAACGACAGTCTCTCGGCCATCGTGGCTGCCGCCATCGGTGCGGATCTGCTGATCCTGCTCTCGGACATTGACGGATTGTATGATAGCGACCCGCACCGAAACCCGGATGCGCGGCTCATCGAGACGGTGCCGGTCATCGACGCGCACATTCTCTCGCTTGCCGGAGACAAGGGCTCCGCGCTCGCCACCGGCGGCATGGTCACGAAGCTGCACGCCGCGCAGATCGCAACGGCGGCCGGCTGCGAGATGGTCATTGCCAACGGCGAAAAGCCCGAGGTGCTCTATGACATTGTGGCCGGCAGGCGCGCCGGCACCCGATTTCTGATACCACATTCCTGAGGAGGGACTACTATGACGACTATGGACATTCTTCGGCGGACGAAGGCCGCGTGGCCCAGCATCTGCAACGCTTCCGCCGAGGACAAAAACCGCATCCTGTCCGCCATGGCGGACAGCCTGCAGGCGGAGTGCGATGCCATCCTGCGCTGCAATGCCGAGGACATGGACGCTGCACGCGGCCATATCTCGGATGTCATGCTCGACCGGCTCTATCTGGACAAAGATCGCATCGACGCCATGGCCGACGGCATCCGCGCGACCGTGGCGCTGCCGGATCATACGGGGCGCATCCTCGCGCAGATCGACCACCCCAACGGCATGAAGATCTATAAAAAGCAGGTGCCGCTCGGCCTGGTCGCCATCATTTATGAGAGCCGCCCGAACGTCACGTCCGACGCGGCGGCGCTCACCATCAAGAGCGGCAACGTCTGCATGCTCCGCAGCGGCAAGGAGGCTTTCCGCACGGCCAAAGCCATCGTGGCCGCGCTCAAGCAGGGCATCGCGTCCGCAGGCGGCGATCCGGACATCGTCAACATCGTGGAGGATACCAGCCACCAGAGCGCTACGGAGATCATGCAGGCCAAGGGCCTTGTAGATCTGCTCATCCCGCGCGGCGGGGTGGGGCTCATCCGCGCCTGCGTGCAGAATGCCACCGTGCCCTGCATCGAGACCGGCACCGGTATCTGCCACGTCTACGTGGACGAGTATGCTGACCTCGACAAGGCCGTGCGCATCATCGAAAACGCCAAAACCAGCCGCCCCTCGGTCTGCAACGCCGAGGAGGTCTGCCTTGTGCACCGGGCGGTCGCGGCCAGGTTTCTGCCCATGCTCAAAAAGGCGCTGGTCGATGACCGCGCGGCGCAGGGCCTCACACCGGTCGAGCTGCGGCTGGATACGGCAGCGGCGCAGATCATCGACGGCAAGAGCGCTTCCGACAAGGACTTTGACACGGAGTATCTGGACTATATCCTCGCCGTCGGCGTGGTCGACAGTCTGGACGCCGCCATCGCGCACGTGCTCGCGCACTCGACGCACCACAGCGACGCCATCGTCACCGAGGACGCCGCGAGCGCCGAGCGCTTCATCAACGGCACGGACAGCGCGGCAACGTACGTCAACGTCTCCACCCGCTTTACCGACGGGGGTGAGTTCGGCCTCGGCTGCGAGATGGGCATCTCCACGCAGAAGCTCCACGCCCGCGGCCCCATGGGGCTCGACGAGCTGAGCACCTATAAATATATCATCCGCGGCGACGGACAGATCCGCTGAGGAGGGAACACTATGAAAAAGTTT
>ERZ773190.2561-NODE-2561-length-13833-cov-3.273625_pt1 | contig 13833 bp, 10 predicted proteins | sample MGYA00511111_ERZ773190 | MGnify/ENA primary metagenome ERZ773190 (study PRJEB29015, sample SAMEA2737777) | human gut metagenome | biome: human gut; feature: human-associated habitat; material: faeces | place: China | collected 2012 ... | reverse complement strand
ATAAACTTCATTTTTTGAAAAATTATTATCTGCCTGTTACATTTACAAAAATTACAAATATTCCTTTTAAATATGTTGAAGTAAAAAGAAATAAAACTCAAATAAAAACACTAATAGATAATGATTTTACATATTATTTAATGACTTTAGAACAAAAAGGGTATAAAATTCTAGAAAAAAATGTTAAAATGGAGATTGTCGGTGACAAATATATAGGAAAAGGACAGGTGACAGTTGTTCAACCTTTTGGGTCACTTGAAGAGTTAAGTATATCAGAGGAAGGAACTACAGTTAATGAGCGTGATTGAGAGTATTATAGATATTCCTGCTGAGCATGAAAAAAAGATTTATGGAAATTTTGATGAAAATATAAAGAAAATAGAAAAATTTTTACTTGCAAAATATAGAGATTGTGCTAAAATGACTTATGTGTTATTAAGAAATAAGCATTTGCGATATATATGTCGCAGCTATATATAATAAAAGCAATGAAGGTGCATAGTAGATTATAGTACTTTGACCAGAGAGAGATTGTCATCGGCTGAAAGCAGTCTTACAAAAAGGCTATTGATTGAAGTTCACACTGAAGCTGCATGGATGAAGCACAGTAGTTCATGACGTGTTATGTACGTTACACATATCAATGAGAGTCCATTGGATATTTCTTCAATGGAAATCAGGGTGGTATCGCGGAATTTTCGTCCCTGCATGGTTTAATAGCCATGCAGGGGCGTTTTTTATCGCATAAACGGCGAATTCAAGCTTGAAGTTACGAGTTTATGCAAATTAAGAAAAATATTATGAGGTGAAATTCGATGAGAGACAAAATTCAACAGATCAGAGAAAAAGCACTTGCTGAAATTGATAAGGCTGACGGTCTTGAAAAATTAAATGATGTGCGTGCTGCAATTCTTGGAAAGAAGGGTGAGCTCACAGCAGTCTTAAAGGGCATGAAGGATGTTGCTCCTAATGAGAGACCAAAGGTAGGCCAGTGGGTCAATGAGACACGTGAGGCAGTTGAGAAGCTTCTTGATGAGAAGGTTAAGAAATTTGAGGCAGAGGCACTTAAGCGCAAGTATGAGAGCGAGAAAATAGATGTCACTATGCCTGCAAAGAGAAGCAAAAAGGGTAATCTTCATCCTGTAACACAGGTAAAGGACCAGCTCTCGGAGATTTTCACATCTATGGGCTTTGAGGTTTACGAGGGAACTGAAATCGAGAATGATTACTATAATTTTACAGCTTTAAATACTCCAAAGGATCATCCGGCGCGTGATATGCAGGATACATTCTACTTATCACCTGAGTTCTTACTTCGTACACAGACCTCAGCAGGACAGATTCATGTTATGGAAGCAAAGAAGCCACCTATCAAGGTTGTTTCACCGGGTAAGGTTTTCCGTTCAGATGATGATGCGACACATTCTCCTATGTTCACACAGATGGAGGGTCTTGTGGTAGATAAGGGAATCACACTGTGCGATTTAAAGGGTATGCTTGACCAGCTTGTAAAGAAGATGTTCGGAAAGAATGTCACAACACGTCTTCGTCCTTCATACTTCCCATTTACAGAGCCGTCTGTAGAGGTTGATGTAAGCTGTTTCCAGTGCCACGGCAAGGGCTGCTCTTTATGCAAGGGCACAGGCTGGATTGAGGTGCTTGGTGCAGGCGTAGTAAATAAAAAGGTGCTTGAGGGCTGTGGCATAGACACAAATGAGTACAGTGGTTTTGCATTTGGTATCGGTCTTGAGCGTATTGCAATGCTCAAATACGGAATTAACAACATCAAGCTTTTATTCGAGTCAGACCTTAGGGTATTAGACCAGATTGATGACAACTAGATTCATTTTTCTTGAATATATAACAGGAGGCAAAAATTATGTTAACACCACTTAGCTGGTTAAAAGATTATGTAGATATAGATGTAACACCAAAGGAGTTAGAGGAAAAACTTTTTTCCTGTGGATTTGAAGTTGAGGAACTGATTGAAGTTGGAAAAGATATCAGTGGCGTTGTCGTTGGTCTTGTAGAATCCTGCGAACCAATTCCAGAGACACATTTAAGCTTATGTCAGGTCAATGCGGGAGAGCATGGAACATTCCAGATCTGCTGTGGAGCGGATAATGTAAAGGCAGGGGGCAAATATCCTCTTGCACTTATCGGCGCAACAGTATATGCCACAGCAAAGGATCACGTTACAATAGAGGGCGTGATGGAGATAAAGCAGGGCAAGCTGCGTGGATATGATTCATATGGAATGTTATGCTCAGGCGTAGAGCTTGGCTTAAATGAGGACCTCTATCCGGGTGCAGGCTACAACGGACTTTTGGTTTTACCTGAGGATGCTAAGGCTGGAGATGATGTAAAACCTATCCTCGGCCTTGATGACTGGATTTTTGATATTGCAATCACAGCAAACAGACCTGACTGCCAGTGTATATATGGCATGGCAAGAGAGGTTGCTGCTGTTTTGGGAAAAGAGCTTAAGGAGCCTGCACTTGACTATACTGCTGATGATGTGAAGAAGGAAAATTTCAAGGTATCTGTCCTGGCACAGGACATCTGCCCTCGCTACACAGCTCACTATGTGCATGATGTAAAAATCTCTGAGTCACCGGCATGGATGAGAAAGCGTCTTGCACTTGTTGGAATAGGCTCTATCTCAAATGTGGTAGACATCACTAACTTTGTTTTAAAAGAGCTCGGACAGCCAATGCATGCTTTTGATTACTCATACCTTGAGGGAGATGAGATTGTAGTAAGACGTGCAAACGATGGAGAGAAAATTGTTACACTTGATGAGAAGGAATTTGAGTTAAACAGCAATAACCTGGTTATCTGTGATGGAAAGAAGGCAGTTGCGCTCGCCGGTATCATGGGCGGCTTAAACTCTGAGATTAACGACGGAACCACAGAGGTGATGTTTGAGTCTGCAAAATTTGCAAGAGACAATATCAGAAAGAGCTCACGTGCGTTGGGACAGTCATCTGATTCGAGTGCACTTTACTCAAAGGGTGTAAACGAGTACACAACAGCCATGGCTATGAAGAGAGCACTTCACCTGATGGAGGAGCTTGGCTGTGGTAAGGTTTCTTCAACTCACGTTGAGGTGACTACTGGAAATTCGCTTGAGCCAAAAGAGATGAAGGTTTCTATTGCAAAGGTTAATGGTGTGCTTGGAATAGAGGTACCTACAGAGGATATCGTGAGAATACTCACAAATTTAGGCTTTGCACCGGTTGTAAGCGGTGATGAGCTGACACTCATGATCCCTGCATATCGTGAGGATATGGAGGATTATCCGGATGTGGCCGAGGAGGTTATCCGTATGTATGGCTATGATCATGTCATTCCTGCATTCATGCCTACGGCACAGGTTACACTCGGAGGACTCAACCTTAGACAGCAGACAGAGCGCAAGATAAAAGAGGTGCTCTGTGCAGCAGGCGCGTATGAGGGAATACATTACTCATTCTTCTCACCAGCTGATCTTGATTTGCTCAGATTCCCGGAGGATGCACCTGAAAGGCATGCTATCAGGCTTATAAACCCAATCAATGTTGACCTCTCGCTTATGAGAACAACACTTGCTTCTGAGATGCTTTATGCCATAGCAAGAAACCAGAAGAAGGGTATATTGGAGGGAAGAATCTTTGAGCTTGGAAATATCTTTATCGCAAAGGAGCTTCCGCTTACAGAGTATCCGGATGAGAGAGAGACACTTTGCGCAGGTGTATTCGGTGAGGATGAATCGTTCTTTACTATAAAGGGACTGGCTGAGACTGTAGCAGATGCGCTTGATGTGAAGTTTACATACAAGCCGGCTCAAAAGCCATTCCTTCATCCATATCAGACCGCAGAGGTATTCTGTGACGGACAAAAAATCGGATATCTCGGTCAGGTAAGATATGAGATATGCGATGAGCTTGACATGAGAGTACCGGCATATGTGATGGAGCTTGACTTAAGAGTTCTTTCACAGTGGTATGGAAAGGACAGAGTATTTACTCTAATCTCAAAATTTGATGATGAGAAGAGAGATTTTGCTTTTGTTGTGGACAAGGATATCACATGTGAGCAGATTGAAAACGGTATCAGGGAAGCCTGTGATTATGTCTCAGATGTTACACTGTTTGATGTTTACGAGGGTGTACAGCTTCCTCCGAATAAGAAGAGCATGGCGTACAGTGTAGTATTTACACCAAAGGATGAGGAGCTTAAGACTAAGAAGGTCGAGGGCTTTGTAAAGGATATACTTGCTCATCTTAAAGAGACTGCAGGTATCACACTTCGTGGTTAGACGTTAGTATAGTGTTAGGAATAGGAAAATTATGGACGTAAAAGATTTTGATTATGATCTTCCGGAGGAGCTAATAGCACAGGATCCTCTGGAGGACCGCTCCAGCTCAAGACTCATGGTGCTTGACAAGAAGACAGGAGAAGTCAGCCATCATGTGTTCAAGGAGATTGTTAAATATTTAAGACCGGGCGACTGCCTTGTGCTCAACAATACAAAGGTAATTCCTGCACGTCTTTTTGGCGTGAAAGAAGGCACTATGGCAAAGATAGAGATACTTCTTCTAAAGCGCAGACAAAATGACGTATGGGAGACTCTTGTAAAACCGGGTAAAAAGGCAAAGCCGGGCACGAAAATTATATTTGGTGACGGACTTTTAACAGGTGAAGTAATAGATGTGGTTGATGATGGAAACAGGCTGATTCAGTTTAGCTATGAGGGTATTTTTGAGGAGATACTTGATAAGCTTGGACAGATGCCATTGCCGCCATACATCACACATCAGCTAAAGGACAAGAACCGCTACCAGACAGTATATGCAAAGTATGACGGCTCGGCCGCTGCGCCTACGGCAGGTCTGCATTTCACAAAGGAGCTTTTACAGCAGGTAAAGGATAAGGGAGTGGATATAGCAGAGGTTACTTTACATGTGGGGCTTGGTACCTTCAGACCGGTAAAGGTGGATAATGTGCTTGATCACCATATGCATTCTGAGTTTTACATGGTGTCACAGGAGGCTGCAGACAAGATTAATAATGCAAAGAAAAATGGCGGCAGAATAATATCTGTCGGCACTACAAGCACTCGTACCTTAGAGGCAGCATCCGATGAAAACGGCATGCTAAAAGAGTGCAGCGGATGGACGGATATCTTTATTTATCCGGGATACAGCTTTAAGGTGATTGACTGTCTGATTACAAATTTCCATCTGCCACAGTCTACACTTGTCATGCTTGTGTCAGCATTAGCAGGCAGAGAGCATGTCCTCAATGCATACAAAGAGGCTGTAGAGGAAAGATACAGGTTTTTCAGCTTTGGTGATGCGATGTTTATAACGAACGATATGCATATGGACGATGAGGCAGCTGAATAAATTTTACTTGTAAAAATCAGTCATATATACTAATATGTTGTTTGAGGGTAATTTGTTCCCTTAGTCAATAATATAATAGATGGGGTAAAGTGAATGGAAGAAAAGAGAAGACATAAAAGACTTGACATTGATGTATCGGTACAGTTAGAGCGGCTGGATGAGGACGGAGTGACAACACTTAAGTATTGTCATGTGGATGTCACAGATATTTCCAGAAGCGGTATCGGATTTAATGCAAAGGTACCTCTTGATATACATACATATTATGACACCAAGATCCAAATTTGGACCAAGGAGGTTGTGGATGCGGTTGTCGAGATTGTACGAAGAACAGACAGTGAAGAAGGAGTATATCACTATGGTGCTGTGTTTATCGGTATGACAGACACTGATGCACTCAAGATTGATATTTATCAGATTTTCAATGATTTATAAAGTAAAAAAAGTAAATCATCCACATGATATAGTAACCAGTGTACCTGGCTCAAAGAGTATCACAAACAGGGCCCTTTTAATCGCTGCACTCGCAAGCGGGCGCAGCGTTTTAAAAGGGTGTCTTTTTAGTGATGATTCAAGACATTTTATAGATGCACTGATTCGTCTGGGATTTCCGGTTTTGGTGGATGAGGATAAAAGAGAAATAACAATAACAGGCTTTGGAGGCAGGATACCAAAGAATGAAGCTGAGATAGATGTGGGAAGTGCAGGTACCGCTGCGCGTTTTCTTACAGCTCTTCTTGGACTGTCAAAGGGCAGATACCATATAGTGTCCTCTGAGCAGATGAAGAAGCGTCCTATGAAGGATCTGCTTGTATCGCTTGAAAAGCTGGGAACTCATATTGAGTATGATGAGAACGAATATCATTTTCCTTTTACCATCGGAAATACAGGGGAATATGCTGATACTGTTGATATAAACGTAGACAAGAGCAGCCAGTTTTTGAGTGCCCTTCTTATCTCGGCTATAGTGATGGAAAAGAATTTTACGATTAATGTCACAGGAACGCATGGTATGGCATATGTTGAGATGACGCGTCTTATGATGAAGCAGTTTGGGCTTGATGTGATGCAGGACAAAAAGAATAACAGCTTTATTATCCCTAAGAAAGCGGCGTATGAAAGCTTAGACTATGATATAGAGCCGGATGTGTCGGCTGCATGCTATTTTTATGCAATGAGCCCGCTTTTACATGTTAAGTCAAAGGTGATGGGGGTGCACCAGAACAGCTTGCAGGGAGATGTGGCATTTCTTGATGTGCTTGCGGATATGGGCTGCACAATTTCCGACGAGGCAGACGGCATAGTGTGTATGCCACCAAAGAATGCTCATATAGATGGCGGAAGCTGGGATTTGTCAACATTCTCAGACCAGGCGCTGACACTTGCTGCGATTGCACCGTTTGCAAATGAACCTGTAGGGATAGAAGGCATTTCGCATATTCGTCTGCAGGAGTGTGACAGGATAAACGCCATCGAGGAAAACCTGGCGGAATTAGGTGTGAGGGTTGAAGAAATTGAAAATGGCTTAAGGATTTATCCGGCAGAGTGTATTAAGCCTTGTAAAATTAAAACGTATGACGATCATCGCGTAGCCATGTCATTTACTTTGCCGGGGCTTAAGGCAGAGGGTGTTGAGATAATAGACCCTTATTGCTGCCGCAAGACCTTTGAGAATTTCTATGAGGTACTTGAGGAGAGCGTATATTAATAAAGTGTTATTGGTTTTTTGCTTATTTGTAAACAGTGCTGCATTGGACGGTATAAAAAGAGCCGTAAAACGAATCAAATTCGTTTTACGGCTCTTTGTTTTTGGGATTAATACCATATAACAGAATAAATCATCTGCGGTGAATAGTATAGTTTCTTTCTTTAAGTACGCTGATAGCCGATTCAAGAGCATCTTCGTCATAGAACTCTATGCGCAGTACACCCTCCTCAAACTCACGGTTGTTTATGATGCCGATATTCTTGATGTTGATGCCGTTGAAGGCTAAAAGGCTTGCAAGCACTGCAATACCGCCTGCCTCATCGGCAATATCGACAAATACCTCGTGGAAATCCTTGCGGATTTTGGCACCGGGCAGTGTGAGTGAATCCCTGTAATTCTTTGAATCCTGGAAATAATCAATCATCTTTTGAGAACTGCCCTCTGCAATTATTTCGCGAAGCTTATGGAAATTGGCTTCATACTGGTCCATGAGTGAGAGCAGCTGTGTTTTGTTGGACTCACATATGTTTTCCCACATGACAGGGGAGCTTGCGGCGATACGTGTCACATCGCGGAATCCACCGGCAGCGATAGTTTTCATGGTCTCTTTTTCGGAATCAATATGCTCAATCAGATTGACAAGAGAGTATGCAATCATATGTGGCAGGTGGCTGATGGCTGCGGTAGCATGATCGTGCTCCCTGTAGTCTAAAATGAGAGCTATTGAGCCCAGTGAAAGTACAAACTGTTTGAAATCATTCTGATTTTCTTCAGTAGTTGCAGCAGTAGGAGTGATAATATAGTAGGCGTTCTCCAAAAGCTGCTTGTCTGAATTGAGTATGCCCGTTTTTTCAGAGCCGGTCATAGGATGACCGCCGATGAAATTGCGCTCAAGACCAAGCTCTATGACCTTTTCATGAATCTGGGTTTTGGTGCTGCCTACATCTGTGATGATACAGTCATCCTTTATGATATCCTTAAGCTGTGTGAGGTATTCGATATTTTTGTTTACCGGTGCACACAGAAAGATTACGTCGCAGTCTTTAAAAGAGTTAAGCTCTAAAAGCTCATTATTATCTATCAGGCCAAGCCCAAAGGCATCATCTATGGTCTGTTGATGCCCGGCTGTTGCGATAATTGAGACCTTTGGATTATTTTCTTTCATTTTTCTGGCTATCGAGCCGCCAATCAGACCGAGCCCTATAAAGCCAACTTTATCAAAATGCATTTATGTGTATCTCCTAATTCTTTATTGTAACTATTCAGAATCACCACACGCACATTCTCAAAATCGCACTATAGTGGTTTTGAATATTTACAATATATTATATCCAATTTAACACTATAAAGCAATAAATTATTGGCATATTTATTCCAATATAACAATAAAAAAATAATCGTCAGATTGCATAAAAGTGTTGTAAATTATATAAAATATTAGTACAATATTTACATACTATAATAATGTCAGGGAGGTACTTGAAATGAATGTTTACACTACTGAGAAGATTCGAAACGTCGTGCTTTTAGGCCATAGCGGCTGTGGCAAGACATCACTCGTGGAAGCTATGGCATATCTGGCAGGACAGACTACCAGAATGGGCACTGTAGCGGATGGCAGCACTATCAGCGATTTTGACAAAGAAGAGATAAAGCGTCAGTTCTCTATACATACATCGGTTGTACCGATAGAGTGGGATAATGTCAAAATAAATATTCTCGATACTCCTGGTTTTTTTGATTTTGTGGGAGAGGTTGAAGAAGCTGTATCGGCTGCAGATGCTGCAATCATCGTGGTTTCAGGCAAGGCAGGCATACAGACAGGCACAAAAAGAGCATGGGAGATATGCGAGAAATACAAGCTGCCGAGGATGATTTTCGTGACGGACATGGATATCGACAATGCAAGCTTCAAGGATGTGGTATTAAAGCTGCAGGAGCTTTACGGCAAGAAAATAGCTCCATTCCATCTGCCAATCAGAGAGAATGAGAAGTTTGTGGGCTATGTCAATGTCATCCAGCAGAGGGCAAAGAGATGGAATGAAAGCGGAGGCGTGGATAAGTTTGATGTGCCTGAGTACTCAAAGGAGAACCTGGGAATATGTCGTGAGGCCCTAGTTGAAGCTGTAGCTGAGACAAGTGAGGAGTTCATGGACAGATATTTCGGCGGAGAGGAGTTTTCTGATGATGAAATCAGGGCTGCGCTTCGTGCAAACGTGTTTGAGGGCTCTATTGTACCGGTGCTCATGGGCTCAAATATTCTCGCAAGAGGCATGTATACACTTATGGCTGATATTGTGAAATACCTGCCAAGTCCTGAGAAGAGAAGCTGTACCGGTATTAACACCAAGACAAATGAGGTGTATAATGCTGATTATGATTTTGCAAAATCAAAGAGCGCTTATGTGTTCAAGTCTATAGTTGACCCGTACATCGGTAAGTATTCACTGATCAAGGTTAATTCGGGCGTACTAAAGACAGATGATGTACTTTACAATTATCACAGGGACTGCGATGAAAAAATCGGAAAGCTCTATGTGATGAGAGGCAGTAAGGTGGAAGAGGTGAAGGAGCTTCATGCAGGTGATATCGGAGCGCTTGCAAAGCTTACAAAGACTCTTACGACAGATTCACTTTCCACCAGAAATATGCCGGTTACATATCTTAGAACAAGTATATCAAAGCCGTATGTGGCAATGCGCTACAAGGCAAAGAAAAAGGGCGATGAGGACAAGATTTCCCAGTCTTTACAGAAACTGTTAATGGAGGATCTGACATTAAACAGTGTAAATGACAGCGAAAATGGACAGACTGTACTATATGGTATCGGTGATATGCAGCTTGAGGTAGTGGCAAGTGAGCTTCTTGAAAAGTACAAGGTGGAGATAGAGCTTATGCGTCCAAAGGTAGCCTTTAAGGAGACTATCAGGAAAAAATCTGACGTAGAGTATAAGTACAAGAAGCAGTCGGGCGGACACGGACAGTACGGACATGTCAAGATGACCTTTGAGCCGTCAGGTGATATGGATACGCCATATGTATTTGAGCAGACGGTCGTAGGAGGAGCTGTACCGAAGAACTTCTTCCCTGCTGTTGAAAAGGGTATTGCAGAGTCCGTGAAAAAGGGACCTCTTGCAGCCTATCCTGTGACAGGTATAAAGGCTGTGCTGTATGACGGCTCTTATCATCCGGTTGATTCATCTGAGATGGCCTTTAAGGTGGCAACACAGCAGGCCTTTAAAAAGGGCATTATGGAGGCAAAGCCGGTGCTTCTTGAGCCGATTGCCACTCTTAAGGTAGTGGTGCCTGAGGGCTATACAGGTGATGTGATGGGTGAGCTTAACAAGAGACGTGCGCGAGTGATGGGCATGAACCCGACAGACAATGGATATCAGGAGATAGTTGCGGATATTCCTTATCTGGAGCTTTATGGATACAATGCCACACTTCGCTCAATGACGAGTGGAAGCGGCACATTCTCGTATGAGTTTGCCAGATATGAGCAGGCACCGGATGATGTGGCTGCAAAACAGATAGAAGAAAGGGCAAGCAAGCTTGTTGAAGTTGAAGAGTAGAATAGCATTAATTATATTACTTACATTGATTTTTACCAATACTCATGTGTTTGCATCGGAGATAAAAGAGGCAGAAGCTGCCTCTTTTGCTTCCGGGCCATCACTAAATACACTGGTTGACAATATGTCAGAAAGTGATGGTGTTTCATATATTTACTATAATCTGGGCGGTGCGGCAAATAATATCAATAATTATGGATACATCACACCAAAGCAGAAATTCATGGGACTAAGAGAACCACACAAATACGGTTATAAATTTGATGGCTGGTATCTGGATGAGCATTTTTCAAAAAAGGCGGATGTTCTGACCTACGAAAAAGCAAATGGATATGTGGTATATGCCAAATGGGTCAGGACGATTAACAATGAATACAGCGTAGAGCATTACAATTACAGGAGTAATAAAAAAGCGCATACACTGGCGCTTAAGGATTGCGATTATGATTTTATAGATGAAATAGATATTCCGGGCATGCCGGAGACGAAGGAAAATGATTTTCTCAATAATTATATTTTCAGTGAGGCACAGTGTCCTCAGGGGATTTGTATCACGGACGAATACGTGCTTATCACGAGCTATTCTGATGACAAGGGCTCACTAGGGGAGCTTATGGTATTTGACAGGGAGGACGGAGAGTACCTTGTGACACTTGGCATGGATGCAAACAGTCACCTGGGCGGAATTGCCTTTGACGGGGAAAATGTATGGGTGTGCAATTCATACGACACAACTGTGGAGCGCATCTCGTATGATTTTATCTCTCTAATGGCCACTGCGAATTCCAAGCAGGTCATCGATGCGACAGGTGTGGTAGATGTGTTTGATGTGGGAAACAAGCCGTCATGCATAACATACTATGGAGGCAGGTTGTGGATAGCCACTCATAATATCCTTTTTAAGTCAAAGATGGTGGCATATTATTATGACAAAAAGGACGACAGGCTCACAAGCCTGAGCACATATACGATACCTGCCAGAGTGCAGGGCGTTACATTTGATGCCTCAGGAAAGGTATATCTGAGCACCTCCTATGGCAGAAATGAGTCATCGTATATCAAGTGCTACAAATCACTCATAGCTCTGTCGTCAAGGCCAAACAGCCCCGACATCACAATAGAGATGCCGCCGGGATCAGAGGAGCTTGACAGTGTGGATAAAAGATTGTATGTCATTTTTGAATCTGCGGGGGAGAAGTACCTTGAGGGTACGGATGGCAAGGGAAACTCGCCTGCACCGATAGACAAGATACTTCGCATAAATACAGATTCGTTTAAAAATTAACTATAGCATTTTTAAAAGCTTTTCAACCTGCCTGCGGTTTTTCTCAGGCAGGTTTTTGCTTAGCTCAGTGCACATGGAATAGACCTCTTCTTTGGTAAATTCTATGCCGTTACGCTTTGCCTCCTTAATACTTTCCATGAGAAACGGCATGGCACTTGTTGTGTCCTTTGGTTTTTCCTTTTGTGCAAAATTATTTAAAAATTCCTGCTTTGTCATAAATCTCCCTATTGTCCAAAACTGAAAAAATATTTAATAGATTGTCTATCGTATCCTGTTCACTTTTGCTGCAGTATTTCTTTAAGGCATTGAGCATGGATAGTCTTCTGTCTGACATACTTTCAGTCTCCGCAACAGACAGTGCAGGTGCACAATCTATCATTCTCATTGAATTCATAAGTGATATGTAGTGAACCATAAGAGTCATCTGCTTTTGTGAGTCATGCGGCATATATGGAATTATGGTTTTAAGCATCTGAAGCTCCCTTGTCTGGGTTATTTCATCGAATGGTGTAAACAGGCTGTTCTCGTCCATAAAAATCCTTTAAAATATATTTCTATATAATATGTCACCTGATTCACATTATGCATGTTTACAGCATATATTATTAAAAAAAGATTATATGCTTATCATAGATGGTCACGACGTATACGAGATAGATGAAGAATGCATCAAAAAGCACAGGGTGAAGGGCGAATGTAAAGTCCTTGAAAAGCTCAAAGAAAAAGAGCAGCGCAGGCAAAAAAAGAATACTGAAAAATCGTAAAAAGCTGCGGGCCGAAAAGACCCGCAGTAAAAATGTAAATCAGCAGCCGCAGCCACATCCGCAGCCGTTATTGCTGTTGCCGCCACAGCCAAAGCCACCACAGCAGAAAAGTAAGATGATAGCCCAGATACAGCTGTTATTGCCGCTTCCACAGTCGTTTCCTCCGAAGAAAGAGCCTCCGTTACCATTTCCACAACAGCAGCACAGTAACAGGATAATCCATAAAATCGAAGAACATCCGCATCCGTTATCTGTATTGCTGCATGAACAGTTTGTTGCTGCTAAATCACTCATAAGTGACCTCCAATAAAATTTATTTACACTCTAGGTTATGATAGACATAACAAAGTGTTACACTAAGATTTAAATTTTTTTATTGACACAAAAAGTATAATTGTATACAATTATTCAAAAGATAAAACTAAGCACAGGAGATGTGAAGATGAGAGAAGTTTTGATGAACGAAAAAACAAATTTACTGCAGCTTGAAGAGCATTTTTACCAGCTCGTGGATGTAGATGAGCCGAATACTTTTAGAAATCTCTTTCCTTATTCAGAAGTTCCTAAGATAGCATTCAATGACAGAATAGTGCCTCACAATATGCCTGAGGACATTTGGATTACAGATACTACATTCAGAGACGGCCAGCAGTCGAGAGCACCGTACACGACGGAGCAGATTGTTACCATTTATGATTATTTACATAAGCTTGGTGGCCCTAAGGGAATAATCAGACAGAGCGAGTTTTTCCTCTACAGCAAAAAGGACAGGGACGCTGTTTACAAGTGTCTCGAGAGAGGATATAAGTTCCCGGAGGTTACATCGTGGATTCGTGCCAGCAAAAAGGACTTTGAGCTTGTAAAGGATATAGGACTCAAGGAAACCGGTATACTTGTAAGCTGTTCGGATTATCATATTTTCTATAAGATGAAGATGACCAGACGCGAGGTAATGAATATGTATCTGTCAGTCATCAGGGAGTGTCTTGAGACAGGAATAAGCCCTAGGTGCCATCTGGAGGATATCACACGTTCTGATATATATGGTTTTGTTATTCCGTTCTGTGTTGAGCTCATGAAGCTGCAGGAGGAGTACAAGATTCCGATTAAG
>ERZ773190.2556-NODE-2556-length-13859-cov-2.379962_pt1 | contig 13859 bp, 18 predicted proteins | sample MGYA00511111_ERZ773190 | MGnify/ENA primary metagenome ERZ773190 (study PRJEB29015, sample SAMEA2737777) | human gut metagenome | biome: human gut; feature: human-associated habitat; material: faeces | place: China | collected 2012 ... | reverse complement strand
CACCGACGAAGCGCATGACCGCGTGCTGCAAACCGGCGGCCTGCATATCATCGGCACGGAACGCCACGACTCCAAACGGATTGATGACCAGTTAAGGGGCCGTGCCGGAAGGCAGGGGGACCCGGGCGAGTCCAGGTTCTTTGTCTCCTTAGAAGATGACCTGATTGTCTTCAACGGCAAGGAAACCCTCACGGAAGAACTGAAAAAGCAGCAGATCCCGCCGGGAGCTCCGTTCATAGACCAACGGGCCGCAGTCTTAGTCAACCGAGCACAGGAAAAGGTGGAGCTGGACCATTTCGGCATGAGGGAGAGTCTGATGCATTACGACGCATTAAACCATATCCAGAGGGAGCGCATCTATCGGTACCGACAGGATATCCTGGAGGACACCAGACTGCATGAAGAAGTCCTTAACATGTTCCGCCATGTCGTGGCGGAAAAAGCGGAACATGCGATAAAGGGGAAGCGGAAAGATCCGGAAGCGCTTCAGACGGCCGTTGGACGTTTCCTTGATAAGGGAGTTACGGATGAGCGATACAAAACGAAACGGACGCCGGCACTGGTAGCCCTGATTGCAAACGACGCAGCAGACCGGTATGACGCCATGGTGGCTGCGATCGGAAATCCAGAACGGTTCGTAGCAGTGGAACGCAACCTCTGCCTCAGAGTTTTGGATACCTTGTGGGTCCTGCACCTTTCAGAGATGGAAAAACTCCAAGAAATCGTCCGCTACCAGACAATCGGGCAGAAGGACCCGCTTGTGACTTACCGGATGGAAGCCGCAAGGATGTATGACGCTCTGTTACGGTCAATTGAGGAGAATACCGTGGAAGCGTTAAACGGACTCCGCGGCAGAAATGACAGTAGCCGTACACATACTGAAGGAAACGGTTTACCGGAGACGCCGGGGAAGGAGTGACCATTATGAGGACAGAGATCCCGTCAGCGAAAGAGATTTTCCTGGTCGAAGACCAGAATGCCAGAAATGTTTACGTCTTAAACGGATTTTCCAGGATTGAGGTTGCGGATGAAAGGATCCCGCAGGACTGGAACGTTGCGGAAGGGACGGAAGATTTACAGGAAACACAGGATGAGGAGGGTATGGCACAGGCAGTCGGGGACCCGCTCTATTCCATCCGGGTCTATTTTCCGGATGAGATGGTCGTCATCCTCGGATATTACGAAGCGGCATATGATGCAAAAAAATGCCGTGACAACATGCTCCAGGCATTCTTAAACGGGGAAGCTTTCTTTTCACTGGCGCCGGATGCGGACGACCCAACAATCGAACCGATGAACATGACGATCGAGCAGACAAGTCGGTAAGCAAGAAGCAGGAAAGGAGAACGGATGGCAGTTTATAAAAAGAGGCTTCTGACCGCGAAGCCGGATCAGGAAGAGGAGGAACCAAGTTTAAAAAAACGTTACGAAGCAAAACCGAAGGAAGAACTTACGGTTCAGAGCAGTGGATTCATCCGTTTAAGGAAACTTTATTTTAACGTGATGAAAACGGTCATGGGGATCTTTGCTATGATCGGGGCAATTTCGCTTCTGCGTCCGGAACTGCGTACGGTCCTGATCGGACTGTTGGCGGAAGCGGTCCGGGAACTACAGGGATTTTAGAAAAAATGATACAAAAGCCGTCCGGGAGACCGGGCGGCTTTTTGGCTGTGCGCCACGGTGGAAAATGTGCCAAAAAGTGTTATCCGCAAAACAGGACATAGAAAGGGCGGATGAGCCGAATCGTTTCGCCGGTGGAGCATTCAGAAAAGTTTTACATACTGATAGGGAAACCGGACCGGACAACCCGAAACCGGAACAGAACAACCAAAAGAAAGGAGTGCAGCAGATGCTGTTTGAAAAAAAAGAAAAGAAACAGGATCAAAAAATGCAGGCGACAAAGATCCCGGCCGCAAAAACGCAGAATACGTTCGGAAAAAAGGAAGAGAACAAATTCCAGTCAAAATTTGCCGGCGACGTCGGAAGCTTGACGGAACCGAAGCAGGAACGCGAGATCGCATCGCCGAAGGAAGTGACGTTAGAAGCTCCGGGAAACCGCAGAAAAACCCGGACAAAAGCAAAGAACACCAAGCTTGACAAGGTGAAAAAAGCGAAGATCAAAGCTATGCGCATCCCGAAAAGTTCCCAGGATACCCTGCCGTATTTAAAGGTATTCCGTAACGGAATTTTTATGTCGGAAGACGATGTGTATACCAAGACGTATACCCTGACGGACGCGAATTTTAAAACAGCCACGCAGGATCATCAGGATGAAATGTATTTTGCTTACGGTGACCTTTTAAACTACTTCCAGCCGGATGTCAGGCCGCAGTTTACGATCTTTAATACAAAGCTTGACAAGGAAGTGTTCCGCGAAAATACGCTTTTTAAAGACCAGAACGACGGCGCGGATGACTTGCGCCATGCCATGAATGCAGTTTTAGAAGAGAAGATCAACGAAGGCCAGAACAATATCGTACAGAAGAAATTCATCACGGTGGGCGTAGCCGCGGAGAACATCCAGGTAGCAGCCAATGTGTTCAGCCGTGTCGATACGGAGATGGTACCGAAGATCCAGCCGATCAACGGCGACAACAATACCGAGGCATTAAACCTTGTGGATCGTTTGACATTACTCTACAACATCTACAACCAGTCTGCTACCATGCCGTTCTATAAAAAAATGGACATGGGCGGCAAGGTGAATGAAACCTTTAACCTGGAATACATGTTATCCCTCGGATTAACGACCAAGGATCTGATCGCACCGATGGACATTCAGTTCTACGACGATTATTTCCTGATCGACGACAAGTTCGGACGCGCACTCGGCATGCGCACCTATCCGACCCAGCTGTCCGCGGAGATCATGACAGACTTAGCAAGCGTGCCGTGTACAGCACTTACGAGCGTCCATTTTTCCCCGATGCGTCAGGATGAAGCAATCACGCTGGTCCGCAACCAGATGTTAGAGGTAACCCGTAACATGGCGACATCCGCGGAAAAGAAAGTTAAAAAGGGCTTAAGCAGGGATTTTGTTCCGCTGGAATTAAAGCAGCAGAAAGAGGATGCTGACAAGGCCTTTAATGACTTTACTGTCCGCAACCAGAAATCCATCCTGGCAACCGTCGTCAGCGTCATCTTTGCGGATACGTACCAGGAACTGGAAAACTACACCAAGATGGTAATCAATAATGCGGAAAAGCATATGTGCGGCATGGTGAAATTGAACGGGCAGCAGGAAGCAGGGCTTGCGTCCGCAGTACCACTCGGTGTCAACCGCCTCTACCAGAACCGTATGTTAAACACCGAGGCCGCAGCTCTCTTTATCCCGTTCGAAGCGCAGGAGATGAACGAGCCATACGGACTCTATTACGGTGTCAACCAGACCTCCCATAACCTGGTCGTTGTAAACCGCCTGGAGGCACAGAACTCCAACGGATTGATCATCGGTATGTCCGGTTCTGGTAAGAGCTTCGCGGCGAAGATGGAAATGGCACAGGCATGGTTAAAACATGAGAAGAATGAGATCTTCGTCATTGACCCGCAGGCCGAGTACAAACCGTTGTGCGAGCGCCTAAACGGCCAGGTTATCCGTATCGCGCCTGGCAGTACGACCCATATCAACCCGTTTGACATGGACCTGGATTATGCGAGCAACGGCGACGGTACCAGCAGCGATGACCCGGTAACCGCAAAGAGTGACTACATCGGCGCGCTCTGCGAGGCTGCGATCGGAGGCCATTACGGCTTGAACCCAGTGCAGCAGTCTGTCATCGACCGCTGTGTGCGTCAGATCTACACCCCGTACTTGGAACACATGGACAAGCTCCGATTATCCGGCAGCAATGTGACCTGCGACCGCAGCGTGACACCAACCTTAAAAGATTTCTATGAAATCTTAAGAAGGCAGCCGGAACCGGATGCAGACTATATCCGGATCGCATTAGAGAAATACTGCGTGGGTTCCTACGATACGTTCGCCCATCACACAAACGTGGATACCAACCGCCGGTTTATCGTATACGACATCAGCGATATCGGAACCGGATTAAAAGAAATGGGTATGCAGGTATGTCTGGAAGATATTTGGAACCGTACGGTGGCAAATAAAAAGCGCGGCGTGCATACCTGGATCTTCATCGATGAGTTTTACCTGTTAACGCAGTCCGAATCCTGTGCAAGACATCTCATGTTTATATATAAACAGGCGCGAAAGTTCGGCGGAGTTCCGACAGGAATCACCCAAAACGTAGAAGATATGTTAACTAACCGGGAATCCCGTGCGATCATCAACAACTGCCAGATGGTGCAGATGTTGAACCAGAGTGATGCGGACCGGAAGGAGATTGGTACGATCTTGCACGTGTCGGAAACCCAGCTGGACTTTATCAAGAACGCCCAGTCCGGACACGGTCTGATCTGGTACGGAGGAGCTCTCCTGCCGTTCGCCAATAAGTTCCCGACGGAATCCCCGTTCTTCAAGCTGCTGTCTACGAAACCGCAGACACAGATCTAATATCTATCCGGATGACCAAAAAGTGTTATCCGCAAAAAGATGCCGTCTGATTTTTATTCCGGAATGCGCCCCAAAAACGCGTTCTGGGAAAATGGATTGGTATAACATACTGATGTCGAAGGAGAAAAGGATGAAAGTACTTGAGGACGGGACCGTCACCATGACATTTAGCGAATATGATTCCCATGTGGAGGACGCGCAGGAGTGCGGCTACCGATTATCCGCAACCTGGTATCCATCCATGGAGACTGCCATGCGGATCATGGAGGATTTCGCGCATAATGTACTGTTTGCAATCTGGCTTTTAGAATCCAACCCTTCGGTGATTTTAACTCCGAAGCAGCAAGAAGTGAACAAGTACCTCCGGCGCGGGATGCGTGAGATGCTCGTGCTGGAAGAATAATTTTTTGTAACTCGAATGTAGCCCCATCGGGGGATACAGATAAATGGGGGTGCCGTAATTATCTAACAGGTCATTCCCGAACGATCAAAATATCATAAGGAGGAGCATAAAGATGATGAGATCAAAAACAATGTGCGCCGTCAAGGATAAGGCCGGAGAGGTAATCAATAAAGCCGGTGCGGTTACAACTGCCGCAGTCATGATGGCAAAATATCCGTGCGTATTCCTGGCAGCAAACGGACTGCCGGATGTGAAGGTGTCCGATAACCTGGCACAGAATTTCAGCGACATGAACGCAACCATGAGCATAGTCATCGGCCTTGCGATCTGGATCTGCCGCATCACCGGTGTCGGCATGCTGATCTGGGGTATCTATGGATACGTCACTGCAAGAAAAGACGGTGAAGCAGAAGCAATGAACGGCGCATTAGGTAAACTGATTTCCGGCGCGGTTCTGATCGGTATGCAGGGTATCTTACATGCATTAGGCATTGTTGCTTAGTGGATCGCGCACACAACATTTGCACCCGGGCAGGGCCCCTGGCCGGGTGTTTGCGTAAGGAGTGACAACGATGCACATTAGAAGTCAAACAAAAAAATATCAATGGATATTTGCGATGATATTGATGTGTTTCCTTCTATTTACGGGAGGCCGCGCAGTTTATGCGACGAATCCTCCGGCCGAAGGGAGCACAGAAACAGATTCATCAGAGGAGCCGGATTTAACCACGATTTCAGGATACGATGACTATATGACAGAGCAAGCGAAAGAAGCCATTCAGGATCTTTCGAACAAGGCTGCTGAGGAAAAATTGATTGATGCGCTCCATGATAAATTGAGCGATGAATCATTAAATACCGTCAATGACGGTAATAAAATCATCAATGAAATTGCAAAGGAGCAGTCGCTCAATGCGAGCGTATGGAAATCGCTTTTTTCGAAAGCTTGCGAGAGCCACAATGTTCCCAAAAACAAAAAAGAAGTCGACGCTGCTGTTGATGCATTAAATGACGCAACAGATAAACTTCATATTTTGTGGTGGGATGGCGATGGCACTGGAACAAATATAAGTGCGATGAAAGTAATGATCGAGAAGTTGCTCGATCCGAGCTCACCCGCTTATACAGTCATGAGTATGTGTACAACCTTAGGTGCTACGTTATGCCTCGTTTTTAGCGTGATGAATATCATGGAAAAGGCGACGGAACGTTCTGTATCGACAGAAGCTTTGTGGCGCTCATTTTTGCAAATGTGTTTAGGCATTTGGATTATATATAACTGTTTATATCTTGCAAGTGCAATTATTTACATCGGCGGAAATGTAATCTTGAGGGGTGTTATCCAAGCAGCTCAGCCTGCCAGTGTGAACGGAGCAGCAATTAAAATGCGCATAGCAATGTGGGAAACGGTTACGGCAGCAGCCAATGATGGCGGAATCACAGGATTAAAAGGATCTGTTGCGTCGGGTGGCTGGGGGATGATTACGCAGTTTCTTTCCAACTCCATGTCATCCGCTGCTGATGCGTTTTATGGCATCGCATCGGGGTGGCCAAACCCGGTGAAAGCTATTATTAATTTTGTCGGAGGAAATGTCATTAACGGAATCATTTCATTAACGGTTTACGCAATCGCCATTGAAACCTGCATACGATTCGTCTTTACTCCGGTTGCCGTTGGTGATATGTTTTCTGAAAAATTCAGAAGTTCAGGCGTGCGTTGGCTTAAGGGATTGGCAGTATGCGCATTACAAGGCACCATCGTGTATGTAACAGTCCTTATTGGAACAAATTTAAGAGATATTCTGGAGTCTGGCGCAGCCATCCCGGGATTTTCTCCAGTAACATCCGCATTGGTAAACTTTACCATGATAGGATTCTTCGCTAAATCAAAAAGTATAGCCAATGAAATCGTCGGCACACATTAAGGAGGTGCGATAAATGATCATCATGCCGGTACCAAAGGACGTACGTTCCTTTAAGCCAAAATTCATGGGGCCGTTCACCAAACGTGAGGCAATCGGTGTATCCTGTGCCGTCGCCCTGGTTGTAATCACTTATGCGATGATTTCTCCGTTCTCAAGCGCAATGACGATGACACAGCAGGCGACGATTGCTGTGATCCCGGCAGTCATTCCACTGGCATTTGGATTTATAGATATTCAGGACATGCCAATCTGGGTTTATGCCTGGAATATGATTGTCCAGAAATTCCTCGCACCACGCCACCGGGTTTATAAAACGGCGAATATTTTTCAGGAATTCGCAGTCCGCAATAAGATCCGGATGGAAGATCTGGATGATGAGATCGTGACAACGCCAAAAGACAGAAAAAGAAAGAAAAAAGAATATGAGGCAAAGTTGAAAGAATTCGTGCAGACATTCCCAGAATATGAGGAGTTTAAGTAGGCGGAAACGAATTTACCTCAAAACTTACTTTTTAAAATCGCTCCATTTTGGATATTTCAAAATTTGTGAACCAAAGTCGGTTACAAAAATGGAATGAAATGGGGTACAAGATTAGAATGCCATGCGTTTTCTACCGGTGATTATTCGTCTATACGCCATACTGATAATAAAGTTCGAAAGAACCCCTGTTTTATGAGGGCAATCAGTAACCGTTGATGCAAAATCGCCACAAAAGGAGTCGTTATATGAGGAGAAAATATATTGAGGATTTTTCGGAGCTGGAAAGAATGTTGGTCATGGATACGAATTTCATTCAAGGTAAATTGGCCGCAATCTTAAAGGCCCCGGCATGGGGCCTTTTTCTCTTGCTATTTTTGTGACTTTCTGAAGCGATACATCCGCATACTGATGATGTATCTCAAGGAAAAGGAATCAGAGAAAGGAGAAAAAATATGAAATCTTGCAACAAAGCAACAATGGGATCGACCGGAGGAGGGATAAACTCGCGAGTACCACACTCGCAGCTGCCGTATCCGAAAAACCTGATTAGTGATATCATCGGAAAATACTGCGATATGGAACTTTCAGCGGAACAGATTGGTAAGCTGGAGACTGCGGTCAGTGAGCTTCCATTCGGCGAACAGAATGCAATCCGGTACCGTTACAAATACCGCTTTACCCCGCGTCAGGCCGGAAAGAAAATCGGCATGAGCGAAAGCAGGGTGTTAGGACATCAGAAAAAAGCATTGCTCATCTTAAGAAGACCGGAAAATCTGGTTTTATATTGTCCGGACGGAGAAAGCGTACAGAATGCTTCAAGGATCATTGGAAATACAGAACCAGTACGGGATGCCGCATTCGCTGACAAACCAATCCAGGAATGTGGGCTTTCGGTTAGGCTTACAAACTGCCTGTTACGACAGTCCATCTTTACCCTGGGAGAACTGTTGACCTGCACATGGCAGTACCTTCGAGCATTTCATGGATTTGGCAATGTGTCTGAAGGAGAACTGCGGGAGTATTTAACAGCGCATGGCTTATATTTATTGGATTTGTAATATGCAGAAATTAAGACATAGGAGGAAAATAAGATGGGATGCTCTATGAAGATATTGACTGGGATTGGAACGTATGAACCGGAAGACTTTAAGAATGAAAACGACCGCAAGGACGCAGTCGCCGATTTGAAAGAAGCGCTTGAGAGTGAACTCCTCAGTGAATATTCCGGAGAAATCGAATGTTTTAAGGAATATTTTCCGGATTTAGGAACGGACAGTCAGGAACTCATTTTAGGCTGTGAACGTCCGGATGAACTGCGGGCGGTGGTAAAGGCGTGGAATGCGGATATCCGTGAGAATTGCGCACGAGCGCTTGAAAATATTGAGGCCGAGATGCGCAGACATGGTTATGATTCTTTATCCCAGATGATCCGCCATTATCGGAAAATGGACCAGTTTGGAAAAATGGTTGATTTGAGGTATCCAGCTTCCGTGTATAGCTTGCGCAAGGCCCTGGACGCGTTCGACAATCATTTTTCTTATGGTAACGGACGAAGATTGGTGCATGTGGATCATACGCTTTACGATGGGCGGTATTGCAATGCGCATTGCGTATTGATTCCGGAGGAACTAGAGAAGGATGTTTTGGAACATCCGGAATCATACCTGCTGATTGAATTAGTGTATGATTAATGAGAATGTCATAACAGTGACACGTTTAAAGAGCTGGCTTTGCCGGCTCTTTTTTTGCTGCCAATGATCCATGGCTTGCGTCAGGAATGGGAAGCGAAAATGGCACTGAATTTTTATATGGTGTCTCCATACTGATATCGTAACAAATCATATTAAGATATGGAGGAAAAGATCATGAAAGTAAGAGAATTATTGGAAAATGGTATCGCCGGGGAGCGGGTTAAACGGTATTCCGCCGTTAATATCGGGTACACCGATCGAAACGGACTGGAGCAGGAGACGCAGTTAAATGTCTCCCATCGCCTGGATACCGAAGAAGGGAAAAAGGAATTGGAAGAACTGTTTGCGTCTCTCTGTGAAGAATTCGAGACCACGCCGGACAATGTGACGTACGTAACACTTGCGGCTACGGATGATTCGGCGGAATCACTGATAGAACGTGGTTACTAATGCGCGCGGGACTGGCGGAATGGGCATGGCATCCATCAAGGATGCCAGCCAGGTCTATATGATCAGGGAATCTTATGGCCGTCTTTCTACTTTTTTAAGGGACACTCTGAAAATGGGGCATCCTTTAAGCAGATGAAAAGACGGTGAAAATCAAGAACGAAGGAGAAAAACCATGATGACATATCAGAATTTTAAGGAAACGGTGATTGCCACATTAGTATCTTATATGCCGGAAGAATATCAAGAAATGCAGATCGTCTGCCGCAAAAAGCGGTACGTCAATCAGGAGCAGGAGGTGCTGGCATGCAGTATTCCGAATGCACGCGTCAACACGGTTAATATTGGTCTGGCGGATGCATATGATGATTATCTGGAAAATGGGCATATAGTTGCAATGCTGCGTGGTATGGCGAAGATCCTGGTGGAAAAATTTCAGATGCCGCTGGTGCCTGAGATGGACGAGACCATGTTGCGCAATGCAGATCAGAAGATCGTGTTTCATCTCATTAACACGGAACAGAACCGGGAGTTGTTGGCGGATGTACCGCACCGGGAGTTTTTGGATCTGTCCATTGTTTATGAACTGGTTGTGCAAATGGATGAGACGGGAATTGCATTTGGCATGATCAAAAATGACATGGCCAGAAAATTATCCATGACGGAAGAGCAGCTGTTCCAGCATGCGTATGAGAATACGAAGAAGCTGCTGCGCCCTGTTGTTTACGACATGTTATCCATGCCCATCGAATTCGCAGCAGACGAATGTGAGGATGATGAGCGTGAGCCTGTTCCAAAGACGCAGACATTATGGTATATCGGAAATGCGAGGGCAATATATGGCACAGCGTCCATTCTTTATCCAGACCTGATGGCCGAACTTGCGGATGCCGTTGATAGTGACTTATACCTGTATCCAAGCAGCGTCCATGAATTTTTAGCGCAGTCCGTCCGTGCATCCGGCCCGGAAGATAACCGGCCGGATCATCTTGCGGACATGGTTGCGGATATTAACATGTCAGCAGTATCTTTGCGGGACCGTTTATCAAACCAGGTATATCGTTATTGCCGTGCCACCGGGGAAATCACTCTTCTCACGAATACGGCAAATACACGGCTTGACAAACTGGCTTGTCCGCCAAAGCATGTTGACCCGTTGACCGGATGCTGGGAATCATAAAGGGGATGATAAATATATGGCAGAAAAAAAGTTCACGCTGCGAAGCCTGGATACGGGACGCAGCCATGAAGTAACAGGAAACGAGAATACGACAGCCGCGATGGTGTGGGCTTCGGAAAAGTGCTGGTTTCAAGCTGGCACCAGGGTAGAGATCACGGAGTCGGACGGCAGAAAGGAGCAGTTTATTCATGAGTAGAGATAGAAAAGCGGACTGGGTGAAAACCGATGATGATTCCGTGCAGTACCGCAGGGAAGCTGTGGAACTGGAACAGGATCAGGATCAGGAAAAGGTCGTTGAGCTGTACCAGCTGCAGATCGTCTGCGATATCACAAAAGTGTCCGATCCAGACCCGAAAATCTACGCGATCGCCCATGATTTTGTGTATCTTTCTGAAGTGGATGTAGAGTCCGTTCTGGAGTCGTATGGATATGAGGACATGGAGGAACTGAAACAGACATATGGTGACGATGCGGACATGATTCTTGCAGAATGCCAGTTTGAGCTGGATTCCGGATGCTTAGAAAATCTGATGCATCGGATGCCGCTTATGACCTGGGAACAGGGCCGGAAAGCGATCGAGGCTATGACGGGTGGTATCCACGGATAGGAGAGGTGGAGATAGAACAATGGATGAGAATACACGGATCGGCCTGCTAAAGAAAGGCGGCAAAAAGGCATTGGCGGAATACAATCGGCTCAACCGGGTAACCGGGCCTGATATGAGCCTTGGGACCAGGGTTCATACTGATGAGCGATACAAAAAGCCAAAGCACAAAAACCGGACTTTTGATACGGACTGACAAAAATCTACCGGAAAGGGCGCAATATGATGCGCCCTTTCTTTTTGCGTTCGCCAGGACCGGTAAGGCAGTATTTTTGTTTGGCGATGAATTACCCACGATTTTACCATGCCGGGTTTCCATACTGATATCGTAATCAGTAATGAGAAATTGAGAAAGGAAGGAAAACGAATGAGAAAAGAAGAAATTGAAATGGAACTGGCGAAGCACACGGATACGATCCTGTCATTTCCAACCCGAGGGCCATGGGGAGACAGCCGGTACCGCGGCAACTGCAGCGGATGGATCCCGGCTTATTTTATCAACAAGTACCATGTCAAACGGGTTGCGGAAGTCTTTGCAGGCTCCGGCACGACGTATGATGTCTGCCGGGATATGGGTGTCCGCTATGTCGGGATTGATTTAAACCCGAATCCGCCAAGGGATGGGATTCTATCCATGGATATCCTGGACGATGCCATGGAGCTACCGGATGGTTTTTATGATGCTGACATGGTTTTTCTGCATCCGCCGTATCCCTCCATTCACGATGTCCGTTATGCGGGAAACATGTGGAAGGACACAGATGGGACGAGAATCCTGCGTGACATTCAGGAGATGAATTTTGAGGACGGCATGAAAGCCGTGAACCACGCAGTCCTTCGTGCGTATAACGCGATGCCAGCCGGATCCTATGAGGTCTGCCTGGTCGGAGAGATCCGAGCAAAAGGGGAATACCGTTCCATGATGCAGAACCTGGCTATCCCTGGCATCCTGCATCAAACATTCATTAAACTGCAGCATAACACGGTATCCGGCAGACGGACTTATTCCGGCAGCGGTGATTTTGCATTGACAGGACATGAAATGATCGCCGTCATCAAAAAGCCGAGCGGTTATGAGCTTGCATTTGTCATGCCAAAACGGTACAGTATAGATATCCGGGACAGCCAGATGGCTACCTGGAAGGATGTCGTGATGGCAGCTGTCAGAAATCTTGGCGGGGCCAGTAATAACGAAGAGATCTATGCGGCACTGGAACATCATGCCAAGGCAGCAGCCAACGTAAACTGGAAGGCGAAGATCCGTCAGACCTTACAGAAATTGGCACAGTCCGGACTGATCACCCACGTAGGGAATGGACAGTGGGCTGCAGCATAATGCAGGAATACGAAAATTTGAATACAAAGGAGAAAAAACATGGAAGAGACATTCAGTGAGAAGATGATCGGCCGTTTTGGTATATGCGGTCTGATATTGATTGGAGTGACAGCCTGGCTTGTTTTCGCGCTTATCCTTTACGGCATCCTGTCTGCGACGGGAGTGATCGTGACGGAGGCGAAAGAGCCGGAGCAGACCATCGTGGAATCGTACCACAATACGGACTATGATACGTATATGACAACCGGTATCGAGATTCCGCATATTCAGAGCAGGACGTTTGATATCTGCACGGTATCGGCGGATGACCTGGTAAACGACTGGACAGGGGATGACATTTCTTCCTTGGTACAGGCTGCTATGAGTTTCCGTATCACAAAAAATGACGCAAAATGGAAACAAGGCGGAGCGACTGTTGTACCGGAGGGCGCAACGGTTGTGGATATCGGGATGGTGCAGGTCTATGCGTGGCATGAGCGTACCATTGGGACGGAAAATCAGTCTTCGGACCATTTTGTGTTCTGCGTGGCGAGGGATGTGCACCACCTGATCCGAAACACCAAAGGAACCACAACTAATGTCAAGTTAACCTGTGGACGGACCGCATAAGGAGAGATGATTGGAGGAAGAAAATCGATCGTGATGGATGATTCAGTCCTCACAGATGAGCAGAGGGAACAGTGCCACAAAAACGCGCTGATCTGGGAAATGGTCCACCGGGACTTATTCTCCCGTATTGGCATTCCGTTTTTTTGTGTGTGAGTCTGAAAAATAATCAGCAGAAGGAGAACAGCCATGGCAGATCCCAGGGCATCCGGGATCTCCATGGCTTTTATGAAATTATGAGGAGAAAATGGATGGAACAGGAAAAAGAACTATCTTCATTGGGATCGGATACGGATAAGTGAGATGCTAAGACATGGAGCAATATTCCACGAGATTGGGGATATATTAGGCCGGACAACGGAGAGTGCCAAACATATCGCAAGGATATATCATTTGTGATGCATACATGCGATGAGGTCATTCGGAGCAAAAACAGAGTACAACGATAAGACACAGGCAGGATGTGCATTACGCGCATCTTTGCCTGCTTTTTTTATGATTGTTTTACTTCCAAAGCGATTGCAATGCCTATAAGTGTTGCAAATAAATATGTAACAACTACGGTAAACAGCTCCAATTCGTGACCAAAAGAAATTAGAAACAAAATTATTACCAGAAGAGCTAGACTATGAACAAATAAAGGGATTAAGCTTAGAAGCAAGGCAA
>ERZ773190.2551-NODE-2551-length-13873-cov-28.301418_pt1 | contig 13873 bp, 10 predicted proteins | sample MGYA00511111_ERZ773190 | MGnify/ENA primary metagenome ERZ773190 (study PRJEB29015, sample SAMEA2737777) | human gut metagenome | biome: human gut; feature: human-associated habitat; material: faeces | place: China | collected 2012 ... | reverse complement strand
CCGCAGCCGCCGGAGCGGTGCTTAAGCCGCAAGGCGGGAATTGTGCGGTGTTGCCCAAGACACAAATTTTTAAGGAAGAGATCAAATTGGCAAACAAACCGCAAATTGATATCCCACTGGGGGAACCGGCACAGCATAAACCGGGCAGTAAAATCGATATCTCCTTGGATGACGACCAGCCGCCCAAGCTGCAGCCGGACCCGGCACCGGGGCAGATTTTGCAAACTGAAATGGAAATTGTAAACCGCCACCATGAGGAAGTCAGGGAGCAGCACCGCCGCGCGCGCGTGCAGCAGGAAGGGTAATTTTTATATGCAGGTACGTTTAACAACGCCGCTTACACGGCAGGAGCTTGCCCCGCTGCACGCGGGGGATACCGTGCTGCTGACCGGCACCGTATATACCGCCCGCGATGCCGCCCACGCCCGTATGAACGAAGCGCTGGACCGTGGGGAACCGCTGCCGTTCGATATCAAAGGCGCGGCCATCTATTATGTCGGCCCCACACCGGAGCGCCCCGGCTGTGCCATTGGTGCGGCGGGTCCCACGACATCCGGCCGCATGGATAAGTTTACCCCGCGCCTGCTGGATTTGGGTCTTGCCTGTATGATCGGCAAGGGCAAGCGGGATGAAGCCGTAAAGGCCGCCGTTGTGCGCAACGGTGCTGTGTACCTGGCAGCCATTGGCGGGGCAGGTGCCCTGATGGCTGGCAGCGTAAAAAGCTGCGAGATCATCGCCTGGCCGGACCTTGGGTGCGAGGCTGTCCGCCGCCTGGAAGTGGTGGATATGCCCCTTACCGTTCTGCTGGATGCCCATGGCGGCGACCTGTACCAGTCCGGCCCGCAGGCATACCTGCAAAGCCTGACCTGATACGAAACCTAATATGACCCGTCTGCCTGCATTGACAAAAAGCGTGATACCTGCTAAAATACAAAGGTATTTTGAGCGGATATGGCGGAATTGGCAGACGCGCTGGTTTTAGGGTCCAGTGTCTACGACGTGCAGGTTCAAGTCCTGTTATCCGCACTGAATAATAAAAATCCGAACCTTTTCTCGACAGGGGAGAGGGTTCGGATTTTTGGTTTTCTTCAACAATCAAAAATGAAGATACAAATGAGTGCTGCATCTCGATTCTTCTCTCGGGACGCGGCACTTTTTAACTCTTTTGGTCAGTGGCAGCTCCCGGCACAGCCGCCTTTGTCCTCGTGGCAGGAATGGGAGCCGCAGGCGTGCTCTGCTTCGTGGGCATGATGATTGCAGTGGGCGTTGGGGTCAAAAACAAGCCGACCAGCCAGATAATCTGCGGCAGCGGCATCCGCACTGCCGGAAATACCGCCAAACAGCTGGATGCCAGCCTGCGCAAGGGCGGCCTTGGCACCGGCACCAATCCCGCCGCATAAAACCACATTGACCTGATGCTGAACCAGGAAGCCTACCAGCGCACCATGGCCCTGCCCGTTGGTGGAAACAACCTCGCTGCTCAAAATTAGGCCGTTTTCTGCATCGTAGATTTTGAATACGCCGGTGGCTGCCCAAAAAACGGAGCCGCCGGCCTTTGCTATTTGCTGTATGTGAGGATACTTCACAAAAGCTGACGCAATCCGGCGTGAACACAGCAAAAATGCCGGACATTTGTTGCCTGCCGCGGGAAACAAATAGCAGATGCACCCAAGGAATCTGTGACAAAAAAGTGTAAATTTGGAAGCTTTGCAGGTTGAAAGCCACACAAGGATATGATAAAATAAACTACATAGTTAAAGGAACAAGATAAAACGAGCAGACGTTATAAAATGATAAAATACATTGTAGCGTCTGTAAAAAAACAAGGATGTCAGGTGATTGAGGTTGAAAACGTTGAACCAGAAGATGGAATACTTACGGAACGGCGTGCGGTACTGCCTGTTGCTGATTTTGTTGGTGCTTGCCTTTGCAACAGGTGCCCATGCGGCACAGGATGATTACTATTATCCCAATTATGATGCATCGGCCAATGGATGTGTGGACTTGATGAATTACGTCAAGCGTGTTACCGTTACGGTCAATGGTGTGGACTATACCCTGAACCAGCTGGACCAGATGCGCCAGCAGGGAACCCCGCTGACCATGCAGGTTGGCGATACCATCTCCTTCAACGTGCTGTTCGGTTTGCAGGGCCGCGCTTATGACCCGAACGATGCCACACTGGTGGATGAGTCCAATTCGACCTATGTGACCTATACCCATGATACAACCATGCTGGATGGCACAACGGTGGCAGCGGGCAGCCAGGCAATCCTGGATGACTCCAGCCTGATGAAAGAAAACACCACCAAGGGCAACAGCTACCTGCGTATGGATATCGGCTGGCTGCTGGATGCCTGCCCCGGCAACTATAATATCGAGTATACGGATGGCAACGTCAGCTTCTATCAGGGCGGCGAAAACAACCGCTATCTGTATGTTTACTTCCCGCACGGCATCGGCAATGATACCTATGCTGAGAACGGCTACTTTACCATTACCACAACCCTTTCCCGCACGATGGACAGCATTACCATCCCGGTACCCAACTGTTTTTTTGGTTCTCGTACCAGCTGGATCGTGTACGTTATGGTCAAGGAACATGTGGAAAACAGTTACTCCGGCAACATCAGCAGCTATGGCCGCATCACGGTCAAGAAAAAGTGGATTACCGATGACAGCAACCACGGCCCGGCCAGAATTGTGCTGACCTATACCCAGGATGGCCAGCAGCGCAGCGCCACCCGTACCATCACGGGGGATGGCACCGTTTACTTTGATATCCGCCAGGGCATGACCAACTGCAACATCAGCGAGGATATGACCGGCCTGGATGGCTATGTTTCCACCATGACCACCAGCGATGACGGCAAAACCTTTACCTTTACCAACGCCAAGCGGCAAAAGCTGATCGTGAGCAAAAAGTCCGCCACTGGCAGCGATGAACTGCCCGGCGCAAAACTGGTGGTTTACAGCGTAGGCTCCGATGGCACCCAGAGCGAGATCGACAGCTGGAAGACCGAAAGCACTCCGCACGAGATGCAGCTTTCGCCCGGCAACTACCTGCTGCGCGAAACTTACGCTCCGGCAGGCTATGCCATGACCAGCGATATTACCTTTACCATCAATTCGGATTTTACCGTTGCCGTAACTTCCAAATCCGGCAAGCTGGATGGCCAGACATTGACTGTTATTGACCAGCCACTGGAAGTCAAGCTTTCCAAGGTGGACCCCAACGGCAACTCTCTGGCAGGGGCTTCCATGACGCTGACGGATAAGAACACCGGCAAGCTGGTTCACAGCTGGGTTTCCGGTACAGAACCGGAAAAGCTGGTGATGACCGGCAACACCGGCGAGGTGCTGGTGGCAGGCCATACTTACATCATGCACGAGGAAAGCGCCCCGGAGGGCTATGCTCAGGCTGCGGATGTAGAGTTCTACTTTAACGGTGACGGCACCATCCCCAACTGTGGTTACCACCTGGTCAAGATGGTGGACCAGCCGAGCGCAACGCCGACACCGAGCAATCCTTCGGAGAACCCGGACAAAACGCCCAACCCGGATGGAGATCCGACCCCGGGTAAACCCGGCGATGACCCGAATACGCCGGGTAACGCAATACCCAATGGCGATGGGGATACCCCCAAGATTAGCCCCACGGCCCCGCCGAATGTTCCGGCTTTTGCAAACGGTCAGTACGGCCTGCCCACCGGTGACAGCCCGGTGATGTGGATCTTCCTGGCGCTGGCAGTTGTATGTATTGGCGCGGCTGTTGGTGTGACCGTGGTGCGCAAAAAGAAAGAAAACGGCGATGATGCCTCGCATTCCGACAGGGGGTAAGCATGAACAGACAAAATCCCTCTTATAGCGGGCAGCCCCGCCGCTCCGCAGGCAGCAGTACCCACCACAAATCCAGCAGAAAGCAGTACACCATGTACCGTGAGCCGCCGGAGAAAGACCTCAAGCCGCGCCGTCGGCGCAGTACGGATGGCGTAACGGCAGCGCAGCTTTCCAAGTTTATTGTACCGGCGCTGCTGGCTGCCGCGGTGGTGTTCCTGCTGTTGTTCTTCTGGCAGTGGACAAGCTACCAGAAAAGTGATGAAGAATACCAGACCCTGCGCACCCAGCTTGTCTGGATGGATACCAGCACCGGCGGCGATAACGCTCCGGCTTCCCGCCTGGACTTTACCGCGTTGAAAGAGCAGAACCCGGACGTTACCGCATGGCTCAGTGTGCCGGGGCTGGAACTTTCGCTGCCGGTGGTGCAGAACGAAGATTCCAACTATTACCTGCGCCGCAGCTTTTCCGGCGGAAGCAGCAACGATGGCTGTCTGATCCGCCCTTCGTGGGATTCCACCAGCTGGGCGGACGGTCTGTGCCATGTGATCCATGGCCACAACATCCATAACGGCGCCATGTTCGGCAAGCTGGATGCTTACCGCAAGCAGGATTTTTACAGCGCAAACCCAACGTTTACCCTGTACACGCCGGATGGCGACTACCTGTGCCGCATCTTCTCGGTACACGATGCCAAATCGGACGACCCGTGCTATGCGCTGGATTACAGTGAGGGCGAAGATTACGATGCCTTTTTGCGGTATCTGAAAGAACTTTCGCTGTATGATACCGGCGTGGATGTTCCCGGCGGCAGCCATATCCTGACGCTTTCCACCTGCCGCTCCGCCTATGCTTCTAACAACCAGCGCTTTGTGGTACACGCCATCATGGAACCCATCAACCACGCGCAGTAAGGTTGCGGGATAGCGAGACAAAAGCACCCGAAATGATAAGACAAATTTAGATAACCGCCCGTCTGTTTGGAATATGACATTCCGGCAGGCGGGCGGTTATTTTGGTTTTGTATTTGTATAGTATGAAAAGAGGGCAGAAACCCTGCCCAATTTGCAGGGAACGGTCTTGAACGTTCCGCGGGATGAGGATTGGCACACACAAAAATATCTGGCCCCAACGTTGAGGAACGGTCAAGACCGTTCCCTACAGAGCAATAAAAAATATCACCTAAAACAACCAAGGCCCGCTGCATCCCAAAATCCTGTGCAACGGGCCTTGATCTTATTTTGTATGTAATACGAGATTAAAGTTTCTTCGGTTCCTTCTTTTCAAAGAAGGAACACAAACCCTCGTAAAAAATCACACTCTCACCATGTTGCGGGTGATCTCGGCCAGGGAATGTGCACCGCACATACTCATGGTGTCGGCCAGCTCACCGGCCAGCTTGTCCACATACACCTGAACACCCTCGGCACCGGCACCGTAAATGGCGTTCACAAAGGGGCGGGCAATCAATACGGCGTCTGCGCCAAGGGCCAACGCCTTAAATACATCCACACCCGTGCGGATGCCGCCATCCACCAGAATCTTGCAGCGGCCATTGACGGCCTCCGCAATTTCCGGCAGAACTTCTGCCGTGGCGGGCACCTGGTCCAGAACGCGCCCGCCGTGGTTGGAAATCACGATCGCCGAAGCACCGGCTTCCACCGCTTTCTGCGCGCCGCGTGCCGTCATGACGCCCTTGATGATGAACGGAACCTTGGCATCCGCAATAATGCCGCGCAGCTCCTCCACCGTTTTGCTGCCGGCGGGCGGGTTCAGGTTCTTCAAAAACGGCAGACCGGCGGCGTCAATGTCCATGGCAACGGCAAACGCGCCGGTGGCACGCACCAGGGCCATCTTTTCTGCAATTGTCCCGGCATCCCAAGGCTTTACGGTTGGAATGCCAAACCCGGCATTGGCTTTTACCGCCTTGCAGGCACCCACCATAACCGCGGGATTGGTGCCGTCACCGGTGAAAGCCAGGATCCCGGCATCGTGGCAGGCGGGAACCAGAATATCATTGTACTCCAGGTCGGTGTACTTGGTGCCGTAATGCAGCTGCATGGCACCCACCGGCCCGGCAAAAACCGGGATGCGGTAACTGTGGCCGAACATTTCAAGCGTGGTGTCCGGCTCACCCGATTCGCAAATGGTGTCCATGTTCACCCGCACGTTCTGCCATGCGCTGTAATTGCGGATGGCAACATCACCCACGCCCTTGGCACCGGGACCCGGCACCGTGTTGCGGCAGGCACGCCCATCACACACAGGGCACGCTTTGCAGGGCCCCATCTGGCCACGCGCTGCAGTAAGTACTTCGTTATACGTCATGGTCGTTTGCTCCTTTGTGGCGGCAAAAGCCGCAGTGTTTGCTCACTGCCATTGTAGCCTATTTGCCGCAAACCCGCAAGTGCATTTTGCCCGCCGCACAGGGGCTACCCAAATACCTGTTGGTGTGCTATGATATTAACATAACAAGGTTTAGCGCCAAATGCCCGTGCCTGCACGGAAAAATACTTATCCGTTGGGAAAGCCGAAAAAAGCAAAAAAATGGCCTGTTTTTGCAACGTGGCGGACTTTTTGAATTTCCGGTATCCCCAAAATGGATGTACAATAGAAAGGAATCGCTATGAAATTTTCAGAAATGAAGTACGAACGCCCGGACCTGGATAAGGTTCTGGCCCAGTGCGAAGAGTATGCCAAAAAGATGGCCGCTGCCCAGAGCGGCGAAGAACTGGTACAGCTTTACCGCGAAGAAAACGCCATGATGGCCCATTACCACACGGCATCCTGCCTGGCATCCATCCATTATACCCAGGATACTCGCGATGAATATTGGAGCGGGGAACAGGAATGGTTTGATGCAACCGGCCCGGCGGTCAGCAATGCAGCACGCAATGTTGCGGAGGCGATTCTTTCCAACCCGCACGCCAAAGCGCTGGAAGAAGCGTTCGGTACCCGCATTCTGCCCAGCCTGCGCAACCTGGTTCTGAGCATGGACGACCGGGTGATCGAACTGCAGAAAGAGGAAAATGCCCTGACCAGTGCTTACCAGAAATTGTACGGCGGTGCAATGGCGGAGCTGGACGGCAAACAGCTGACCATCCCGCAGCTGACGCTGTATAAGCAGAGCACTGACCCCGCCATGCGCCGTAAGGCTTACGAGGCGGAAGCCGTTTACTTTGACGCCCACCGCGCCGAGTTTGACGAGATCTATGATAAGATGGTCAAGAATCGCAACGAGCAGGCACGCATCCTGGGCTACAACGATTACAGCGAGCTGAGCTATATCCGCATGAACCGCATCGGTTACGGCCCGGCGGAGGTTGCCGCGTTCCGCCAGGAAGTGGTGGAGCAGGTGGTGCCCATGATCCAGAAGGCTCTGGCTCTGCGCAACAAGCGCACCGGCATTGAGAACCCCATGTTCTGGGACAGCACCATCAGCTTTGCGGACGGCAACCCCGTGCCGCACGGCAGCTATGACGAGCTGATGGCCGGTGCCCGCAAGATGTACCATGAGCTCAGCCCCGAAACGGCAGAGTTCATCGACTTCATGCAGGATAACGAGATGTTCGACGTTCTCAGCCGCCCCGGCAAAATGAGCGGCGGTTATGAGGAAATGCTGCCCGATTACAAGACCCCCTTCATCTTTGCCAACTGGAACGGCACGGCGGGGGATGTGGATGTGCTGACCCATGAAGCAGGGCATGCGCTGGAAGGCTACCTGGCTGCCCGCAGCCCCAAGAACATCCCCGAAGATATCCAGTGCCCCGGTATGGAGAGCGCCGAGATCCACTCCATGAGCATGGAGTTCCTGACCGCCCCGTGGCATCACCTCTTCTTTAAGGAGGATACGGATAAATACGAGCTGCTGCACGCCGAGGACAGCTTTATCTTCCTGCCATACGGCTGCATGGTGGATGAATTCCAGCACATTATGTATCAGCAGCCAGATCTTACGCCGGATGAACGCAATGCCGTCTGGCTGGAGCTGGAAAAGAAATACCGCCCCTGGAACAAGTTCGGCGACCTGCCGTTCTATGGCCGCGGCGCAGGCTGGCAGCGCCAGCTGCATATCTTTGAATGCCCGTTCTACTATATTGATTACTGCCTGGCAACCGCCATTGCCCTGCAGTTCTTTGTGGCCAGCCTGAAGGACCACAAGGACGCATGGCAGCGCTATATGAAGCTGACCAACCTGGCCGGTATGGCAACCTATACCGAGCTGGCCGAAAGCGCCGGAATGAAAGCCCCCTTTACCAAGGGCAGCCTGACCGAGCTTTCCCGCGCGGTGGCGGATTGGATCGAGCAGCATCAGGTAAGCTAAAACAGAATAAGCATCACTTTTATGCCGCAGGCTGTGTGCCTGCGGCATTTTTGCTGCCATTTTTGAAGCAGTGGGAAAGAACCAGATAAAATGTATTGACTGACATAATATTATATGATATATAATATATAGAACAAAATAATCCCGGCAGAGCCGCCACACGCAGCGGCACTGCCGGGCTAATACAACAGGGAAGGGGGCACCCACATGAGCTTTACCACAGGCGCGGCGCTGCTGGATGCCGTGGTGCTGGCGGTCGTATCGCGCGAGGAAGAAGGTACTTATGGCTACAAGATCACCCAGGAGATCAAGCAGGCGCTGGAATTGAGCGAATCGACACTGTACCCGGTGCTGCGGCGGCTGCAAAAAGATGGCTGCCTGACCATTTACGATGAACCGTTCAATGGCCGCAACCGCCGCTATTATAAAATTACCCCGCTGGGGCGGCAGCAGCTGGCAGGCTACAAGGCAGAGTGGAAAGTTTACGCCGCCAACATTGACCATATTTTTGGGGAGGATGCAAAATGACAAGGCAGGAATATATGCAGCAGCTGGCAGCTCTGCTGGCCGCAATGCCAGAAGCCGAACGCCGGGATGCCCTGGATTATTACGAAGAATACTTTGATGCTGCAGGCCCCGAAAAAGAGGCCCAGACCATCCAGGAACTGGGCAGCCCCCAGAATGTGGCGGAAAAGATATGGGAGGGTACCGGGGCACAGTTCGGCACGCCGATGCCGGATAACAGCATGCCAGAACAGGGCAGCAGACGCAGAAAAGGCCCGGTGTGGATTGTGCTGGCTATCCTTGCAATTTTGATTGTTGTGCTGCTGGTGTTCATCGGCTCTTTCAAAATTGTGACAAAATATCAGTACAGCATTGCAGAGAGCGCAACGGCAGAAGAAGTTCCCCCGCAGGAAACCACCGGGGAAGCAACCGAAAATATGGACGAAAGCACGGATGAAAATACCGAAACAGCCATCACAAAGGAAAGTGCAAAAAGCGAAAGCACCAATCGGTTGGAAAGCAGCACGATGACGCTGGATGCAAAGCAGGTCCAAACGATGGTACTGGACCTGGACTGCGGTGAGGTTGCTTTTGTGCGCAGCAATGCAGCGGATGAGATAACACTCCGGTTTGAAAATTTCTATTCCGACTGGCTGGAGCGTACCGTGGACGAGAGCGACTTTAGCGTGCGGTACAAAATACCCAAAGGCTATATTTCCGGCAGTGACCCCACGCCCACGCTGAGCATCGCCCTGCCGGAGATAGAACTGGAACAGATAGAGCTGAATCTGAACCTGGGCAGCGCCGACCTTGGTACACTGAAAGCCAAAAGCATACAGGCAGACCTTGCCCTCGGCAGCCTGTATGCGGATGAGCTGCAAACCGGGCAGCTGGATGCAACGCTTGCCCTGGGCAGTGCAGAGCTTGGCACCGTGCAGGCAGAGCGCGTGACGATTGAAAACGCCCAGGGCGATGTGACGATCAGCCGCCTGGTGGGGGCCAGCCAGGTGCAGGTAACCGACCAGCTGGGCAATATTGCCCTGACCCTGGGGGAAAAGGCAAACGGTTACAGCGTGCAGGCTGCATGCGGCCTGGGCAGCATTACGGTAAGCGGCGCCAAGCAGGCAAGCCCTTACAGCGCCAACAGCAAAGCAGCCAACGCTGTGATTCTGGATGCCGCGCTGGGGGATATTACCCTGAACTTTGAGAAATGAGCGGGGAAAAGAGCATCACATGTGCGGCATGCCGGAACGCGTTTGGAGCCCGTTCCAAACGGCGGACGGGTGCCGATGTGCAAAATGTTTTGATTAGTCATACTCTTGCACCTGGCCATGGTGCAGTTTATACAACTTTTGCCCAAAAGGCCAAAAAAAGATTTAATACAACAAATTTTGCATATTGTACGCGAATGTGGTACAATAACCAATAAGCAAATCAGGCAACGAAAAGGGTAAAGGAGAATTGCGAAATGGCGTATTATTTTAGTGAACCGTCCCGTACCTTCGGCGAGTATCTGCTCGTCCCCGGCTATTCCTCTTCGGAGTGCATCCCCACGGCTGTCAGCCTCAAAACCCCGCTGGTCAAGTACCGCAAGGGCGAAGAAGCCTGCCCCCTGACCATGAACATCCCCATGGTTTCGGCTATCATGCAGTCCGTTTCCGGCGAGAAGCTCGCCATTGCCCTTGCCAAGCAGGGCGGCGTTTCTTTCATTTACGGCTCCCAGTCCGTTCAGTCCGAGGCTGATATGGTTCGCCGTGTCAAGGCTTACAAAAAGGGCTTTGTCACCTCTGACTCCAACCTGCCGCCGGAGGCTACCCTGGCTGATGTGTTGGACCTGAAAACCCGTACCGGCCATTCCACCGTTGCCATCACGGCTGACGGCACCCCCCACGGCAAGCTGCTGGGCATTGTGGCATCCCGTGACTACCGCCTGTCCCGCATGAGCACCGATCTGAAAGTGACTGAGTTCATGACCCCGCTGGACAAGCTGGTTACCGCACCGGCCAACACCAGCCTGCATGACTGCAACGATATCATCTGGGATAACAAGATCAACTCTCTGCCGCTGGTAGACGAGCAGGGCAACCTGCAGTATATGGTTTTCCGCAAAGATTATGATTCCCACAAGGAACATGCCAATGAGCTGCTGGATGCCAACAAGAGCTATGTTGTCGGCGCCGGCATCAATACCCGCGACTATGCCGAGCGCGTGCCCGCCCTGGTGGATGCCGGCGTGGATGTGCTCTGCATCGACTCTTCCGAAGGTTACAGCGAATGGCAGTCCCGTACCATCGCCTGGATCCGTGAGCATTACGGCGACAAGGTAAAGGTCGGTGCAGGCAACGTGGTGGACCGCGAGGGCTTCCTGTTCCTGGCAAAAGCCGGTGCAGACTTTGTCAAGATCGGCATTGGCGGCGGCTCCATCTGCATCACCCGCGAAACCAAGGGCATTGGCCGCGGCCAGGCAACCGCCGTTATCGAGGTTGCCAAAGCCCGCGATGAATACTATGAGCAGACCGGCATCTATATCCCTATCTGCTCCGATGGCGGCATTGTGCATGACTACCACATCACCCTGGCATTGGCAATGGGCGCTGACTTTGTTATGCTGGGCCGTTACTTTGCCCGCTTTGATGAATCCCCCACGAACAAGCTGCGCGTTGGCGGCAACTATGTGAAGGAATACTGGGGCGAAGGTTCCAACCGTGCCCGCAACTGGCAGCGCTATGACCTTGGCGGTGCCCAGAAGCTGAGCTTTGAGGAGGGCGTTGATTCTTACGTTCCGTATGCCGGCCCGCTGGCCGATGGCGTGCAGACCACGCTGTACAAGGTGCGTTCCACCATGTGCAACTGTGGTGCGCTGTCCATCCCGGAACTGCAGCAGAAAGCCCGCCTGACGGTCGTTTCTTCCACCTCCATTGTGGAAGGCGGCAGCCATGACGTTATCCTGAAAAACAACCCGAACAATGTTTAAGCTGTTCCGGGTTGGGGCACCACGGCCAGCAGAATTTGCGCTTGCAATCTGATAGGATTTGTGGTATTATAGCCAACATGAGATGCAAAGGGGCAGCTACCAATACAGCTGCCCTTTTTTGCACTTTTGCGGGTTCAGGCGGTAACATTGTGCGTTTTAACCGCCTGGGGCCGGGGGCTCAGCCCCAAAACAATCAGGGGCGCGGCAGAATGGCTGCGCCAATTAAGAGAGGGAAAGAATTATGAAAAAAATTGCCTGCGCTGCGCTGAGCACTGCACTGCTGGCCAGCATGCTGGCTGCCTGCGGCAGCTCCGCATCCACCACCCCAGCGGCTTCCTCTGCTGATACATCCTCCGATACCGGGGCATCTTCCACCGAAGCTGCCGCTTCCACCGGGGCTGCAGCAGATGGTTCGCTGCACGTTGCCATGAACACCGATATCCAGACGATGGATGTGCACAAGACCAACAACGACTACATGGTGCCGCTGAATATCTTTGACCGCCTGTTTGAGATCAAAACCAATGCGGACGGCTCCACTGAGCTGGAGAAGAGCCTGGTGGAAGACTACACCGTTTCGGACGACGGCCTGACCTATGATTTCACCCTGCGCAGCGGTGTTACTTTCTCTGACGGCACCCCGCTGACCGCCAACGATGTCAAGTATACCTTTACCCGTATGCTGGCCCTGCCGGACAGCGTGCAGACGGATTATGCCTCTGCCATTGCCGGTGCGGAAGCTGTGATGGATGGCACCGCCACCGACCTGGAAGGCATTCAGGTGATTGATGACACCCACTTTACCGTTACCCTGTCGGATCCGTTTGCCGGTTTCCTGTATGAGCTGGCAACCGCTTCCTGCTCCATCATGAGCGAGAAGAACGTGGAGGAAGCAGGCGACCAGTTTGGTATGGACTGCTCCAAGACCATCGGCTCTGGCCCGTATGTGGTCACCAGCTGGACCCGCGACAGCAGCATTGTGCTGGATGCCAACCCCAACTACTGGGGCGAAAAGCCCAGCGTGCAGCATGTGGAAATTTCCATCGTGCCGGATTCTTCCACCATGAGCATGATGTTCCAGAACGGTGAGCTGGATATCCTGGACTGCGATTACATTGACGCTGCCGTTGTCAACTCTACCTACAAGACCCAGTATGCCGATGATATCGTAACCTCCAACCGTCTGGGCACCACCTACATGGCTCTGAACGAGAATGTGGAGCCGCTGAACGATGTCAAGGTCCGCAAGGCCATCCAGATGGCCATTGACCGCCAGACCATCCTGGATACCGTGTATAACGGCGATGGCAGCCTGGTGGACGGCATTTACCCCAAAGGCCTGATCGGCTACACCGAGGACAACGAGGGTTGGCTGAAGTACGACCCCGAACAGGCCAAGAGCCTGCTGGCCGAAGCTGGTTACGCGGATGGCTTTACCATGGAGATTGCTGCCGATAACTCCAGCAGCGATTCCACTCTGCTGGTCATCCAGATCGTGCAGCAGTACCTGCAGCAGATCGGGATTAACGCCGAGATCAAGAGCTATGACCCCGCCAGCTGGCTGGATCTGCGCAAGAGCGGCGATATGGTCAGCTTTGTCAGCTCCTGGACGGCCGACTATAACGACCCGGATAACTTCATTTACACGTTCTTCGGTACCCCCGAAAAGAGCAATGTGCGCAGCCTGAACTACTTTAACACCGACGTTATGAGCCGTGTTGCTGCCGCCCGCGGCATTGTGGACGACACCGAACGCCTGACCGAGTACGCCGCGCTGGAAAAGCAGATCGTGGAAGAGGACGCCGCATGGGTACCCATGTTCAGCCGTTCCCACCTGTTTGTTAAGGGCGACCGGGTCGCCTCCTTCACCCCGCACTGGGCCGGTTATAACGATACCCAGTATATCAACGTTACCTTGAAGTAATTTTTGGACAAAAAAAGTTACAAATAATGCAATGCAGGCTGCGACCACAGGTTGCAGCCTGCATTTTTTATGTTATAATTTTAATGCTTGTATATTTTACAGCATAAAAGTGTAAAAATATACAGTCGCTCAAACAGACTGTCCATAAGGTAAAACTGCATTCTGCCTGGCAGGGACCGTAAGGGCGCACATTGTGCGCCCACGAACCTGAAAACCAAGGGCAACACCGCACAATTCCCGCCTTGCGGCTTAAGTACCGCTCCGGCAGCTGCGGCACGGCATCTGCGTTGCCAAAATGCTCGATAATGTC
>ERZ773190.2550-NODE-2550-length-13884-cov-3.689999_pt1 | contig 13884 bp, 9 predicted proteins | sample MGYA00511111_ERZ773190 | MGnify/ENA primary metagenome ERZ773190 (study PRJEB29015, sample SAMEA2737777) | human gut metagenome | biome: human gut; feature: human-associated habitat; material: faeces | place: China | collected 2012 ... | reverse complement strand
AGCAAATATACCAAACTGTGCTGCTGCACCTAAAAGGAAACTCTTAGGATTAGCGATAAGTGGACCAAAGTCTGTCATCGCACCAACACCAAGGAAGATAAGTGATGGCAGAATACTCCATTCATCTAATAAATAAAAATAATGTAACAAACCACCTACGCCATTGCTTGAATCTTCAATAGATAACATAATATCCGGGAAAAGATTAACAAGTAACATACCAAATGAAATAGGTACTAAAAGCAGAGGTTCATATTCTTTTTTGATTGCCAAATACATGAAAAACAGCGCAACCAGAATCATCAGATAATTACCCCAAGTGAGGTTAAAGAATGCTGTCTGGTGAACGAGGTTTCCCAATGTTGATAAAATATATTCCATTTTTTACCTCCGTATATTATCTCTACACAACTAATTGATATATCAATTAGTTCATAGAAACTAATACTTTACCTGACTCTACTGAATCACCAGCTGCACACTCAACTGTAGCAACTGTACCATCCTGTGGTGCACAGATTTCATTTTCCATCTTCATAGCTTCAAGAACGAGTAATACATCACCCTTCTTAACTGCTGCGCCCGCATTAACGTTAACCTTAAGAATCTTACCAGGCATTGGTGCATTAACCTTTACTGCACCCTGTGCGCCTGCTGGTGCTGCAGCCTTTGGCGCTGCCTTAGGAGCTGCTGCTTTTGGTGCTGCTGCCTTAGCTGCACCTGCTGTGCTTCCTGTTCCTTCTTCTACAGTAACATCATATACATTTCCATTAACTGTTATTGTATAATTCTTCATAATTTATTTCCTCCTGCTATTAACCTTTCTAATTGAACGAACTACAAGTCCGTCTGTAGATGTATTCTCTGATGCAGCAATAGCTGCTGTTATAACTGCTATAAGTTCAAGATCATCAACTTCTTCATCCTGCTCTTCGCTTGAAACTATCTGAGCAATAGCATTATCAACACCCTGGGCATCATTAGATGCTTCATTCTTAGCCTTATTTTTGTTCTCAAACTTATTGATGTACTTAAATAATGAAATAATGAATGAAATAAATATAAGTACAACGAATACTGTTCCCATACCGATAAGAGTATTCATTACTGCTTTATACATCTTCTGTCCTGTAGTATATGATGGATTTATAGCACCATTTTCAAGTGTATAGTCATCATTAATTACGAATTCAAATGTACATTTATCATTCTTCTCATATGAAGTATCAACTGTAATAGTACATAACTCACCTGTCTTGCTGTTGAGTTCTACATTAATTTCATTGATACTCTTTAAAGCACCTAACTCACCTCTTGTGCTATTCCAGCTATTATAAAAAGCTATTGTCTTAACACTAATTCCACTCTGGTCAACAATGTATAACTTATTATTTACCATTGTAAGTGATTGAGCTGCCTCTGCATCCGCTGTTATCTTAGCAGAATCATTCTTATCAAGATATGTAATCATATCTTTAACCCAGTCTACAAGATAAGCCTCACTGGCATCAAGCTGCTGCTGTTTTAATTCTGTCTTGGCACTTGCTGTTGATATAGTGCCATTAGATGAACTGCAGGCTGTCATACAGAATACACAGATAAGTAATGAGAATAACACTAAGAACTTTTTAAACTTAATTTTCTTCATATTATCACCTCTTCAATTATACTGTGCCATGCTTCTTATCTGCACGAACCTCTCTTTTATCAAACAACATTTCAAATGCTGCAATAATGTACTTTCTTGTATCTTCTGGGTTAATAATTGTATCAACATAACCTCTTGCAGCTGCCTGCTCAACGCTTGACTGTAATGCTGCATATTCAGAAGCCTTTTCATTAATCTTAGCTGTAACATCATCTGCTGCTGCGATTTCATCAGCATACATAATCTTAGCAGCTAAAGAAGCATCCATCATACCGATGCTTGCCTGTGACCAGGCATATACCATATCTGCACCTACTGACTTAGAATTCATAGCTACATATGCGCTTCCATAAGCTTCACCTGTAATTACATTAACCTTTGGCACATCTGCGTTAGAAAATGCATATACTAACTTAGCAGCTGCCTTGGCAATTGTCTTCTCAGCTCTTACATTAGCTTCAAAGCCCTTAACATTAGTAAGCGAAAGCACTGGTATTTCAAATGCGTTACAGAATGTTACGAATTCGGCTGCCTTATAAGCTCCATCTGTAGTTAATACAGCTGCAAACTCTTCTGCCTTTTCGCCATTCTCATCATATATTGCTGTTCTGTTAGCAACAGCACCAACTGTAACTCCATCAAGCTGAATGAAGCCAGTTACCATTTCCTTAGCATATTCAGCCTTAACTTCTACAAATAATCCATCATCTGAAATATCTGTAAGAGCAAGTGCAGCATCAGCTATCTCTGCTGACATATCAGCGCATACTCTGTTAAGGTCGTCCTGATTATCTGTGTATACAGCACCTTCCTCATTATTAGATGGAAGCATTGATACAAGCTGTCTTACTCCATTAGCGATTGTTTCTTCATCACCAATGAAATCTGCAACACCTGCTTTAGCCATAAATTCTGCACTTGATGTATCAAGCTTAGATTCATAGTTGCCATCTAATGCGTTAGGACTGTTAACAAATAACTTAGCCTTCTTTTCTTCCACAAATACGAAATCTGAAAGTTCTGCAAGAACAGCAAGACCTCCACCACATTCACCGTATACGGCTGTAATCTGTGGAACAATTCCAGAAGCTAATGACATATTCTTATAAATCTGTCCAAAGCCGTCAAGGGCGTCTGTTGCTTCCTGAAGTCTTAAACCTGCGCAGTCAATCAGACCAATCACAGGAGCTCCCATTTTCATTGCCTTCTCATAAAGATTAGCAATCTTCTTGGCATGCATCTCACCAATTGTTCCGCCTAACACAGCAGCATCCTGGCTATACACATACACAAGATTTCCATTGATAACTCCATATCCTGTGATTACACCATCAGATGGAGCCTTTTTTTCCTGCATGTTAAAATCTGTTGCTCTTGCTGTAACAGCCGCTCCGATTTCAACAAAACTGCTATCATCAAGAATTGCTTCGATTCTTGATAAAGCCTGTGTAGTATTACTCATCACCGAGACCTCCTCTTTGTTATATATTGCTTAATGCAAACAACTATTGTTTATTTTATAACAATGTAAGTTAAATTACAAGAGATTTGTTGTTGCTTTCCACGTTATTTTGTTAATTTTATACGCATTTTTCATTAATTTTGCACATAGGACATATATGTTATTAATCTTTTGTTTCAAGAACTATAATAAGTCCTTTATGAACCTTAATTATTCCCTGTTCATCTTCCACTTCGTTGCTCTGGCATATACTTAATCCCTGCTTTAATTCATAATTATCAAGCGTATATTTAAATCCCTCAAGGCTTAAACTGACATTTTCTGACATAGGAATAATTGACACATATCTTCCATACTGGCTGTCTTTACGAATTATATGTATTCCATCAGCCTCACTTAAAAGATATATATAATTGTGCTCATCAACTATATGGCAGTCCTTTCCACAATCAGCCGCCACCTTCATATTTCCTATATTGGTAATTGTGTGATCCATTCTTGTTCCTGTCGCACCAAGTATATATATGTCTGTTGCACCCTTTTTAAGTGCTGTCATAATCGCAAGATGTGTGTCGGTATAATCTTTTTCTTTAGGATATATCTCAAATTCAGTATTACTCTTATATCTGTCAAGCACATCTTTATCTACTGAATCGTAATCTCCAAGCAGAAAATCCACCTTCAATCCAAGCTTATCAGCATACTCAAGACCGCTGTCAGCCGCTATGCAATAATCAAATGTCTGATTATCAAGCCATTCTTTCGCCCACGCAACATTAATACTTCCACCTGTAACAATAAGAGTCTTGCTCATCTTCTATAACCTCCTTTTTAATTATCAATCTTTTAAATTTTCTGCCCATGTTCTTTAATTTTTCACATTTATACTTTATAATTAACCAAATAGTAATTAAGCGTATATATTTTAATAAGCAGACAGCATTTTCATTCTGCTTACATCTGGTAATAGTACCACATTTTACTGATTATATATAGTTTAATTTACGCAAAGCATTTTAATGCTACATATTACATATTATTCATATGCATAGAAAGGAGATTATTGTGAGCAGCTTAAATTCACAGTCAGACAATACAGTTGATGAACACATCATTGACGAAGTTAAGCAATCTGGCATTTCTGAAAAAGAAGCCAAAAATATTATCGAGGAAGAAGAAGGCATTGAGCTTTTACAGCACTCTGGCAATCTGTATGAGTCAACAGATGACAAATATAAAGATAACTTGTCGTCTGCAATAACTTTTTTTGTATGCGGTGCTGCTGGAATTATAATTCTTATTCTTAATGACATCGGAATATTAAAGTTTGTAACAAAAGGTAGTTCTAATTTCATACTTGTAAATGTTGTTCTTGGTCTTTTATTTGTTGGATTTATCGCAATAGGTTTCTGGTCTTTAAAGTATTCCAAGAAAATCAAGTCAAACGCCTCTATCGAAAATGAAGCAACGGACACTATTATCAACTGGCTTAATGACAATGTAACCAAAGAAGACATTGAAGGTTCTTACAACAATGATATTGCAGAAGAAATGAAATATTTCAACAGAAGTGATTACATCAAAAATGCTATTATGAAACAGTTCCCTGACACGTCTGAAGGGTTATGTGACACTATCTCTGATAAATACATTGACAGCATTTTCAATATGTAAATCAACTTTACAAAAACAAAAAGAATATACAGGCTTCTATAAAAAGCATACAATCAGCTTTATAAAAACACTGGCTTCCATAGAACCATACAGTCTGCTATAAAATCACGCAGCCTGTCAATGCTAAATATTACCCAGCTATAATCAGGCTATAACATAAGATAAGCAAAAGCTGTTGGTTTATTATCTAAACACTGATAATAAATCAACAGCTTTTTACTATTATTGTAAATATAATTACTTACTTTGAAAGGTACTCATCAATACCCTTAGCAGCAGCTTTACCAGCTCCCATAGCAAGAATAACTGTTGCAGCACCTGTAACAGCATCACCACCAGCGTATACGCCTTCCTTAGATGTCTGTCCATTAGCTTCTTCTGCTACAATACATTTTCTCTTATTAATCTCAAGACCCTTAGTTGTAGATGAGATAAGTGGGTTAGGTGATGTACCAAGTGACATAATAACTGCATCAAGGTCCATTACGAATTCTGAATCAGGGACTTCAACAGGCTTTCTTCTTCCAGAAGCATCTGGCTCGCCAAGTTCCATCTTAACACACTTAATACCTGTAACATTACCCTTATCATCTGTAAGGACTTCTGTTGGGTTAGTAAGAAGGTCAAATATAATCCCCTCTTCTTTAGCGTGATGTACTTCTTCTGCTCTTGCAGGAAGTTCTTCCTCACTTCTTCTGTATACAATATGTACCTCAGCACCAAGTCTTAATGCTGTTCTTGCGGCATCCATAGCAACGTTACCACCACCAACGACAGCAACCTTCTTAAATCTTGCTATTGGTGTATCATAATCCTCTCTGAAAGCTTTCATAAGATTGCTTCTTGTAAGGTATTCATTAGCTGAGAATACTTCATTAGCATTTTCTCCTGGGATACCCATAAATCTTGGAAGACCAGCACCTGAGCCGATAAATACAGCATCAAAACCTTCTTCATTAATAAGCTGGTCAATTGTCATTGACTTACCGATTACTACGTTAGTTTCAATCTTAACGCCAAGCTTCTTAACATTTTCAATCTCTGATGCAACAACTGTCTTCTTTGGAAGACGGAATTCTGGAATGCCATATACTAATACTCCACCAGCTTCGTGAAGTGCTTCAAATATTGTAACATCATATCCCATCTTAGCAAGGTCACCGGCACAAGTAAGTCCTGAAGGACCTGAACCGATAACAGCCACTTTCTTACCCTTCTTCTCTGTTGGCATCTCTGGTGATACATTGTTCTCTCTAGCCCAGTCAGCTACGAATCTTTCAAGCTTACCAATTGATATAGCTTCGCCCTTAATTCCTCTTATACACTGACCTTCACACTGTGTTTCCTGTGGACATACACGGCCACATACAGCAGGTAATGCAGATGACTTTCCAATAACCTTGTAAGCTTCTTCAAAATTACCTTCTTTTACATTATGTATGAATTCCGGAATATTGATTGATACTGGACATCCCTGTACACATTTAGCATTCTTACAATTAAGGCAACGTGTTGCTTCTTCCTGTGCCTCTTCTGCATTATATCCAAGGCATACCTCATCAAAGTTCTTATTCCTTACATCTGGAGCCTGTTCCCTTACTGGAACTTTCTTCATAACATCCATTATATATACCTCTTTTCTGTTGATTAATTACACTGTCCACATCCACCGTGATGCGTATCTCCTTCAAGGGCTGCAAGCATAGCTCTGCCCTCTTCTGTCTTATATGTCTGCTGACGTTTCATAGCCTGGTCAAAGTCTACTAAATGTCCATCGAACTCCGGTCCGTCTACACAAGCGAACTTAATCTCATCACCAACATGAAGTCTGCATGCACCACACATACCTGTACCATCAACCATAATAGGGTTCATACTTACAACTGTAGGTATACCTAATTCCTTAGTTAAAAGACAGACGAATTTCATCATAATCAATGGTCCAATCGCTATACATTTGTCATACTTCTTACCCTGTGCATAAAGATCTTTAAGTACATCTGTACCCATACCTTTTCTTACATAGCTTCCATCATCAGTTGTTATGTAAAGATTACCAGCAACAGCCTTCATCTCTTCCTCTAAGATTATAAGTTCCTTATTCTTAGCACCAACGATAACATCAACATCTACACCATGCTCATGAAGCCATTTTACCTGAGGATATACTGGTGCTGTACCTACACCACCTGCTATAAATACGATATTCTGCTTCTTTAAATCCTCAATATTCTCGTGAATTAATTCTGAAGGGCATCCTAATGGACCAACGAAATCACTAAAAGCATCGCCTGCTTTAAGGTGAGACATTTTTTCTGTTGATGCTCCTACTATCTGGAATACAATTGTTATTGTTCCAGCTTCTCTGTCATAATCACAGATTGTAAGAGGAATTCTCTCTCCTTTTTCATCCATTTTAACAATTATGAACTGGCCAGGTTCACAGTGCTTAGCAACTCTTGGTGCTTCAACATCCATAAGAAAAATCTTTTCTGCTAATTTTTCAGCCTTAAGAATCTTGTACATTTTATTACCCCTTTCAGTTATATATTATCTGAAGTGTTAATCACACATCAAAACTTAATTATATGCGGCTGCACTATATGCTCCGCCATTCTGTGTCACTGTATAGCAGTCACCTGTCTTAGTCGCGACACCATAATAACCAGCTGTAGAAGTCTTACCCGTCTTAGATGTCACATCATATCTTACAACGAACATCTCAACTCCATCTACAGTTGTCCTTGACTGATATACAAATGTAACTGTAGAACCATCAGCAGCTGTAGTTCCATCTGACTTAAGCACTCCCTTTGATATAAGCTTTCCTTTTAATATCTCAAGTGCCTCATTATATACATATGTCTTAGCCTTGTTGACAACATAGTTACGCTTAACAACACTGCTTGACTGGTTATGCGAATCAATTATAACAACGGATATTACATTATTACCTGTTGGAATTGTAAATGGTTCAGAATATTCCTCCGAATTCTTAGTTGGTGTAGAACCATCTAATGTATAATACGCTGTACTGCCAACTGGAATATTATCTATTGTCACAGTCTGTCCTTCCTCATATGTTCCTGAGGCAGGACCTACTGTTGGTGCAGATGGCTTCTTAAAGTCAACTGTATACTCCAGCTCCACAACATCACTGCACACTCCTATGTCACTAATAGCAATAGCCTTTATTGTAGTAGTACCACTCTGTATTTCTATTGCTGTACCTGTGTAACGTTTACTTTTCTTATCTGGCTCAGTCTTATCTGTTGTGTAATATATTGTTGAACTGCTGTTCTCTGTAAATTGTAACTTAATCACATCATCATAGCTTCCAGCTTCAACTGATGGCTTAGGGGTTTCAACAACATAATCTGTAAGATATTTGTAACCCTGTTTATCCTTATAATATTTAATAAGCTTATTAAGACTTGTTCCATCTTTCTTAGTATTATATATTGAAGCTAATGCTTTTATAGCTTTCTCATTATTCTCATCAAATGATAAAATATCCTTTAACACTTCAATTGACATATCTGTATTATCTGTTGCAGCATAACACTGATACAATGTATATTTTAAATCTACATTTTTCTTGCCTTCAGATAACTTGGAAGCTTTAGCAAGATACTTAATAGCATTATCATAATCCTTGTTCTGATAAGAACCCATTCCTTTATCATAATTATATTGGAACGAATTCTTATTCTTATTATTAAGAACAACTCCGACAACTATACCTATAATAACTACTAAAGCAGCTACTACACAGGAAACAGCTATAATCATCTTTTTCCTCTTAGCATCCATAGGCTTCTTATCCTTTTCCTGCACGCTGTCATCTTTCTCATTATTACCATTATTCATATGTGCATCAGAGCTCTTATCCTGCTGTTCTGCCATATTATATTCTTTTATCTTTTCAGAATTTCTAACTGTATTGTGTTCTTTTGGCTTTTCAGAGTCTTTGGTCATATTATAATCTTTTATCGGCTCTGACTCCCTGGCTTTGTTGTATTCTTTTACTCTGCTGGTATCATCTATATTATTCTGTTCTTTATTGGATTGAAGTTCTTTGTCTGCATTCAAATCGCTGATATTAATTGTAGCATCACTTACTTTAGTAAGCATATCATCTGTGACCTTAGGTATAACTCTTGTCTTACCCATTGTTTCATCAGCCAACTCATCATCTTCATCTGATAACTCATTCTGAGTATCTATGAATGCTTTAGCAACGTTAGTTTCTTCTTCAACAAGCTTTTTCATTGATTTAATTAACTCATCATCTAACTCATCTTTGTCATTGCTATTCATACTTATTCCCCTGCCTTTATATTTTAACGAATAAATTCTAACATATTGATACTCAATAATCAATAAATTAACAAATTAAACTTTTTGAACTTTATAGCTGCTATCCATTTGATATATATTATTTTTTTATTTTGTTAATTCTTTTTATCGTTCTTTCATAAATAAGACATACTTTGCACACAATTACAGGTTATATTAATAATCAGATAGCAAAGTTAATTCTTTCTATCTCCCCCTCATATTAAATAATAAAGAACAGGCACCATAAGAATAATCTTATAGTGCCTGTTTCTTTTTATATTGTCTATTTTGTTCTATAAGCCGTTTATTATTACAGTCAGTTCCATTATGTTCTGATAACAGTCAAAATATTATATAAAGAATGGTTATGCCAGACTTGAATGTCTGGCATAACCATCTTTAAGTTCTATAATATCTTTAAAGCTTATATCAAGAATTGAAATTTTCCAGCAGCATTACCTGATGTTAGTAACTGTTACTGTACAGCTAAGTGTCTTATTATGAACTGTAGCTGTTACTGTAGCTGTTCCTGCCCGTCTACCTATAACTTCACCTGATGATGAAACCGTACATACTCTTGGATTAGAACTTCTCCAGGTAACAGCATCTTCTGTACCTATTACATCTAGATTAAATCTATCGTACTGCTCCAATCTCACTCGTGATGTACTCACAGCAAGCGAATGTACCGTACATGAAGCTTCTACACTGCTGTTATTGCTTATAACAAACACATCTGCAGTACCAGGACCAACGGTTGTGATTACACCATTCTGGTCTACCTGTACAATTCCTGTATCTGTTGAATACCACTCATAAGAATCTGTATTATTAACAGGTCTTACAATTACTGATAACTGTCTAGCTCGTCCAGAAAGCATATATATTTCTTTAGAGTTAATTCTTAATGATGATATGTTAACAACTGGTGTTACATATACCCAGCATACACCCTTAACTTCGTTACCGTCTTGTGATGTAGCTGTTATCTTACATTTACCAGTACTAAGGGCAAATATTTCTCCCGACTCATCTACTGTTGCAATAGCTTCATTAGATGATGTCCATGATACATCTTTGACAGTTGCACTGTCTGGTGTTATGACTGCTGTAACCTTAGCTGAATCACCAACAAGAAGCCTTACTGTATCTGGTTCAACTGTAATTCCTATTACAGGATCAACAACCTTTACAATACAAGAAGCACTAACACCACTTCCGTCTGCCGCTGTTGCTGTAATAACTGCATTACCAACTGAGTTGGCACTTAAGTTACCATTGCCATCTACATAACATATATCATAATTAGAAGATGACCATACTATATTCTTATTAGTAGCTGTATCCGTTCCAACAGAAGCAACAAGCGTTCCTGTTGAACCAACATTCATAAATTTATCAGTTTCACTAAGAGTTATTGATGATACATACTCTTTTACTACAATCGTACACGCCGCCGTTAACTTATTAACTTCGGTTGTCACTTCAATTATACAACTTCCACCCTTTAATGCTGTAACAACACCATTTTCATCTACTGTTGCTACTGATGGATCACTTGATAAATATGTAACATTCTTATTCTCAGCATCATAAGGTTCAACTACCGGTATGATTGCATATTTAGCTCCAACCCATAATTCCTGATAATCTGAGTTAAGCGAAATTCCTGTTACCGGCTGTGTAACCGTTACAACACAATATGCTGTAAGTCCTGTATCAACATTGGTTGCAATAATAGATGTTGTACCAGCACCTACTGCTGTAACCTTACCATCGCTCTCAACTGTACACACGCTCTCATCACGGCTTTCCCAGCTGATAATCTTATTATCTGCATTCTCTGGAAGACAAGTAGCATTAAGCCAGAATACCTGACCCTGTCTTACAGTTATATCTGTTGTATTAAGTATAACCTGTGTTACAGGCTGTTTAACATATATATTACACATTGCTGTGTAGTTACCGTCCAATGACTTACAAAGGATTGTACAACTTCCTGTTCCAACTGCTTCTACAAGACCATTAGAATCTACGATACACACATTAGTATTAGAAGATTCCCATACTACTGTTCTATTAGTAGCTGTTACCGGAAGAACCTCTGCTGTAATTCTTAATGTACTGCCTATTGACATTATCTCATCAGTATAATCAAGCTTAATCTGCTCTACTGGTATGCTTATGATAAAGTTACAAGTAGCTATATATGCTCCATCTGTTGTCTTACATACGATCGTACAATATCCTGGCTTAACATACTTAACAAGACCATTCTCATCTACTGTTGCAACTGATGGATCTGATGATGTCCATGTTACAGCACGGTCAACACCTTCGCCTGCTGGAAGAACAGTTGCAACGAGCTGATACTGACCAACTGCCATCGATGATTCAACTGTTGTTGCATTAAGTACAAGACCTGTTACAGGTTCTCTTACATATACATCACAAGTTGCTACTTTAAGTCCGTCTTCTGTTATGACCGTAATTGTTGTTGTACCACCAGATACACCAGTAATTGTAGCTGTATAGCTGTCACCTTCTACTGTTGCAACATCTGTATTAGATGATGACCATAATACTTTATTATTAGTTGGTGCTGATGGGTTAAATATAAGCTGTACAGTATCAGATGAACCTCTGTCTACTGTAAGTGATGAAGGATTAATAGTAATCTCACCCACTGGTGTTGTAACATATACAACACAGGTTGCTTTCTTAATAACGCCATTAACATTCTGTGTCACCTTAATATGTGCTATACCTGATGCAATACCTGTTACCTTGAATGTTCTTCCGTCTTCTGACTGAACTACATTAATTAAAGTCTCAGTTGGAACAACTCCTGCTGCATCTGGCTGATTCTCTACTGTAAATGTAATATCATCCTTGCTAGGATTATTAGTTACAAGTGCCACAAGGTTCTGTGTATCACCTATATTAACACTCATTGATGTAAGGCTTAAGCCAAATCCATCGATAACTGTAATCTCATAAGAAAGCTGATTATTAAGCTTGTACTTTGTTGAAAGTTCATCGTCAACTCTTGTTGCATATATAGTAGCTTTACCAGCTCCCATTGCTGTAACAAGACCTGTTGTTGCATCAACCTGAAGTACGCTGTTATCAGATGTTGACCAGGTAACCTCTGTTGATTTAGCAGAAGTCTTAAGCTGTATTGAGTCACCCACATTCATATTGCTTACATCATTGCCAAGCTTCTTAAATGGTACAACAACATTAACTACATCTTTGGTCGCCCAGCCTATGTTACCCTGTACATCATTACTTGCAACACCTGCTGTTGCCTGGGCTACACCTGCGTTAACACCTTTTACGCTGCCAGCCTTATATGTAATTACGTCTGTATCTGATGATACATATGTAACACCTGCTGTTGCTGGATACTTAATATTAGAAGGAATTGCTTCTTCTTTAAAGTCTTCAAAATCTTTATCTGATAATGTAATAAATCTTGTACCATCAGAAAGCTTCTGAATAGAATGTCCTTCTGAGTTAGCAACTCCATCAGTGTATTCGACCTTTGATGTTATCTGGTATGTTGCTGTAAGAGAATTGATACCATCACCATCTGCTGTTCTTACTTTAAGATTAGTTCTACCACCACCGACAATCTTAAGTGTTACTTTAGCACCTGAAGATGATACTTTCTCTACAATACCATCTTTAGAAAGACTTCCTGTCTTATCATTGTCTGTTTCAACAAATATTTTATTAGTATCATTGGCATTAGATGTTATCTCAATAATATCTCCTACCTGATAACAAAGCATTTCTTCTTTTGTAAGCTCTACACCATTTCTGTATGCCTTAAAGCTGTTAATCTTTAAAGGAACGATGATATCTACAGAGTCATTTCCAAGCTCTTCTTCATAAGTAATGCTACCGTCTGGTCCGTAAGCCTTAGTATAATATGTAGCCGTAATTGTTGCCTTACCTGCTCTATTACCATATATTGTAGGATTGGCAGTGCCTTCTGCTGTGTCTGCATATTTAGTTCCCGCACTATCACTTACGACAAATTTAATAATATCAGAGTTGGATACTGTCCATTTAAGATTTCTTACTGCCGGCTTATAATTATCCGGTGAATCCTGACTGACATTATTCTCATCTCTTCCCGACATAGTTGCCACGATGCTGTTCGACTCTGTGCCCTGATTAACAATTGTTGCTGTCGTTGTCACTGATACAGTGACACTGGAATCAGCTTTAGCAAATACCATATATCCGCCAAATACGAATATAACAAGCATTGCTGAAAGCAATATTTTCCATTGGATTTTGAGTTTTCTTAACTTCTTGATATTGCTCATATATATGCCTCATTTCATAAATATTATTCATTGGTATACTATTTTAGAAATATTTTACAATATCTCCACAATATTTTCAATAAGCAAAAAGTTCTATTTTCAATAATTATGTATATTTTTTTAACATTTCACTTTTTATAAATTGCATTACATCTTACATAATACATTATATTTCAATTTATATATAATGTAACTTACCAATATTCTTTTTAATCAGTGGAAAATTGACAGCTTTATACAAAACTTTACTTAAATATATAGATTAAATCTAAATTATATGTTAATATGATTATGTAAAAATTTATTTGGAGGTATCTAAAAAATGAAATTAAATTTAAGACCAGCTGAAGAATGCACATTTGATGCTGTATCTTTAGGTGAAGTAATGCTTCGTCTTGATCCAGGTGAAGGAAGAATTC
>ERZ773190.2545-NODE-2545-length-13913-cov-19.533050_pt1 | contig 13913 bp, 13 predicted proteins | sample MGYA00511111_ERZ773190 | MGnify/ENA primary metagenome ERZ773190 (study PRJEB29015, sample SAMEA2737777) | human gut metagenome | biome: human gut; feature: human-associated habitat; material: faeces | place: China | collected 2012 ... | reverse complement strand
GGCATGATTCGGTGAAACTCCGAAGCCGACAGTACAGTCTGGATGAAAGAAGATATCAAGTGCAGAACCCGTACGGTCCTGCGCTTGTGGAGGCTGCTCTGGGATGCGTTTGCATTCTGGAGCTTTCTTTTTTGCACAAGGATCCCTTGTGTTTTTCGGCTTGCCCTGAACGTTTTTGTTCAGGGCTTTTTCTTTTGGAGGCAACACGATGAACGACAAAGACTATATGCGTCTGGCTTTGCAGCTTGCAAAAAAGGGCTGCGGGTGGACATCGCCCAACCCGATGGTGGGTGCCGTGGTCGTAAAAGAGGGCAGGATCATCGGACAGGGCTGGCACCAGAAATACGGTCAGGCTCATGCGGAGCGCAATGCGCTGGCATCCTGCACCGAAGATCCGCAGGGAGCGACCATGTATGTGACATTGGAGCCGTGCTGCCATTACGGAAAGCAGCCGCCCTGCGTGGATGCGATTCTGGACGCGGGCATTCACCGGGTGGTCGTGGGTTCCGCTGACCCGAATCCGCTGGTAGCCGGAAAAGGAATTGCAATCCTGCGCGCACACGGCATAGATGTGACCGAAAATGTTCTGCAAGAGGAATGCGATGCGCTGAACAAGGTGTTCTTCCACTATATCACCACAAAACGCCCCTTCGTTTCCATGAAATACGCCATGACGATGGACGGAAAAATCGCCACATACACAGGCGCTTCCAAATGGATCACCGGGGAAATTGCCCGGACTCATGTTCAACGGCAGCGACACCGATTCCGCGGCATTATGGTGGGAGTCGGAACCATCCTAGCAGATGACCCGCTGCTGACCTGCCGGATAGAGGGTGGCCGTGATCCCGTCCGGATCATCTGTGATACACATTTGCGGACACCGCTGCAATCACAGGTGGTCATGACCGCCAAACAGGTCCCCACCATTCTTGCGACCTGCTGCGGCGACCCAGAGAAGCAGGCGGCATATCAACAGACCGGGTGCCGAGTCCTTTGTCTGGAAGAGCAATGCGGTCATGTGAATCTTCCGCAACTGATGGAACAGCTGGGGCAGGAGCAGATCGACAGCATTCTGCTGGAAGGCGGCGGAACCTTGAACTGGTCTGCACTGGAAAGCGGCATCGTGCAGCAGGTACAGGCTTACATCGCCCCGAAGCTGTTCGGAGGTAGGGATGCCAAAGCACCCATTGAGGGTGCAGGTGTTTCGTTTCCGGATGCTGCATTCCGCCTGAAGAACAGCCGATTGGAACAGCTTGGCGAAGATTTCCTGATCGAAAGTGAGGTGGAGTACCCGTGTTTACCGGAATCGTGGAAGAAGTCGGAACAATAAAATCCATCAATCGGGGACAGCATTCTGCCGTACTGACTGTTCGTGCAAAAACGGTTCTGGAAGAAACCAGAATTGGTGACAGCATCGCCGTCAACGGCATCTGTCTGACCGTCAGGCAGCTCTTCCCGGATAGCTTTGCTGCGGATGTCATGCACGAGACCTTGAACCGCTCTGCACTTGCACAGCTCACCGTTGGAAGTGCTGTCAATCTGGAACGTGCCATGCCGGCCAACGGACGTTTTGGCGGACACATCGTAGCAGGCCATGTGGATGGCGTCGGACGCATTGCTAATATCCGAAAAGACGATACGGCTATCTGGTACACCATTCATGCAGATTCTGCGATCCTTCGCTATGTCGTTGAAAAAGGCTCTATCACAATAGACGGTATCAGCCTGACCGTGGCTGCGGTGGAACCTACGGGCTTTTCCGTGTCCACGATACCGCACACCGTCCGTCAGACGAACCTGAACCAACGGCACAAAGGGGATTTTGTCAATTTGGAAACCGATGTTGTTGGAAAATATATCGAGAGGCTGCTTCCATCAGAAACACCGAAGCAAAACACGCTCACAAAAGAAATGCTGCTGCGCTGCGGCTTTTAAGGAGAGTTTACGATGAACTTCAATACCATTCCCGAAGCTTTGCAAGACCTGAAGCAAGGAAAAATCATTCTGGTAACGGATGACCCCGACCGTGAAAACGAGGGGGACTTCATCTGTGCTGCCGAATTTGCCACCACCGAAAACATCAACTTTATGGCGACCCACGGCAAAGGTCTGATCTGTATGCCGATGTCCGAGGCTTTCGTCCAGAAGCTGCAATTTCCGCAGATGGTGCAGCATAACACCGACAACCATGAAACGGCATTTACGGTGTCCATCGACCACGTTTCTACTTCTACGGGCATTTCTGCCGCAGAGCGTTCCATTACGGCGATGGCTTGTGTGGACGATCACGCAAAAGCAGAAGATTTCCGCAGACCGGGCCATATGTTCCCCCTTCTGGCAAAAAAGAACGGTGTGCTGGAGCGCAACGGTCACACGGAAGCAACCGTTGACCTGTGCCGTCTGGCAGGGCTGAAAGAATGCGGCCTGTGCTGCGAGATCATGCGGGAGGATGGCACGATGATGCGCACCGCTGAACTGGCAAAGCTGGCAGAGCGTTTCCAGATCAAATTCATCACCATCCGTGATTTACAGGAGTACCGCAAGTGTCACGATAAACTGGTCGATCAGGTGACGGCGGTGAACCTGCCCACCAAGTATGGCACCTTCAGAGCTTATGGTTTTGTGAGCCGCCTGAACGGAGAGCATCACATTGCACTGGTAAAAGGTGACATTGGCGATGGAAAGGATATTCTGTGCCGCGTCCACTCGGAATGCCTGACAGGAGATACATTTGGCTCTTTGCGTTGTGACTGCGGCCAGCAGCTGGCCGCTGCCATGACGCAGATCGAAAAAGAAGGCCGGGGTATCCTGCTCTATATGCGGCAGGAAGGCCGGGGCATCGGTCTGATCAACAAACTGCGTGCCTATGAACTTCAGGAGCAGGGCATGGATACGCTGGAAGCCAATCTCGCTCTGGGGTTCCATGGAGATGAACGGGAGTATTATCTCGGCGCACAGATCCTCCGGGAACTTGGCGTAAAAAGCCTGCGCCTGCTTACCAATAACCCGGACAAAGTATATCAGCTCTCCGAGTTTGGGCTGGAGATCTCCGAGCGCGTACCCATTCAGATGACGGCGACCCCGTATGACCTGTTTTACCTGAAAACGAAGCAGGCACGGATGGGGCATCTTCTGGAATATTAACAACGAAAGAGGTATTTAAAAATGAAAACATTTGAAGGTAAGCTGGTTTCTCAGAACGTCAAGGTCGGTATCGTAGCTGCCCGCTTCAACGAATTTATCACGTCCAAACTTCTGAGCGGAGCAATGGATGGTCTGCTCCGGCACGATGTGCAGGACGCTGATATTCATGTTGCATGGGTTCCGGGTGCTTTTGAGATCCCACTGGTTGCCTCTAAAATGGCAAAAAGCGGAAAGTATGATGCTGTGATCTGCCTTGGTGCCGTGATTCGCGGTTCTACCAGCCATTACGACTATGTGTGCAATGAGGTTTCCAAAGGCATTGCCACGGTCTCGCTGGAAAGCGGGGTTCCCGTCCTCTTTGGTGTTCTGACCACCGAAAACATCGAACAGGCCATCGAGCGGGCAGGCACCAAAGCAGGTAATAAAGGCTATGACTGTGCAGTCAGTGCCATCGAGATGGTAAACCTGCTCCGGGAAATGGATACCGCCGCAGAGTAAAATACACGCAGGAGTTTGCCATGATCGTTATAAAGACCCGACAGCCTGACCCGGAATTGGAGCAGAAGATCCGGATGCTTCTGGAACGAGAGCACATCGAGGCAGAGCAAATATCCATTGATTCATGGGAGAAGTTGGTTCTTCCGGGGCTTACACTGGACGGAATGACCCACGAAGTGTCGTGCAACGGCAGAAAAGTCTCCCTTACACGACTGGAGTTCGATTTGCTGCTGATGCTTGCCTCCCACGAAGGACAAATCTTCTCAAAAGAAGAGCTTTTCCGTGCTGTGTGGGGACAAAACTGTGACGACACCTTAAAGGTCGTGGCAAATACCGTTTCCAATCTGCGAAAGAAGCTGGCCGGCTGCGGTAGCTTTATCCGCACTACCCACGGCGGCTATGCTTTTGTAAGCCAAAAGGAGAACGACCCGGCATGACCAGGATCTTATTTATTTGTCTCGGAAATATCTGCCGAAGCCCGATGGCGGAGTATGTGATGAAAGACCTTACGTCCAAGGCAGGACTATCCGAGCAATTTGAAATCGCATCAGCCGCCACCAGTGCATGGGAAATCGGAAATCCGGTCTATCCTCCTGCACGGCAGAAGCTGGCAGAACATGGCATCGACTGCAACGGCAAGACCGCCCGGCAGATGACCCGGCTGGATTATGCACGGTATGATCATCTGATTGGCATGGACGAAAGTAATCTGTGCGACATCCTGCGGCTTGTCGGCGGAGACCCACAGCATAAAGTCTCGCTGCTGATGGCGCATACGGATCATCCCCGTGAAGTGGCAGACCCATGGTTCACGGGAGATTTTGAAGCCACATGGCAGGATATACTGGAAGGCTGCACGGCATTGCTTGAGGAACTGCGCTAAATTGGCGTAAATTTTGGCGTATGCCAAATCAGGAGTGTTTGACACTTGCCAACGACAAATTGATTTAACCACAGGAGAAGTTGCCTGTCAGCATAAAATCTCTATACGAAAAAACGGCAGCTACGTTGTATTTTCACAACATAGCTGCCGCATTTTTGCATTTGGGGTTCGGTGTACCTACTACACCAATCCGTCTATTCACTTGTTACACCACACCGCTTTGTAAGGCTCCTTTTCGGGAAAACATCCCAAAATTGGTGTAGTTGTGGTGTAGTACCGCAGATGTTGTTTGAAATTCGCTTAAAATTTCATCGTATCTGCGTTTTAATTTTGCATTTTACTGTTCAATCGGCTTCATCGTGGGGAGCTTGACTGGTGGTGATTTATAGCTGTTTACAAGTGTTCATAAGCCTTTGTTCGTGCAAGATAAAAAGGTCTTATTTTTCGCAACTCTACGCAACTGTTTACAGCTATTCTCAAATTGGTGGTAAGTCAGTGGTAAGGCTGGTGGTAAACTTATTCGTTCTCGTGAGAGTGCCAACGCTTCAGGACTTCTTCCACCTGCCTAATAAGCTGCTCCTTGTTCGGCATATACAAGACGTACCGGGATGCAAAAATCTGATTCGACAAACCGCCCAGCGCATACTCGGCTGCTACGCTGTCCTTGTCGGTGCAGAGGATGATGCCGATAGGAGGATTATCTTCTGGGTCGTTGACCTCTGCGGCGTAGTAGTTCAGATACATATTGATTTGTCCGGCGGCTTCGGGCGTGAGCTTGGTGGTTTTCAACTCGATCAGCACATAGGCGTGTAAAATCTTATTGTAGAACACCATATCCACATAGTAGTGGGTGTTGTTCACTGTGACACGCTGCTGTGTGCCGACAAACATAAAGCCCCGGCCAAGTTCCAGCAAGAAATCTTCGATTTGTCGCACCAGTGCTGTTTCCAAATCGCTTTCAAGGAACGGCTTTTCTTCCGGCAGCCCCAAAAACTCGAATACATACGGGTCTTTGATGATGTCCTCCGGCTTAGTGTAGTCCACACCCTTTTCGGCCAATGCTAAAACTTGTTCCTTGTTTGCATCCCCACGGGACAAGAGCAGCCGTTCAAACAGGGAACTTTCCATCTGGCGTCTTAATTCACGGACAGACCAGCCAGAATTGACCGCTTCTTTTTCGTAGAAGCTGCGCTTCTCCTTATCGGAAATGGATAACAGCTCACAGTAGTGCGACCAACTCAATTTTCCAGACACTGTCTGGAAAATTGGATAGCTGAGATAGAACTGCCGCATATTGTAAACATTCGAGCGCGAAAAGCCCTTGCCAAGCTCCTTTGTCAACGCCCTGGAAAGCTGCGATAAGGTCTTTTCACCATATGCAGCACGGATGCTGTCATTTTGTTCACAACGAACAACGACCTCACCAATCTTCCAATAAGTTGACAGCAGTTCCTGATTGACTTGCTGTGCTACATTTTTACGGGAAGCTTCCAGCAGAGAACGAATCTCACTCACTGCCGGAACAAGAACCTGTGCTACTGGGGCTGCAGATTTATTTTCCATCAGTCATTTTCCTCCTTTCCTTCAAATGTCGTGGTTGCAGATAAGAACTCTGCAAACTTGTCGATTTCCTTTTTCTTGAGATTTTTCGTTGCCTCAGTATAGATGTTCATGGTAGTGGTAATATCGGCGTGGCCCAGTACGTCTTGAATGACCTTCATGTTGATTCCAGCCTCGCAAAGACGGGTAGCACAGGTGTGACGCAGGGAATGACAGCTAAACTTCGGAAGCAGAACAAGGTTTTTCGGCTTGATTGTACCGCTTTCGCATTTTGCCAACTGTTCCTCGTTGCAGTCGCGGATGATACGGTCAATGCCTTTATTGATGGTGCTGTGATGCTGGCACTCGCCAAAACGGTTTACAAAAATAAAATCCGTATAGCCATCAATCGTCACCTTGCAGGAAATTCCAGTTTTCTTCTGATACTCTCGCTCTTGTACAAAAGCAGCCTTGACTTCCGGAGTCATAGGCACAATTCGGTTTCCAGCTTCCGTTTTGGGTGTATTGATTCCGTACAGACAACCTTTCTCCCGGTGGCTGTAATAAATCAACGTGTGATTTACACTGATTTCACCCGTATCAAGGTTGATGTCCTCCCAACGCAAACCCGTTGCCTCACCAGCACGGAGACCACATTCCACCATCACGGTAATGATGGGAAGCCAGTGATTGTACTTCTCGCTGTTTTTCAAGAAGTTCATCAACAGCTTCTGCTGGCCTGCGGTCAGAGCCTTGCGGCGTTCACTGTCCAGATTGTGCGTCTGTTTGAGTTCTTTCAACGCATTATCGGATGGATTGATACGGAGATATTCGTCCTCCACTGCAAAATCCAGCACCTGATGCAGCACGGTATGGATGTTCTCCACCGTTGCCACTTTCAAACGCTGTGAATCCACAAGGCCGTTGTAAAACCGCCGCACATCCGACTTTTTCAGGCTTCCGACCTTCCGCTTCCCAAACTCCGGGAATACGTACATCTTGTACATATACTCGTAATTGACCAGTGTATTGGCTTTCAGCCCCTTTTTCAGTTGCAGCCACTGCTCGTGAATGTCATTGATGGTCGCGTTCCGCGCTTCTGAACGGATTCCATCACTGCGGTCACGCTGAATCTCTGCTTCTTTCTCACGAAGTTCTTCCAGACTTTTGGCGTACACATTATTTCGCTTGCCGTTTTCACTGCGCCAGCGATATTCATACGTTCCGTTGCTGCGCTGATATTCACCTTCCTTTAGAACACGCTTCTTTGAGTCTTTTCTTCTTTCTGCCATCGTTATGTCCTCCATTGTTGGCAGAAAGCAACCTACAGCTTAATCATACCATACCGCCGAGGTGCTTTCAACTGCCGACTTTATTTTTATTGTCAAATCGAAAATAATCGGTCAAGGTGTTCATCCAGCCTGCGGCGTTTCAACAGCCGTTTCGTACCATTCCAGAGAACAAAGGTACAGTCTTTGGAATCGCTCATTTCACGCAGCTTGTTGATACCAATGCCGGAATAAGCTGCGGCTTCTTCCAGCGTCAGATTGCTTTTCTCCCAGATCGGAACTTGTCGGGACTTGGTCCCTCCATCTTGCTGATGCAAGACCGTTCCGTCGCTTAAAGTCCCCACCGGGGACTTCATTGCTTCGCAAACGCGAACTTCTTTCATAGGCAAAACCTCCGTGTTTTTGTTTGTAACCAGCAGACTGTAACCACAACAGAAAACTTTTTCTGCAATGGTGTGCTGGCAATTTTCCGTATTTATTTTTTCTTATCAGTTACAGGTTACATGGTTACAAATAGGGAAATTATTTGGAATGATGCGACTTTGAGGCAGCTGTAAGATGTAACCACACCTGTAACCAACGATGTAAAGCAGCCCTTCAAAACGGAAATCCCATCTGCTGAGCTTCTTCGTCTGTAAGTTCCACAAAACCGTCTGCATCCACTTTTGCAGCGGTTACATGTTCCCATCCTTTCTGCACGCCATACTTCGGGTAGCGTTTGGCTGCTTTATGGGCTGTCCACCCCCTGATTTCGCCATTCGCAATTCCTGCAGTCATGATCTCACAGATGGCACGGGTTTCCCACTCCGCAGGAAGATTCAGATTGCCCAGTGCCTCAGCGTAAAGCTGTTTGGAACATACCCGGTCACCCGTGTAATCTTCCAGAAACGCATAGATCATACCAGCCTGCGTATCTTCCTGCATGAAATCTTTCTGGCAAATCTGCAAGGCCTCCTGCATGGCAGGGCTGAATGTCAGCTTATAATCACCGCTGTTGTAAATCGTCATGGCTTCTGCCCAAAGCTGGTCGATATAGGCACGGGATTCCGCTTCGTTATCCAGAATATGTACTTCCGCCTGTGCTGCATCCACCGGGATGGGGATAAAGCGGCGGTTTCCCGTGCGGTCACGGGGCAGGAAGTCCTGTCGGTTGGTCGTTCCTGCAAAGACACATTGCCGCAAACGATCTGCCGGGTGTGTTTCATACGGGATTTTGTAGGTTTCTTTCTGCTTGCTGAGAAAGCTCTTGATTTCCTCGATGCTTTTGGCATTGGCAGTCGCAATCATTTCCGACATTTCCATGATCCAGTGGCCTTGCAGCTTGCGGAACACATTATCATCGTCCATTCGCCGCAAATCATCCGAGAACCATTCATCTTTGATAGCAAGCAGCCGGAAGAAAGAGGATTTTCCTGCACCCTGCCCACCGACCAAGCAAAGCATCATTTCAAACTTGCAGCCGGGATGAAACACCCGTTTGATCGCTCCAAGCAGAAAAATCTTCAAGGCTTCTGCGGTAAGCTCATCTTCTGCCGCACCGAGAAAGCGATGCAAAGCGTGGCTTATCCGCTCTGTGCCATCCCACTTCAAGTCATTCAAGTAGTCCCGGATAGGGTGATAATGATTTTCGTTGGCAACAATGCGAATTGCTGCAGACACCCGTTTTTCGCTGTACAGGCCGTATTTTTCCATTCGGCGCAGAATGTACATCATATCGGTGTCGGTCAGCGTAGGGCCGGAACGCTGCCAACCCATCGGCTTTACAATATCAATACGTTCACTCAGCAGATTCAGCCGGATGGAATCTGCAAGAACTGGGTCGTTCTGCAAAACAGTCACACAGTTTTGAATCGTGTTCTGAAGACCACCTTTTTCAGCCTGCGAGAGCATTTTGCGGATGTTGGAAATGGTCGATCTCGTATTTTCGGATTCGTTGGGCAATCTGTTGAACCTCCTTCCGATGCTCGGTGAGAAAATGTCGATTCTCTATCAGATATTGGATGTAATCAGTATAATGCAGGCTGGCAACAAAGCAGGGATGCAGTTCTTCCTCCGATAATTTTGGTACAAATCGTATGCGCCAGTCAGCTAGGATTGCACGGCACTCGTACAATATTTGGATTGGGTCTTTGTATTCCACGATTTTCAAGTGCTGCCGTGGGAAATTTTCCGTTGCAGAAAGTCCAAAGTCTGCGGCCAGCTTTTCCGCCGCCTGTCGTAAGGACAGTTGAAACATTTTTGCGGTGAAGTCGATTGCATCGCCATCCGCGCCACAGCCAAAACAGTGAAATCGAAAATCCACTTTCATGCTGGGATTGCGATCTGCATGGAATGGACAGCAAATCATGCTGCTGCGGTTTGGACGAAAACCATAGGCTTCTGCAGCCTGTCGAGTAGTGATATTCCGTTTTACGATTTCAAATAAATTGTTGTTCTTGAAAATTGACCTCCTTCTTATTTTCAAAAGTCCCTGCCGAATGGGAAAGCCCTGCACGGGCTTACGCATCCGGCAGGGTTCCGGGGTGCGGGGTGGAAGACCCTGCTGCTTACAGGCTCATATCATAGCTGCGCTTCTTGCGTTTCGGTTGACGCTCTCGCTGTTCCTGTCGAGCCTGCTCCTGCCTTGCCTTTTCACGGACATTGGCCTCCCACTCGCGTTTCCATGCAAGGTCGGATTTCATCTCATTGGTTTTGCGGAAAATACTATACACATTATCCGATGCAATTTCCAGACGCCGGGATTCTTCCCTCAGGGGAGCATATGCCTTTTTCCTCTCCGTGATTTCTTGCATCAGTTCTTCTTTCCGTTTTTTCAAGGATTTCAGCGATGGCAGCTTTCCATCATTTTCTTCTCGGAAATATTTCACGGATTCTGCATAGGCATCCAATTCCTTGGAATGCTCTGCACGAAATTTTTTCTTAAAAATCGCCTTCGCAAATTGCTGCTGAACCTCTTTGGTAGAAAAGTACTGTCCCACATAATGAATCTGCTCATTGGTTTTGTACAGTTCATCCTCTGCCTGTGACAGCCATTCATACGCTGCCTGCGCATTGGCCTGTGCTGTCTTACACAGATCGTTCAGTTCCGTCAGGTCGTTGATGTTGTTTTCCTGCACCCATACCAGCGTTTCGGCCATTTTCTGCAGATTACTGATTTTGACCTTTAGTGCATAGGCCAGATTTTCCTGTGCCTTGACATTCTCCTGCAGGTCCACAACGAGCCGCAATCTGGTTCTGGTCGTAAAGATCAGTATGGGGTCTTCCCTGTACCGCAGATTCTTCTCGGCGTTCTGAACAAAGAATCCTTCCAGACATTCTCTTTTGCAGCTTTCTCCCAGAGAACGCTCCGATATGAACTTGTTCCGTTCCGGCGGCAGATAGCTATAATGCCCACATTGTGTTTTGACGAAAACGTCATATTCTTCCTGCAGGATGTCTTGAAAATCTTCATACGAGATTGCTTTCTCACGGGCAGCGGCAACGGCATCCCGGATAAGCTGCTTCTGTGTTTGAAACTTTGTCGGGTTTGGCGTAAATCCTTTCTCTTCGATTTCCTGCTTTTTCTCATCCAGCCGCCGCTGTGCCCAATACTCTGCTTCGGTCACACCCGTTCTGGATGGTGACAGTAAATCGACCTGATGCAGAAACTCGCGGCGGCACAAATCCATGAGGGATTTCTGCAGATGCTTCAGGTACTCGTTCGTCACATGGTGCTTGTACCCTGCCTTGCAGTCGATGGGGCGCTCCATGAAGGGCTGCTGGGGCACATCCAATTTTCGCAAGCTGTTGATTACGATATGTACATGAATGTTGCCGCTGCCATTGTGACCGTCCATGTGCGTACAGACCAATGCCTGATGCCCCGGAAAATTTGCTTTTGCGTATTCCAGCCCAAGCTCCTGTGCCCGTTTCCCCGTCAAACAATTTTCTGTGCTGTCCCGTGGATCAAAGCTGATGATGTAATGGTGGCTTTTGATTTCATTCTTGTTTTTGTTTTTCTGGTACTCGCGGTTCAACTGCTGGCAGGCCGCATCAAAGGAATAGGGTTCACAGTTCAGACCGTCCAGATAAAACTCATCTCGCATGATACGATTTTCGTTTTGGTCAAAGATTGGCGTTTTCCGAAGCTCGTCATGCTTGAAAATTAGATACTCCAGCGCAGCACCATAGTTGGAACTCTTACTTGCGATGTGCTTTAAGATTGCCATAGTTCTTCCCTGCCATTTCTGCGACCTGCTCCCGCATTTCAAAAATGCAGGAAATCGCATGGTTGGTGTTTTCGTGCATCGCACGGGACTGGATACCGCCGCTGTTGAAGAAAGCCGCAATCTGGTTCAGGTTGTTTCCGATGGCGGCAAACTCCCGTGTGATTGCTTCGATCTCGTCCGGGTGGACGTAGAACACATACGAGGTATTCACACGGCCTTTCATCAGCATCTGCGCTGCAAATTCAGAGAGGGTCATCCCGGCATCTTCTGCCTGCCGGTGTAAAAGTTCATGTACTGTTTCTGTAACTCGTGCAGAGATTACTTTTGTCTTTACGATAGATTTCACTTTTCTCTTTGTTCGTGGCATGGGGTCTCCTTTCCAAAATCAAAAATTTGATTTTCCCGGCAGTGCATCTGCACTCCGGCTGTGACCTGCTGCGACAGGCCACCAACAGGCAAAATCATGTGATTTTGCACGATGTGAGGGTATGGGGAGCACAATTCCCATCAAGATGCCGCCGTGGAGAAACTGCCCGTAGGTACGGTTTCGTATACGAAGGCGAATCTTGCTCTTAACTACCGTCCACTCTGTCCCAGCCCGTTCCTGCCCGATTTTCTCCGGCGTATTTTCCGATAAGACGCGCAGAATGCACATTCAGTATCAGAGGTATCCTGCTGGGGTGGCTCATGAAATTTTCAAGGTGCGATGTGACTTTGTAAGGAATTAGGGATTTTCAGAAGTGATGCCGTAGCGAATTGGCTTACTTTTGAAAATAATTCCTATACCCTATACAAACTTTAAGGGGTGTTTTTAAACCGGGTCTTTTAAAAGTTCAAAGAAAATTCATTTTTCCAACGTTCCCCTCTACCTATAACAATCTAAAATGGATTTTTGGCAACCAGTTTTTCAAATTTTGTTGAACTACCTAATTTTAGAACATGGATTTTGTTTATTTTCCACTCATAAAACTAGAGGAAAGCCTTTTCACAAAAGATTTTGAAAGCCCCTACACTAATAGGAATCCGCAGGACCGTTTTGGAATACAGTTTTGAAAATTTCACAATTTTAGACAAAAAGAAAAACGGCAAAGCGGATAAAATCCACTTTACCGTTTTAGAAGATATTCTATTACGCTGCGATTGCGTTGGCGTTGACCTGTTCAATGGTCTTGCGAATACCAAGCCATACACTCAAATCTGTAAAGACCTCTACGATGCTTCCCTGATCTGTAAAAGGCGGCTCCTGCAAAACGGAGAGGTCTTTCATCATGCCATTATGTACGATGTACTCGACAATCTGGTTGACAAAGTAAATCTGTCGGCTGTCGAGGTTAGCACCATCCAGATATTGCGAAAATGCAGCTTTCGCCGCAGCCATATCAAGACCAACGATTTCCCGCACGAATTCTCCCAAAGGCTTTGTGCCATATTCGGCTTCATAGTCCTCTTTTGTGCCAACCTCACTCCAAAGAATTTTTTCGAGTTCTTTGACATCTTCGGCAGTGAGCGGGATGTTGCCTTTCAGTTTGGCAATGGCTGCATTATCCTGATGCTGCCGTACATAGTACTCAGCTTTTGCCTTGTAATTTTTCAGATCATCGTTTTCCAGTTCGGCTTCTTTCCATTCTGTCGAAAGAATTTCGTCCGAGAAATCTGTGGTGTACCGTACACGCTCGATGGGGATGTACTTGATCAGGTCACGCAACTCTTTTCGGATGTGCTCAAACTCGTTCACATCGGCAGTTTTGATATAATCTGTCTGGATGAGTTTTTCGAGCAACGCGCGTTTTTGATCAATCTCTGGAATATTGGACACGCTCGCAACCGCTTTCGCTTTTTTCAGCAGCTCGTTGCGGCCATGAGTGTACGGCTTCCCGGCAAGGTATGCCAATTCGATGCCGTACAGCAGCGCATCAAAACGCAGTGCTTTCGGGTCGTCCGGCTCCGGTTCGATCAAGGGGGCAAGTTCTTCCCGGGCAATCAAGGTATCTGCATAGGTCAGCGCATTGTAACTGTTCTTGTCCGCATACAACTCGACATATTTCAAATGTTGCTTGACCGCAAAATTGTCACGATTCAGCTTCTGCACCTGACTGACCATGTGCTCCACCAGTGAAGTACGGAATGCTTTCAGTTCTTCCGTTTGGAACTGCATATCCTGCAATTTATACGCAATTTCAAACTGCAGGCCGAAAATCGCGCCCTGAACGGCAATCATATTCGGGGTGGCATTTCCTTTGTTCATGCGGAAAAATTCAAAATTTCCGCAGAAGTCAAAAATGTAGAACTTCTTTTTATCCTCACCATCCAAAAGCCCCGGACACAGGCGGGTGCCGCGGCCGATCATCT
>ERZ773190.2544-NODE-2544-length-13922-cov-5.805293_pt1 | contig 13922 bp, 11 predicted proteins | sample MGYA00511111_ERZ773190 | MGnify/ENA primary metagenome ERZ773190 (study PRJEB29015, sample SAMEA2737777) | human gut metagenome | biome: human gut; feature: human-associated habitat; material: faeces | place: China | collected 2012 ... | reverse complement strand
ACATCTTCGCGCGAGTGCGCATCATTGGCACGTTAGTGCCTTTTTGTGTAATAGGAAATTCCAAGGAATTTCCTATTACACAAAAAAGAGCTGTCATGTATCACTATTCAAACATGACAGCTCTTTATTTTTATGCCGCAAACACTCCCATTACCTTCTTAAAATAGTCCCATAGTCCCGCTTTCTCCACCGTTTCTGCCGCTTCTATCTCCACACTTCCCAATTCCCGTCCATCCAGCCGGTAGACCAGATGTCCGATCACATCACCTTCCCGAACCGGTGCTTTGCAGGATTCTTCCATCATCCACTCTTTTTCGATTCCATCCAGATTCTCTCCTTCCATCGAAAGGTAAGAAAAGGTTCCCCGCAGACGCCCTGCAACCTGTTCCTGGATGCCGCCTGCCACCGTCGTTTCCGGCACAGCTCCCGGATTCTCATCTTTGTAAAGATGACAATTTGCAAACCCATAATTTAATAATGTGACCGCATCCGCAAACCGCGCCTTATAATCCGGTGCTGCCAGAATGACGGCAATCAGATCAACACCATCTTTCCGCCCGGTTGCGGACAGGCAATATTTTGCCAGCGATGTAGAACCTGTTTTCAGTCCTGTCACCTCAAAATTTGTCACCATTTTCAGCAGCTTATTCGTATTGGAAAGTCCAAATTCTTTCTCTCCCTGCTTGGTCCGGTGCGTTATATTTTCCATCCAGATCGTTGAATACTGAAAAATTTCCGGATACTTCGTGATCAATTCCCGCGACATGAGGGCAATGTCGCGCGCCGACATCGCGTGCGTCGTAGACGCCGTCAGACCGCAGCAATCCTCAAACTTTGCTGTCCCCATTCCAAGCCCTTTCGCCCGCTCGTTCATCATCGCAACAAATGCCTCCTCACTGCCGCCGATATACTCTGCCATTGCCACACTGGCATCATTTCCCGATGCAATGACAATGCACTTGATCAGCGTTTCGACCGTCTGTACCTCCCCTTCTTCCAAAAATACCTGGGATCCCCCCATAGATTTCGCATGCGCGCTGGTCGTGACCTCATCTTGCAAATGAATTTTTCCCGAATGTAACGCATCAAAAATCAGAAGCAGCGTCATAATCTTCGTCACGCTGGCTGGATTTCGCGCCTCGTCCGCATTTTTTTCATACAAAACAGTTCCGGTGGAGGCCTCCATAAGGATCGCCTCCGGTGCCTGGACGGGAAGCTCAGCGGCATTTTCTGCTGCCTGCGCTGTCTCTGCGGTTACTGAAACAGGAATCCACAGTTCCTCCGCGTAAGATGTGAGCATACCATTTCCCCCCAATTTACCAATTCCAAGCTGTATGCCTGACACACATTCTCCCATCGTAAGCACAACCACTACACCAATCGCTGCCAGCCCTCTCCAAGCATTTTTGTTTAAATACACTCTTCTCCTGTCTCTGCCCCCTTCGTCCCAACACATACATTCTTTTTCCCGAAACAGTTTCTTTTTCACAAACCAACACCATTTTTCCACGCGCTTCCATTTCAAATACCACGCCTCTCCCTGCATGATACATTTTTCATTCATATCTTCCTCGGCCTGCACATACTCTCTTCTCAAGATATGGCATATCCGCCCGTCCCTATGCCAAAGAGAATTGTAAGAAACTGTCATAGACCACCTTTCCTTTTTATGGTATACTATAAGAACACAGACAGGCTTATAAAAACGTTTTCCGCTCTCTTTCTTGCTGTGTCGAGTCGGTGGCAAACTTTCTCGGCCTGTTATTACTATCTGACGCAAAAAACGACAGATAAATATGAATAAACAAAAGGTGAAAACTATGATGAGAAGAAATTCCTCCCTTGGAAGCGTTGGATTTTCTGCACGTGGCGGACGTTCCAGGCGACGGCACGGCGGTTCCTCCAAACTTCCGTATTTAATTTTAATCGGCATTCTGATTGTACTGCTTGGAATTGCCGCGTTCCTCTGGGTGCGCCGCTCTCCGGCAGAACATGTATCTTCGGTTCCAGCGTCAACCGAAACGGATTCTGAAAATGGAGTAATTTCCCTTGATAATGCATCTGCACCTGCCGATGACAGCCTCGAGGGTGTCATCGCTCAGGCAAAGCTTCTGGCAGACGGTTATGACTATGACGGAGCAATCAATCTCCTGTCCAGCAGTACATACGCATCTGACAAGTCCGTGACGGCAGCGATCGACGAATACAACGCCACCAAAGAAACACTGGTGCGCGCTGATCCGCGCAAGGTAACGCATGTATTCTTCCATACACTGATTATGGATACCTCGAAAGCATTTGACGGCGACAGCCGCGAAAAGGGTTATAATCAGGTCATGACGACCAAGGATGAATTTATGAAGATTCTCCAGTCGATGTATGAGCGCGGTTTCGTTCTGGTACGTCTGCACGATGTAGCATATGAGGTGACCGCAGAGGACGGTTCCAAGCATTTCCAGGAGGGCGATATCATGCTTCCGGAAGGTAAGAAGCCGTTCGTCATGTCACAGGATGATGTCTGCTACTACGAATACATGGATGGCGATGGCTTTGCCTCCCGTATGATTATCGGCGAGGATGGCAAGCCAACGAACGAGATGAAGATGGACGACGGTTCTGTTTCCGTCGGTTCCTATGATCTGGTGCCGTTACTGGATGATTTCATCAAAGAGCACCCGGATTTCTCCTACCGCGGCGCAAAAGCGTGCATTGCTTTTACCGGTTACAATGGCATCCTGGGCTACCGCACCGATTCCGCCTACAATACTGACGAGTACAAAGCGGAACACCCGGATTTCAACTTTGAGGAAGAACGCGCCAACGCAGCAAAAGTCGTCCAGTGCCTGCGCGACGACGGTTTTGAGATTGCCTCCCACAGCTGGGGACACCGCAACATGGGTACGATCTCCATGGATAAATTCCGTGAAGATACCGATAAATGGGCAAATGAAGTCGAAACGCTGACCGGTCCATGTGATATCATCCTCTTCCCGTTTGGAAGCGATATTGGGGACTGGCATCCGTATGATACAAGCAGCGAGCGCTTTCAGTATCTGTACAACAAGGGATTCCGTTACTTCTGTAACGTAGATTCCTCCCAGTATTTCGTCCAGATCGGCGACGATTATATGCGACAGGGGCGCCGGAACCTCGACGGCTACCGGATGTATTATGACCTTCCGGAAAGTGGAGTCGGCGGCGACCATTTGAGTGACCTGTTTGATGTCAACGAGGTATTTGACCGGTCAAGACCTACTCCGGTGCCGAAGATGACGGAGTAAGATAAAGCTGTAATCCAATTTTAAATAAAAGAAAGAGAAATCGAGCATTTGTTCGATTTCTCTTTCTTTTTTAAAAACCCCGGAGTCTTCCACACTCCGGAGTTTTCACTGTTCCACTTGGAACTCTTACATCATTTTTTACCTACAGACATTATAACACAAAACGCCGTTTCTTTTTAACACAGCTTTCCGTTGCAAATCTTAGAACTGCACAATCTCCTCAATCGGCTCTGCCTTTTCCACGTAATCTGCATAAAGCATCGGACCTTCGCCCTCATACTCCGGCATATACTCATATTCTACGCGGGCACGTACTTTGACCCAGTCTTTCGTCTCAAGCAGACGGGCATTTTTTGCCTTGCACATGAAACCTAAGAACGTCATATCTGCCTCGCAGCAGGTCATCGCCATACGTCCAGGAACAAAATTGTTCTTCGGGAAATCCGGGGTTTTCAGTACCATGCCGGTAAATTCAACAGTCTTTCCACGGTAACGGTCCGGTTTATCCATCGCATCAATATACCAGATACCATATGCCTCCGGCGGAATCTCGATCACTTCGGCATTGACATCAAATGGAAGATCCGCTTCGGTCACTTCCTCAATTTCGCCCTCTGCGTCCTCAAATACGATCTGAACCTGCGGGTTCATGCCCTTTAAAGTACGGCGGTATACATCCAGATCCTCGATCTCGTCGCAACGGTTCATGATAATCATTTCCGTGTTGCGGACCATGGCACCAATCAATGGTTTCATGTTCTGCAGGTATAAATCAAATGTGGAACCATCGATGATCGTGATCTGCTGATACAGATCCCAATCGTTCGGAAGTTTCAGGGCATCCAGATTCCACATACCGTTCCACTCCATCAGAACTCGCTCCGGATTGTAAAGGAGCTCCAGATCCTGTAGGTATTCCGGCGTCAGCTTTTCCGCTTCCTCTATATAGACAACCGCTGTATGAGTCTGCTTTAAAAGCTCCTCATCATACTCTTCCTCGCCCTCTTCGCAGACAATCAGAAGTGTTTTTCCTTCGGTCTGGAAATAATCCTGCTGCATTGTAAATTTAATAAACTGGGTTTTTCCAGCTTCCAGAAAACCATTGATGAGAAACAACGGCATCTTATCTTCATTCATAGTTCATTCTCCTTGTATTTACGCGTTGAACGCTGCCTTCAGACCCTCTTCGTCCAACTCGGCACCGATCACGCACACCTTTCCGGTAAAATCCGGTGCTCCCTCACGGATCTCAGCCTGCTCCGGAACCATATCAAAATGCAGCCATACGCCCTTTTCTTCACTCGGAACCATGCCTTTCGCACGCAGAACCTCGCCGTATTTATCACCATAAGCCAGATCATCCAGAATCTTCTGCAGATCTTCTTTCTTCATCACGCCGACATTCTCCAAGCCCCAGCTTGTAAATACATCATCTGCATGATGGTGTCCTTCGTGATCGTGGTGGTGGTCATGGCAGCCACAGCCACACTCGTCATCATGGTCGTGATGATGATGCTCATGGTCATGATCATGACAGCCACAGTCATCATCATGGTCATGATGATGGTGCTCATGATCGTGATCATGACAGCCACAATCGCAGTCATCGTCATGATGATGATGCTCGTGATCATGATCATGGCAGCCACAGTCGCAGTCATCGTCATGGTGGTGATGCTCATGATCGTGGTCATGGCAGCCGCAATCGCAGTCATCGTCATGATCATGATGGTGATGATGCTCATGCATATGCTCTCTTGCCTCTTTCATCAGCTCCTCTGCCATATCATCTTCCTGCTCGATCATCTCAAGAAGCTGTGCGCCGGTCAGCTCGCTGCATGGAGTGGTCACGATGGTTGCCTTTGCATTGTGCTGGCGAAGCATCTCAACCGCGCCCTGTACCTTTTTCGGATCTGCTACATCGGTACGGCTTAACACGATCGTGCCTGCATTTTCGATCTGGTTGTTGAAAAACTCACCGAAGTTCTTCATATACATACGGCATTTGTTGACATCTACCACGGTAACCGCACTGTTTAACATAACCTCAATCTCAGAAGCTACATTTTTTACTGCATTCATAACATCAGACAGCTTGCCGACGCCTGACGGCTCGATGATAACACGATCCGGCTGATATTTGGTCAGAACTTCCTCGAGGGAACGTCCAAAATCGCCGACCAGAGAGCAGCAGATACAGCCGGAGTTCATCTCACGGATCTCGATGCCAGCGTCTTTTAAAAAACCGCCGTCAATGCCGATCTGTCCAAATTCATTTTCAATCAGAACGACTTTCTCGCCTGAAATTGCTTCTTTTAAAAGCTGTTTAATAAACGTAGTCTTTCCTGCACCCAGGAAACCGGAAATAATATCAATCTTTGTCATTTTACTTACCTTCTTTTCTGTACAAATGTGTACTGACTGTAAATCATTGTCCGCCCGGTACCTGGCATCCCGGCAATGCATAGCTTTACATCGCCCGAATCTGCCGAAGTTCCGATCAGCCACTTATTATTTTACACAAATACCTAGTAAAGTCAAGCATCGGCAAAATCCCGTTACTGGGCGCGTGTGAACAGTAACGTTTTTAGCCTCACATATATGCAGCCTTTTTGAGACCAAAAACGCCCTATAAAGACACAGTAATCGTCCGCTTCCAGCTCGCCCCAGCATACACTGCCGTAATAAGCTCTGCCAGCCAGAACGCGTGCCATACACCGGTAGGACCGATGATCCGGCTGAGCACAAATGCGATCGGAATGATAATCACGGCATAGCGCATCAGGGAAATTTTCAGAGATTTAAGTCCCATTCCAAGTCCCTCAAACGCGCCGGAAGCAATGACGGAAACCGTTGACATGACAAAGCCCGGGCTGATGATCCGGAGCGCCGTTCTGCCGATCTCCACCGTCGAAGGCGTCTGCGTAAACAGCCCCATCAGGAAATCCGGCACCAGCTCGCCAAGCAGGGTTCCCACTGTCATGATAATGCCAACAATCATAAGGGCCGCGCGGAAGATCTTTTTCACCCTCTCCTGCTCGCCTGCACCGTAATTGTAACCGATCAGCGGGCGCATTCCCTGCACCACGCCGCTGGCTCCCTGATAAAGCAGTGCCTGCAGCTTGTAGTAAACACCCAGCACCAGAATATATACCTGCGAAAATGGTGCCAGAATCGCATTGAGCGCCGTCAGAAGCAGGGATGTCAGCGCCATATTGAGTGTTGCCGCGATTCCGACTGAATACATACCTCCGCAGATCTCCTTCGACGGACGCATTTCCCGCAGCGAAATCTCCACATTTAACGGTTTCACATGGTTTAAAATCAAATAAAACAGCAGCGACGCCGTCTGCCCGATTCCTGTCGCCCACGCCGCACCGCAGATTCCCAGTTCCGGCATGGGGCCTAATCCAAAGATAAAGATCGGGTCCAACACGATATTGACGCCGCATCCAATCAAGACGGCTGCCATCGATATTTTCATCTTTCCAACCGACTGGTAGACCTTTTCATATGCCATTCCCATCGTATCGATCGTTGAAAACAGAAACACATTGCAAAAATACGTCAGTCCGTAGGAAATCGTTACCTCATCGCTCGTAAACATCCGCAGGAAATACGGAATCACCGCCATTCCTAAAATCGTTAAAATCATTCCATGTAAGGCACTTAAAAATACTCCCTGCGATGCTGTCTGGTTCGCCATCCGTGTTTTTCCTTCGCCAAGGCGTCTCGCCACCATCGCATTGATACCAACACCAAACCCAACCCCGGCTGCGTGCGCAAGGTTCTGGATCGGATAGACAAGCGAAACCGCCGTCATCGCGTCCTCACTGATCATTGCCACGAAAATGCTGTCCACGATATTGTAGAGTGCCCCGGCGATCATCGATATGATGACCGGGATTCCCATCGAAAGCAGCAGCGGGACAACTGGTTTTTCTTTCATGTAGGTCTGATCCATTTTTCCGTCTCCATTCCCTTTTTTATTTTCCACTTTTCATGAGCGTTTCTGACACATTCTTCGCAGAAAAAACACCTGGGTTTCTTCCGCAAAGCATTTCTTATCAAATAAAAAAGAGACTACGGACTTTACTGTTTATCTCAGAAACAGTACAAACCCTATAGTCTCTTTAACGCTTAGACAAGCTTTTCAATTTATCAACTGTTTTTAATTATAACCACAGAAAAATACATTTGTCAATCAGAAAAACATTTACTTGCGAACTGCGATCCCTCTCTGTATCAGCGAAAAGAGCAGAAACGCCGCCAGATCCACCACAACAACGCTCGCGCCCGCCGGTGTTGAGTACGTGTAGGACATCACCATTCCTCCAAAGAAACAGATCAGCGACAGAATCCCCGATGCGACGACCACGCCCCGGAAGCTCTTGAACACCCGCATGGAGGTCAGAGCCGGGAAAATAATCAGACTGGAGATCAGCATCGCGCCCATCATCCGCATTCCAATCACGATCGTGATCGCGGTCAGAACCGCTATCAGCACGTTATAGAGCGACACATTGACGCCGGTCGCCTTGGCAAAGCTCTCATCAAAGGTAACCGCAAATACTTTGTTATAGCAAAAAAGATATAATCCAAGCACCACCATGGAAAGCACCGCCGCAAACTGGACATCTTCCCGGCTCATCGCGAGAATACTTCCAAACATATAGCTGCTGACATCGGTCGTCATACCGGTTGTCAGGGAAGTTACGATAATACCGATTGCAAGCGCACTGGCCGAGATCATCGCAATCGCAGCGTCACTCTTTACTTTTCCATGTTCCGTGATCCGCAGCAGGAAAAATGCCGCCAGCACGACCACCGGAATCGAAACCTTTAAAGGCGACCAGCCTGCCGCCAGTGCGATCGAAAGGGATCCGAACGAAACATGGGATAAACCGTCTCCAATCATTGAGTAGCGTTTGAGCACCAGGCTGACACCCAGCAGAGAGGCGCAAAGAGAGACTAAAAGACCGCCGATCAGCGCCCGCACCATAAACGGGTATGATAACATTTCAGATATAATTCCCATCTTCTACACCTCCTTCTCCGCATTCCTGTCTTTCAAATGCTGTTTCGTTTCAGAATCAGTTTCCGAACCCATTTCCGGCTTCTGCATCTTCCTGATTCCATCCTTCTGCATCGGCACTCCGCATCTGTGCCCCAGAGTTGCCAGCTCTTCCCGTCCCAGGAAAGAATGAGCAATCTCACTCTTCACATATTCTTTCATCGTACCCCAGAACAGCGGCTTCTGCCGCATCTGCAAAATTTTTCCTCCCTGATGCACAATATTTGCCATATCATGGGAAACCATCAGGATTGCAACCTTTTCTTCCTGATTCAGTTTCCGGATCAGCTGGTAAAAGTCCAGAATCGCCGACGGATCGAGTCCCGTGATCGGCTCATCGAGAATCAGCAGCTTATCCGTCGCACAGAGCGCCCGCGCGATCAGAACACGCTGTTTCTGACCGCCGGAAAGCTCTCTGAAACAGCTTTTTTCCAGATCGCGGATTCCCAGACGATCCAGATTTGCCCGCGCCTCTTTCTTTTCTTTTATCGAATAAAACGGGCGGCTGCCGCGTTTTCCCAGGCACCCGGAGATAACCACCTCAAACACAGTCGCTGGAAAGTCCTTCTGCGCGTCGGTCTGCTGCGGCAGGTAACCAATACCGGCTTTTTTTAATTCTTCCGAATATTCAATTCTGCCCGAAGTCGGTTTTAAAAGTCCCAGAATGCCCTTCATCAGGGTACTTTTTCCCGAACCATTTTCGCCGACAATGCAGATGTAATCGCCCTCATTTACCTCCAGGTTCACATCCAGCACCGCATCCTGGTTTTCATAACCAAAACCTACATGCTCACATTTTAAGAGTAATCCCATCTATAATTCCTTTCACTACTGCTCTACTCTTCTATTGTCATAAACATTCACCATGGCTAAAGACTTTTTCCCATAATCATCTATTCTTTTTATGACAATCCCTTTTTCAAGTTCTTTACGTTCTGCTCCATCAATTCCAGATAGGTAACACCCGAATCAAACTGGTGTCTCGTCACATTATGGCAGGAGTGGAACAACAGTGGTTCCGCGCCCGTCTCTTCCCCGATGATCTCCGCCACGCGCGGGCTGGAAAGCTCCAGGTAATAGACGGCTGGTATCTGTTCCTCCCGCACCTTATCGATCAGGTAGGCGATGGTCTTGGCACTCGGCTCCGTATCCGTACTGCATCCTGAAAATGCCGCCCTGTATTCCAGCCCATACTCATCGAAAAAGTACCGGAGTGGAAATTTATCACCGAAAACGACGAGACGGCGCTTGGCATGGGAGACAACTTCTCTGAATTCTGCATCCAATTCCGTCAATTTATCCTGATAGGACGCGCAGTTTTCCGCATAGGAAGCCGCGTGCGCCGGATCTTCCTGTGCCAGCATCTCCGCCAGCACGCCGGCCAGCTTTTTCGCATTGACCGGGGACGTCCAGATGTGCTCGTCATATTCAATCTCGACGCCGTGACCATCGTCCTCATCCAGATACTCTTGAGCGTGATCTTCATCATGACCCGCCACATCTTCCATATCATGCTCATCCTCGCTGTGAATATGCTCTTCTGTGTCGTGTTCTTCTTCACTGTAAACATGGTCTTCTGGCTCATGTTCTTCTTCACTGTGAGCATGATCTTCCGACTCATGATCGTGATCACCCGCATGAACTGTTCCATCCGCATGAACATGCGTATGTCCATGATCGTGCGCCTCTCCATCTTCCATGCCCTCGACGATCTCCTCCTGCACTACATCCACGCAGTCCATCATCGTCACGACGCGCTTCGGTCCGGTGCCTTCCCCGAAGGAATCAAGCACCTGCGAAAGCCACTGTTCCATCGTACCGCCGTTGCAGACTAACAGATCTGCATTCTGGATCGTGATCATGTCCGCCGGCGTCGGCTCGAACGAATGGCTGTCCATGCCCGCCGGAACAACCATCGTCAGCCGGATCGAATCCCCGGCAATCTGCCGGAGAAAATCGTAATACGGAAATAGCGTCGTCACAACGTTTAAGCGCGTATCACCAGACGCATCTGCCCCTTTTAACGGATTCGACGATGAATCAGACGATGCGGTTCCCCGCCGTGGCGTACACGCTGTAAGAACACAGGAAAAGGCAAGCAAAAAAGCAAGCATCCATGATATCCATTTACATTTAAATCCATTCTTGTGTTTTACCATATTTCTTTTTTACCCTTAACTATCTTCTATTTCAGTAAATGTTTTTCAATAAACATTTCGAATTACTATTTCAAATATCATTTTCTTTCACAACTGTTTCTCTTTTCACAGCTATGAACAAACACAGACACTACTCCATTCTTCCATGTGACTCATTCTTTTTCTTCACAATCTCCGCTACTTCCGACGGATGTGCCACAATATACTGCGGATGGCAGCCTTCCAGCTCTTCCCGGTCACGGAAGCCCCAGAGCACGCCGACCGTGTCCATTCCGGCATTCAGCCCAGTTTCCATATCTGTATTCGTATCGCCCAGATACAGACACTCTTCCTGTTTTATACCCAGTTCCCGGCAAATGGCGAACGCCCCGTCTGGAGCCGGTTTTTTCGGCGTTCCCGCCTGCTCGCCGCGCACCACATCAAAATATCCTTTCCCAAAGAATGTCTCAATATTCACAATTGCCTGATCATGCGGCTTGTTCGAAAGGACAGCCACATGTACACCCATCTCTTTTAACGACGCCAGCAGTTCCCGGATACCGTCATATGGCTCTACGTCTTTCAGGCAGTATTTAGAGAAATTCTCCATATAAATCGGAAGCGACGCTTCATAATGAACCAGCTTCTCATCCCCTGCCAGCATCAGCGCACGCTTCATCTGCATCCGATAGCCATTTCCCACGATCCGTTTCGTTTCCTCCGGTGTGACATGGCGCAGTCCGAATGCATCCAATGTTAAATTTGTCACATAAGTCAGCGCATAAACCGTATTTAAAAGAGTTCCATCCAAATCAAATATACATAAGCGGTACATTGCGTTTCTTCCTTTCTGTTTCCATCTTTTCTTGTAACTTTTTTGTTACTGTTCACGCATACGTGCTCAGTAACGGAATTTGCCGTGGCTTCGCATTTAAATACGGCAAATTCCTGCTGCCACCACGTTTTCTTACGGCACTTTCGGTTCCAAAAGTGCCTACCTGTGAACAGTACCACTTTTTTCCCCTCACAGCCGTTTCATACTTTCACAGCTACAGGCAATCATCCATACAAACTCATCTTCAACCAAACATATCGCCCCGCAAATCACGATGTTTCCTGCCTCTCCTTCTGCATCTGCTCTTCACGCTCCCGCTTCGAGAACACGCATCCGCAGTAATTCTGCCGGTATAGATGATACTGCGCCGACAGCTCGATCGAGCGCTTATATCCCTCTTTTTTCTTGAAATCCGACGGCAGAAATGCCACATGATACTCTTCTCCCATCGCCTGCCCGATCGTATTGAGGCGCCCGGCATTTTTGAGCGGACTGATCGTGAGGGTCGTCGTGAACCAGTCATAGCCGCCCTCGGCTGCCAGCTTCGCCGCTTCCCGTAGGCGCATCTCAAAACAAATACCGCAGCGCTCGCCGCCCTCCGGATCCTTCTCATGCCCCCGGACTGCCTCATAGTAGCATTCCGGGTCGTATTTTCCTTCTACAAACCGGATCGGATGCACCGCTGGAAGCTCCCGGATCAGCCGCTGTACCTCCTCCGTGCGCGCCTCATATTCCTCTTTCGGTGAAATATTCGGATTGTAGTAGAACACCGTAATTGAAAAATACTGCGACAGATATTCCAGCACGTAGCTGCTGCACGGCGCACAACAGCTGTGGAGAAATAAAGTCGGAACTCTGCCGTCCCGGACTGCTGCATCCAGCACTTTTTCCATTTCTTTCTGATAATTCCGTTTCGCCGTCTGTGTCTTTCTGGCTGGCGGATTTTTTATTGGTTCCGACATTTTTCTCTCCTCTTTCTATAAGTTCCCATCTGTCCGTGCATTTTCCATCCAGCACACGATACTTCTATCCGAAACGCTTCTTTCCTGACAAACATCATTTCCATCCTTAGACGTCATATGAAGATATGCACAATAATTCATATTCTTCAAAACTTGAAAAAGCAGCCTGTACCCACGGACGGGTACAAACTGCTTTATCTTTTTATTAAACCTTTCAGGAAATTCCAAACAAATTTCCCTTTTTATCAAAGTGATACAACTCTTACAGGAAATCGCGAATCCGCTTGCTCCGGACCGGATTTCTTAATTTACGAAGTGCTTTTGCCTCGATCTGGCGGATACGCTCTCTCGTTACGTTGAATGCTTTTCCGACCTCTTCCAGGGTTCTCGGATGTCCGTCCTCCAGACCAAACCGGAGAATAATAACCTGACGCTCTCTCTCCTTCAGGTCTCCAAGCAATGCATCGATATGCTCACGCAGCATAACAGATTCTACATTCCCTTCCGGCGTTACCACGTTACCGTCCGCTACGAAATCACCCAGATTGGAATCGTCTTCCTCACCGATCGGGGTTTCCAGGGAAGCTGGCTCACGTGCGATCTGCATGATCTCCATGACCTTATCCTCGGACATGCCAAGCGCCTCGGAAAGCTCTGCCACCGACGGCTCATAGCCCAGTTCCAGCGTCAGCTTACGCTGCATCTTGGACATCTTGTTGATCGTCTCTACCATATGCACCGGGACACGGATAGTTCTCGCCTGATCCGCCAGAGCCCTTGTAACAGACTGACGAATCCACCAGGTCGCATATGTACTTAACTTATAACCCTTTGTATAATCAAACTTCTCAACGCCCTTAATTAGACCCAGATTGCCTTCCTGAACCAGATCCAGGAAGCTCATGCCGCGTCCTGTATAGCGCTTTGCAATGCTGACAACCAGGCGCAGGTTTGCCTCAATCAGGCGCTCTTTTGCATTCACATCACCCTCTGCTTTGCGCTTTGCAAGGCGGATCTCCTCCTCCGCGCTCAGAAGCGGAACAGTACCGATCTCTTTCAGGTACATGCGGACCGGATCTTCCGTGCCGATTCCCTCTAACAGATCGATCGCATCCAGATCGATATCCTCTTCCTCGTTCTTGAGGAATTCATCATCCACATCATCATCGAGCATCGAATCATTTTCCTTGAGGATCGAATCATCGATCACCTCCGGAATGACATCAATATTATTCTGCTCCAGATAATTGTAAATCTGCTCCATCTGCTCTGTCTGCAGATTATCGCCCATAAAAAAGTTATTGATCTCTGTCACGTCCAGCGCGTTCTGCTTGGACTTTGCTAACTCTACCAGTTTCCTTAACTTACCTAAAAAATTTTCTTTCTCCACGAATTAACGTCCTTTCGATTTATTTCGCTTAGAAGTTTCTTTATATCTAACGTGATATTGTCCCTCGATTGTTTGTGTGCTTTTATTTCCCTGCACCTTTCCCTGCAATATCCCGAAAGTACATTATATACGATTAAATTCTATTTTTCAACAATTTTCGAAATTTTTCGATCTATTTCTATTTAGGCAGTTACTGTTCACGCATACGTGCCCAGTAACGGAATTTGCCGTGGCTTCGCATT
>ERZ773190.2533-NODE-2533-length-13964-cov-3.096700_pt1 | contig 13964 bp, 9 predicted proteins | sample MGYA00511111_ERZ773190 | MGnify/ENA primary metagenome ERZ773190 (study PRJEB29015, sample SAMEA2737777) | human gut metagenome | biome: human gut; feature: human-associated habitat; material: faeces | place: China | collected 2012 ... | reverse complement strand
GTGAACCAGGATGGAACCGAAGGCTGGTATCAGTATGATGCAGCAGAAGGCACTTACCAGCGTGTGAACGGAAATATTACAGAGACAGCGGATTCTTCTTCGGATGATCTTGCAGCATTGCAGAGCGAGTATGATGAACTCTCAAAGAAATATAAAGATGCAAAATCCTTTTCCAGAAACATGATCGCTGTGCTTATTTTTGTATTGGCAATCGCAGTTGTGATCATACTGAATATCATGCTCTTTGGCAGAAAGAAAAAAGGAAAAGACGAACTCTCAGAGGACAACGATCCGGAGCTTGACGAGCCAGAGAACGAGGACGACGAAGCAAACGAAGAGACAGAAACCGAGAAAAAACCTTTCTTGGGAAAATTCCATGGATTCCGAAAAAAAGAAAAAAATGAGGATGAGGACGATTATTTCGATGACGAGGAAGAGTACATCGAGGAAGAACATCCAATCAACAGGGCTTACCGCGAATGGAATGATTATGAGGATGAAATTCCATCCACTTCTGAGAAATCAGTGACAGAAGAAAAGTCCGAGAAAAAATCATCTACAGAAAATGAAAAAATGGATGTGCCGCAAAAAAATGAAACTTCTATAAAAAATGAAAAAGGATTGGAAGTTTTCGACTTAAATGATTTATAATATAAAATAGAATGTAGATAATTGCGAAACTCATTCATAACGTAAATTAAACTGTGAAAAATCAACAAAAGCTTGAGAAAACACTGGGGAACCGCCGGTACTTAGAAGGCAGGTGCGACATCAGTCGTGCCTGGCTTCTTAGTACCGTTGCGAGTGACACGTAGCGGAAGCGTGTTTTCGAAAATTTTGTTGATTTTGAACAATTTGAAATAGCTTAAGGAGAGTTTGCAATCACCTAATAAATAATGTGAGGAGACAACATGCAATTACCATACACTGTAAAAGCCAAAAAAGCGATTGATATCGCCGGCAAAATGTCAAAATCATTACATCATAATTATATCGGAACCGAGCACTTACTGATTGGACTATTGAAGGAAAATTCAGGAGTAGCGGCAAAAATTCTGAATGAGAATGGTGTAGAGTTAGATAAAATTGTAGATCTGATCAAAGAATTGATCGCTCCGGCGGAGGGAACAGCAGTAGCAGAATCAGATGGTTATTCACCGAGAGCAGCAAAAGTTCTTGAGAATGCAGAGAAGGAGGCAGTCAGATTCCATGCAGATGCCATTGGAACAGAACATATTCTGATTGCCATGATCAAAGAGACAGACTGTGTTGCATCCAGATTACTGACAACGCTGTCCGTCAATATGCAGAAAGTCTTTGTGGACACTCTCATTGCGATGGGGGAAGATGCAAATCTTTACCGCGAAGAATTTCAGAATGGCCGTCCGGGAAAAAAGAAAAATAATGAGGGAACCCCGACGCTGGATCAGTATTCCAGAGATCTGACACAGCTTGCAACGGAAGGAGCACTGGATCCGGTGGTTGGACGTGAGGAAGAAATCCAGAGAGTGATTCAGATTCTAAGCAGAAGAACGAAGAACAATCCATGTCTGATCGGAGAACCGGGAGTTGGTAAAACGGCTATCGTGGAAGGAATCGCAGAGCGTATCGTATCCGGCCTTGTACCGGACTCTGTTCAGGGAAAAAGAGTGGTATCTTTAGACCTGTCCGGTATTGTGGCTGGTTCAAAATACCGTGGAGAATTTGAAGAGCGTATCAAAAAAGTGATTCAGGAAGTGACAAAAGCAGGAAATGTTTTGCTGTTTATCGATGAGCTTCACACAATCATCGGTGCCGGTGGCGCAGAGGGCGCGATCGATGCCTCTAATATTTTAAAACCTGCACTTGCCCGTGGTGAGATTCAGATCATGGGAGCAACGACAATCACAGAATACCGCAAATATGTAGAAAAAGATGCTGCACTAGAGCGAAGATTCCAGCCTGTGACGGTGGAGGAACCGAGCGAGGAACAGACAGTTGCAATTTTGAAAGGGCTTCGCGGTAAATACGAAGCACATCATCATGTAAAGATCACGGATGAGGCAGTCGAGGCGGCAGTCCGCCTGTCAGCGCGCTATATCAATGACCGTTTTTTGCCGGATAAGGCAATTGATCTGATGGATGAAGCAGCAGCAAGAGTGCGGTTTGGCGTGTCTAACCATACAGAGAAACTTGCGGAATTGAGAAATCAGATCACAGAAAAAGAATTACAGTTAGAGGATGCTCTGAGCAATTCCGATATTGCGCTTGCAAAACAGTGCAAGGAAGAAAAAGAAGCATTGGAAGCAGAGCTTGAGAAGCAGACAAAAAAAGCGCAGCGTGAGATCCGCAGAAAGAATCTGTCTGTCACAGAGGATGATGTGGCAGATGTTGTTTCCGGCTGGACAAAAATTCCGGTGAAGAAACTGGCAGAAGGCGAGGCAGCCCGCCTGAAAAAATTAGAGGCAACGCTGCACAAACGTGTCGTTGGTCAGGAAGAAGCTGTGACGGCTGTGGCAAAAGCGGTGAGACGTGGACGTGTCGGTTTAAAAGATCCGAGAAGACCAATCGGTTCGTTCCTGTTCTTAGGACCTACAGGCGTAGGTAAAACGGAGATTTCCAAGGCACTGGCGGAGGCTGTTTTCGGCAATGAACAGGCGATGATACGTGTTGATATGTCGGAGTACATGGAGAAACACAGTGTTTCTAAAATGATCGGTTCCCCGCCGGGATATGTCGGACATGAGGACGGCGGTCAGCTCAGCGAGAAAGTGCGCAGGAATCCGTATTCCGTGATTTTGTTTGACGAGATCGAAAAAGCGCATCCGGATGTATTTAATATTTTACTTCAGGTGTTAGACGATGGACATATCACGGATTCCCAGGGACGCAAGGTGGACTTTAAAAATACGATCATTATCATGACATCAAATGCAGGAGCACAGTCCATTGTGGAACCGAAAAAACTAGGTTTTGCATCTTCGGATGATGAAAAGCAGAATTACGAGCGCATGAAAAACAGTGTGATGGAGGAAGTGCGCAGAATTTTCAAACCAGAGTTCTTAAACCGTATTGATGACACCATCGTGTTCCATCCGCTGACGAAGGATCACATGAAGGAAATCGTGACGATCCTCTTGAATGTCCTCGCAAAGCGGACAAAGAATCAGATGTCCATCCGCTTAAATGCCGGGGATGACGTGAAGGAATACCTTGTGGAAAAGGGATACGACGAGAAATACGGCGCGCGACCGCTTAAGCGCACGATCCAGAACCTCATCGAGGATAAGCTCGCGGAGCTGGTCCTGGAAGGAAAAGTGCGGGAAGGCGATTCCGTGAAGATCACCTGCAAGGACGGAGAACTGAAATTTTCAGCAAGACATCCACAAACTGCTGGAAAAACTTCCGCCAGTGTGGTAAAATCATAGGCACGACGTAACGGTTAGAAGGGACGGCTGCCTGTGACCGTTACCTATTACAATAGCAATAGCAATAGGGAAAATTTAGTCCTTGTTGAAACACACAAAAGGAGAGTAAGCATTATGTCAGTAATCAACGAACTGATCCGCACAGAGGCAAATGGAACCTTAAGCTTCGGAAACTACAGCCTCGCGGCAAAATCCAAGGTAGAAGACTTCGAGCACGAAGGTGATCTTTATAAAGTTAAGACATTTAAGGAAATCACAAAGTTAGAAAGAAACGGAATGTTCGTTTACGAGTCCGTTCCAGGAACTGCAGTAACAGAATTTGCAGTGACCGATACAACCGTTACCTTCAAGGTTGAGGGCTTTGAGGATGCCCAGATCACCGTACAGTTAGAGGACGACTGCGAGTACGAGATTTACGAGGACGGCGTTGGCGTCGGCGGAATGAAGACAAATATGAGCGGCAAGCTGAGTCTTTCTGTTGAGCTCAATGAGGGCAAGGAAGTAGAAGTTAAGATTGTTCGCAAGTGATCAGGAAATTGAAGATTGCTGCTGGCCGGGGTATGGACGGTAGTATTTTATGGCGCTCCGAGGGATGAACTTCGGAGCGTTTCCTGTTTTATGAAATATTTCTGTTCACCAAGAAAGCATTGCACAAAGGTCGTGCGAATTCACGCAGGAATATCGATTGGCGCAGGCAGTCAGGTAAGGCAGCTAAACGTATCATGGCATTTTGGCTATAAAAAGGGAGAATATTGTGGCAAAAGCAAGAAACACAGCTTTTTTCTGTAAAGAGTGCGGCTATGAGTCCGCAAAGTGGCTCGGACAGTGTCCGGTGTGCAAGGAATGGAATACATTTGTTGAGGAGCCGGTGGCCCAGGCGAAAAAGGCACCGTCGGGGCAGATCGCCGCGGTGGGAGCCGGAAAGACGGCGGTCCCGGTCCATATCTCGGAGATTTCTCTCGATGAGCAGGACAGGACGCCCACAGGCTTCGGGGAGCTTGACAGGGTCCTCGGAAGCGGGATCGTGAAGGGAAGTCTCGTGCTTGTCGGCGGTGATCCGGGAATCGGGAAGTCGACGCTGCTTTTACAGGTCTGCAGAAACCTCGCCGGGGCGGGAAAACGTGTCCTCTATATCTCCGGTGAGGAATCCTTAAAGCAGATCAAGATGCGCGCAAACCGCATCGGGGTGATCACAGGAGACCTTTTATTCCTCTGCGAGACGAACCTCGATACGATCCATGGCGCCATCGAGAGGTCGAAGCCGGACATTGTGATCATCGACTCGATCCAGACGATCTACACCGATCTGATCGAGTCGTCGGCCGGCAGCGTGTCGCAGATCCGCGAATGCGCCGCCACGCTGCTCAAATACGCCAAAGGATCGGGCACCTCGATCTTCATCATCGGCCACATCACCAAGGAGGGCGCCATCGCCGGCCCGAAGATTCTGGAACACATCGTCGACGTGGTGTTGCAGTTCGAGGGCGACAACAATCAGGTTTATCGCATCCTGCGCGGCATCAAGAACCGTTTCGGCGCGACGTTCGAGATCGGCGTCTTCGAGATGCTCGACGCCGGCCTGCGGCCGGTGGGCAACCCCTCCGAAATCCTGCTCACGCACTACGACGCACCGCTGAGCGGCATCGCCGTCGGCGCCTCGGTCGACGGTATACGCCCCTACCTGATCGAGGTGCAGGCGCTCGTCTCGAACGCCGCCTACGGCACGCCCCAGCGCACGGCCACGGGCTTCGACTACAAACGCATGTCGATGCTACTGGCCGTGTTGGAGAAGCGCGTGGGGATGAAGATGTACACCAAGGACGTCTTCCTCAACTTCGCGGGCGGCTTCAAGGTCGCCGATCCGGGGCTGGATCTGGCCATCATCGCCGCCGTAATTTCGTCGTACTACGACCGTCCGATCGGCGAGGGCATCTGCTGCGCGGGCGAAGTCGGGCTTTCGGGTGAGGTGCGCCCCGCCCCCCGCACCGAGCAGCGCATCAGCGAGGCGGCGCGGCTGGGCTTCCGCCGCATCGTCGTCTCGGGCTACCTCCCCAAAGGCGCCAAACGCCCCAAAGGCATCGAGGTGGTGGCGATCAACAGCATCGACCAGCTGCCCCGGGCGCTCTTCATCAACGAGGAGTAACAAAAACGAACGCAGCGGCCGGATCTACCGACCGCTGCGTTTTTCGTGAAAGACACCTCGCTCAATCGAGCAACCCCGCCGCCTTGCGGTATTCCAACCAACGCAGATAACCGTCGATACGCGCCTCGACCTCCGTCCGGTGCGCCTGCTGCCACATGGCCTGCGCTTCGAGATGATCCGACAGCGTCTCCACGCCGGCCTCGTACTGGCGGCGGCTCAGCCGCAGGTTCTCGTCGGCCGCGGCGAGCGACGACTCGGCCAGCCGGATTTCGAGCTGCGCTTCGTCGAGGTTGTTCGCCGCCTGCGTCGCTTCGAGTTGCAGCAGCTCGCCGCCGTCGAGACGCTCCGCCTGCGCCTGCTCGAACCGCGCCCGTGCCGACCGTACTTTGTTCGAGCGGCCGCCGAAGTGGAAGATCGGCACCGACACCTGCACGCCGGCCGTGAAGGCCCAGCCGCCCAACAAGTTCTGTCCGTTCAGTTCGACGCCGTGCAGGTAGCCGTAATTGCCCACCAGCCCCACCTGCGGCAACCGCTCGCTGCGCGCCAGGCGCAACTGTTCGCGCGCCAGCTCGGCCTTCCGGTCGAGAAGCCGATATTCGGGACGCGCCATAAGGTCGGCGGCGGGCACCGGCGTCGACGGCAGGTCGGGCAGATCGTCCGCCACCTCGATCCGGTCGGTCAGCGGACGGCCGATCAGGTGGCAGAGATTCATCGTCGCCAGCCGCAGCGCATTCTCCGTCCGCCGCAGGTTCAATTCGCTCTCGTTGAGTTTCACCCGCACCTTCAACACGTCGTTCTGCGGTTTGAGGCCATGCTTGCGTGCACTCTCGACCGAACGCAGCAACTCCGTGAGCAGCGCATGGTAACGTTCGGCCACCTGCCGCATCTCACGCGCACGGATCACCGAAGCGTAGGCCCGCGACGTCGAGACGATCACCTCCGATCGGGTCAACCGCCGGTTCTGCTCCGCCATTTCACTGCCGATCCGCGCCATGCGGTAACCCGTGCGCACCTTGCCGCCCATGTAGAGGGGCTGTTCGAGCGTTATGCCGCCGCCGTAGACCCAACCCACCTCGTAGGCGAGGTTCAGGCCGGGGAAGAGCGCCGTACCGCCCGTGGGCATCCCGTCGACACCCAGCACGGGCAACGCGCCGCCGGCGATGTCCAGCCCGCCGTCGGCCGTCGAATAGAGTCCCGTCCCCGTCGCCGAGAACGAAGGAAAGAAATTGGCCCGTGCGCTGCGGAAATCGAACTGCGCCGCCGCCAACTGCCGGTCGGCCGCCGCCAGCGCCTTGTTGTTCGCCTCGGCCTGCTCGATGCAGGCGTCGAGCGTCAGCCGCGTCTGCGCGAAGGGTGCGCAAGGCAATCCCGCGAGCGTGAGTATGATAAGAAGACGTTTCATCGATCTATCCTGATTTTAAAGAACAACGCATAGAGAATCGGCACGAAGAAGAGCGTGGCGAAGGTGCTGAACAGCAGTCCGCCCATGATCGTCGCGGCCATCGACCCGAACATGGCGTCGCCGAGCAGCGGAATCATGCCCAGAATGGTCGTGAGCGAAGCCATCATCACCGGCCGCAGACGGCTTTCCGAACTGGAAACGAGCGCCGAGGCGGGATCGGCGCCGGCGGCGATCTGCGCGCCGATCTCGTCCATGAGCACGATGCAGTTCTTCATCATCATGCCCACGAGCCCCAGTGCGCCGACAATGGCGCAGAAGGTGAAGACCTTGCCCGTGAGCAGCATCGCCCCCACCACGCCGATGCCCAGCAGCGGAATGCAGCAGAGAATAACGGCCGGCTTGCGGTAGTCGCCGAAGAGCAGGATCAGGATGGCGATCATCAGCACGACGCCGAGCGGCACGTTCTTGAAAAGGTAGCGCATCGTCTCGTCGCTGGCGCCCTTCTCACCCTCCCACGACAGTGCGTATCCGGACGGAAGCGGAATCGCCTCGATTCGTTCGGCGACGGCCAGCCGCGCCGCCTCGGTCTCGATGCCGGGCGCAGGCGAGCACATCACCCGCTGGGCACGCTGACCGTTGTAGCGCGGAACGACGGGATCCTCCCACTCGACCTGTACGCCGCGGCTCACCTGTTTCAGCGGCACGGTATGCAGGACGGATTCCAGCAACTCGCTGCGGTCGATCGCTCCCGATTTGAGTTTGAGGAGCAGCTCCTCGTCGAACAACCCCGCCAGATTGGGCATCATCGGGAAGACCGGCACGTTTTCCAGGTTGTCGACCGGCTTCCCGTCGGCCTCCGTACATTTGAGATAGATCGTATTCTTGTGCGTCCCCTCGTAGAAAGCCCCGACCGGAATACCGCCCGCAGCCGACAGCATCGAGACGGCGATATCCTGCCGGCTCAACCCCATGCGCCGTGCGGCCGACTGGTCGTAGTCGATGTTCAGCACCGGAATGCGCGGCTCCCAGTCGGTCGTAATCAGACACACCTCGGGCGTGCGCTCCATGATGCAGCGCGCACTGTCGGCCAACCGGTGCAGCACGGCCGGATCGGGCCCCGTGAACTGCACCTCGATCGGGTACTTCTTGAACATCAGGTTGTAGCGCTTCAACTTGACGTAGGCATCGGGATAGCGATCCGAAAGCGTCTGCTGGATGTCGTCGATATTGCGTTCCAGCGCCTCCGGAGACTCGAAATCGATAATCAGCTCGCCGTACGAAAGCGACGGCGTGGCGATGCTGCGCACCAGATTGTAGCGCGCCGGCGTGCCGCCGATCGAAGCGGCCACCGAGCGGATCTCCGGACGGCTCTTCAAATAGCGGCGGATCTCCTCCAAATCGGCCTTCACGCGGGTCGAATTCGTCCCCTCGGGCAGTTTGTACTCCATATAGAGCTGGTCGTAGACCATATCGGGGAAGAAGCCCTGACGCATGTAACCGTAGCCCCAGACGCTCAGCCCCACCAGCACGAGCGCCACGGCGATCGACGACCAGCGATGCCGCAGGCCGAAGCCGAGCGCCGCACGCAGCCAGCGGTAGACAGCACTGTCGTAGAGCGTCGCGCCGCCGGCCGGAGCGGCAGGCTGACCGAGCCAAGCGTCGGCCATGAGCGGCACATGCACCAGCGCCAGCACCCAGCTCAGCAGCAGCGACACGGCCAGCACGATGAACAGATCGCGCACGTAGACACCCGCCGTATCGGGCGAGAGGAAGATCGGCAGAAACGAAAGGATGGCGATCAGCGTCGCGCCCAGCAGCGGCATCGCCGTCTTCCGGCCGATGGCCGTCATCGCCTCGCGACGCGGTTTCCCGAGTTTCAGGTCGATCAGGATGCCGTCCACGATCACGATGGCATTGTCGACCAGCATTCCCATGGCCAGGATGAACGCCGCCAGCGACACGCGCTGCATCGTTCCGTCGGCCATCCCCAGAATCAGGAACGATCCCACGACGGTCACCACCAGACTGATGCCGATGATCATTCCGCTGCGGAAACCCATCGTAAGCATCAGAATGGCCACGACGATCACCACCGACTCGATCAGGTTTATCAGAAACGTCCCCAGCGCATCCTTGACCCGCTCGGGCTGGTAGAAAATCTTGTGGCAGGCGACTCCCGCAGGGAAGCGCTCGGCCTGCAACTCGGCCAGACAGCGTTCCACCTCGGCCCCGACCTTGACGATGTCGCTGCCCGAAGCCGCCGCGACGGCGATGCCGAGCGCACGCTGCCCCTCGTAGGACATCTCGTTGCGCACGGGTTCGGCGTAGCCGTGCTCCACGCGCGCGATGTCGCACAACCGCAGCTGGTCGTCCTCGTGCCCCTGGATGACCATGCTCTCGATCTCCTTCACGGCGCGGAACTTGTCGGCGACGGCCACGCGGATGCGGTCGGGCCCGTTGTCGTAATATCCGGCATAGTAGACGTTGTTCTGCCCGTTGAGCGTCGCCAGCGCCTCGGCCGGACTGACGCCGAGCATCGCCATCTTTTCGGGCAGGATCGAAATGTCGATGCACTCTTCGCGTTCGCCGTAGATCTCGACACGCGCCACACCGTCCAGATCGCCCAGCTCGCGTTTGAGCAGGCCGGCATAATCCGACAGCTGCCGCTCCGTAAGACCGTCGCCCGTGAGCGCATAGAGCATTCCGTAGACCAGTCCGAAGTCGTCCTGCACGACGACCGACGTTCCCGACGGCAATCGCCGCTGGACGTCGGAAGCCTTGCGGCGCAGCATGTCCCAGCACTGTTCGACGTCGGCGTCGCGCACCGTGCTTTTCAACTCCACCTCCAAAATCGCCAGATCGTTGAACGACGAGCTGGTCACGCTCTCCACCTCGCCCATGGTGCGGATGTTCTTCTCCAACGGATCGGTCACCTCCAACTCCATTTCATGCGCCGAAGCGCCGGGGCGCGTCGCTATGACCATCGCCAGCTTGACCTTGATTTCGGGGTCTTCGAGCTTCGACATGTCGTAGGCCGAGAGGATGCCGCCGACCAGAAGGACGGCGACGACGAAATAGACGAGCTTCCGATTGGCGAAAGCCCATTTCCCGAAATCGATCATAGCAATCCTCCCACGTTTGTTTTCGTCACACCCGGCAGGGGCGCCACCTTCTCGCCTTCACGCAGCCGGTGCACGCCCGACGTGACGATCCGCTCGCCGGCCGCAAGTCCCGCTCCGACGACCGCTTCGCCGCCGGTCTGCAACCGCTCGACCCGTACCTCGCGGCTCACGACCGTACTGTCCTCCCGGCAGATCCAGACGCACGTCCGGTCGCCGTCGTCGAAGAGCGCGACGGCCGGCACGGCCACCTGCGCAGCCCCCGAAGGCCGGCATACGATGGTCACCATCGTATTCATACCCGGCGACGGGAGCGGCCGCAAATCGGCCGGAACGCCCAGCCGCAGCGTATAGAGCTGGTTGGCGTTGGCCTTCGGGCTGATGCTCCGCAGCCGCAGCGGAATCCGCTTGCCGGGCCAGAAGTCGAAGGCCGCCTCGAAGCCGTCGAATTCGCTGCGGCGGACATACTCCGAGCCGGGGATATTGATCTCGATTTCGGGAGCCTCCGCCGACACGACGGTCAGCACGGGCATTCCTGCCCCGACGACGGTCGAAGGGTCGAACAGCCGTTTCTGCACATACCCGTCGAAAGGCATACGGATCTCGGTATCGGCGAGCTGGTTCCGACTGTTTTCGTATTTGGCCGTGATCTGTTGCAGTCCGTAACGCGCCTTGTCGTAGGCGTCGGGCGTAGCTGCTCCGTCGGCATAGAGCGCCATTACGCGCTCCGCTTCGGCCTTGACGCGCTTGTACTCGGCCTCGGCGGCTTCGGCTTGAAGCCGGTAATCGCGAGCATCGAGCGCCGCGAGCGGCGCCCCGCGCCGGACGAACTCCCCCTCTTCGGCGAAAATCGTTCGGAGCGTCCCGCCGACCTTGAACGCCGCATTGACCTCCTGCGCCGCCCTGACGCAGCCGGGAAACTGCACCGTCCGCGGCGTACCGTAGACACCCACGGTATCGATGCGTACGATAGGCAGCCGCACCGCACCCTCCGGCCGGCCCGAACAGCCGCAACAACAGGCGAGCAGGCAGACCATCCCCATGAATTGATTTCGTCTTTTCATACCTCACTGAATTTGATGCAAATGTACCGAAGCGCGCATCCATCGAAAAGAATGATATGGATGCAGCATTGTCCGATCCGTACGATTTTCGTAAAAATAAGCAAAAAATCGGTCGATATGAACCGGATTATTCGTTATTTTGCACGAAATTGAAACAAAAATGGACACACCTGTTACTCCTTCCATCGGATTGTTCCATGCCGACAAGCAGACTGTCGAAGCACTGGGGCCGGTCGTTCAACTCGCCAAAAGCGGATTTTTCTACTGCACCCAGGGAGAGATGAGCCTGGTGCTGGGCAACCGCGCTTTCGAAATTCACCGGGGCGACATCTATATCTACCCGCCCCTCTCCAAGACCTATATCCGCATGCTCAGCGACGATCTGCACGGTACGGTGGGCGTGGCGGACTTCGATTTCGTCTTCACGCTGGCCAACTCGATCTCCAACACGCAGAACCACCTCTACATGCGGGAAAATCCCTGCATCTCGCTCAACGACGAGCAGCGCCGGCGCATCGAAGAACTGATCGAACTGATCCGGCGCCGCGAACGGTCACAGGGCTCTCGCAGCACGAATGAAAATAACCGTCTCATATACAAGCAATTGCTCTCGTCGCTCGGCAAGGCGCTCTGCTGCGAAATCGCCGAGGCCTACTTCTTCAACCATCCGATCCAGCCGCTCAAACAGGATCGCAAGGACCGGATTTTCCAGAGTTTCATCTTCTCGCTCTCCCAGAATTTCCGCACGCACCACAGCGTTTCGTTCTACGCCGCGGAACAGTGCCTCACCCCGCGCTATTTCTCCACGATCGTCCGGGAAAAATCGGGCCGCAACGCCCTGCAATGGATCATGATGTTCATTATCGCCGAGGCGAAGAAGCTGCTCTCCGATCCCGATCCGAGCATCAAGGAGATCGCCGAAACGCTGGGATTCTCCAACCAGTCCTTCTTCGGCCGCTATTTCAAGCAATACGTCGGTCTCTCGCCGATGGCATTCCGCTCCTCCGGCGCGGAGGAGTAACGCACGAACGAAGCAAGGGGCGGAACGAACTTCGTTCTGCCCCCTGTATTTCGGCCCTCCCCGCACGGTAGTGCGGCCATCCCGTCAAAGAATCATCCACGCCAGCTCGTCGCGCAGATAGGCACCGCCGCGCGAGTCGGGAAGCCGCTCGATCATCCGTGCGAGCCGCTCCGGTGCGATACGGGCCGACGCCGACTGAACGAATGCCGCCGCACCGCGCGCCAGTCGCAGATCGTCGGGACAGGCGGCCACCGCATCGGGCACGGCCTCGACGACCGCCGCCGCGTCGAACTCCTGCACCCGCGCACGCGCCAGCGCCATCAGCGCCGCATAGCGTTCGGCACCGCTTCCAGCCCGCAGCCATCGCCCGCACAGCGTATCCAGTACGGGACGGCCGCAGCGGCTCAGCAGACGCAGCGCCAGCTCTTCGATCAACTCCTCCGGCATCCGCCCGACGAACCACTCGTCGACATTGTCTGGCGTCACCGAAACGGGATCGGCGATCGTCAGCGCAGCCATCCGCAGTTCGCGGACATCCTGCCGGTAAAGGAATCGCGCGAACGCATGATCCGTCCCTACCCGACCGGCGATCGCGCGGATCGTAGGGATACTGACGCCGTAGTTGAGGCCGTAGCCGCCCTCGCCGCGCTGCATCGACTCGGCCACCGCGCCGTTCATCTCGCGGCGCAGCTTGCCGAGCAGCGCCGCCATGCGTGCCGTATGGTTCGTCATTTCTTGGACGGAAGCGCCAGTTCCACGTCGCGGCCGAATTCGAAAAGCGGCAGCGTAGCGCGCGTCAGCTCCTCCGTCCCGCAATAGACCGTGCAGACCACGTCGGCCGCCACGCGGTAGGTCGCCGTGCGCGCCGCCTTGGGCGAAGCGGGCGTAAGGGTGAACGAACCGTCGCTCTCCTTGTCGAGCTGCAACAGCACCACGTCGCCCGTCAGGTCGTTGCCGGGCAGCAGCCCCCGATCGGGCGAAAAGCGGCAGAGGATGTATTTCTGCTTGCCGGCATCGGGCACGACGGTGATCCGTTCGACGGAGGTCGTCGTCACCCGTTTGCCGAGGAACAATTCGGTATAGGCCTGCTCCTGCCGGTCCAGCTCCGCCAATGCGGCTTGCAGGCCGGCGCCGAAGACATGCTCTCCCGCCTCGCTGGTAATCAACTCCATGCGGTGACGGCGAATTGCGAAGAGCGTGTTGGCGGCATTGCGTGCCGCCGTTTCGAGCGACTCGTCCACGAGCGAACGCTTATCGAAAGGAACCCGCGAGAAGGTCTCGGCATCGCCCAGATAGGAGGTGGCGCGCACCTCGCCGGCGGGAACTTCGGAGGCCGTCGTCGCGTCGCGGTCGAGCAGCGCTACGCGCGCCGCCTTGACCGAATAGAGCGTCTTGTCGCTCAGCGCGCCGCGCACACCCAGGAATTTCTGTGCGTAACGGGCGTAGGGCCCCACGGTGACGACCTCCTCCTCGACGGTCAGATCGACCGCCAGCGGCGAGGTCGGAATACCCACCTCGACACGGCCGTTCTCCTCGAAAGCCCCCGCACGGGCCACGCGATAACTCTGCGCCGAGGCGCTTCCCACGGTGAGCGCGGTGCAGCACAGCAGCGAAACAAGTGTTTTCATAACCAATTCAATTTGTCGATTCACAAATATAACCATTTTCCCGCCCCGATCAAAATTTGAGGTAGAAATCCCCCGTCAGCCGCCGGTACTCCTCCGTGAAGCGGCCGGGCGCCTCCTCGATCACCAGCCGGTCGGTGCGAAGCTCCGCCGCATCGCCGCGGACGAACTCCATCAGGCAGC
>ERZ773190.2528-NODE-2528-length-13992-cov-3.010260_pt1 | contig 13992 bp, 11 predicted proteins | sample MGYA00511111_ERZ773190 | MGnify/ENA primary metagenome ERZ773190 (study PRJEB29015, sample SAMEA2737777) | human gut metagenome | biome: human gut; feature: human-associated habitat; material: faeces | place: China | collected 2012 ... | reverse complement strand
AATCAAGCACTTGGATGAAAGATATCTTTCCGCTTCAAGTGCTGCCTTACAGCCGCTTCCTGCTGCCGTAATAGCCTGACGATAATGCGGATCGGCAATGTCACCGGCGGCAAACACACCCGGCACTTTCGTACGAGGACTGTCGCCTTCTGTAATGATATAACCTGTCTCGTCTGTATCCAGATAGGGCTTGAAGATATCTGAGTTCGGTTGATGACCGATAGCCAGGAAGAAACCATCAATAGCCAGGTCGTAGCGTTCTTCATTCGATTCACCCATACGCTTCACCAGATGAACACCTTCCACACCATTCTCTCCGAACAAGCCCACGGCATTGTGCTCAAATAGCACATCTATATTCTCATGCTTCATCACACGCTCCTGCATGATTTTGGAAGCACGCAGGAAAGGCTTCCGCACAATCAGATAAACCTTCTTAGCCAGTCCGGCCAGGTAAACAGCCTCTTCACAAGCCGTATCACCGCCGCCGACCACTGCTACCACCTTCTTGCGATAGAAGAAACCATCACAAGTAGCGCAAGCACTGACGCCCATACCGGCATATTTCTTTTCATCATCCAATCCCAAATATTTGGCTGTAGCGCCCGTAGCAATTATCAACGTATCAGTTTCAATCACCTTCTCTTCGTCAATCGTTACTTTGTATGGAGCCGCACTCAGGTCAGAAGCGGTTGCAATACCAAAACGCAGGTCTGCACCGAAACGCTCTGCCTGTTTGCGTAAATCATCCATCAATTGCTGGCCACTGACACCTTCCGGATAACCGGGAAAGTTCTCCACATCTGTAGTTGTTGTCAACTGACCACCCGGCTGTAATCCTTCATAAAGTACCGGAGAAAGGTTGGCACGACCTGCATAAATAGCAGCAGTATAACCGGCAGGACCAGAACCTATAATCAGACATTTTACTTTTTCTGTTTCCATAATCGTTATTTATATATTTAGTTATTATCTATCTCAGATCAATCACTTCAGCAGTCGGATACGCCTTCTTGTCAAAAGTGAAAAGATGATCGTTGTATAATTCTCCCGCTTTATAAGATGTAATACGAATAGCCACGCTATTTCCACCCTTTTGCGTCATGCTGATACATAAAGGTTGAAAGGTGTCTTTCGTTACATAAATAATAACGCACTGCAAATCCTTCTTTCTATCAGAAGCAGTTAATATCACCTCATAAGCAGGTTTACCACCATAAACATCAGTTTTGCCCAATTTCATGTGATACCCTTGCTTGTAAATAGACAGCAGGGCATAAGGATTGATACTTTGCAACTCTTCAGGAGTAGGTTCGGAAACGTTCACTTCGTCACTGTTAGTGAGATAGCTCCATTGCGTACGACCATCAAACCAGGTTTTCACCCCGTCGGCATCCAACAGGAACTTTTCTCCTTTCAGACGGATAGTCCCGACAGAACTCCCCTGCAAAACACCTTTCGCATACGTCTGAACCGTAAAATCCGCTTGAATACCTCCCGCCTGACGGAAGGCAGTAGCTGTACGGTCCAATATATCTTGGGCATCCAGTTTCTGTGCCGAAAGCGGTAATGCCAGACCGAACAGGCAGATATAAACAAAAAGAAGATTCTTCATCATTAGTTTAACACGATTTATAGTAAATTGTTCAGGCGCATTTGCAGGTCATTGTCATCGACACAAAGCACCTCGCGCGCTTTGCTGCCTTGTGCAGGTCCCACAATACCGGCTTTTTCCAATTGGTCCATCAATCGCCCGGCACGGTTATAACCGATAGCGAACTTGCGTTGGATCAACGATGTAGAACCTTGCTGATGGATGACAATCAGGCGGGCAGCATCTTCAAACAATGGATCCAGACGTCCCATATCCACATCTCCCAAATCGTTTCCGCCACCATCTTCACCTACATACTCCGGCAAATAGAATGCGGTAGGATACCCTTGTTGCTTAGCAATAAACTTAGTAATCTCCGCTACCTCCGGTGTATCGATAAAGGCACATTGCACACGTACAGGATCTGCCCCTTGCAGGAACAACATATCACCACGTCCGATCAGCTGATTAGCTCCGGGACGGTCGAGAATAGTACGCGAGTCTATCATGGCAGATACACGGAAGGCAACACGAGCCGGGAAGTTCGCCTTGATTGTACCGGTAATGATATTCGTTGTCGGACGCTGCGTAGCGATAATCATGTGGATACCCACTGCACGCGCCAACTGAGCGATACGGGCAATAGGCAGCTCTACCTCTTTGCCCGCCGTCATAATCAAGTCACCGAACTCGTCAATCACCACCACAATGTAAGGCATAAACTTATGTCCCTTTTCAGGATTCAGCTGACGATTAATAAACTTCTCATTATACTCCTTAATATTGCGCACATGCGCGGCTTTTAATAAGTCGTAACGGGTATCCATTTCCACACAGATAGAATTCAGCGTCTGCACTACCTTGGTTACATCCGTAATGATAGCATCTTCCCCATCGGGCAGCTTGGCAAGGAAGTGATGTTCAATCACCGAATAGATACTGAATTCAACTTTCTTAGGGTCTACCAGCACAAACTTCAGTTCAGCCGGATGCTTCTTATAAAGCAAAGAAGTGATGATGGCATTCAGTCCGACAGATTTACCCTGACCGGTGGCACCGGCCACCAGCATATGCGGCATCTTGCACAAATCAACCATGAAAACCTCATTGGTAATCGTCTTGCCCAAAGCTACCGGCAAGTCATAAGTAGACTCCTGGAACTTCTTGCTACCGATGATACTCTGTCCGGAAACAATCTTCGGATTGGAGTTCGGCACTTCAATACCGATTGTTCCTTTTCCCGGAATCGGCGCAATGATACGAATACCCAATGCCGAAAGGCTGAGAGCGATATCATCTTCCAAACCACGAATCTTGGAAATACGAACCCCTTGTTCGGGAGTAATTTCATACAGCGTCACCGTAGGTCCCACCGTCGCCTTTATCGTACTGATTTCAATACCGAAACTGCGCAGTGTATTTATAATCTTATCTTTATTGGCATTCTGCTCCGCCATGTCGATAGTAGGCTCGGCATTATCATAATGCTTCATCAGGTCGACAGTAGGATAACGATAGTTTTCCAGATCGAGACGGGGATTATAGGGTTCCTTTTCCGGACCTTTATATTCGTCATCATTTTCAGTAGCTTCTATTTCGAATACGGGTTCCGCCGCTTTTTCATGGAAAGGAGGTACAGGGTCAGGAACAGGCGTTTCAATAGTCATAGACACTTCTTCACCCGATACCTTGGCAGGCTGTGTTTCCGTAACGCCACCCAAATCCAATGTAATTTCATTTTCCGGTTCTTTTATAGGTTCGGGAATTTCAACGGGAGCCTCTTCTTCTTTTATATCTGCCACATCAGGAACAGAAACCGGCTTTTTCTTGCCTTTTGCCGTCCAGGAGTCCGTAAACTCTTCCGGTGTTTCACCTTTCTCTTCTTCCTCTTTCTGTTTGCGCTTCAGGAAGCTAAGGCTGAACAATCTGCGCAACCAGATAACTGTACGTGCGCTGAGGTAGATAAGGAAGCAGATAGCAGTCACCAACAGAATCATCCAAACGCCCGGAACACCTACCTGCGATACCAACCAGTTGCTGACATTATATCCGTGCATACCGCCCAGATACAGGAAAGAGTCTTTATACTGCTCCACAAAGGCAAAGCCGAAGAAGACAGAGAACCAAACCAACAACAACGAACAACCGATAAACCACTTCCAGAGGCGAACCACCCGTACACGCATCAATTTCAACCCCGCCACTGCAAGGAATACAAGGATGAAGAAAGAGGAAATACCGAAGCAGTCATTAATCAGATAACTTGCCAATTGAGCGCCGCGCGAACCGGCATAATTCTTCACCCCATTATTGGTAGAAGCCAATTCCTGTGCATTACCCGAATCAATGATACTTTGATCCGCCGCTCCCGTAAAGAAAAACGAAGAAAAGGCCAGTAGCAAGTACACAGAAAAAATGACCAGTACCAAGCCAATAACAAAGTGAATGGTTTCATTTTTGAAGATCGCCCTTATTTTACCAAACAGGGAAAGGGATTGTTCTGTATCTTTTGTAGAATTTTTCTTAGCCATGAAATAGAATTCCTTAGTAAATGAATGATAGATTGGTGCAAAAGTAATAAAAATATTGCTCTCTTTATAACCTTAGTCTTCTAAAGATTCTCTGAATGGAGAGAGGCATCAGCCAGGTGCAGCGTACAAAAAGTTTATATGCACTTTTACTTGCACGCTTGCACTCATGCTTCGCATCTCCCTATTCATCGGCAACACAGCGGTGGTGGCAGCAAATATAAATAAAGTGCAAGCAATTTGCCTACACTCCATACAAACACGCATATTCCGCTAATAATCTTCCTATTACGCCTTTTTCTGCACATAAATCGGTTGTTTCTGCAACCCTTTATTTTCCAGTTTTCCTTCATCACAAAGACGCCTAATATGCCGGGTGGCTGTAGTTCTCGTCATTCCGGTGAGAGAATAGAAGTCGCCTTTCGTCATAAAGTCGTGCGTAGTGAAGAATTTCTCCAGCCGTTTGTCAATCTCTTCCGGGGTCAGTGGCTTTTGCAATACATTCCGTTGTTTCAGCGGCAGGACTTTAATGTTGCCTACCTCGCTTCGCAGTGCCATGTCGGGACGAAAGGTGATGCTTTTCAGCTTTACCTTGGTGCTTTTCCGTTTGGTATCCACCTTCACCGGTTCAGTGCAGGTCAGCGTAGGGCGAAAATAGCCGATGCCATCCAGGTGCACCTGGCGTCCTTCACCCAATTCCCGTCCCATAAAGTGCGACAGGGCATCGAGCACGGCCAAAACATCCGTTTCGGTCAGCGAACAATATTCTTGTATGAACCTTCGTAACGCGGCGGTGTCCGTGGAGCCGTTCAGCCGGATGCGCGGATGCAGGGTCAGTTCTTCGTTCTGACGCTCTTTGTTTTTTGGATTCTCGTACCAATCAAATAATATCGCCATTGTTCTTTTGTTATTGCATTCCCCGCTTTCAGTGATATTCAGAGCAGGGATTGCTTATGTTAATCTCTTATGTTTCTTTCGCTAACTGCCTATGTTTCTTTCATTGGCAAGCAATGTTTTTAGCTTGCCCACAGCTGTGAATCTTGTGCTTCACAACTGTGGTGTTACTGCTTCACGACTGTGAAGCACGCGATTCACAGCTGTGGACAAGCCAAAATATCAAATGCAAAGATAAAGAAAAAGCAATGCAAAAGCAAGGAAAGGGTGATGTTTTAATAAAGAAAGAGCTAGAGAATATTTAATACTACAGGTTTGTATACAAAGAAACTAAGTTTTCTGCGTTTATACTCATCTATTTTTCTGTACTTCTGCATCCTTGTATTTAATGAATGAAGCGAAGGATGAAGATGGAAGAATATAAATGGAGAGAAGTAGTTTGCAGATAAAAAAGAAACCGTATTTTTGTAAGAGACATAAAAAATAAAGAAAGACTTTGTGTCCCCGGCTTTTTGCCGTAACTTGCGCCGTCTTTTGAAAACAGTAACTAAAAATAACCACGATGAAACTAACCCTTATACGCACCGACCGTGAAACCGGTAAAGAATCTTTCAGTACCCTTGAAGCTGAAAACTTGATAGCAAAAATAAAGAAAGAGAACAAAGCAGCGCATGTATCAGCCCTGCGCCATCTCATCCCCATACTGCAAGGAACCAATAATCACTACCAGAACATAGACAAGTTGCCTCGCATCTACCCCGCCGTGGAATATGCCCGTACCAAAGACGGAGAACATCGGGTGAAGATTTACAACGGACTGGTGCAGATTGAAGTCAACCACCTGACAGGTAGCACCGAAGTGGAACAAATAAAACAGCAAGTCTCCCTATTACCCCAGACTTTTGCCGCCTTCTGCGGAAGCAGCGGACGTAGCGTCAAAATATGGGTACTCTTCGCCCTGCCCGACGGCTCACTGCCCAAGCGCGAAAGTGAAATGGCCCTGTTTCATGCCCACGCCTACCGCCTCGCAGTGAACTGTTACCAACCTCTGTTGCCCTACTCCATCACCCTGAAGGAACCGTCGCTCAACCAAAGTTGCCGCATGACGCTGGACGAGCAACCTTACTACAACCCTGCCGCCACCACCTTCTGCCTGGAACAGCCCTTTGCCATACCCGGCGAAACCACCTTCAAAGAACAAAAGCAAGCGGAAACTAATCCCCTATTGCGTATGCAGCCCGGTTATAGTTCATCGGACACCTTTTCCATGCTCTTTGAAGCGGCACTAAACCGTTCATTCGACGGACTGACAAACTGGAAGCGGGGTGACGACCTACGCCCGTTACTGACACGACTTGCCGAGCACTGTTACAAAGCAGGCATCCCCGAGGAAGAGGTAGTCCGGCAAACCCTGATGCATTATTATCGCGAAGCGGACGAGCCCGTAATACGTGCCGCCATACATAATATTTACCGTGAATGTAAAGGTTTCGGCACCCGCAACAGCATGACCGCCGAACAGGACACAGCCTTCCGCCTGGAAGAGTTCATGAACCGCCGCTACGAATTCCGCTACAACACCGTGTTGGGCGAGCTGGAATACCGCCAGCGCGACTCCATACACTTCCAATTCCGCCCCGCCGACCAGCGGATACGAAGCAGCATAGCGCTCAATGCCCTAAAAGAAGGTATCCGGGTATGGGACCGCGACATAGCACGCTACCTTACTTCCGACTATATCCCCCTCCATAATCCGGTAGAAGAATACCTCAACGACACCGGGCGCTGGGACGGAAAAGACCGCATCCGTGCCCTGGCCGACCTCGTTCCCTGCGAAAATCCGCATTGGCGGGAATTATTCTACCGCTGGTTCCTCAGTATGACGGCTCATTGGCGTGGACTTGACCGGCAGCATGGCAACAGCACATCGCCCCTACTGGTAGGCGCCCAAGGGTATCGGAAATCTACGTTTTGCCGCATTCTTTTACCACCGGAACTGCGTTTCGGCTACACAGACAGCATCGACTTCAAAAGCAAACAGGATGCCGAACGAAGCCTGGGACGTTTCTTTCTGATCAACATCGACGAGTTCGACCAGATCAGCGTCAGCCAGCAAGGTTTCCTGAAACATCTGTTGCAAAAACCCGTAGCCAACCTGCGGAAACCTTATGGAACCGCCATTCAGGAGATACGCCGCTACGCCTCCTTCATAGGCACCAGCAATCAAAAAGACTTGCTGACCGATCCCAGCGGCAGTCGCCGCTTCATCTGTATCGAAGTAACCGGTCCCATCAACACCAACGTCACCATCAACTACCGCCAACTCTATGCCCAGGCCATGACTGCCATCTCGCAAGGTGAACGCTACTGGCTGGACGACACCGACGAAGCCATTCTGAAGCAGAGCAATCAAGAGTTTGAACAACCTACTCCACTGGAACAACTCTTCCTATGCCACTTCCAGGCGGCACAAACAGAAGACGAAGGAACGTGGATGACACCGATGGAAATACTTTCTTTTCTCCAGAAAAAGACCAAAGACCGATTAGCCATCAGCAAAGTCGCGTACTTCGGGCGTGCACTTCGCAAACTTGGAATCAGTAGTCGGAGAAGAAACCGGGGAACGGAATATCACGTAATAATAAATGAAACGGCATTTCAGTAAAATGCAAATAAATTTGCTACTGCACTCGGTTTACACTATCTTTGCGTTTCAAACCGAGTATATATGAAAAAAGAAAGCCAAGTGATATTCGACCGTAATGTAGTGGAATTCGTCACCGTAGCTGCTGAATTCTGCAAATTCCTGGAGCAGGCGGAAACGATGAAACGTGACACATTTGTCGATACCTCATTAAAGATACTTCCGTTGCTCTACCTCAAGGCAGCCATGTTGCCCGAAACAGAAATAATAGGCGACGACGCTCCTGAAAGCTACGTAACGGAAGAAACGTATGAAGTGCTCCGCATCAACCTTGCCGGGATTCTTGCCGAAAAAGATGACTATCTGGACGTGTTCATACAAGATATGGTTTATAGCGACCAGCCCATCAAGAAGAATATTTCCGAAGACCTGGCAGATATTTACCAGGCCATCAAAGATTTCATTTTCGTCTTCCAGTTGGGATTGAACGAAACAATGAACGACTCCCTGGCTATCTGTCAGGAACAGTTTAAAGAATACTGGGGGCAAAACCTGGTAAACACACTTCGCGCATTGCACGACGTAAAATACCGCCAGTCTGAAGAAGACGAACCGGAAGAAGATGACTGCGATGATGATGATTGCCACTGTCATGGACATCACCATCACGACTAAAGACTTAAATTATGGTTATTAAAAAAACGATTAAAAAGGAAGATATCAAAGAGATGCCCAAAGTACTCTTTCCGGGACGAATACATCTTGTACAAACCCCCTGGGAAGCGGAAAAAGCAGTGACTTATCTTAAGAAGTATTCTCTGTTGGGAATTGACAGCGAAACCCGCCCGTCATTCACCAAAGGGCAATCACATAAGGTAGCCTTACTGCAAGTATCCTCTGAAGAAGACTGCTTCCTTTTCCGCCTGAACCTTACCGGCCTGACGCTTCCGATTATTTCATTGCTGGAAAGTCCGTCAGTTACCAAAGTCGGCCTTTCGCTGCGTGACGACTTTATGATGCTGCACAAGCGCGCTCCTTTTGAACAACATTCCTGCATCGAGTTGCAAGAATATGTCCGTATGTTCGGCATACAGGACAAGAGTCTGCAAAAAATCTATGGTATCCTGTTCGGTGAGAAAATATCCAAATCACAACGTCTCTCCAACTGGGAAGCTGAGCATCTGACCGAACCTCAAAAGCAGTATGCAGCCACCGATGCATGGGCATGCCTCAACATATACAACCGATTACAGGAATTAAAAGTTACCGGTGACTATGAATTGGAACCGGATGAACCGCTTACCAACCAAGAATCATTAATCACTAACCCATAATCGCTAATCACTAATCGCATGTACAAAGTATATCTCAAATCCGGCAAAGAAGAGTCATTAAAACGTTTCCATCCCTGGGTATTTTCAGGTGCCATCGCTCATTTCGACGGTGAACCCGAAGAAGGTGAAGTAGTTGAAATCTACACTTCCAAGAAGGAATTCATAGCCAAGGGACATTTCCAAATAGGCAGCATCGCCGTGCGCGTGCTTTCTTTTCATCAAGATGAAGCTATTGATTCTGATTTTTGGAAACGCAAACTCAGTATTGCCTATGAGATGCGTCGCAGCATTGGTATTGCTGAAAATCCGACTAACAACACTTACAGACTGGTACATGGCGAGGGAGATAACCTTCCCGGCTTGATCATTGATATTTATGCCCGCACGGCCGTAATGCAAGCACACTCTGCCGGTATGCACCTCGACCGCATGGAAATAGCCAATGCCCTGAGTGAAGTGATGGGTGATAAAATAGAGAATATCTATTATAAATCAGAAACGACTCTCCCCTTCAAAGCCGACCTCTACCCTGAGAATGGCTTCCTGAAAGGTGGCAGCACAGATAATGTGGCAATGGAATATGGCTTAAAATTCCATATCGACTGGCTGAAAGGACAAAAGACGGGCTTCTTCGTGGATCAACGCGAGAACCGCGCACTGCTGGAACGCTATGCTAACGGACGTTCTGTGCTGAATATGTTCTGTTATACCGGTGGCTTCTCTGTTTATGGTATGCGTGGTAATGCCGAACTGGTACATTCTGTAGACAGTTCCGCCAAGGCTATTGACCTCACGAACAAGAATGTAGAACTGAATTTCCCCGGTGACACCCGCCATGCCGCTTTTGCCGAAGATGCTTTCAAATACCTGGATCGTATGGGCGACCAGTACGACCTGATAGTTCTGGATCCACCCGCATTTGCCAAACATCGCGATGCCCTGCGCAATGCGCTGCAAGGTTACCGCAAGCTGAATGTGAAAGCTTTCGAAAAGATCAAACCGGGCGGCATTCTATTCACTTTCTCCTGCTCACAAGCTGTCAGCAAAGAAAACTTCCGCACAGCGGTCTTTACGGCTGCCGCAATGTCAGGTCGCAGTGTGCGTATTCTGCACCAACTGACGCAACCGGCTGACCATCCGGTAAGTATTTACCACCCCGAAGGAGAATACCTGAAAGGGTTGGTACTGTATGTGGAATAAATCCTCTGATAACAGATACAGTTGTGTGCATCAAAGGAACGATGCACACAACTTACGTACTTCATTCCAGCGATCTTGCGTGCGCTGATCGGCACGCGCCACCTGCATATTATATCGCGTCTGCATATTGAGCAACATTTCAGGATCAAGCCCCAAAGCTGCTTCAAAAAGCAAAGCAAGTTCCGTATTAACCGGGCGCTTACCGTTCAGCACCTCATTCAATTGTGAATACGAAATTCCCATCTGGCGTGCCAAGGCGCGCTGAGAAATCTTCCGGTATTCAACTTCGTCTTTTAATATTTCACCGGGATGCGTAGGGCAAAACGGAGTGAGTTCATTTGCAAGCATAGTCATACTCTACTTATTTATAATGGTTAGACAATTCTATAACATTACATATACTTATGATCGTTTCAGCATCTGCTACAACTCTCACAGTAAACTCTATGCGGTATTTTGAAGTTACCCGTATTGAAGAAAGCCCTTCCTTGTCTCCCACCAAAATCTCATAATTCAAAGAGTTGTGCTTATATAAGGATTCAGCATTCTTCGATGCAATCAGTGTATCAATACACCTTTTATATCGTTTTATCACATCCGGCTGAAAACGATGTTTCTTATCACTACATTTACCGGACACATAGAGTTCCTTGAGATATTCTTTATCAAATGTAACTAACATAAGCAGTAGTTTGTTCGTTGCAAAGATAGAGATTTAAAACAAAATGTTCACTAAATTGCGAACATTTTATTTTCAGAACTCTTCGTTCTATTCCCCTCCGACTGTATAATCCGACTCATTCTTCACCCCAATAATCTGTCTTTGATTGATATCGGCGTGGAAGAGTGCGTCCAGTTCTTTCCAGGCCAACTGTTCGGTAGGGTGAAAAGCATCAGACTTCATATACCGAAGCAAGGATGTACGAAACTGATTGCCTTCAGGTGTCCCTGCAATGGCTTGCAGATCGATCATGCAAACTAACAGCTTTCCCTTTCCTACAGCAAATTCAAAGACCAGTCCCAGCTTATGATTGCGCTCAATGTTATCGACCACCTGAATAAGCGGACGATACTCACCACGGGTTGCATTCAGTATCATGGGACGGGAATTACGGGTAATACTCCACCATTGCCAATCACTGTGACATTCAGTCGGAAAGTATTTCAATAACGGATGTCCGGGATCAGTCAATATGGAAAGTGTACCGGGAGAAACTTCTTTTCCGGCATTTTCCGAAATAGTCTTAAACATAGAGTAATTCCAGTAATCAGGGGTAAACATTCCTCCAACACTCTGTGCTACGATACTATCATGATCGGGAATCAACAGAACGGACGCTCCGCTTTCCAACCTTTTTCGCAGATCATCGTTCAGGAAAGAAGCCACATGAACAGAACCTTCCGACTCGGCAGTTTCATCAGGATATACCCAAAGATGATAATAGTTGCGATACTTACCGGTGGTCAATGTCAGAGTCAGGCGTTGGGCTTCTTTCAGTCCGGAAAGTGAAAGATCAATACTGCCCGCCTTTCCTACTTTGCCCTGAGGAATGGAGGCCATGAGTACTCCATCACGTTTCCATACCCCATTATCAGATACTAAACTCCAGCGAACAGGCTCATTCCAATCGCCTTCCACATAATTAGAAAGAGCAACATCTATGTGAAGCGGCTGAGTATTCAGCCAACAATGATCCTTCATCAATGCCAAAGGAACAAGAGGTGCACAGAAACCATAAAAAGTTTCGGGGGCAACGATACCTTTACTATCCATAAAAGCATCCAGAATCCCCACTAATGCGGAACCTTGTCCGGGATAATCCTGCAAATCGAGCAACTGGAAGCCACCAAAACCGGGAGTACGGAAAGCATATTCCATATCTGCCTTGTAACATTCAATGGAAAAGTGTCCGGTAGCCTGGTGAAAAGTTTTTGCCTGAGAAGAAAGATGGTTCTCTTTCAGACGATCACGAAAAATCTCAAGATTATAAGGATGAAGCACCCCGGTATATTTCTCTATCTGACTGTAATCGGGATAGATTTGAAACTGACAGTTTTCATGCCCCACTACAGGACGGGGACAGTGCGCAATGGCACCGGAATAGTCTTTATCCGTAGCCGGACGCGTATTATTCAAAATGCCACCCTTCTCAGCATCCACGTACGCAAAGGAAGTACGTACATGAGTCGTATATCCGTCTCCACCACCTACACGGCAGGTCACAAAGAAATCTTCTCCATCCTGCGGACCTTTCCAACCAAGGTTATTATTGGAACCGAAGCAATACAAATGACGATTATCCTGATTACGGAAATCATCGAGCCATTCACGCACTACATCTATCTCCGCATCCAGTTCATTACCCAAACCCAGCATCATAAATGAAGGATGATTCCCAAAGTGTTCCAGCAACATGTCCCCTTCCCTTTTCAGAAAATCGTTCAGGACCGTATTTTCACGCTTGATATACCCCCACAAAGGCAACTCAATCTGATAATAGATACCTTCTATATCGGCAGCCTCCAGCGCAGCACGCGGCGGAGTGAAAGAATGACAGCGATAATGATTAATACCGTATTGTTTAGCCACGCGGAATACACGTTGCCAGGACGCTACATCCATCGGACCGTAACCGGTCAGGGGAAAAACACAGGCATCATGTTTCCCACGCAAAAAAGTTTTATAACCATTTATCACAAATTGCGTACCCTCCACTTCAAACTTGCGCATACCGAAATCTACCATTCGGCTATCCCGGTTTTTCCCGGCACGGAGCGTAATGTTCAGTTTGTAAAGTGCGGGATGAAATTCACTCCACAGTAATGGTTTATCACCCATATTCACAGGAAGCTCAATCCGATTTCGTCCTTTCTTCAATCGCACGGCAAGTTGCTGGGGAGACAAGGTATGTGTTTCAGAAGTATTCCAGGCATATCCATCGACATCCAGTATCGCTTTTCCGTCTTTGTCCGCATCGACTTCCACTATAACTAATGCTTGTTTCTTATCCACTTCCGGATATACCTGTACCGACTGGATATAAGAAACCGGAACTGCTTCGATATAAAATTCTCCCAGAATGCCGTTCCAATTTGCGTAGCATCTGTCCAGGCATGAGAGCCCTGTATTTCTTTAGGGACAGAAGCCGGTGAATTATCGATCCTGATTTTCAGCTGATGCTTCCCTACTGCCAGGGCAGGCAGCTCATACCGGTGAGGCGCATACAGATGACCATAGCTACCGATACTGTCACCATCTACCCACACAGTACTTGGTTTGGTACGCTCCATCATCAAAAACAGTTTCTTACCCCGGAAACTCTCAGGGATATTTATTTCACGGGTATAAATCACTTTACCACTATAAGGATAGAGACGTGTTAACTGATACGTCACCAGCGTATCCCGGTTCCTTTCACCCAGTCGGTTTTCATCTGTCGTACCGGGCAGGCGACAGGTACCTAAAGAACTCTCCCACTCTCCCGCTAACTGGATTTGCTCCCGCAAAGAAGTGTAACCTTGTGCAGTAATCTGTGCCATCATGCTCATACATAACGCAGCAGTCAATAAGATTCTGTTTTTCATCATTTCTCGATTTATGAAGCAAAGGTAAGCAAGGGATAGAAGATTAACTAATACTATCTTTGCCAAAAATGCACTTTACTCTCTCATAAATGGGACAAAAGCTATCCTATAATCTAAAAGATGTTAAACCAAAGAAGAAAATTAGTAAAACGTTATGTTGTATAACATAAAACCTCTACATTTGCACTGTGTTTTTCATGGTATTAGATTTAA
>ERZ773190.2519-NODE-2519-length-14044-cov-3.587962_pt1 | contig 14044 bp, 19 predicted proteins | sample MGYA00511111_ERZ773190 | MGnify/ENA primary metagenome ERZ773190 (study PRJEB29015, sample SAMEA2737777) | human gut metagenome | biome: human gut; feature: human-associated habitat; material: faeces | place: China | collected 2012 ... | reverse complement strand
CTTCCATATAAACCTTGACTTCCTGCTCAATCTGCTTCTTCTCTTTTTCCAGCTTGTCCTGAAGAGCCGTGATCTCTGCCCTTCGCTTTAATTTCTCATCAAAACCGACTAGTGGGATTCTCTTCTCCGGATCAGATCCTTTGTAATATTTCGAAAGCAATTCTTCAGCAGCTTTGCTTCCATCCGGCGCTGGCATCTTATTTACAAGCACATTGTTGTTCCAGAAATCAGATTCTATACCGATCAGCATCCGAATAATCCCCTCATCACGCTCGATCTTGTGCCAGATAAATTCTTTTCCAAGAATCACACAAGCGATATACCAGGCATCTGCTCCGGTCACAGCCATATAATGATGGCACTGAACCTCGTAAGATTCTGGAATATGTCCGTCTTTCCATTTATCTGCGGAATATGCAGAAGCCGTCTTGCATTCCAGTCCGGCATTCTCTCCAACAATTAAGCGGTCAACATTTGCAAGCATAAATGGCTGTTCTTCTTTGTAGAAGATTGCATTTGTCCTGCGGACCTTTTTTCCTGTCTCTTCCACAAAACGGCGAGCCACGTATTCTTCCAGATCACGCCCCTGTCTCATGGATTCACTATCCTCTTTCTCAGGTAACTGCTGCACTTTATCCTGAAATACTGCGATAGCTGTGGAATAAGGATTCAGCCCACAAATGCTTCCTGCATCGGAGCCACCGACTCCCTTACGGCGGTATTTCAGCCATGTGCTATGTTCCATATTTAATGTAGACACCAGTTTATTTAATTCCATTTATTCATTCCTCCTCAAGATTTAGTGGGCATCTCCCATTAATAAGCAGTTCCAGAAGACATTTCTTTGCGTTTTCATAATTCTGCAATTCAGACTCAAAGTCGTAAAACTGGCACAATGTAAAATGTTTTATAATTTCTCCAGAATTATTGAAAATATAAATGCCAACTACAGACATGTCGCCATTCACCGTATAAACGAAATTCACATACGCTGTTGTTTCATTCGAAACTCTCAGACACAATTCAAATAATTCCTTAATTTTTTCTTCGTTCATTTTTTCTCCTTTTCATAAATTTCCTATCAGAATCAGACTTATAGCTGCCGCTGACAGAATCCGATCAAGCCCATTTGTCCACTTCCATATCGGAAGGAATGTTAAAAGGATCCCGATTGCTATTGACATCAAAATTTCTCGTTTACGATATTTCTTCATTCGTGTCCCCTATCTAAGAAATACCCATGCTGCATTTGAAAGAATCAATGCCGCCATGGTAATTCCCCATGCACAGAACCATTTCTGTGTCTGCTTTTTGGCTTCTCTTACGACTTCCACTGCATAGAAGTTTTCAAAATCTTCAAAGCTGGTTACTTTTGCGTTGCCCATTGTGCTTTTACCCTCGGTTTTCTTCATAAAAAATCCTCCTGTTCTCTTGCGAAATACAGGAAGAAATGTTATGATTGTCCTGTAATCCGCTAAGGTTGGTTTAGTGGTTTACGGCTCCGGGGCGGAGGTTGCGACTCCCTCCGGGGCACTTACATCAAATTTGTTTCTTTTCTTCGATAGTAGCTCAAGATGATTCTTGAACACTCGTCTACAATCCTCTGATTGTCTTCAGGTGTATTATTCTTGCAGTAATCATCATGTATTCTGATTACCCCAGACCCTTTTTTAATTGTTTTGATTACTGCCATTACAATTTCTCCCTTCCTAAAATAAACTATGATATTTATGCTGTTTTGCTTCTTTTTGTGCTATACTCTCCTTGAGAAAGGAGGTGTAAGAATGACTGATAATGAAAAACGCGCACATGATTTAGCCATTGTAGTTTGCGCTGATGTTTGCCATTTAAAGCGTCAATCTCAAGTTGATACTGGCAAAACTCATGTAACTGTCGATTATTTCGAAGAATACATAAATGCTTATGAATCCGCATTAGAAGCATTCAACGAAAAATATCCATCTGGCAAATAGGTTTCTTATTAATCAAACATGTTAAGGAAATAGGCTTCTTTGATGTTCGCACCATCTTAGAAGCCTTTTTCTTTTTTTTCTTTTTGCTCATAAAATTTGCTCCTTTCTAGTTAAGAACTTTGTAGATGGTTTTAATCTGTCTGTTTACTTTCTGGAATCTTCGGTTCAAGGAACTTGTCAGTCCCAACAGATAATGCCCCACAGATTAATTCGTATTCATCGAAATCTAATCTGCGATTTCCATTAAGAGAAAGATTAAGTTTCTGAACAGGAATGCCAGTTTTGTTGGCGACGAATGTCTGCGTTATGCCGTTGTTTTCAAGGTATGACTTAATCTTCTTACCAACGCACATTTTTCATTTCTCCTTTCTAATTGAATTTCGTTCTCATCGAACAATTACAGTATAACTTCGAAATATCCGAATGTCAAGAAGAAATTTCGAGAAAATCGAAATTATTTTATTGACAGTTCGAAATTTCTATATTATTATTAGTTATGAAGGGAGGAACCGATAATGACATTTGGTGAGAAAATCAAGCAAGCCAGAACGGCAAAGAAGCTGACTCAGAAGCAACTTGCAGAGAAAATCAATGCAAAGCATAATTCAATTAGTGACTGGGAAAAAGATAAATGCAAGCCAGACATGGACACTATTGAACTTCTATGCGGCGTTCTGGAAGTAACACCGACATACCTCATGGGTTCTAAAAGCGATGACGATTATGCAATCATAATTGGAAATCTTATGTCAGAACCTGACATCTTAGATTTTATCGAGGAATACAAAGCACTCGATAAAGAAGATAAGAAAGCAATAAAACAAATAGTTTCATCGCTAAACAAAAAGAGCAAGGGTTAATCCCCTTGCTTCTTTGATTTTAGATAATTGATAAGAATTGTATAGACAAATTTTAACTTGCCCTCATTTTCACAGCCTTCTATTAGTTCAATAATCTCTTTCTTATAATCCATAATAGCCCTCCCCGATTGAAACTTTGCTACAGTATATGTCTGGACAGTGGGAAATATGCATCCGAACATCTGTTCTTATTATATCAACCCACAAGTCCAATAAAACGGGACACGCCTAAATTTCCTCTAGCTAACTGCCAGTGGTACACTGGAATATTCGCAATATCGAATATAATTTTTACTTTTGCAAAAAGGAAGTTCACTTTGAGTGGAATTTTTATTGTTTCTATAATATCATCTGTTTTCAAAATTCCCTTCGCGTTCTTGGTCAAGGTCGAATGTCTGCACATATGTTGAGCAGAGTATATGTCGGAATCCTTATGCACATAATCATCCACGCACATTGGCAGATGGATTATATAATTGGCAAAAACTATAACCGATATCAAAATTAGTACTTTTTCGATTCTTTTCATTTCAAAATCACCTAAAAACGTATATTTACAACTATATTGTATGATGCTATAATCAACTATAACATATAGAATTCTTATTTGACGCAAATGGCGAAAATGACAGTTTAAAGGACTGATTTGCATGAAAATTGCGATTTGTGACGATAATCCTTTGCAGATTGATTTTTTTAAGGCTCATGTTGATGAGTTTTTGAAAAAGCGTGGAGACAAGAGCTACACGCTAAACACTTATAGTAGTGGGAAGCCGCTGATTGATGATATAGCAGACGGTCAATGGTACGATATAGTCGTGCTGGATGTGGTCCTAAATAATGAGAATGGCATAAATGTCGCAAAGCAGCTCAGGAAAAATGGATATAATGGCAACATTGCCTTCTGGACAGCATATAAAAACTATGTATTTGACGCATTAGACGTCTTACCAGTGCATTACATCATCAAAGGTTCTGAACATGGACGCATGCTTTCTGTCGTAGCGCACACGTTGGAAGATATCCGAGAGAAAGCCTTAACTATCAAAAACCGAGACCACTTCCACCGGGTAGAATTCCGGCATATCGAATACATAGAAAGCCGAAATAAATCAATTCTCGTCCACTGTACTTGCGGCGTTATGCATGTAGCACGTGGAAAGCTGTCAGATATAGAGCCGCATCTTGATGGAAGATTTCTCCGTTGCCATCAAAGTTATATCGTCAACATGGACGAAATTAAAGATGCATCAGATCATTTTGAGATGATATCGGGGGATATTGTTCCAATCAGGCAGAGGAAGGCTGCCAAAATAAGGAATCTATATAAGAATTATATCGAAAATTTTGAGTAATCGTGTCAAAGGGGGAAACTATGAAAAAGATACGAAATGTGTTGATGATTATTTGGACTGCATTCATTGTGCTGATGATTGTGGCTTTGATGAGTTCAAACGATCTTTCATCGGACAATATTATGGTCGTTGTTGTACTTGAGACATTTGGAATTGCTGTTTTGTATCTTATTTTTGCACTTTTGCTGTCTATTAAAAATAAGGTTCAAAAACCTGCAATATCAAATAATTCCGTAGCAACCCAGCCGGCGGTTGTAGAAAAACCTGTTCGAGTATTGAATCTGAGAGTTATATCCGGTAAGGAGGATTTTGAGCTTGGTTCCAAACACACAAGATTTGATTTGAAGCAATGGAAAGATGGATCTGTTACAGTGTCAGATGCTCCAACCAAATATGAACTTTTCGACTATGAATGGAACGGGCCGGAATACAGAACAGTAGAAAAGACAACTACAACATCTCACACTAAAGGGAAAAGTAAAGAAAAAACAAAACGAAAAGGAAGATTAGCTGGTGCTGTTATTGGTACGGCTGCTACAGCTGTCACGCTTGGAAACCCTGTTGTCGGCGCAGCTGTCGGTGCAGCTGTTGGAACCGGAAAGAAAACTAAAGGAAAGAATAATTCCACTACTACTGGAACTGCTACCACAACAAGTGATAACATTGAAGTGGATTCTTATGCATCTATGAAAATGCGGAATATCGAAACCAATCAAATAAATATTATTGGATTCCGCTGTAGTTCAAATATAGATATGCAGTTAAAGAGCTTCAATATTTCCAAAAGCTCTGATGCTGTTGAAAATGTTCGAAATCAGAAAACATCCGTTGAACTACTGAAGGATTACAAAGAGCTTTTAGATAGCGGTATTATTACTCAAGAAGAATTTGACCAGAAAAAATCAGAACTTTTATAAAAAGAACCGGCTCCTGCTACCAACGGGAACCGGTTTTTTGAACAATAAGACAATCTCGGTGATAATCTTACCTACACATTAAGTATATCATCTCCGTGATTGCCGCACAAGTGTAAAAAGGAGAATGATAAAATGAATGAATCAGTATGCATCTATTTGAGAAAATCCAGAGCCGATCGGGAAGCTGAAGCACATGGAGAGGGCGAGACTCTTGCCAGACACGAACGGATCCTGTTAGAGCTTGCAAAGAAAAAAGAGTACATTGTAGGCGCAATTTACCGTGAAGTGGTATCTGGTGAAACTATCGCTGACCGTCCTGTCATGCAGCAACTCCTCCGCGAAGTAGAATCCGGCATGTGGGATGGAGTTCTGGTTGTGGAAGTTGAACGACTTGCCAGAGGTGATACCATCGACCAAGGTGTTGTATCCAGAGCTTTCCAATACTCTGACACGAAGATTATTACCCCTACAAAAATATACGACCCAAACAACGAATTTGATGAAGAGTATTTTGAATTCGGACTTTTTATGAGCCGTAGAGAATATAAGACCATTAAGCGTCGATTGAATAATGGTAGAATCTCATCGGTCAAAGAGGGAAAATATTGCGGCAACAAACCACCTTACGGATACGAAAGAGTGAAACTTGAAAAAGAAAAAGGTTATACCCTTAGACCTGTCCCGGCTCAAGCCGAGGTTGTAAAAATGATCTACACATGGTATGCAGGTGATGAGTGTGAGCAAATCGGAGTTGCAAAGATTGTGCGGAAATTAAATGATATGGGAATAAAATCTGCATCAGGAAACGACTGGACTCCTACCAGTGTGCAAGGAATCCTCGCAAATCCGGTTTATATAGGGAAAATACGATGGAACGGGAGAAAAACTGTAAAAACTATACAGAACGGACAAGTGGTCAAGACACGTCCACGATCTAAGGATGTCCTTATCTGCGAAGGATTACATCCGGCTATTATATCAGACGATCTGTATAATTCTGCACAAAAGATACGTCAAAAGAATCCGTACCGTCCGATCAGCATAAAAAACACAGTTCGCAATCCACTTGCCGGAATTGTCTATTGCAGCAAGTGTGGTCGTGCCATGGTTCGCCGTCCTTACCAAAAACGCGGGCAGGAAGATACTCTCATGTGTCCATATACGTCTTGCTCTACAGTGAGTAGTAAATTATCTCTAGTTGAAAAAGCTGTGATTGATGGAATTAGGGAGATTGCGGAGGAATATAAGTTAAACAATGATATTAATGTTCCGTCTAACACTATTGATTCCGGTATAACATCCAAACAAAATCTTATACGTGAAAAAGAAAGTGAGCTGGAAAGCTTAAATACCCAAAAAGCAAAACAATACGATCTGCTCGAACAAGGCATCTACACTACAGAGATTTTTCTTGAGCGCGCCAAAACTATATCCGCGTCTATTCAGTCATGCTCCGATACTATAGAAAAATTAAAAGAAGAAATCAAACATGATCAGAACATTATAAAGCAACAATCAGATTTTATTCCGCGCTGCGAAGAACTGCTTGATAACTATTGGAGCCTTGATACAGAATCGAAGAATAAAATGCTCAAGAGCTTAATCGAAAAGGTTGTCTACTCAAAAAATACCAAAAACGCTTATGGGAAAGGAAACGAGATTGGTTTTCAGCTAGACATTTTCCCAAAAATTCAAGAAAAATGATTAATGATATCTTCTATGTGCTGACGAACTCGCACACCTCGAGATGGTCTCCACTATCGTCCATCAGCTTACACGAGACCTCTCAATGGAAGAAATTGAAAAGAGCGGTTTCGGACCGTACTATATTGACCACACGGTAGGGGTATGGCCGCAGGCGGCGGGCGGTGTTCCGTTTAATGCATGCGAATTCCAGAGTAAAGGGGATCCGATCACGGATCTGTTTGAAAACCTCGCCGCCGAACAGAAAGCCCGCTCGACTTACGACAATATTCTCCGGGTAGTACGTGATATTCCGGAGATTGCCGACCCGATCAAATTCCTGCGTGCAAGGGAGATCGTTCATTTCCAGCGGTTTGGTGAAGCTCTCCGAAGTATTCAAGAAGAACTGGATGCCAAAAACTTCTATGCTTTTAATCCAAGTTTCGACAATCCATGCACAGCTTCCTGCAAAACCGCCTGCCAGAAGTCCTGAATATTCCCGGACAAAAAATAACGGCTCCCCGTTTTCATGCGGGGAGCCAATCTGTGTAATCTGAGGTTATCTTTTATTATTCTTCAATAATATACGCATTTACGATCTCACCATAATATGCCACATGGGTATCTCTGTTGGAGCCGGTAAATGTGCTGTCTACATTCTGTGGATAGAATTTTCCCTGGTCTTCTTTGGTCATTGCGCTGATGTCCTGGGTCTGTTTGTAGACTACTCTGCATTCCAGAGTCAGCGGAAGTTCCTTGATTCCAGGTACGGAAATGGTTTCCGGTTCTTCGTAAGTAAGACCGAGTTCTTTGGCTTTGTCCACATCTCTTCCTGATTTGGAGCCGCAGAATGCAAGGATTTTCTTTGCGCTGTCGTCTACCGGGATGTTAACGGTGAATTCGCCGTTTTTCTCGATGAGGCTTCTGGTGAAGCGGCTTTCTCTGATGAAGGTTACGAATACAGGTTTCGCCCATTCGATACCAACCATTCCCCAGGAAATTGTCATGGAGTTTACTCTGTCATCTGCCTTGCCTGTTACCAGGACACCAGATTTCACTCCTTTGAGGATTTCTCCCATATGTTCATATACGTCTATTTTTTTCTTCATAATATGAATTCCTCCTGATCTGTCTTTGTTTTCTGCTATTAATCATAAAATAATGACCGCTTTTTGGCAAGCTTTTTGTTCTCTGTTGTTGTATAATAGAAATAATTATTCATACATAAGGAGATTTTATCATGCCATCTGCCAAAAGCAAAAACCTCACGGGATCTTATTCCTGTATCCAGGCTCTGTACTGGATGTATTTCGCTGCGATCATGAGTTTTTCCGGATTTTTCCTTTTAGGAGGGGGATTTTCCAATACTCAGATCGGAATCATCGCCGCTGTTGCCGGCATTATGTCTGCACTTTTGCAGCCTGTGCTCGCGGGTTACGCAGACCGCCCGGACAGCCCATCCCTCAAAAAGATCATCCAGATTCTCTATGTCATCCAGCTGCTTCTCGGAATCGGGCTGTTTTTTTCCAGAACGCTTATCCTGACCGGACTTCTCTACGGGATCAGCATCGCACTACTGCAGCTTATGACTCCTTTCATCAACGCGCTCGGCATGGAGAGCATCAACCAGGGTCAGAAGCTGAACTTCGGACTTGCGCGTGGAATGGGCTCTGTCGCCTATGCAGTCATCTGCTATGTACTCGGGATCATCACCGTCAAAGCCGGCGTGCTTTCCATCCCAGCTTCCGTGACGATCATCACCGTCCTGTCACTTGGCTGCCTGATCATCTTTCCTTTCGTCAAGACACAGAAATCTGCCCAGACCTCATCCGACAGCAAAAGCCTGGCAAACCCTCTTCTGTTTTTCCGGAAATACAGACGTTTTTCACTGGTACTGATTGGCTGTATTTTTATCTACCTCAGTCATGTGCTCCTGAATAACTTCAATTTCCAGATCGCACAGAGTAAAGGCGGAGGAAGTGCAGAAATGGGTACTGCATCCGCGATTGCGGCAATGTGCGAACTTCCTACGCTGTTTCTCTTTGGATATATCATCAAAAAGATCCGCTGTGACCTCCTGGTCCGTTTCGCGGGGATCTTCTTTGTGCTGAAGGCGCTGGGGACTTTCCTTGCTCCCGGAATTTCCATGTATTATGGAGTTCAGGTTTTCCAGATGCTCGGCTGGGGACTTCTGACTGCGGCTTCTGTCTACTACGTAAACGCCATCATGGAACCGGAAGATGCCATCAAAGGACAGGCGTATTTCACGATGACCTATACACTTGGAAGCGTGATTGGTTCCTTCCTCGGAGGTGCGCTTATTGACTTCGCGAGAGTCAGTTCCATGCTTCTGTTCGCAACAGTCTCTGCACTCTTCGGTGCCGTGATCGTATTTATCTTTGCAGAACGTACACCTCTTAACAAATAAACGCTTCATTACCATATATGAAACAGCCGGAACATATCATCCGATACGCTCCGGCTGTATTTGTTTTATTTTTTATGCTACGTATTTACGCAGTTTTCGGGAAAGCACATAGGCAAGTGCGATCTTGATAAGATCCGGGATGATGAACGGAAATACACACCATCCAAGGGCTGTTACAAGTCCTACCGGTCCGTTTGCTTTGCCATAGACTACCATGAACCAGGCGGTTCCGAATGCATAGCATACGACCAGTCCTACGACCATGGACACGATCTGCATAATGGATTTCTTACCAGGAAGTTTCTCCATCGCCCACATCACAAGTGCGGAAAATAAAAATCCGATGATATATCCGCCTGTAGGTCCCACCAGGACTCCGATCCCACCGGAAAAGTTTGCGAATACCGGGATTCCTACTGCACCGAGCAGGATAAATACCAGAACAGATAAAGTTCCTCTCTTGCCTCCCAGAACACCTGCTGCGATAAAAACACCAAATGTCTGTAATGTAAACGGTACTGCTGCCGGAATGGAAATCCAGGAACAGATTGCCATGATCACTGCAAACACTGCAATGTAAACAATATCATATGTTTTGCTTCTTTGAACTGCCACCGTACTCATCTTGTCCTCCTCGTGATAAACGTTACTGTTCACAGTAACTGATAAACAACTGTTTTCACAGCTTCTGTAATTTCTGTGCATTACTTTACCACAGGAAAGTTCAGATTGTCAACCTATTATTTATTTCCAGTTTACGTTTTCTCATAAACAGCTATTTGCGTGGATGTACGTAAACCTCCAGCTGGTTGTATGGGATCGCGATTCCGTTTGCGTCAAATTCTTCCTTGATCCGCTGGTTCAGTCTCCACTTCGTTGCCCAGTACGCCTCTGTCGGTACCCAGACACGAAGTCCCATGATGACCGCACTCTCTCCCAGTTCATCTACAAAAACCACCATCTCTGCATTGTCGCTCTTGGTGTCCGGGTCTGCCTTCAGGATATCCTCAAGGATTTTTTTTGCTTTGCGGATGTCGGCTTCGTAGGAGATTCCTACTTTGATCTCAAGCTTACGGTTTTCTTTTGCTGTCACATTGATGATCATGCTGTTTGACAGAGTTCCGTTCGGTACTACGATCTTCTTGTTGTCAATACTCAAAAGTGTGGTATAACAAATCTCGATTTTGGAAACAGTACCTTCACAGCCATTTGCCTGGTCCTGAATGATATAATCCCCCACAACAAAAGGCTTGAACATCAGAAGCAGTACACCACCTGCCAGGTTCGCAAGACCGCCCTGCAGTGCAAGACCTACCGTAACACCGGCAGTTCCGAGAAGTGCTGCAACAGAAGATTCCTTGACTCCCAGGCTAATCGCAATATTAAAGATCAACAGTGTATACAAAATAGCCTTGCCCGCCGATGAGATAAACTGGACAACTCCAGCATCCACATTGGCACGCTCCATAGAACGCCTCATAATGCTCACGATCCAGCGTATGATCTTGCGGCCTACAAAAAATACAATGATCGACAGAACTACCTTGATACAGAATCCGGTAAATGCAGGCAGCTGCTCTGCCAGATATTCCTTGAAATCCAGAAAGTCCCTGATGCTCTGCTTCACGGAAGTTCCATCAATCCCCATATTCTGGAGACTCTGATCGACTTTATCCGCGGTTTCACTCAGTGTATCCATTGTCCGTCACTTCCTCTCTTTTTTCCGTACTATAACATTTTTCTCATTAACTTCTGTAAGCTGCTGTTCACAGCGGCTTCTGCAGCCAGTATACCATGAAATTTACATTTTCTCTATTTAAAAACCTTATGTAGAGTGATATAATAGATTAGCTTATAATAATTATTTTTTATTACTGGAGGGAATCATGCATATCATAATTGTCGGGTGCGGCAAAGTTGGACGCACTCTTGCAGAACAGCTTCAGGAAGAAGAAACTGACCTGACTCTGATCGATATGGATGCCGATGTTATCAACGATCTCACAGAAGATATCGACGCTATGGGAATTGTTGGAAACGGCGCAAGTATCAATACTCTTATGGAGGCCGGTGTTCAGACTGCCGATATCCTGATCGCTGTCACCGCTTCTGATGAACTGAACCTTCTCTGCTGCCTTATCGCACAGAAGACCGGTCATTGTCAGACGATCGCGCGTGTAAGAAATCCGATCTACAGCAAGGAGATCGGGTTCATCAAGGAACGTCTGGGACTTTCCATGATCATGAATCCTGAACTGGCTGCTGCACGGGAAATCTCCCGTCTGCTCCGTTTTCCGGCCGCGATCAAGATCGATCCTTTTTCCAAAGGCCGTGTAGAACTTCTCAAATTCAAGGTCCTGCCTGAATTTGGACTGGATGGCATGTCTGTTTCTCAGATCACAGACAAGTACCGCTGCGACATTCTTTTTGCCGCAATTGAGAGCAAGGATACCCTGGCGATCCCAGGTGGTGATCATCTTGTTCATAATGGAGATTTTGTTTCTATTATCGCCACACCTAAGAATACCGCTACTTTCTTCAAGAAGATCGGCCTCAAGACCCATCAGGTCAGAAATACACTGATCATCGGAGGAGGTACTATTTCTTATTACCTTGCCAAAACTTTGTCCGATCTCAAGATCAATGTCAAGATCATCGAGAAGGATAAGGAACGCTGCGAAGAATTAAGTGACATGCTCCCGGAGGCAACGATCATCTGCGGAGACGGAACTGAGCGTTCTCTTCTTATGGAGGAGGGGCTTGCAACTGTCGAATCATTTGTAACCCTCACCAATATGGACGAGGAAAACATCTTCCTGTCACTTTCTGCCAAGAAACTTACCAACGCCAAGCTGGTTGCCAAGGTCAACCGCCTGCCGTACAAGGATGTTATTGACGACCTGGATCTCGGAAGTGTGATCTATCCGAAATATATCACTTCGGATTCCATTCTCCGTTATGTCCGCGCCATGCAGAATACGATCGGAAGTAATGTAGAGACTCTGTATCACGTCCTGGACAACCAGGCAGAGGCTCTGGAGTTCATCATCCGTGACAACTCTCCTGTTGTCGGTATTCCGCTTGCCGAGCTGAACCTCAAGAGCAATCTTCTGGTCTGCTGTCTTACCCACAAGGGTGCTGTCCGTATTCCACGAGGCCAGGATACGCTTCAGATCGGGGATAATGTTGTCATCGTAACCACCAACAAGGGACTTCGCGACATCCGCGATATTCTTGCATAGAACGGGGTGGTATTATGAATTTTCGTATTATCGCCTATATTGTAGGCTGGGTATGTAATTTTCAGGCGGCCTTTATGATACTGCCTCTTCTTACGGCAGGGATCTATCGTGAAAAGGATTTTTCAGCCTTTTTGCTTGCCATGCTGGTGTGCCTTGTCGTTGGCGTTCCGCTTACCCGCAAGAAACCCAAAAACAAGGTCTTTTATATCAAGGATGGCTGCGTTGCCGTTGCACTGAGCTGGCTTGCCTTATGTATTTTTGGTGCGATCCCGTTTGTTGTCAGCGGATATATCCCACATCCGATCGATGCACTGTTTGAGACTGTTTCCGGATTTACAACGACCGGTTCCAGTATCCTTTCAGATGTGGAAGTCCTCCCTCATTGTATTTTGATCTGGAGAAGTTTCACTCATTGGATCGGCGGTATGGGCGTCCTCGTGTTCCTGCTTTCTCTTCTTCCGCTTGCCGGAGGTTATCATATGAACCTTATGAAAGCAGAGAGCCCGGGGCCTTCCGTCAGCAAACTTGTCCCGAAGGTACAGTCCACTGCAAAGATCCTTTATACGATCTACTTTGGAATGACACTGATCCAGCTGGCTCTGCTTCTGATCGGCAGGGTTCCGCTTTTTGATTCTCTGTGCATTACCTTTGGTACTGCCGGAACCGGCGGCTTTGGCATCAAGGCAGACAGTATGGGAAGCTACAGCACCTACTGTCAGGTTGTCACAACGATTTTTATGATTCTTTTTGGAGTCAACTTTTCTGCATATTATCTTCTTCTTACGAAAAAGTTTGTGCAGGCATTTAAATTTGAAGAAGTACGTTATTATTTTGGAATCATTCTCGCTGCAATCCTTGTGATCGGATTAAATACAGCTCATCTGTTCCGCAATCTGGGTGAAGCATTTCAACAGGCAGCCTTTCAGGTTGGTTCTATCATTACAACAACCGGTTTTTCCAGCACAGATTTCAGCCAGTGGCCCTCTTTGTCCAAAACGATTCTCGTACTTCTGATGTTTGTCGGTGCATGCGCCGGAAGTACCGGTGGCGGAATCAAAGTTTCCCGAATTTTGATTCTATGTAAAGCAGCCAAAAAAGAATTCCAGTTATATCTGCACCCGAATGCAGTCAAAAAAATCAAAATGGATGAAAAAACGATTGGACATGATATCATCAGATCTACAAACATTTATCTGAGTGTATATCTCCTGATCTTAGCAGCTTCTGTCCTTATTATCTCTCTGGATAATTTTGATCTTATTACAAACTTTACAGCAGTCACCGCAACATTGAATAATATCGGTCCTGGTCTGGAAATTGTAGGCCCGATGGGGAACTTCAGTTCCTTTTCCTATCTTTCCAAATGTGTGTTAATTTTTGACATGCTTGCCGGACGATTGGAAATTTTTCCTCTGATGCTTCTTTTCTTTAAAGGAACCTGGAAGAAATTCTAGTTCACAATTTTTTCAAATTTATACCATATTTTTTTCACATTTATTAGGTATATTAATATGCATAGAAGGTGCATGCCTTCTATAAAATATTTTTCTTTTTCATACGCGCCGGTACGAAAGTACCGGCCTCCT
>ERZ773190.2514-NODE-2514-length-14059-cov-6.773279_pt1 | contig 14059 bp, 14 predicted proteins | sample MGYA00511111_ERZ773190 | MGnify/ENA primary metagenome ERZ773190 (study PRJEB29015, sample SAMEA2737777) | human gut metagenome | biome: human gut; feature: human-associated habitat; material: faeces | place: China | collected 2012 ... | reverse complement strand
TATCCTCCGTTTCAAAAAACAGAATATCCTCCAGATTTAGGAAATATTGCACATCCCCTTTATAAAAGGTCATTCTTGGATGCTCCGGTACAGCGTCTGAAATAACCTGCTGAAGCATTTGAATCTTCTCGGTCAGTGCCGGACATCGGATAATGATCTCATTTTCATTCAGATCACTGTCCAGTTCAATCTTTATCTTCATACACACCGCCTCTCTTTATTTTCTCACTCAGCCAAGATATGTGCTTATTATAGAGAGAAACCCTGCCCTTGTAAACACAAATCACCTAAGAGGTCAAAAATCGCAGCTAACCGGTCAAAAAAAGTTGCCAAACAGAAAAAAATATGATAGAATCCTTGTTTGTATTAAATTTTTAAAGATTATGTCAAATTTATGTCAAAAACAAGAAACGAAAGAGGAGGATTCAGAAATGTTTCCATCAGATAAAGAGCACTGGCAGGAGCTTTTCCGCCAGTTTGGCTCATACGTTATCGTCGGTGGCAGTGGTGCCATTATGGAATGGTGCTGCTTTGCCGGACTTGTCTATTTTACAAGGCTGTCATACCTTTGGAGCACCATCATAGCCTTCGTGATCGGTCTTTACTTTAACTGGATGTTAGGCCGCGCCATCACCTTCAAGGATGTCGTAACAGACCGTTCTATCTGGCAGGAGATGTGCCAGATCTTTATGGCCGGTGCCATCGGACTGATCTTAAACGTAATCCTTATGTATGGTCTCGTGGAGTATTATGGCATGGTTAAGATTATGGCAAAGATTACAGCCACCTTTATTGTATTTCTCTGGAACTTTGCTGTACGCAAATATTATATTTATAAGATATAATTTCAAAGACATCTTCTTTCCTTTTCCTTGGAAGAGAAGATGTCTTTTTTCTTGTGATTATTTTCCTTTAATGATAAGATAATAAAGTAACCACTCACAATAACATAATTATGATTGGAGGAAAATATGAAAAAGAAATTATCCTGTTTGATGTTGACACTGATCCTGGTGATCAGCGCACTGACCGGCTGCATCACTGACCCGAGGGAGGTTTGAGCTATGAACGCAAAAGGTCCTGTTTTCAAATACGGCGACAATATCGACACCGACGTCATCATCCCGGCCCGCTACCTGAACACCCAGAGCGAGGCCGAGCTGGCCAGCCACTGCATGGAGGACATTGACAAGACGTTTGTCACCCGCGTCAAGGCCGGTGACATCATGGTCGGCGGCGAGAACTTCGGCTGCGGCTCCTCCCGTGAGCACGCGCCCGTCGCCATCAAGGCATCCGGCATCAGCTGCGTCATCGCCAAGAGCTTTGCCCGCATCTTCTACCGCAATGCCATCAACATCGGTCTGCCGATTCTGGAGTGCCCCGCCGCCAGTGAGGCAATTGCTGAGGGCGACACGGTCAGCATCGACTTCGACACCGGCGCCATCACCGACGAGACGACGGGCCGGACCTTCCAGGCCGCCCCGTTCCCGCCGTTCATCCAGAACATCATCGCCAAGGGCGGCCTGATGAACAGCTTGAAGGATTAAAAAGGCTTCCCCCGCGGGGGAAGCTGTCACCGAAGGTGACTGATGAGGGGCGGCGCTGCCTTTATTGCCCGTTTATGGGCAGTTGCGGAAAGCTCGCCCCTCATCCGACCTCACTACGTTCGGCCACCTTCCCCCTCAGGGGAAGGCTATATGCGAGAGGAGACACCCATGAACAAAAACATCACTCTGATCTACGGCGACTGCTCCAGCCCCGAGATCGTGACCCAGGCGGTGCGCGTCCTGGATAAGATCGCGGCCAGGCATGGCCACACCTTCACCTACACCCGCGCCTATATGGGCGGCGAGGCCATCGACAGGTTCGGCGACCCGCTCCCCGCGTCGGAGCTGGAAAAGTGCAAAAGCTCTGACAGCGTCCTGCTCGGTGCCATCGGCGGCCCCAAGTGGGAGGGCCTGCCCGGCGACCAGCGCCCCGAGAAGGGGCTGCTGCGCCTGCGCGCGGGCATGGGCCTCTACGCCAACAACCGCCCGGCCAAGATCTGGCCGCAGCTGGCGGACGCCTCCCCGCTGAAAAAATCCATCGTTGACCAGGGCATTGATTTCATCGTTGTGCGTGAGCTGATCGGCGGCGTCTACTTCGGCGAGCATAAGACCATCGAGCAGAACGGCGAGAAGGTCGCCATCGACACGATGCCCTACTCCGAGCACGAGATCGAGCGCATTGGCCGCATCGGCTTTGAGACGGCGATGAAGCGCCACAAAAAGCTGACCTGTGTGGATAAGGCCAACGTGCTGGACACCAGCCGCCTGTGGCGCGCCGTCATGCACCGCCTGCAGGCCGAGTACCCCGAGGTCGAGTACAGCGAGATGTTCGTGGACAACTGCGCCATGCAGATTTGCAAGAACCCTGCGCAGTTTGATGTCATTGTGACGGAAAATATGTTCGGCGACATTCTCTCCGACGAGGCCAGTGAGATCACCGGCAGCATCGGCATGGTGCCGTCCTCCTCGCTGGGCGAGGGCACCTGCGGCCTGTATGAGCCGATCCACGGCTCTGCGCCCGATATTGCCGGGCAGGACGTCGTCAACCCGATTGCCTGCATCCTCTCCGCGGCTATGATGCTGCGCTACAGCTTCGATATGCCCGCCGAGGCCGACGAGATCGAGGCGGCTGTCAACGCTGTTCTCGACGAGGGCTGCCGCACCGCCGACATGATGGCTCCCGGCTGCACCAGGGTAGGCTGCACCGAGATGGGCAGCAAGATTTTGGAGCATATTTAAAAGGCTTCCCCCCGCGGGGCTGCGCCCGCAGGCGCGTGTCGAAGCGCAACCGCCGTAGGCGGCACTTGGCGCGTAGACTGAAGCTGTCACCGAAGGTGACGGATGAGGGGCGACCTTCCCGCAGCAACCCGTTTATGGGCAATTGCGGAAAGCTCGCCCCTCGTCCGACCTCACTGCGTTCGGCCACCTCCCCCGCAGGGGAAGGCAAAGCGTCCCCCGATGGTTCCGCACCATCGGGGGACGCTTTTATTTCTCCATCACATCCCGCCAGGGCCGTTTTTCGGCAAGCTCGTTGCGGCGGTGGTTGCGCCAGACAAGTAGCGCTGCCAGTGCCACGCCGAACAGGATGACTGCCGCAAGGTTGGGCAGACCCACCGCGGGCAGCAGCGGCGTGATCCATTTGTCGACGAACCAAAACTCCACGAACCACAAAAACAGCATGGCGGCTGTAATGGCGCCGTACCGCACACCTTTTTCGGTGGAGGCCGCCCACTCGGCGGGGACAATGCGCTGCAGCAGCCACGCACTGGGCATCATAATGGCAATGCAGAGCACAAGCCAGACCGCGTCGTAATAGCAGTCCCACGCCCGCCCCATCACCGTATAGGTCGCGGTGGAAACCAACGCAAAGGTGCACAGCCACACAAGGCTGTCTGCCATGTAATCCGCAAACTTCGGCTTGGGCATGCTTGCCAGCAGATTCCGCTTAAAAATCTCTACGTCCCCGATGACCGACGGCAGATAGTTGCGCCGGGCCTCGGCCTGTGCCGCCATGGCAATCAGATCTTTGCGCACCAGTTCGACCTCATATCCGATGCCGCGGGTGTTGTTGATGGTGCTCAGAATGTCTGTGATGGTGTCCCGGTCACATTCGGTCAGTGTTGAAAAGACCAGGTCGTTCTCTTTTTTCAAATCACGGTACTCGTTGCGGATGGTTTTCACGGTTCAGCCCTCCTTGTCGTGCAAAATGCGGTTCACAGTGTCGCTGGCGTTCTGCCATGCCTCCGTAAATTCGTTAAGGTACTGCACCCCGTCGGGGGTCAGGCGGTAATATTTGCGGCTCGGCCCGCCGGAACCCGCGCGGTACTCGGCGGCGATCAGCCCCTTGCGCTCGAGCCGCAGCAGCAGGGGATAGAGTGTGCCCTCGGTCAGGTCGGCAAAGCCGCTGTCCCGCAGGGTGGTGGCAATGGCATAGCCGTAGGTCGGTTCCCGGTCAATGATCTTTAAAATGCAGCCTTCCAGCGTGCCCTTGCGCAGCTGTGCCTGGTCAAACACCGGCTCACCCCCTCTGACTACCTTGCATTACCATGTTCTCTGGCTATATTGTATTGCAAAGTAGTGGGAATGTCAAGCAGAAATCCCACCCGCATTTTTGTGTAGAATAGACAAAAGCGGCAGTCCCTTTTTCAAGAGACTGCCGCCGGCAGAGGTTATTTTCGTTTGTACCAGCAATTCGCCACCGCGTCACACGCCCGCTGCACCGGGCTAAGGTTCAGCACGGCCAGCGTCACCGCGGCCAGCAGCATGGACCAAAGCACAACGACAATCGTCGCCTTCCCGCGCATAAGGTCGTACAGACCCAGCTCGACCAGCAGCGCCTGCACCGGCAGATGCAGCAGATAGATCGCCAGCGTGTGCCGCCCCAGCCCGGCCAGCAGATGCCGACGGCTGGCCAGCACAGTCAGCGCCGCCGTCGTCACGATGCCCACGAGGTAGAACACGACCCGGTACTGCACCCTGTCGCCGCCCGCATAGCTCACATCGTGGAACAGCTCCGCGCTGTGGTCCATGATCGGGTCAGCCCGCAGCACCCAGAGAAAATACGCTCCATAGCCAAGCACCAGCCCCGCCGCAGCCACAAGCCGCACCGGGCGGTGCTCCGCCGCAAACGCGGCCAGCCTGTCCAGCTGCGGGCGGAGCAGCACCCCGCACGCATAAAACGGGTAGAATGCAAATACCCGCACCAGCGTGAAGGGCCAGTCCACCAGCCCGGCAGCCAGCGCCAGCCCCACGGCCAGCGCCATGCCAAGGCAGGAACCGGCCAGCCCCAGCCTGTCCCGCAGCCGGCACAGAACCGGCAGGGTCAGATGCCAGAAGATCAGCGCGTACAGATACCATATATGCCGCCACGGCAGCAGCCACGCGGCCAGCAGGCCGCCCGTCTCGGCAAAATTTTCCCGCAGAACGGCGGCACGGAACGCCAGCATCAGCGTCTGCCCCACAAGGTACAGCCATAGCTGCTGTGTGACCAGCTTGCGCGGGTTGAACCGTGCTACCAGCCCGCTGCAGATGCAGAACAGCGCCATGTGGAACGCATAGATGCAGAAAAACGACGCACTGACGAAGGAATACCCCATGCGGTACTGCTCGATAAAATGGCCGAGCACAACCAGCAGGATGCCAAGGCCCTTCAGCTCGTCAATATAATCGCGGCGCTGAGGCATTATTGGTTCTCCCACGGGGAGCGCACGATCTCGCCGGAATCGACCTTGCCGAAGTCGGCGACCTCTGCGCTGGCCTTGACGATGCCGCCCGGAGCCACATGCACGCCGCGGCCCAGATGGGCGTTGTGGTCTACGATGGCTCCCGCGTTGACGATGCAGCCCACGCCCAGATGGGCGTCCGCACCGACATACGCCTGCGGCAGGATGATGCAGCCCGGCTCCAGCACGGCGCTGGGGCTGACAGACGCGGCGTCACTGATAAAAACCGGCGTGCTGTAGCCCGCTGCTGCCAGCTTTTGCAGCAGCTCGACGCGCAGCTTGTTGTCGCCCAGCGCCACAAAGGCGGGGCGTCCGCGCTTCAAAATCGCGGGGTCAACGTAATCCCGCAGGCCGCCCACGGCGTCGGGGGCGTTGTCGTCCAGAAAGTCCGCGCTGCCCCAGCCCTCGTCCATCAGCCAGTCGTTCAGCTGGGTGCCAAAGCCGCCGCGGCCCAGGATCAGCGGGCGCTTTGTGTTGAAACCGATCTCAATGAATGCCATAGTTATCCCTCCTGTTGGGTTACTTCACCGTCGGGGGTCTCGCCCTCGGCGGGCTGTGCGTTGGGGTCCTCCAGGCTGGTACGGGGGTGTACGTCCAGCGGATTGGCCAGTGTGCCGTTCTGCAGGTCGCTCAGGGCCTGGGGGATGCCGGGGAAGAACCGGGCAATGCCGGTGCCGCCGCAGTGCAGACCGTCAAAGAAGTCTGTCTCCTGCAAGCCTTCAATGCACGCGGGGTCGTAGCTGCCGTAAATCGGCACGTTGTTGTCGGCGCAGTACTGCCGCAGCCAGTTTTCCACCTGGAAGAAGCCCTTGTGGTTCTCCGGCTCGGTCAGCAGGTAGCCGTACAGATACGGGTGCCACGGCGACAGCACAAGGATGACCGTTGTGCCCTGTGACTGGGCGTACCTGACGAAGGAGTCGAACGCCTGGATCTGGGTCTGGCTCAGCTCGTCAAAGCCCTCCATGTGTACGCTGTTAAAGCTCATACAGGCCTCGGCGGCCAGCGTGCGGATCTGGTCCTCGGTCTGATTGCGGAACGCTACATCGTACAAAACGCTGCCGTCGGACCGCTTGATCGACGTGGTCTGATTGTAGGGGTCGCCCTCGACGGGGTTAAACTCTATCGTGTTGCCCTCGTCGTCGGTGACGGTGGCCTGCCCGCGGTTCTTTATGTAGTAGTCTACGTTGCCCTGGAAGTACGCCGGGTCGGCCAGCGCCTTCCACAGCTCGACCTTGTCAGGCTCCTCGTAATCGGTGGGCACGTTCAGGACCTTCGTCAGGAACTCGTTGTACAGGTCGGCGTCGGCTCGCGCGTCAAACGCGGCCTCGCTGCCGTAGAACACCCACGGGTCTATGCTCCACAAAAGAACCTTCGGGGCCTTGCCGTAGGTGACCATTTTGTAGTAGCTTGTCATGTTGTCGCGCACGTCCGCGCCGGTGACGCCCATGTTGAAGAAGCTCTCGACGCCGGTGTTTTCGCGGTTGAACTGCAGAACACGGCTCGAGCCGATGCCGATGGCCTCGGGCGTCTCGGGCACATCCTGTGCAAATAACTGTACCACCTCGCGCTCGTCCATCTGCTCGAAGTTTGTAACGTCGTAGCCCTGGAGCATCAAGTCGACGATGCGGCGGGGTGCCAGCGCGCCCTGGAACAGGCCGCTGCGGTCCACATTGTAGCTGAACGCTACCATGAACACCAGCACCGGCACAAACAGCAGGAACTTGAACGCCGTCTTGATGCCGAAGTAGAGCCGCCGCGCCAGCCCGCGCAGGAACAGCACGAACGGGTTGACCTTCTTTCTGCGGCGGCGCTGCCGGGCGGGTGCGCTGCCGGGGGCACCGCGGTGGATCTTGACCGGCGGTGCGGGAATCGGGGTAGGGGATTTCGCCATGATACACCGCCTTTCTCAATACTGCTGGTAGATGAACGCCGACTGGCCGAAGGCGGCGAAGAACAGAATCGCTGCAGCCATGCCGTAGTAGAGCGTCCAGCGCAGCGGCCAGACCTGCTGGCGGATCCAGCGGGCGACGCTGCGGCCCTTGTGCTCCGCCGCAAAGACGACGAAGCAGCCAAACAGCAGCACGACAGGCAAACGGCCATCAATGCCGCTGCTGTAGATGAGATTCGACACCTGCGCCCACGACCCTGTCAGACCGTCCCAGCCCTGTAAAAGCGAGCCGTACACGGCAAACGGGTCGGTGTTATAGATAGCCGACGCGAAGAACACGAGCGTCAGGCAGAACAGCGCATTGGTGAAAAGACACTGCCAGAATACCTTGAACCAGCCCATGCGGTAGAGCGGGTTATAGCGGTTGATTCTCTGCCGCGCCCTGGCGGTCATGACACCGAAGGCGGCCAGCAGACCCGTGAGCAGGCCCCACGCCAGATACCGCCAGTCCGCGCCGTGCCACAGGCCGGAGCAGACAAAGACGATGACGATGTTTAAGTAGTGCCGCCACGGGGCGCAGCGGCTGCCGCCGAGGCTGAAATAGATGTAGTCGCGGAACCAGCTCGTCATCGAGATATGCCACCGCCGCCAGAAATCGTTGAAGGTCCGCGCCTCAAACGGGGACTGGAAGTTCTCGATCAGGTCATAGCCCAGAATGCGCGCCGCGCCCAGGGCAATGTCGCAGCAGCCGGAAAAGTCCATGTACAGCTGCACGGCAAACAGCACCGTGGCGGCCACGAGGTTCGGGCCGCTCATGCTGCCGACATCGCCGTAGACCAGCGAGACATAGTGGCTCAGGTTGTCGGCAAGGACCATCTTTTTCGTGTAGCCCCACAGCATACGGAACGCGCCGCCCGCGCAGCGGCCATAGCTGAACCGGCGGCTTTTCCGGATCTGCGGGCGCATCTGGGGGTAGCGCTCAATAGGCCCGTTGATGAGGGTGGGGAAGAAGCTGACAAACAGCGCGTAGTGCAGCAGGTTTGTCTCGACCCGGCAGCGGCGCTTGTAAACGTCGATGGTGTAGCTCATCGCCGCAAACGTGAAGTAGCTCAACCCCAGCGGGGCCAGCAGATTCTCCCGGTGGGAGAGGATGCTGCCGCCCACCGTGTCTGCCAGCAGGTTCCAGTATTTGTAGTAGACAAGGATGCCGATGCCGAACCCCACCGACGCAGCCAGTGCCAGCACCCGCACGGGCTTGGCCCTGACCTTGCCGATGATGAGGCCGCACAGCCAGGTCAGCACCGTGGCGGCGGCGATCACCCAGACCAGCGGGCGGTTGACGGGGTCATAGCAGAAGAAGCCGTAGCTGGCGGCCAGCAGAAAGTAGGGCCGCAGCACACGGGGCAGGGCATAATTGATGAGCGCCACTGCCGCAAAAAAGGCGAGGAACAACAGCGAGGTAATTGCCATGGTCTGATCCTCGCACAGGAAGGCGAGGACCTGCTCCCAAGTTATCGTCATGATTCCTATTCTCCGCAATTATTTCTTTTCTTCCAGGTCGCGCACGCGCTTTTCCAGCATGGCGTTGGCCTGGGTCAGCCGCTTGCACTTGTCGGCCAACTGGCTGATGGCAATGCTCAGCGAGAGCAGTACCACCAGCACAAAGCAGAACATTAACAAAAACACCAGATTGACCGGCATCTCAATGTCCAACAGGTCGCGCAGCACGTAGACCACGTAGGGGAACGCCGCCGCAATGACCAGCCCGACGGCCAGCGCAAGCCAGAGCAGACTGTACTTGACGCTCATCAGCCCGCGCTTCAAAAGCGCAAAGATGATGAGCAGCAGCACCACCGCGCCCAGAATCATAAACAGCTGTAATTGTGCGGTCATGCGCGGCCCCCCTTGCTTTTGCGGATGGACAGACGGTCAATGATGAGCGCCAGCGAGACCTTGATCATGTAGTAGACGCTCTTGAAGCTGTGGATGCTGGACACGCCGCCCTGCCGCTCCCGCATGATGACGGGGGCCTCGGCCACCTTGAAGCCCGCCAAAATCGCGGCCAGCGCGGCCTCCGGCTCCGGGTAGTCAATGGCGTAGTGCCGGGCAAAATAGGCGGTCATCTGCGCATTGGTCGCGCGGAAGCCGCTGGTCACGTCCAGCACCCTATGCCCGGACAGCAGGAAAATCAGCCCGCTCAAGAACCGGATGCCGACCCGGCGCATAAAGCTGGTCTGGAAGCCCTCTTTTTTGACAAAGCGGCTGCCGATGCACATATCGCATTCGCCGTCCAGCACGGGCTGCACGATCTCCATCAGGTAGGCGGAGTCGTGCTGGCCGTCGCCGTCCATCTGCACGGCCACATCGTAGCCGTTGCGCACGGCGTACAGGTAGCCGCACTGCACGTTGCCGCCGATGCCCAGATTGACCGGCAGGTCCAGGAACGGGTAATGATGCTTGCGAAGCAGCTCGGCGCTGCTGTCGGTAGAGCAGTCGTTCACGACGAGAAAATCCACCTCCGGGCATTCCGCGCGCAGATTTTCCACCGTATTGACGATGTTATCCTCCTCATTGTAGCACGGGATGATAACAAGAACTTTTTTATCCAAAGGGGTGTACCTCTCAATCGGATAGTTGTCACATTTCTTGGCCCCCTCTGGGAGGGGGCTCCGCCCGCAGGCGGTGGGGGAGAGAACCTTGCGGTTATCCGAAACATTTCGGGCCGTGGCAAGGTTCTCTCCCTCCGGCCCTGCGGGGCCACCTCCCTCCCAGAGGGAGGCAAGGAGAAAACCGCAGAGCGATTTGCAAAAGGAAACGTAGGGGCGGATTCCATATCCGCCCGGGGAACCTGCCGCTGCTGCACACGGCTGCGGGCGAGCAATGCTCGCCCCTACAACGCGGTTCCGCTCAAACGCCTTTGACCGTAAACTCCTCCAGCCGCTTCAGCAGCTCGGCACGGCGGTAGTGGGCGGTGTAATACGCCTTTGCCTTCGCGCCCAGTGCGGCCCGCTCGGCGTCGGTCATGCGGTACAGCGCCAGCATATTGTCCGCCAGCGCCTTTTGGTCGCAGGCCGAGCTGACAAGCCCGCCGCCGCTCTCCAGGACTGCCGCATAGCCCGCGCCGTTCATCGAGGCCAGCACCGGCTTGGCCGCGGCCATGTAGCTGGCCAGCTTGCCGGGAACGGTCAGTCCCAGATCGGGTGAGTCGGAAAGCGAGATCAGCAGCGCGTCGGCCAGCGCCGTAAACCGTGGCACATCAGTGGCGGGCACACTGCCGTAAAACGTCACGGCGTCCCCGGCGTGCAGGTCGGCAGCCTGTTTCTGCAAAGCCTCGCGGCTCATGCCGTCGCCGACCAGAAGAAGATGCAGGTGCTCCGCCCCGGCGGCGCGGGCGTCCAGCACGGCACGGATCACCATGTCCAGGCTCTGCGCCGGGGTGAACGTGCCGGTGAACACTACGTTGAACCGCCCCGCAAACTGTGCCTCCAGCGCCGCGTCATGCTGCGGCACGGCATAAAAATCCTCGCAGTACTGCGGAATGACCGCCACGTCCGCCGTGCTCTTGCCGGTGCGGGCGCACAGCCGCTCTTGCAGCGGCCCGCTCATGGCGATCAGCCGGTCACAGCGCCTGTACAGGCTGTCGCTGACCGACTGCGCGACCCAGCGCATAAACCTGTTTTTGACCGGCAGTACGCTGTACAGATTCTCCGGCCAGAGGTCAAGGACGTAATTCGTAAACGGTATATGGTGCTTTTTTGCATACCGGATGGCAGGCCAGCACATCAGCACGGGGCTGGTGTTGAAGCAGAACACCGCATCGTACCCGCCGGGCAGACGCTTTAACGCCCCCGCCGCGTAGAGCGGCCAGCTGACGTAGTTGAGAAAAATCGTCTTGCCGGTGTTACCCTTGCGGGGGATCTCCCGCGCACGGAACACCCGCGCACCCTTGTAGACTTCCTCAAACGGGCCGTCGGCGCTGTAGCCGTCGAACCATTCGCCCTTCGGGTAGTTGGGCAGACCGCAGAGCACGTCCACGGAGAGGCCGTCCTGCACGAAGCCTTCGACAATATCGTTGATGCGGAAATTTTCCGGCCAGAAATGCTGGGTCACTACCAGTATGCGCATAATATATCGTGTTCCTGTCGCTTAGTATTTGCGCCACACCATCTTGTTGACAACACCGGTGTAGCTCTGGATGATCTTGACGACCTTGTCGGAGACATTCTCGTCCACGTAGTTGGGCACGGGCAGGCCGAGGTCGCCGTTCCGGTTCATCTCCACAGCCACGTCCACGGCCTGCAGCAGGTGGTCGCCGTCGATGCCCGCCAGAATGAAGCAGGCCTTGTCCAGCGCCTCGGGGCGCTCGGTGGAGGTGCGGATGCAGACCGCCGGGAACGGATGGCCGACGCTCGTGAAGAAGCTGCTTTCCTCGGGCAGCGTGCCGGAGTCGGACACGACACAGAAGGCGTTCATCTGCAGGCAGTTGTAGTCATGGAAGCCCAGAGGCTCATGCTGAATGACGCGCTTGTCGAGCTTAAAGCCGCTCTGCTCCAGACGCTTGCGGCTGCGCGGATGGCAGGAGTAGAGGATCGGCATATCGTACTTTTCCGCCATCTTGTTGATGGCGGTGAACAGCGAGGTAAAGTTCTTCTCGGTGTCGATATTCTCCTCGCGGTGGGCAGACAGCAGAATGTATTTGCCCTTCTCGAGACCCAGACGCTGGTGGATGTCGGATGCCTCGATTTTGGCCAGATTCTGGTGCAGCACCTCGGCCATCGGGGAACCGGTCACGTAGGTACGCTCCTTCGGCAGGCCGGTGTCGGCCAGATAACGGCGGGCATGCTCGGAGTAGGCCATGTTCACATCGGAGATGATGTCCACGATGCGGCGGTTCGTCTCCTCGGGCAGGCACTCGTCCTTGCAGCGGTTGCCGGCCTCCATGTGGAAGATGGGAATGTGCAGCCGCTTCGCACCGATGACGGACAGGCAGCTGTTTGTGTCGCCCAGCACCAGCACGGCGTCGGGCTGGATGGCGGCCATGAGCTTGTAGCTCTCCGAGATGATGTTGCCCATCGTCTCGCCCAGATCCGCGCCGACGGCGTTCATATAGACCTCGGGGTCGGCCAGCTGCAGGTCGTGGAAGAACACGCCGTTCAGGTTGTAGTCGTAGTTCTGGCCGGTGTGGGCCAGGATAACATCAAAATATTTGCGAGTCTTGTTGATGACGGCGGTCAGACGGATGATCTCCGGGCGGGTGCCGACGATGATGAGCAATTTCAGCTTGCCGTTGTTTTTAAAAGAAATGCTGCTGTAGTCAGACATACTTTTCTCCTTAGTAGCTAATATGTGCAGGGGATGTAGGGGCGAACATCGTTCGCCCGCAGAAACGTTACGACCGGGGCAAACTTCCGGGTCGATGACGAGCATCGACCCCTACATCGTAGGGGCGGATTCCATATCCGCCCGGGAACTTTGCCGCTGCCGCACACGGGCACGGGCGAGCACTGCTCGCCCCTACAATGCGCCCGTTTTACACCTTTTCAAAGAATGTATCCGGGTGGGCCGGGTCGAACTGCTCGTTCGCCCACATCAGGGTGACGAGGTTCTCGGTCTCGCTCAAATTGATGATGTTGTGGGTGTACCCCGGCAGCATGTGGATGGCCTGGGGCTTGTCGCCGGTCACCTCAAATTCCAGCACCTCGCCGCTGCCGACGCGGCGCTCCTGAATCAGACCGTGGCCCGAAACCACGATGAAAAACTCCCACTTCGTGTTGTGCCAGTGCTGACCCTTTGTGATGCCGGGCTTCGAGACGTTGACGCTGAACTGGCCGCAGCTCTCGGTTTTGAGCAGCTCGGTAAAGCTGCCGCGGGCGTCCTCATTCTTTTTCAGGTCAAAGATGACCTTCTCTTTGGGCAGATAGGACAGATACGTCGAGTACAGCTTTTTTGCAAAGCTGCCTGCCGGAATCTCCGGCAGTACGAGCGTTGCGGGCTGAGCCTTGAACCTTTCCAGCAGGTCCGCAATTTCGCCCAGCGTGACCTTGTGGGTCACCGGCGCGGCACAGTAGCGCCCGCTGTCATGGAAAACCGGCGTCAGACCGTCGTAATCGCAGCGGTGAGGCTTACCCTCCAGCGCGTCGAGCATTTCCTCCACCAGGTCGTCAATGTACAATAGCTCCAGCTCGGTGGCGCGGTCATTGACCGTGATGGGCAGGTCGTTGGCGGTGTTATTGCAGAAGGTCGCCACGGCGCTGTTGTAGTTGGGGCGGCACCACTTGCCGAACAGATTCGGGAAGCGGTAGACCAGCACCGGCGCGCCGGTCTCCTGCCCGTAGGTGAAGAACAGCTCCTCACCGGCCAGCTTGCTCTTTCCGTAGTCGCTCTCGCCGTAGCGGCCGATCAGCGTCGCCTGAATCGAGCTGGACAGCATGACCGGGCAGCGGTTGGCGTGAGATTTGAGCGTGTCCAGCAGGGTGGAGGCGAAGCCGAAGTTGCCCTGCATGAACTCGTCGTTATTTTTGGGACGGTTGACACCCGCTAAATTGAACACAAAATCGGCTTCCGCACAAAAGTGGTCCAGCTCTGCGGGGGGCGTGTCGAGGTCATACTCAAACACGTCCTCGATCTGCAAGGCGGGGCGGGTACGGTTCTTGCCGTCGCGGACAGCCTTCAGGTTCTCGCAGAGATTGCGCCCCACAAAGCCCTTAGCGCCGGTCACAAGGATCTTCATGCCTTCTCGGCCTCCATCTCTTTCAGCGCGTTTTGGACGTAGTCGGTGGTCAGGATCTTCCTGACCGTGCCCTCCACGTCCAGACGGTGCGTGTTGTGGCTCGTGTAGGAGTCGTCGGCCATCGTGTGGACCTCACCCTTGACGACGAACTTGTCGTAGTTCAGGTCGCGGT
>ERZ773190.2509-NODE-2509-length-14068-cov-3.020552_pt1 | contig 14068 bp, 10 predicted proteins | sample MGYA00511111_ERZ773190 | MGnify/ENA primary metagenome ERZ773190 (study PRJEB29015, sample SAMEA2737777) | human gut metagenome | biome: human gut; feature: human-associated habitat; material: faeces | place: China | collected 2012 ... | reverse complement strand
TGACCGGCTTCCACGGCGCCGCCGAATACCTTTTCCAGCTTGCCCTCCTTGTCGAGCGCTGTGATATCGCGGCGTACCGTGGACTCCGATGTATCGAGAAGATCCCGGACTTCCGTCACGGTGATGCTTCCCTTTTCTTTTAACAGTTTCAAAATTATCTCATGTCTCTGCTGTGTTAACATTTCTTTCCTGCCTTATATTCTGCCACGTTTGTTTCCAGAATGATCTTGCGGAGCGGAAGGATGCTTCCCGGAGAAACGGAAAGTTCATCTACGCCCATCGCAAGGAACTCTTTTGTCAGCTCCTGGTCAGCGCCGAGTTCGCCGCAGATACCGGCCCAGATGCCGGCTTTGTGTGCATTCTCCACAACCATCTGAATCATGCGCAGGATCGCCGGGTGATGCGGATCAAAGAACGGATCCAGCTTTGTGTTCTGGCGGTCGATCGCGAGGGTGTACTGACTGAGGTCGTTCGTTCCGATACTGAAGAAATCAACCTCTTTTGCCAGCTCATCGCTGATGATGGCAGCCGCCGGGGTCTCGATCATGATACCCTGCTCTGGATTTCCGTACTCAATGCCCTGCTCAGCGAGAGAAGCTTTTACTTCCTCCACAATCGCTTTGATCTGGCGAACCTCGCCGACACTTGTGATCATTGGATACATAATGGCAATTTTTCCATATGCGCTTGCGCGGAACAGCGCGCGAAGCTGTGTCTTGAAGATCTCCGGCCGCGTCAGGCAGATGCGGATCGCACGGCAGCCAAGTGCCGGGTTCTCCTCTTTTTCCATCTCGAAATAATCGCACTGTTTATCGGCACCGATATCGAGGGTACGGATGATGACGCGTTTTCCCGCCATCGTCTCTGCTGCCTGTTTGTAGATACGGAACTGCTCCTCCTCTGTTGGATAGTGATCCTGCTCAAGATAGATAAACTCGCTTCGGAACAGGCCGATGCCGCCCGCGTCGTTCTGCATGACAGCCGCAAGGTCTTTGATGTTTCCGATATTAGCATACAGCAGAATTTTCTGTCCATCCAGTGTAATATTTTCTTTTCCCTTTAAGGTGAGGAGCAGTTTTTTCTTTTCCTCCTCCTCGGTGCGGCGCTTCTGCATGGCAGCAAGAGTCTCCTCGTCCGGATCAACATAGATGGTTCCATCGGATCCGTCCACGATGCCGAGCTTTCCGTCTACGCTCTCATCCAGCGGAAGCGGTGTTCCGACCAGTGCCGGAATCGCCATGGTTCTTGCAAGGATAGCGGTGTGGGAATTTAAAGAACCGTGTACGGTAACAAAAGAAAGAACTTTGTCCTTATCCATCTGTACCGTCTCAGACGGCGCAAGGTCATCTGCCACGATGATCGCCGGTTCGTCGTTTAAGGATGCGTCGGTGTCGTCTCCGTTTAAGATGGAGATCAGACGCTCGGAAATATCCTTTACGTCTGCCGCGCGCTCTCTCATGTAATCATCGTCCATGGCAGAAAACATCTGCGCAAAGTTGTCGCCTGTCGTTGCAACGGCATACTCAGCGTTGACGCCCTGGCTCTTGATAATATTCTCGACGGACTCGTTGTAGCCGTCGTCCTCCATCATCATCTGATGTACCTCGAAGATCGCTGCATTGGCCTCGCCAACCTCTTTGCATGCTTTTTCATACAGAACGCCAAGCTGTGCGATTCCTTTTGCCTTTGCTTCCTCAAACCGTGCCATCTCCGCATCCGGATTTTCTACTTTCACACGTTTTACCTGACGCTCATTCTTTTTGTATACGCGGATCTTTCCGATCGCAATGCCGGAAAATACGCTTTTTCCCTGATAAATCTGCATAAGTTTTCTCCACCTTTGTTCTCGATATCCGAATTTTCTGTCCAGACAGCCGGAGCGTGTTCAAAAAGGATTTCTTAGTTTCAGAAAGTTTTTCAAACACGCTCCTGCCGATTACTATATTGTAATTCTCCAGAGCCCCATCTCAATTCCGCTTACGCTCCATTTCGATGTGGCTTCTCGCCATATGGAATTCCAGAAAAAAGCACTCATTCATGCAAGCATGATTCGCACTTTTTTCTTCCATTCCGCATGGCTCTGTAGAATTACAAGTTCTCTTTCATGAAATTGCTGATTGCTTCGTATGCAGCATCTTCATCTGCTCCATCGAAGGTCAGGGTAACTTCTTCGCCCTGTTTTACAGCCAGTCCCATGATGCCGAAGATGGCTTTGCAGTTCATGGCTTTTCCGTCTTTTGCGATCTTGATATCACAGGAAAATTCTTTGACTGCTTTTACCAGCATTCCTGCCGGACGAGCGTGGATTCCTTCTGGATCTGTTACAACATACTTAAATTCTTTCATGATTTTTTCCTCCCATAGGATCTTTGATATTTTTATTTTACTTTGTTTTCTGTCTTTTTTCTACTCTTTTATGCAACTTTTTTCTTTAAAACTCCAAGCAGAACTGCGGATACCACTGTTCCGATGACAACTGCCACCAGATAAAGCAGCGCATTTCCCATAACCGGTACAACGAAGATGCCGCCGTGCGGTGCCATTAAGGTACAGCCAAATGCCATGGAGAGCGCACCTGCGAGGCCAGAGCCGATGATGCAGGCCGGAAGAACGTGGATCGGGTCTGCTGCTGCGAATGGAATCGCACCCTCGGTGATGAAGGCGAGTCCCATGATGAAGTTGGTCGGACCGGATTCTCTTTCTTCTTTTGTAAATTTATCTTTGAACAGCAGGGTTGCAAGTGCAATCGCACACGGAGGAACCATACCGCCGATCATAACGGATGCCATAATGTCGTAGTTTCCTGCTGCGATGGCTGCTGTTCCGAATACGTAAGCTGCTTTGTTGAACGGGCCGCCCATGTCGATGGCCATCATGCCGCCGAGGATCATGCCAAGGATCAGCTTGCTGGATCCGCCCATGGAAGCAAGACCATTGTTCAGTACCGTGTTGACGGTTCCCATGATCGGCTCTACAATGAAGAGCATCAGAAGTCCCATCGCAAGGATGCCGACTACCGGGTAAATCAGAACCGGCGCAATCTTTTCGAGTGCTTCCGGAAGTTTCTCACATGCTTTGCGGAGGACAAGGATAATGTAGCCTGCTGCAAAACCGGCAACAAGTGCTCCAAGGAAACCGGAGGTTCCGCTCGATGCCATCATACCGCCGACAAAACCAAGGGCAAGTGCCGGCCGGTCGCCGATTGCCATGGCGATGTAGCCTGCAAGAACCGGGAGCATGAAGCCGAATGCCACGCCGCCGATCTGTTTGAACATCGCTGCAGCCGGGGTAATCGTACCGAAGTTTGATCTGGCTGCGGCATCAAGGGAGTTCATATCAACAAGAAGTCCGTCGATCAGGAATGCGATTGCGATCAGAATACCGCCGCCGACAACGAACGGAAGCATATGGGAAACACCATTCATCAGCTGGGTGTACAGCTGGTGTCCGATACCGCCGCTGTTCTTCTTCGTGCTTGCTGCGGCTGCCTGCGCATTGCTGCTCTTGTAAACCGGTGCGTTTCCGGACATCGCAAGCTCGATCAGCTCATCTGCTTTGCTGATACCGTCGGATACCTGGCGCTGGATAACTTTCTTTCCGTCGAAACGATCCATCGGAACCTGTGCGTCGGCTGCAACGATGATGCAGTCCGCATCGGCGATTTCCTGTGCAGTCAGCACGTTTTTCGCTCCGCCGGAGCCTCGTGTCTCGATTTTTACGAAGCATCCTTTTGCTTTCGCTGCTTTCTCGATTCCCTCGGCTGCCATGTAAGTGTGGGCAATACCGGTCGGGCAGGAAGTAACGGCGAGAATCTTCACCTGATTTTCTTTTGCTTCCACCGGCTCTGCAAGACGCTCATCTACGCTCTTTTTCTCTTCATCGGCGCGGTCGATAATGGCAAGGAACTCTTCCGGTGTCCTTGCGTTTCGAAGGCTCTTGGTGAACTCTTCATCCATCAGCATCATGGAAAGTTTACTTAAGACATCGAGGTGAACGTTGTCTTTCGTGTTCGGCGCTGCGATGAGGAACAGCAGGGTAACCGGTTCTCCATCGAGAGAATCAAAATCAACGCCGTTCGGGATAACCATGGCTGCAAGGCCCGGTTTGTTTACTGCATCACATTTTCCGTGCGGAATCGCAATTCCCTCTCCGATTCCTGTGGTGCTCTCTTCTTCTCTTGCGTAAACCTGTGCGCGGTACGCATCTTCGTCTGTAATCTTTCCGCTTTTGACCATCAGCGCTACGGCTGCGTCAAGCGTTTCCTGTTTGCTTTTCGGTGCGGCATCCAGTGCAATACTGCGGATGTCCAGCAAATCTGTGATTCTCATGAGACGTCCTCCCTTTTATTTTGTAATCTGTTCGTAGACAGATGCAATTTCCTCCCGGGTTGCAAGGTTTTCAGAAAAAGCACTTGCACTTCCCGCTGCGATTCCCATATGGAACGCATGGAGGTAATCTTCTTTTTCCATGTAGCCTGCCATGAATCCGGCTACCATCGAATCGCCTGCGCCGACGCCGTTGATGAGCTTTCCTTTCGGGGCCGGAGCTTCAAAGACCTCACCGGATGCGGCAACGAGAACGGCTCCTTCGCCTGCCATGGAAACCAGAACGTTCTGTGCGCCCTTTTCCTGCAGCTGTTTTGCATACGGAACAACTGACTCTCTTGTCTTTAATTCCACACTGAAAATCTCACCGAGCTCGTGATTGTTCGGTTTGATGAGGAACGGGTGGTACGGCAGAACCTTCATCAGCAGATCACGGGTCGCGTCTACGACGATGCGGACGCCCTTGCCGTCGAGCATTTCCATAATTTTCTGATAGGCATCATCTGCCATGGATGACGGGATGCTGCCTGCGAGGAAGAGAACGTCGCCCTCGCCGAGTGCGGAAAGCTGTTTCATCAGCTCTTCCACTTTTTTCTCCGGGATTTCGGGTCCCTGTCCGTTGATCTCAGTTCCGTCAATGCTCTTTAATTTGACGTTGATGCGGGAATATCCTTCTTCCAGCCAGATGCAGCCGTTTTTAATTCCCATCTGGTCGAGCCGTCCCGCGATTTCTTTTCCGGTAAAGCCTGCCAGAAATCCGAGCGCTGTGCTCTCAATTCCAAGGTTTCCGAGTACGGTCGATACGTTGATTCCTTTTCCGCCCGGAAGCATCAGCTCGGAGCTTGTGCGGTTGGTAAGGCCGAGCTTGAAGTCTTCCACCGATACAATGTAGTCCAGAGACGGATTGAATGTCACTGTGTAAATCATATTTCCCTCCTGCTTTATTTTGATCGTGTTTGCTTTGATGAGCTTATTATATCGTCATATTCATTCAAAATCAATCATTAATATTTCATGAATTTTACCTTCTCTTTTTGTCGCATTTGCATAAGTTTAGAGTTTTATGACGGATTCCCCCGTTTTATCGCCCTGTTTTGACCGAGTTTGACTGATCGTCATCTTTTCTTCCTTGTCACGCATCGATCACTTTATTCTCTCCATTTCGGTCATTTTTTATCAGACACTTTCTGTTCTCATTTTTGTACTTTACTTTTTCCGGATTTGGTACTAAAGTGAAGAGAAATCAAAAAAAGAATTTCCAGAAGAGGTGATTTTATTTGAAACGATACTATATTCTTCACTATTTTGATCCCGCCAATGTGGGCAGTTTTCTGCTTGTCTCACTGCTCGGCCTGATTCTGGTGCTTACCCTTGTGCTTCTGATTGCAAAATTGCAGATTCAGCGGCAGCTAAAAGAGGAGACAGAGGAAAAAGCGAAAAAAATACGCCGGAAGAAACACCAGCGCAGGCAGTATCAGATTGTGGAAAGCTTTTATGAGCTGGTTTTCTCCGGCACTTCGATTCTTCTCTTCCTCTCCCTCTATTACATTATCGATGAGCGTCTGCCGCAGATTTCGATGTACTGGGAGAAATATCAGGATGTGGTGCTTCTTGTCTTTATCGTGCTCTCCGTCTTTCTGACGAGCTGGCTCGATGTGGTTCTGGTAAAGCTCACGCACCTTGACCCGGAGCAGAAGGCGTCGGTGCGGCTGATTTCGGTCTTCTATATTGTACTGATTCTTCTGTACATCCGCTTTATCTACGAGGACACGAATTATGACGGCCTGATTCTCTATTTCCTGACACTGACGGTCGGCCGCTTCCTGTATTTCGACTTTACGGTCAAGAGTTTTCTTGAAACGATGCGGGGCGTGTTGGAAAATCTACCGCTTCTTGTCATCATGAGCGCCTACTCCGGTTTCGTGTGCTGGTATGGGTTCCATGTCGGCTTTCTGCTGAAATCAAATGGTGTCATTTTGAGCACCTTTCTTGCCCATCTGTTTATGGACTGCTCGATCTTTCTGCTCCACAAAACAGGAATTTTAAAGCATGTGATACGAAAAATTTAAAACCGGCATTTTTTTACCAGCCATATATCAAAAGCTCTGCAGATCAGAATTTTGCATTTTCTGTTCTGCAGAGCTTTTCTTATTTAACGTTCTTTTTTACATGCCAAACAGCAGTGCAAAGCCATGTACGACAAAAGCTGCCAGCCAGGCGATCACACACTGTGAAACGACAACACCGGCTGCCCATCTGCCGCCAAGCTCCCGCTTGATGGAAGCGACTGCCGCCACACACGGCGTATAGAGGAGGCAGAAAACCAGAAGGCTTAATGCGGAAACCGGTGTCAGGATTTCGGTCAGCTGCGCGGTCGTGCCGAACAGTACGGAAAGTGTCGAGACGACACTCTCCTTTGCCATAAATCCGGTTAGAAGGGCGGTCGATACTCTCCAGTCTCCAAATCCAAGCGGCCGAAAAACCGGGGCGAGACGGCCGGAGACAACGGCGAGAATGCTGTCCTTGGAGTCCTCCACGACATTGAGATGCGTTCCAAAGGTCTGTAAAAACCAGATCACAATCGTGGCAACAAAAATGACGGTGAATGCCCGCTGCAGGAAGTCTTTTGCCTTATCCCACAAAAGCTGTCCGACATTTTTTGCCCCCGGCATGCGGTAGTTTGGAAGCTCCATGACAAACGGAACGGCTTCCCCCTGGAATAAAGTTCCCTGCATCAGCATCGCCATCAGGACAGCCATGAAGATACCACCGAAATACAGAAGAACCATCACAAGGGCACTGTATTTCGGGAAGAATGCGGCGGTAAAGAACGCGTAAATCGGAAGTTTTGCCGAACAGCTCATAAACGGAGTTAATAGGATCGTCATTTTCCGGTCACGCTCGGAAGGCAGGGTGCGGCTCGCCATGACGCCCGGCACGGTACAGCCAAAACCGACCAGCATCGGCACGATACTGCGGCCGGAGAGGCCGATTTTCCGGAGCAGCTTATCCATCACAAATGCCACGCGCGCCATATAGCCGCTGTCTTCCAGAATGGACAGGAAGAAAAACAGGGTGACGATGATCGGAAGGAAGCTTAAGACACTTCCGACACCGTTAAAAATACCGTCAATCACAAGGGAATGAAGCACCGGATTGACGCCCCATGCTGTCATGGCGCTGTCCACGAGCTCGGTCAGTTTTCCGATCAGAATCTCCAGCACACTCTGCAGCGATGCTCCGATCACATGGAAGGTCAGGAAAAAGACAGCCGCCATAATCCCGGCAAAACATGGCAGAGCCGTATATTTTCCGGTCAGCACACGGTCAATTTCTGTGCTCCGCACATGCTCGCGGCTCTCTTTTGGTTTTACCACGGTCTCACGGCAGACTTTTTCAATAAAATTAAAACGCATATCCGCAATCGCCGCCGCGCGGTCCAGGCCGCGCTCCGTCTCCATCTGACAGACGATATGTTCGAGCATCTCTTTCTCGTTTTCATCGAGGGCCAGCTGCTCCAGGATCAGCGCATCGCCCTCTGCCAGCTTGCTCGCCGCAAACCGCACCGGAATATCCGCCCTTGCGGCGTGATCCTCGATCAGATGCATGATCGCATGCAACGCACGGTGGACGGCACCGCCGTGGTCATTCGCCTCACAGAAGTCCTTTCTGCCCGGTTTTTCCTGGTATTTGGCCACATGGACAGCATGGGCAACCAGTTCATCGATTCCCTCGTTTTTTGCAGCGGAAATCGGGATAACCGGGATGCCAAGTCTCTCTTCCATCTGGTTCACGAGCACAGAACCGCCGTTTTCGCGTACCTCATCCATCATGTTGAGGGCCAGTACCATCGGAACGTCGAGTTCCATCAGCTGCATCGTCAGATACAGATTTCGTTCGATATTTGTCGCATCTACAATATTGATGATGCCGCGCGGATGCTCGTTCAGAACGAAATTCCGGGTGACGATCTCTTCGCTTGAATACGGCGACATCGAATAAATGCCGGGAAGATCGGTGACCAGCGTGTTTTTCTGGCCGCGGATTTCACCGTCCTTCCGGTCTACGGTCACGCCGGGAAAGTTTCCGACGTGCTGGTTGGATCCCGTTAATTGGTTGAACAGGGTGGTCTTGCCGCAGTTCTGGTTTCCGGCCAGCGCAAAGGACAACAGCTCTCCTTCCGGCAGCGGATGCTCCTCTGCCTTATTGTGATACTTTCCGCCCTCTCCAAAGCCGGGATGCGGAATTGCTTTCGCATCCGGCTGCTCTTTTTCTTTTACAGCGTCCCGCATCTCATCAATGGCAATCCGTCCGGCATCGGCGAGGCGGAGTGTCAGTTCATAGCTGTGAATCCGCACTTCCACAGGGTCTCCCATCGGTGCATACTTTACCATCGTCACTTCCGCCCCCGGAATGATTCCCATATCGAGGAAGTGCTGCCGCAGCGCGCCCTCTCCTCCTACCGTGCGGACGGTCGCTGTTTTGCCGATCGGCAGTTCTTTCAGTGTCATATATTTCACTCCTTATTGATTCTCATTATCAATAGTAAGTATATGACACAATTCGACTGCGGTCAAGCAATTGCCATTATTTCTCTTTTTGTTTTTCTTCGAGTTTCTTCTGTACACTCGGAAACAGCTCCAGATCCGTGTGTGGGATTGCCTGGGCCGCTTTCATCATAGAGATGAAAGCGGCGACCTGGCCGAACTGGATGTAGACCATCTCGTCCAGAATGCGGTCAATATCGTCGATGCAGGTCCGATCCAGCAGGATTTTTTCTGCTCCCGCAAGCGACGTATTTCCGGCGCAGATCAGGCGGCTGCGGTCCATATCCGGATACATGCCGATCGTGATGGCGGATTCCTTTGAAACGTGCTTTCCAAATGCACCAGCCGCGTAAAACCGGTCAATTTCTTCCATGGAAATGCCGGATTCACGCATCATGTACTCAACCATCGTGTAGGCCGCTGACTTTGTACGAAGGAATTCGGCGATATCACTCTGATAGAAGCACAGCCCTTCACTATATTCAACGCACCACTCTCCCGTCTCCGGGTCTTCCTTGATCTTTTCGGACCGCTCCGGCTGCAGGGTGCCGAACAGGTTGATCCATCCATTTAGGAATAATTCCGCGAGCAGATCGATAATGCCGGAACCGCAGATGCCCTTTGGCTTACCCTCTCCGATTACATGGCACTGGATTTTCCCGTCTTCTATTTTTACCGCATCAACAGCGCCTTCTGCAGCTCGCATGCCGGTTTTGACCACGCCGCCCTCGAGCGCCGGACCGGCAGCGCCTGCGCCGCAGAGCAGAAATTCCCGGTTTCCGACGACAAGCTCGCCGTTCGTTCCGATATCAAAAAAAACGCTGATCGTTTCTTTTTTATAGAGTTCCGTTGCGATCATACCGCTTAATATATCACCGCCCAGGTAATTGGATTTTCCCGGCACGCAGTAGACACATCCCTTCATGGGAAATCCCATCTCTTTCGCCGGAAGGAATCCGACGCGGTCTGCGCGCACGGCGTACGGGGATGCAGAACGGATCCAGTCCCAGCAGGAAATGGATCATCGTTGTGTTGCCGGATACGACCATTGAGAGAACATCCGACGGCGCAATTCCTGTCTTTTGGCGAAGTTTTTCAAAGAGCAGTGTAAATGTCTCCATCGTACACGCACGGATGTCCTGCAGTACCTCCGGTTTATCCTTACAGGCAAAGATTCTCGTCAGAATATCGGTTCCATAGGCAGTCTGGCGGTTGTATTCGCTCTCCTCGGCAAGCACAGTACCGTCGCTGCAGTTTACCAGGCGCACAACGACGGTCGTACTTCCAAGATCAGCGGCATAGCCGTAATGCTCTGCTGCTGTATCGCCCGCTTCCAGATCAACCACCTGCCAGATGCTTCCATTCCATGCGAGGGAAACCGTTATGTTATAGTCTGCCTCATCGCAGATGGGATACAGTTTCTGCAGCGCTGGAAGGGTAAATGATGCGGTGATTCCTTTCTCTTTTAATGCATCCAGTATCCGCATCTGGCTGGAGCGGGCGTCCTCCTCCGTCGGCGGGACCAACTCCAGATACTGTTTCTGTGTTATTCCTCTATTCATTATTACTTCCTCATTTCCTGATCATTTTTCTGTTTCTTATTGTAGCACTTTTCTCTTTTCCAGAGAACTTATTTTTTTCACATTTTTACTACATTTCCATCACAGATTCCCATTATACTGCAAAGCATAGAAACAAAAAAGGAAGCAAACAAAACCGGAAGCCGATTCCGGAACACAGTTTAAAATACAGATACCAGAAAGGAAGTATTTATTATGATGGACTACAGAAACAACTACAATAACGAAAACGAAACCAATAATGAGAACATGATGGCAGCAGAGCAGAACAGCTTCAACGGAAAGAAACCTTCTTCCAAAAATAAAAAAGCTGCTAAGCTTGCAAAAAAAATCGGAGCCATCGCCTTAAGCGCAGTTCTGTTCGGCGGTGTTGCCAGCGGTACCTTCCAGGCAGTCAACCACTTTGCCGGAAGCACGACGGCCACTGCAACAACAACCACTGCACAGCAGACGACTTCCAACAGCAGCCTCTTAAAAGCCGCTGCCACATCCTCAAGCTCCACTTCTACCGGAACGATGGATGTTTCCACGATTGCGAAAAACGCAATGCCGTCGATCGTCTCCATCACAAACCAGTCCGTACAGGAAGTACAGAACTACTTCAGCATGTTCGGTTACGGTGCCCAGACTCCGCAGACCGAGGAGACCACAAGCTGCGGTTCCGGTATCATCATCGGAAAGAATGACACCGAGCTTCTGATCGTCACCAATAACCATGTAGTAGAAGATGCCGATACTCTTTCTGTTAGTTTTGTAAACAATCAGGTCTGCAAGGCAAATATCAAAGGTACCGATGCCGATAACGATCTTGCCGTCATCGCCGTTCCGCTCTCCGAGATCCCGGATGACACGATGAGCAGCATCGCTGTTGCCACGATGGGCGATTCTGATTCCGTTGAGGTCGGCGAGCAGGTCGTTGCGATCGGCAACGCACTCGGCTACGGCCAGTCCGTTACGACCGGTATCATCAGTGCTGCAAACCGTGTGATCGACAGCGATTCCTCTTCTGACGGAAGCTCCGATGGAACAACGGCAGATACTTCTTCCACTGATACAACCGGAAAGACCTACTTACAGACCGATGCAGCCATCAACCCTGGCAACAGCGGCGGCGCTCTTCTGAACATGAACGGAGAGGTCATCGGTATCAACTCCGCAAAACTTGCTTCTACAGAGGTAGAGGGCATGGGCTATGCAATCCCGGTCTCCCGTGTTTCCGATATCATTGAAAATCTGATGAATGAGCAGACCAGAACAAAGGTTGCCGCAGAAGATCAGGGAACGATCGGCATCAAATGCCTCGATGTCAGCAGCCAGATCCAGCAGGCATACAATATGCCGGCCGGCATCTATATCTCCGAAGTAACCTCCGGCGGTGCCGCTGAAAATGCAGGTCTGAAATCCGGATACGTTCTGACCAGCTTTGACGGACATTCCATCACCTCCACCAGCGAGCTGAAATCCCTGCTGCAGTATTACTCTGCCGGCGAAACCGTCGAGGTGGAAGTACAGGTTCCAGACAACGGATCCTATGAGACAAAGACCTTCTCCCTGACCCTCGGAACGAGCACCAGCTCTTCAGATGATCAGCAGAGCGATTCCCAGCAGAATGCGGGTTCATCCCGCTCTGCAGAGGGAGGAAATACCCTGACCTCCGCTACTCCTTCGATCTGACTGCCCGCTCTCCCATGAAAGAAATCCATAAATAAAAAACATCATAATCATGAAAGAAAGGCCCCGAAACATAACTCCAATGTTTCGGGGCCTTTCTCCTATTCTCTTAATCCATTTCTTATTTTTCTGTTCCTGCAACTGCCTCGCGTGCTGCTTTCTCTTCCGGATCTTCATCCAGAATGGAGAATGCAATATTGGTTGCATGGTCCGCGACACGCTCGAGTCCGGATACAAGATCGGAGAAGATCATGCCGGCTTCCGGCGTACATTCGTTGCGGGTCAGACGCTCTACATGCTTCTGCTGCAGATCCCGCTCCTCCTGATCAATGGAATTTTCAATATCAATGATCTCCTGCAGGTGCTGCAGATCATTCTTTGCAAACATTTCGATCGACTCATCGAGAATTTTTAATACCATATCCAGCATCTCGGAAAGATCCAGTTCGCCCTGTTTGCTGAAGGTCACATTGTCATTCGTCATCTGCACAGCAGAATCTGCGACATTCTCGGCATGGTCACCAATCCGCTCGATATCATTGACCACATGGAACAGCGCACCGATGCGCATAACGTCTGATGTCGGCAGCGATGCCTGATTTAAGTGAACCAGATAGTTCGTAATCTCTTTGTTCAGAAAATTAATATTTTCCTCGACACGGTAGACCTCGTCGATTTCTTTCTGATCGCGGGTCACCAGCGTATTCATCGCGCGAATCAGGTTGGTCTCTGCCATCTGTGCCATACGCTCCATCTCACGGACAGCCTGCAGAACTGCAGTCGTCGGGGACATCGCATGTTTCGAGCTGATGTAGGCAAGCTCGAACTTTTTGTCTTCCTCGTCATTTCCGCGGATGATAAAGTACGTTGCCTTCACCAGAAGCGGGGTAAACGGCAGCATCAGGAGTACCTGGCATACTTTGATGATCGAGTTTGCATTTGCGATCATACGGCCTGCTTCGTTTCCGGAAATACCCATAAAGAAGTCAACTACCTGGTTTCCAAACAGCAGGAAAATAATGGAGCAGACAATCGTTCCGGAGATGTTGAACAGCAGGTGGACACATGCCGCACGTTTTGCATCTTTTTTGCAGCCGAAGCTGGCAAGAATAGCGGACATCGTACATCCGATGTTGCATCCAAGCATCATAAACAGACAGATCGGAAGTCCCATCAAGCCCTCTCTTGCAAGAAGCATGATGATTCCGACCGTTGCAGAGTTACTCTGCAGAATCGCGGTAGCCACCCAGCCGACTAAGAACGCAAGAAACGGATTCGTCAGGGATCCGAGGGCGTTAACGACTGCCGGGATCTCTTTTGCTTCGTTCAGGGCTCCTGAGATACCGGAGATACCCATAAACAGAATACCAAATCCCAAGATAACCTCGCCGAGACGGCTGATCGTCAGATTGTTCTTTACGAACATAACCATCAGAACACCAATGATGACAAACAGCGGCGCGATATCCGCAAGGTCAAACGCAATCAGCTGTCCGGTAACCGTCGTACCGATGTTTGCTCCGAGGATAATTCCAGGAGCCTGTGCCAGTTTCATCAGACCGGAGTTTACGAAGCTGACCACCATAACGGTTGTAGCGTTGGAGGACTGAATCAGCGCGGTAAAGAAAATACCGACCAGAAGACCGATCACACGGTTCTTCGTAAATACCTCCAGAATGCTTCTCATCTTGGATCCGGCAACCTTCTGCAGTCCTTCACTCATCAGCTTCATTCCATATAAGAAGAAGCCCAGACCGCCCATCAAAGACACTATTACACTCATATTCTTTTTTCTTCCTTGTCTTTTTCTGATGTCTTTTCAAAATCCCTGTCAAAGTATTTTCGTGTTTTGGTCTCAATATTTTACATTTACTTAACGCAGATTTTACAAGACACCTTTTTTATCATAAAAGAAATCATGACATTTGTCTATAGAAAAATTAAA
>ERZ773190.2507-NODE-2507-length-14078-cov-2.874207_pt1 | contig 14078 bp, 11 predicted proteins | sample MGYA00511111_ERZ773190 | MGnify/ENA primary metagenome ERZ773190 (study PRJEB29015, sample SAMEA2737777) | human gut metagenome | biome: human gut; feature: human-associated habitat; material: faeces | place: China | collected 2012 ... | reverse complement strand
ATATTATCTGTTTCTCTGACGAGGCGCACAGAACGCAGATTGAACGTGCGAACCGGATCAGGTTTAGTAAGGATACAGATGAAAATATGAAGGCCATGGTGTCCAAGCCGTATGCAAAGGTTTTAAAAGAAGCGTTTCCACAGGCAACTTTCGTCGGCTTTACGGGTACACCCATCGACCAGACCTACCAGACCTTCGGCGCTGAAATTGACCGTTATACGATGGATCAGGCTTTTCTTGATCGTATGATGCCGGTTCTGGAGGAATGTGTACTGTTTTTCAGAGATTTTATGATCGAGGATCATGGAGAGATGATCGTCTGTCCGTCTGTTTCTCCGGAGAATACCTATTATCAGGCAGATGGAACGCTTGCAAGGAATAAAGGATTAAAGATTGGCGGAAACTGGTATTATCTCACCGACAGCGGAAAGATGCATACAGGCTGGAGAAATAAGGACGGTTATCGTTATTATTATAATAGTTATGGTCATCTGGTAATGAATGGCACGATCACGATCAATGGTGTGACATACAGATTTGATGCGTATGGCCGGCTGATGAACAGTCCAAGACGTATTTCTGTATTTTCTACCGTATCTACCAATAATTATAATGGTACATACAATATGACGAAAGCATTGCTTTACTTTAACCAGGTTACGATCCAGCCGGGACAGACGCTTTCTTTCTTTGGAATAGCAGGTCCATGTGGAAAGGCTCAAGGCTTTCTTCCGGGAGGCGTTGTAGGCGGAGTCGGTTATGGCGGAGGAATCTGTCAGGCAAGTACGACGCTGTACGGTGCGGCATTGAGAGCAGGGCTTACGATCGTGCAGAGAAGGAATCATTCTGTACCATCTACCTATGTGCCGATCGGACAGGATGCGATGGTGAATTATGGATCGTCTGATCTGAAGATCAGAAATGATTACAATTATGCAGTGAAACTTGTAACATACGTGAGCGGAAATACACTTTATGCTGAAGTATGGGGCATCCAGCCGGACTGGTTTGATTCAGTAGACATTGTGTCATGGAAGACCGGAAGCAGAAGTGCTGTGGCATATCGTAAGTATATTAAAAACGGGCAGGTTGTAAAGACAGAGCAGCTTCCTTCTTCCTATTATTCAAGATAGGCGGAGAAAAAAGAAAAAGGCATTGGAGATAAAAATCCGATGCCTTTTTGTGATATTCAGTCAGAAATCTGTTCCTTTGTATTCGGAAGGAAAAAGATCATATAAAAGTAAAAGAAAGTCAGAGTAAATTCCCGCCCTAAAAGAGAATAATCCATTCCGAGAGAGATAAGGAAAGCAATCCAGATCCCGATATGAAGGAAAAAGAACTTCTTTTTCAGGGAGTAGATCAGGATGCTGACAAAAATCAGTGTGAATAATAATCCTACCGGCAGAGAAAATCTCCACATTTCATTCAGAAATACATTGTGGCAGTTATAGACCTGAAAAGAAATTCCCGGAACAGAGAATTTGGCAGGTCCAAAGCCGGTTCCAATCCCCAGAGGATTTTTCAGTATCTGTCGGATTCCTTCTGCCCAGATATAAGTACGGCTGCCAAGTGTCCAGATATTACGTTCACGGCTCATACGCCAGATAACAAATGCCAGGAGGATGACCGGTGGAATCAGGAGAAGAAAATACTTCTTATTGAGCGTCCGGAGTTTTGACCGGAGAGCATCAAGTGCAAGTCCTGCATAGATCAGCACGGCAGCAAAAAGTGCAGTATATGTATGGGAAATCACGATTCCAAAAAGGAAAACAAGATTGGAAACCGGGAAAAACCATTTATTCTTAAACTGCTTCCGGCAGATCACACTGAAAGCAATAAAGAGGAGAAGAACAAAGCAGTACTGGCTCTTATGGTAATAGATCCAACTGAAACGGGTCTCGTAATAATTCGGATCTTTTGCGACCGGTATGACCATGCCGTTTATGAAAGAAACGGAGGTGTATCCCAGATAGTATACGATAATACCAAGAATTGTTGTTACAACCTGAAAAACCAGCAGTACCGAAACAGCCAGAGGTTCTTGCCGGAAGAAAGCTGCCCCATGGATCAGAAGTACTATAAAAAACAAGACCGCCAGTGAAAAGTTGAACTGTTCCCATAACCACCGTGAATGTGTGAAGTTTATATACAGAGAAAAAAGGTTATACAGGACTAAAAGCACCAGGATCCAGCAGCAGAATCGTCGGTCAGACGGATCAGTCAGACGGACCGGACGATGATAGGCGAAAACGGTCCAAAGGATCAGCAAGCCGGCAAAAAGACCTGCAAAGGTAAATTCTGTATAGTAAGCACTGTCAAAGCTGACATACTGCATTGGATAAAATAATGCGATCAGAAAAAAGTAACTATATAGAAGGAATGATATTTTATTTTTGGTTTGTGGTTTCATATAGAGATCTCCTTTGATTAATCTGCCTTTCAGTTTAATATATTTGTCATAATTCGTCAAATTTTCTTAAAAAATTCTTATTTTGCTGTACAGAGCAGGTTTGCAGGGGTTGAATTGTTGAAAAAAAGGGAATTATATACTATAATCAAAATTGTATGATTATGAATTGATTGGAGCAAAGATAGATGAAGCAACAAAATAAACTGGATCCGTATAAACGTCTGATCCGATTCCTGACTGTGATGGTTCTTGTACTTGTGCTGACAGGGATGTTCATCGTTGTCTGGAAAAGATATCATAACTGGGGAATTGTATTTCCATTTTATCATAAAGGATATTGGCTGATGGGAGCATTTTACGCTTTCTTCTACTTTATCTTTATGTATCTTATGGGAGGAATGAATGTGGGGTCCCTGCGGATGAGTAATCTGTGCCTTTCCCATGGACTGGCAGCAGCGGCGGCCAATGTATGTATTTATCTGGAGACAGTGCTTCTTTCGGCAAGATTTGTAAGTGTCCTGCCATTGACATGTCTGACGTGTGTGGATATGCTGGTGATCCTGCTGTGGGTGATCTTTTCGGCAAAGCTGTTCCGGCGTCTGTTCCCGGCGAGAATTGTACTTTTGCTGTATCAGGAGTATGACCCGATGCCGTTCCGCAGGAAAGTGCGGATGAGAAGTGACCGTTATATCATTAAAGAATCATTTAATGTGGATGAGGAGTGGGACATGGTCGTAAAGAAGATTGATGATTATGATACCGTCTTTCTCTGCGATATTCATGCACCACTTCGCAACCGGCTTTTAAAATATTGTTACGCACATGGAATCAGAACGTATATCACACCAAAGATTTCCGATATCATTATCAGAAGTTCGGAAAATAACCATATGTTTGATACACCGTTATTGCTGGCAAAAAATGAAGGACTGACGTTTGACCAGCGGCTGGCAAAGAGAGTACTGGATCTGGTTGTATCGATTATTGCACTGGTCATTACTTCACCGGTCATGCTGGTGATCGCGATTGCCATTAAGGCATATGATGGCGGCCCAGTATTTTTTGTCCAGGATCGTTGTACGATCAACGGAAAGGTATTTAAGATCCATAAGTTCAGAAGTATGATCGAAAATGCAGAAAAGGACGGAGAAGTAATCCCGGCGACAGATGATGATGCAAGGATTACTCCGGTTGGAAAGATAATCCGCAAGACGAGGCTGGATGAACTTCCTCAGTTCTTTGATATTCTGATTGGAAATATGAGCGTGGTCGGTCCAAGACCGGAACGTGTGGAACATGTAGAAAAATACGTGGAGGAAGTACCGGAATTTACCTACAGAATGAAAGTGAAAGGTGGACTGACAGGGTATGCACAGATTTATGGAAAATACAATACTTCAGCTTATGACAAGCTGAAGCTGGATCTGATGTATATTCAGAATTATTCAATCCTGCTGGATCTGCGGCTGATCCTGATGACGGTAAAGATCATGTTTATCAAGGACAGTACAGAAGGGTTTGAGGAGATAAAGCCTTCAGAGAAAAAAGACTGAGAGATCGGAGAGGAGGCTTTCTTGTCTCTGATCATAAAGAACAGGATACAGGAGTTTGATGTGAAAGAGTATTATAAGAAGATCTATAAGGGTTCAAAAGCGGAGTTTATGAAAAAGCTGGAAGGGGAGATTGAGGCAGGGAAAAAGCAGTGCGTGGTGACTGCCAATCCTGAAATCTTTATGCTTGCCGACCGGATGAAAGAGGTAAGAGGACTGCTGATGGCGGAGGATACGACGATCGTTGCAGACGGGATTGGAATCCTCATAGGCGGGAAAAAGCTGGGATTTCATATAAAGGAAAGGATTCCGGGTGTTGAAATCTGCAGTGATCTTTTTGAATGGGCAGATAAAAACCGAAAAAGCCTGTTCCTTTTTGGAGCAAAGCCTGAGGTGGTAGAGACGCTGGCTAAAGAGATCGAAAGAGAATATCCGGGGATTTATTTATGCGGATATGAAAATGGATATGTGAAAGATAAGGATGCGGTTCTTGAACGGATCGCAGAAAAAGAGCCGGATATTTCACTGATTGCACTGGGAGCCCCAATGCAGGAACTCCTGATCCGCAGGCATATGGCGTCTTTTAAAAAAGGCGTACTGATCGGCGTCGGCGGAAGTTTTGATGTACTGAGTGGAATGAAAAAGAGAGCTCCGCAATTCTTCGTAAAATGTAATCTGGAATGGTTATACAGGATCGTAACAGAACCAAAGCGGCTGAAACGGTTCTGGAATAATAATATAAAATTTTTGTTTGTTCTGAGAAAGGAAAGCCATGAGTGAACTGATCGGAAAAATTAAAGAAAAAGGTATCAGGCAGAGTGTGCGCATGATTTCTGTCAAGATGAAAAAGCAGGAGAAGTGGGACGTAAAAAATCTTCGTGGGAAAAGAAAGAATGCGATAGATAAATTACTGAGCCGGGAATTTGATACAGTAATTATTTTTGAGAACCATTTTGGGTTTTACAATATCATGCTTCAGCGTCCCCAGCATCTGACAAAAAAGCTGGCAGATGAGAGAACGCTGGTCTTATACAATTCTTATTATGATGTGGACTATAAAAATCCATCCAGGATCACCCGGGTAGCCGGAAATTGTTTTGTACTGGATCTGTATTATTACAGGAATGAGATTCTCAGACAGTTACGTCAGAAAAGGGCGGACAGGTATCTGATGGTCTATTCTACCGATACAGTTCCAATGAGCCGGATTCGTCAGTATCAGCAAGAAGGATTCAAAATTTTATATGAGTATGTGGATGATATAAATCCTGACCTGATCGCACCGGGCAGACTGGATATGATCCTTGAAAGACATGAGTCTCTTATAAAAGATCCTGCGACTTATGTTATTGCAACGGCAACCCGCTTATATGAAAATGTCAGGAAGATTAATCCGGCTGCGAAGGCTGCATTGATCTCGAATGGTGCAGAGTGTGAAAAATTTCTACCGGATCAGAAGACAGGAGAGAAAGAGTACCTGTCCTGGCTCAGGCCGGATTCTGTGAAAGCAGGTTATTACGGGGCAATGGCAAGCTGGGTGGACTATGATCTGCTGAAGGCACTGGCAGACCATCCGGAGATACAGATCATCCTGATCGGGATCGAGCATGATGCAAGTCTGCAGGAAAGTGGCATTTTAGAATATAAAAATGTCAGATTTCTCGGAAAGAGACCATATGAAGAACTTGCCGGTTATGCACATTTTTTTGATGTATGTATGATCCCGTTTGTTGTGAATGATATTACGGAATCTACCTCTCCGGTGAAGTTATTTGAGTATATGGCTATGGGAAAACCGTTTTTTGTTTTATTATACTATCATTCAGATAGTTACACTAAACAAATCCTTATCATACAGGACATTGTAATTCAATGTAAGATTCTTATTTTTGGGAATACAAAAGAAGATTTTGTGGAGGAGGTTCTTAAGCTGGCAGAAAAAGGAAAGTCAGAAGAGTTCCAAAGCAGGTTGATGGAGTGTGCCAGAGCGAACGACTGGAAAGCAAAAGCGGCAGAGCTGAAGGATTTTATTAAAGAAGGCGGAATGCCGGACAGTGTGAAAAAGGAGCTGAAAAATGAAAGATAAGCTGAGCAAAGTGAAAAATCTTGTAAAAAAATATGGACTGACCGGAACAATAAAAAAAATGACCGGATATATTTATTCCAATTATATTGTGCGGATTTCGATGAAAGAGAAAATCTATGTGGCATTGAATAAAAAGGAGATCCGAAAGCGATTGAAGCGGATGCTGGAGAGAGAAGACTACGACCGCATTGTGGTATGGAGAAGTTCTTTTGGATGGGATGTGCCTCTGTATCAGAGACCGCAGCATATTTTTACTAACTTTGCAAAGCAGAGAACACTGGTGTTGTATGAAGTGACAAGATTTACAGATGATGTAAAAAGGATCAAAAGACAGTCAGAAAATCTTTACCTTGTCAATTTTATGAATAAGGCATTTGCTAACTATATTTTTGAAGCCATTGAGCAGCAGGAAAAACCAAGATATGTTCAGTTCTATTCAACAGACTGGACACTGACCAAAGGGCAGATCGAGGAGTATGAGCGACGTGGATATAAGGTTGTATATGAATATATTGATGATCTGAATCCTCACCTTGCCGGAACGGATGAATTGCCGGTCAATGTCAGGGAAAAGTACGAGAAGACCATGAAGGAGAAAGACTCGATCGTGGTTGTAACAGCAGATGCACTGCAAAGGGATGTCCTGTCAAAAAGAGGGGATTCTCATCTGGTGTTTTCTTGTAACGGTGTGGATTATAACCATTTCCATAATGAAATTGATCCGGACTTTAAGTTTGAAAAAGAATTTGCAGAGATTCTTGAAAAGGGACAGCCGATGATCGGATATTACGGGGCATTGGCAAAGTGGTTTGATTATCAGCTTGTTAAAGAACTTGCAGAGACGGGAAAGTATCAGATCGTACTGTTTGGAATTAAATATGATGATTCTTATGAAAAGGCGGGGCTTGACAGACAGGAGAATGTCCATTTCCTGGGTTCAAGGGATTATCATGTATTGCAGAATTATGCTGCAAAGATGGATGTACTGACCATCCCGTTTTTGATCAATGAGATCACAAAAGCAACCTCTCCGGTCAAATTGTTTGAATATATGGCATTGAATAAGCCGATCGTCACGACTGACATGGATGAGTGCAGAAAGTATCAGTCAGTCCTGATCGGGCATGACCATAAGGAATTTGAAGCAAAACTGGATGAGGCATTGGGAAAAAGGTCAGATAAAGCGTATATAGAACTGTTAGACAGGGAAGCATTGGAGAATACATGGGAAGAAAAGGCAAAAGCAATCATAGAAGAAATGAAGCACTGCGAAGAAGCAGACGGGAACCGGTAAGTAGACAGCCGCATATGCAGACTTCAGGCAGAAGGCAGAGACATCGAAGAAGATCCAGAAGACTTCGGCGGAGAAGAAGGCTTTTTGGAATTGTTGTGGTACTGATCCTGGCAGCGGGGATGGCAGGAATTTTTCTGTGGAAAAGAAGTCATACTGCGGGAAGTCCCCCGACATCTGAAAATAAGGGGGGATCAAAGGATACAAAAAAGAAAGATGCTCAGAGCGGGACATCCGATTATACGATAGAACTTCAGGGTGACAGTGAAGTGACTGTCAGGCTTGGAGATCCGTATGAGGATGCCGGTGCAGTTGTGAAAGACCGGCAGGGGAATAGAACAGATATCAGCGTCAGTCTGGAGGAATATGATCTGAATACGGCAGGAGAACACCAGTTGGTTTATAAAGCCACCGATCCCAAAGGAAAAGAAATCTCAGCACAGAGAACCGTTACGGTGACTCCGAATAAAGAATATGGAGCAAAAGGTCTTCCGATTTGTATGTATCATTATGTATATGATGCCAACAGTGTCCCGGAGAATCTGAACTCCAATTATATAGAAGTGGGAACACTGGAAGAAGAATTGAAATATCTGCATGAGAATGACTATTATTTTCCGACCTGGAAAGAAGTGAGGGAATATCTGGACGGAGAGAGAATCCTTCCGGATAAAAGCATTGTACTTTCTTTTGATGATGGTCCGCTGTATATAGAACTGGCAATCCCTTTATTTGAAAAGTATCAGACACCTGCAACTTCTTTCGTGATCACCAGTTATTATAATGATAAAAGCATGTTGGATCCTTACCGAAATAATCAGTATCTGACACTGGAGTCGCATACAGATAATATGCACCGTGGTGGTGGAACTTACGGACACGGAGGTATTTTCCCGGCTTTATCGAAAGAAGAAGCCCTGGCAGATCTGAAGAAATCCATTGAGTATTGTGGAAATGGAGATGCACTTGCATATCCGTTCGGGGATTATACGGCAGAGTGTGAACAGACGGTGGAAGAGGCTGGATTTTTATGTGCAGTTACGACAGAACCGGGCAAATGTTATCCGGGAGATGATCCCTATGCTCTGACGAGAGTACGAATGTTAGGAAGTCAGTCATTAGATCAGTTTATTTCAGAGATCAACTAAAGAGGAATAAAGAGAGGTGCTTCTTATGGGCAGAGAAGTGAGAAGACGCGGTAGAAGGCGTGCAGCGGCAGCAAAAGAAAAAAATAAGAACTGGTTTATGAAGTTGAAAATGTGGCAGCGGGTCCTGCTCTGCACCGTAGGGGTGCTGATCTGTACTTTTTCTGCGGCAGCAATTTATGTCGCAGCAAAGTGGGGAAAGATCCAGACGCAGGATATTGAGGCAAAGGATCTGATTATCAATGAGGAAGTTCAGGAGAAGAACGGGGAGATCAATCTGGGAAAAGGTTATACCAATATCGCCCTCTTTGGTGTGGATTCCCGTGATGGAAATCTTGGAAAGGGAAACCGCACGGACTGTATTATTGTAGCCAGTCTGAATAATGAGACGAAGGAAGTAAAGATGATATCAGTTTACCGGGATACACTGCTGGATCTTTCTGACGGAACTCTTCAGAAATGTAATGCTGCTTACAGTTATGGAGGACCAACGCAGGCTGTCAATATGCTGAATTTGAATCTAGATCTTGATATCCAGAAATATGTGACCGTAGATTTCGGTGCCATTGCAGATGCGATTGATCTGCTGGGCGGAGTGGAGATCGAGATCAAAGAGGAAGAGATCCAGTATCTCAACAAGTTTGTTCAGGAAACTGCAGACTCTGCAGGAAAAGAGGCACACCGGGTAGAAACTGCAGGACTTCAGTTATTAGACGGAGTTCAGGCAACGACTTATGCAAGAATCCGGTCGACAGCCGGTGGTGACTTTACAAGAACAGAGCGACAGCGTCTGGTTATTGAAAAAATCGTAGAAAAGGCAAAAAATGCGGATCTTATGACTTTGAATGCGATCATCGACAAGGTATTTCCACAGGTTGCAACCAATTTTACACTTTCTGATATCCTTTATTATGCCCAGGCTTATACGGAGTATCAATTATCCGGTAATATGGGATTCCCACAGGATAAATCGACTGATACGATATCAGGACTTGGAAGTATTGTAATCCCGGAAGATCTGACATCGAATGTATCTGCACTTCATCAATTTCTATATGGGGTAAATGATTACAGTCCGTCTTCTAAAGTGAACAGTATCAGTGAAAAAATTGCTGCGAGGGTCGGCACAGGTGGAAATGCACAGGATTCAGGAAATTCATCGGGAAAAAGTGATTCATCATCCACGGGAGAGACGCAGGATCGGACCTATAATGAACCACAGCCATCGGCTCCTGATGACTATGAGCCGACAGTACCGGATCAGCCGTCAGATAATGGAAATAGTGGAACTGATCCCGGAACAGACAGTGGAACCGGTGATGGAAATCCGGGAGCAGATACCGGTGAAACCGATCCAGGAGACAGCAGTGGAACTGGTGAAAATGGTGGACAATTATAGAAAAACCGTGTATGATAAGAGATAATGACTTAAATCTAATATGAACAAAGGGGTAGTTACATGAAGATGATGAAAAAAGCAGCAGCGATGATTTTATCGGTCTGCCTTACAGTACCAATGTTTGGCACGATTGTCAGTGCTGCACAGGGACAACTGATGTTCTCAGACCCGGAGACAAAGGTAGGAGAAACGGTAGATGTAAGTCTGGTTGTAAAGACCGGAGGAGATGCGATCGGAGATGCAGATATCACAATGAGCTATGATACATCTGCTCTTGAATTTGTCAGTGGTGATGGTGTTCAGGCAGATGGCTCAGGGAATCTGACTTACTCAGGCAGTGGAACAGGTTCTGAGAATGAACTGCGTACGACACTTCAGTTTAAAGCACTGAAAGCCGGAGATACAACGATCAGTGTTCAAAGCTCCAAAGCGTATCTTTACAATGACGAGACACTGACACTGGCAGAAGGTTCTTCCGCAGTAAAAGTAGCAGCAGGCGATGATGGCAGTACAGAGATTACGACAACTGCGGCAGAGGGAGGGACTCCCGTTGCCGGAGAGACAACCAATATCACAGTTTCAGTAAACGGGACAGATTATCTCTTCTCAGAGGCATTTACTGCAGCAGATCTTCCAGAGGGATATACAGAAACAAAGCTTACATTCAATGGTGAAGAAAGAAAATTTGCGAAGAATGGTGCAGGCGTATGTATCGGATATCTTGTAGATTCTGCGGGAACAGGAAAGTTTTTCCTTTATAATGAAGAGGATGCTACATTTTTACCGTATACGGAGATTCAGATTTCAGACAGTACCTCGATCATTCTTCTGAGTGATACAGGAGATGTATCGCTTCCGTCTTCTTATCAGCAGGGAGAACTGACAGTTGGAGACCAGAGTTATCCTTACTGGGCTGATCCGGAGAATGACCGGTATGATCTGATGTATGCTTTAAATACAAGAACCGGAGAAAAAGGATTTTATCAGTATGATTCATCAGATGGAACTTATCAGGCGGTTGAGACACCGACAGAGCAGGTAAAAGAGAAGACGAATGAGTCAGCTCTTTCTAAAATAGGAAATTTTATCGCAGATCATACTTTATTTGTCCTGATCGCAGCAGGAGCATTTGTTCTGATTCTTCTGATCCTCATGATCATTTTTGCAATCAAGCTTGTTCACAGAAATCAGGAACTGGATGATCTTTATGATGAGTACGATATCCCGTTTGAAGAGGAAGAAGAAAAGCCGGCAAAGAAGAAAAAAAACCGCAAGGCAGAGAAAGAGCCGGACGATGAGTATGAAGACGAGTATGACGATGAATACGACGAATATGATGACAGCGAGATAGAAGAAGATGAGAAGGCAGATCCTTTAAAAGGAGATACAAGAAATTTTAAGAGACCACGAAGAGGCAGAAAAAACCCGGAATATGATGTGGATTTTGTAGATCTGTAAGGAAAAGAGAGGCAGGCATATTATGAAATTGATCATAATGTGCCTGCTTTCAACATTTGTTAATCAAATGAACACACTTTCATCACAATCCTTTATTACTATATAACCATAAAAGAAATACAAAATAAATATAAGAGAAAGCGGGTATGAATCATGGATAATCAGTATAGTTATTATAATCCAAATGAGACAGAAGGAAATACATCAAACGGTACGACATTTTATAATAATGGACAGGGTGATGATGGAAAGACACCAAAAAAGAAAAAAGAGCATAAAAAAATGCCGAAGGCTGTTGCGGTAACAGGACTGGCACTGATGTTCGGAGTTGTATCAAGTGCTACATTCCTTACTACTAATTATGTGGGAACGAAAGTACTGAAGCTCGGAACAACGCAGAAAAGTACCAGTACTACATCGACCAGTGCAGTTACCAGTAATGCATCACTGACGAAGACATCCAGTGTGGTCACATCAGATGTATCCAGTGTGGTGGAAAATGTAATGCCATCCATCGTTTCTATTACGAATATGAGTGTGCAGGAGGTTCAGAACTATTTCGGAGGAACTTCCAAGCAGGAAAGTGAAAGTGCCGGTACAGGAATCATCATTTCACAGAATGATTCAGAACTTCTGGTTGTGACAAATAACCATGTGGTTGCCGGAAGTGATACACTGACAGTTACCTTTGCAGATGGCAACAGTGTTGAAGCAAATATTAAAGGAACGGATTCAGAATATGATGTTGCTGTGGTTGCAGTTCCGCTGGATTCTATTTCTGAAGATACGAAGAAGGCTATCTCAGTTGCAACGCTTGGTGATTCTACAGAGCTGAAAGTGGGAGAACCGGCGATCGCGATCGGAAATGCACTTGGATATGGACAGTCAGTTACAACAGGAGTCATCAGTGCTTTGAACCGTTCTGTATCAGAGACAGACCAGACAACCGGAGAAACGACAGAGAGCAGTGTGAAACTGATTCAGACAGATGCAGCGATCAATCCTGGAAATAGTGGCGGAGCTCTTGTCAATGCCAGTGGTGAAGTAATTGGAATTAATTCATCCAAGCTGGTAGGAGATTCTGTTGAGGGTGTTGGATATGCGATCCCGATCAGTGATGTATCAGATCTGATCGAGAACCTGATGAATCAGGAGACAAAGACCAAAGTTGCCGAAGCAGATCAGGGAGCAATCGGAATCAAGGGAATGAGCGTTTCTACAGAGTATTCCCAGCAGTTGAATATGCCAGAAGGTGTATATGTATCAGAAGTTACTAAAGGTGGCGGAGCAGAAAAAGCAGGCATGACAAGGGGATGCATCATTACAGGAATCAACGGAACAACGGTTTCAAGCATGGATGATCTTCAGGAACAACGGCAGTATTATGCAAAAGGTGATGAAGTAGAGCTTACGATCCAGGTACCACAGAGCAATGGAGAGTACCAGGAGCAGAGTGTGACGGTTATTTTAGGAGCAAAGCAGACAAGTAAATAAAAAGAATAAAAGCTGAGTTTATGTTATAATATGCAAAGAGGCTGACACTTTTACGAGCAAGAATCGCAGAGTGTCAGCCTTTTTTCTCATCAGTGCCGGACAAAATTACCGGTCAAATTCAGGATTGACAGCATAGAAATTCTTACTGTCCAGTTTTTCCTGAACAATGCGGAGACTTTCACCGAATCTCTGGTAATGTACAATCTCCCGTTCTCTTAAGAAACGGATTGGGTCACAGACTTCAGGATCTTTGATCAGCCGGAGGATATTATCATAAGTAGTGCGTGCTTTCTGTTCGGCACTGAGGTTTTCATGGAGATCAGTGATCGGATCACCTTTTGACTGGAACGTTGTTGCACTCCATGGAACACCTCCTGCAGACTGCGGCCAGAGAGCAAGAGTATGATCCACATAATATGGAGCAAATCCAGAACGTTCGATCTCCTCAGGGGAAAGATTGCGGGTCAACTGGTAGACAATCGCACAGACAATCTCAAGGTGGGCAAGCTCTTCTGTCCCGATGTCGGTCAGTATTCCGGTGACTTCTTTATATGGCATAGTATACCTTTGGGATAAATACCGCATAGATGCACCCAGTTCCCCGTCAGGCCCGCCAAACTGGCTGATAATAACCTGTGCAAGACGGGGATTGGTCTGTGTGATCTTGACAGGGTACTGTAATCTTTTTTCATAATTCCACATATTCAGCAGCCTCCTTCCTGCCACGGCCATGGCTCATTGATCCAGGACCAGTAATCAGACTCACAGGCAGTTGCAGTATCAATCGTAAGCGGACCGTAGGCAGAAGCATAATCCCGTAATGCTTCGTTCCGCTTTCGGCTGCATTCATTAAAAAAGAGGAGTACATTCTGATCCCAGGGATGTGTATCCAGAAATAATTTTGTGTCATCTACGGCAAAACTGATCTCATTGATATAATTTAAAAGTTCTCTGCGATTCATTTTCTGACAGGTCACTGACATACGCCTCCTTTTCCACAAAATGGCTTATCAAGTTCCCGGAAGATCGTGCCACGGTGGAATCCTTTATTGGAATCGTAAAGATCTCTCCAACGCTGCCATGGAACATAAGCCATTCCAACAACCTGAAGCTGTACAGAATTTGGACAGTTCATAAAAACCTCGTAACAGTTAATGTTCTATTTAGTCTATGCTTTGAATATAATTTTGTGCAAATGATGTATATATATGAAGTGGCGATAATGGAAGAAAAATATCTGAAAAT
>ERZ773190.2503-NODE-2503-length-14117-cov-4.950007_pt1 | contig 14117 bp, 9 predicted proteins | sample MGYA00511111_ERZ773190 | MGnify/ENA primary metagenome ERZ773190 (study PRJEB29015, sample SAMEA2737777) | human gut metagenome | biome: human gut; feature: human-associated habitat; material: faeces | place: China | collected 2012 ... | reverse complement strand
ACCATGTTCCATTGCTCTCGTTTTTGAATACCGGCATTATTCATCCTCCTTTCCTTATTCCTGTCCTGCCTTGTAGGTCATAGTGGTATCCCCTTGGGGATTTCCTGCTCCGTAGAGCCTTTCATAGAAATATTGACGGTTTACCCGTCCTGAAATGGTAATAAAGCCTTTTGCTTTCAGTTCCTCATTCAACTTACGGATTAGCTTGTAAGCATACGGCTTTGATACGCTTAGTTCCTGTGCCACTTCTTCGGCACAAATAAATCTGTTTTTCATATAATCAACCCTTTCTTTCGTTTTTATTGCCGTTCTATCCGAATGAAGTTCCAGCAGGTATTCCCTGTTCGGCACTGTGCTGTCCCGATATACCGTAATAGATCAGGCGCTCGCTTGCCGTCTGGCAAGGTCTTGGCGGTTTATACTGTTCGGACGGTCATTTTGTTTTTATTAAACTTATTTGCTTAATTCGAACTTATTATACTAAGCATATTTGCTTGTGTCAAGTGGCTTTTCGGAAAATATTAAACTTTTTTGTTTTGTATTATCTTGACTTCTCCTAAACATATCTGCTATACTCATTGTAAAATACATACAAGGAGTGGACACGTTATGGCGATTGGAGAGAGAATACATTTTTTCCGCATTCTGCGTGGGATGACACAAAAATATCTTGGTACGATTGTCGGCTTTCCTGAGCGAAGTGCCGATGTACGTTTAGCACAATATGAAACAGGAACAAGAAAACCGAAAGCGGAACTTACTGCTGCACTGGCACAGGCTCTGGATGTTTCCCCTCATGCCCTCGATGTGCCTGACATTGACAGCTATATCGGACTGATGCACACTTTGTTTACCCTTGAAGATTTGTACGGTCTGACTGTCAGTGAATCAGAAGACGGAGAAATCTGTCTGAAAGTCGATACTTCCAAAGGCAAAGACGCTCACGAACTCCGGAAAATGCTGTATGCCTGGAAAGAGCAGGCTGACAAGCTATCTTCTGAAGAAATCAGCAAGGACAAATACGATGAGGGGCGTTACCACTACCCGGAATTTGATACTACGCAAACATGGGCAAAAGTTCCGTCACAGAAACTTAGCAACGCTCTGGTCGGAATATTCCAAGACCGACTCAAACCAGATAAATATGGATTTATTTGTTGCACAACCACCTATTAATCATTCTCTAACCCTAAAGCCACTGGATTACAAGGATAATGGCTCTCATACAACCGTTATCAATTTGTTATCAAAAGACTTTTAAAAATGCTGCAAACCCGTATAAACGCTGGATTTACTAAGTATTTTTGTTTATTCAAACTAAACTACAATTATTGTAATACCCGAAACACCCGAAAATCACTTCAAAAAACAAAGGTGCTACTTCCTGACGTCCTTTTCCGTCAGGCAATAGCACCTTTGTCATATTTTATCTTATTTTTACAGATAGGAGTATCCCATCAGCGATTCATCTACCGCCTTCGCAGCTTCTCTGCCTTCGCGGATTGCCCATACTACCAGGGACTGACCTCTGTGCATATCTCCTGCTGTGAAGACTTTGTCTACAGAGGTCTGATACTGATCTGGCTTTGTATCTACGTTGGTTCTTCCGTTGATGGCTACCTTAAATGCGTCTGTTACATATTTCTCACTGCCAAGGAATCCGGCTGCGATGAGAACTACATCTACAGGGATGACTTCTTCAGTACCTTCTACCGGTACCATCATCATTCGTCCGGTCTTTGGATCTTTTTCGCTCTTTAATTTTGTGAGTTTTGCCTGGCAGACATTTCCGTTTTTATCTTTGATAAATTCTGTAACAGTAGTCTGGTATACTCGTGGATCATGTCCGAATACTGCGATAGCTTCTTCCTGGCCATAGTCTGTTTTGAGGACTCTGGGCCACTGCGGCCATGGGTTGGATGGTGTTCTTTCCACTGGCGGCTTCGGCATCATCTCTAACTGGATCACAGATTTGGCACCCAGACGGATAGAAGTTCCCACACAGTCATTTCCTGTATCACCACCACCGATGACCAGAACATTTTTTCCTTTGGCAAGTTCATATGGAACTTTGGCAAAATCAGAGTCCAACAGCGCTTTTGTTACCTGTCCCAGGAAATCTACTGCGAAATAAATTCCTTTTGCATCCCGTCCCGGAACTTTAATGTCTCGTGGATTGGATGCTCCGCAGGCAAGGATGACGCGGTCGAACTGTTTCAGAAGTTCTTCTGCTTTGATGTCCTTTCCTACGTTTACATTTGTAACGAATTTAACTCCCTCTTCTTCCATAAGATGGATTCTTCTGTCAACAACAGCTTTGTCCAGCTTCATGTTAGGGATACCGTAGCGGAGAAGTCCGCCTACACGGTCTTTTCTTTCAAATACAGTTACACTGTGACCTCGTCTGTTCAACTGCTGAGCTGCTGCCAGTCCAGACGGACCGCTTCCGATGACTGCGATGGATTTGCCCGTACGCACTTCCGGGATCTGCGGAGTTACCCATCCGTTCTCATAGGCTGTCTCAATGATCGCACGTTCGTTTTCTTTGGTGGATACCGGTTCTCCGTTTATATTACAGGTGCAGGCTGCTTCGCAGAGTGCAGGGCAGACACGTGAAGTAAATTCCGGGAAGCTATGTGTCTTGCTCAGTCTTAAGAATGCCTGTTTCCAGTTGCCTGTATAAACCAGATCATTTGTCTCAGGTACAAGGTTGTGCAGAGGGCAGCCGGATGCCATACCGCCGATCATCATACCTGACTGGCAGAACGGGACACCGCATGCCATGCAGCGTGCGCCCTGAAGTTTCTGTTTTTCTTTATTTAAAGGGGTCCTGAATTCTTTGAAATTTGCAATGCGGACCTTTGGCGGCAGAACCTTTGCCGTCTCTCTTTTATACTCTAAAAATCCCGTAGGTTTTCCCATGATTTCCTCCTTTTCGCCGCACCAACCGCGGCAATACTGGTATGGCCCACGCCACCTTTTTATTTATTCTAAAAGATGACGGGGCAACATTGATAAGTTCACACGATATATTCAATTATTATCAATGTTTAGCGCCAATACTTTCATAGAACGCTTCCATCTGTGCCTGCTGACTGTTGAGTCCTTTTTCTTCCAGTTTCGCACTTAAAGTGATCATCTTCTTGTACTCATTCGGAATGAGTTTCTTAAAGTGCGGCAGATAATAATCAAAGTCAGCCAGAACTTTCGCACCAAGTTTGGAGCCTGTTGCTTCTACATGAGCTTCAATCAGATCGCGAAGTTCTTTTTTGTCATATTTGTTTTCCACTTTTTCGATGGAAATCATGGCTTTGTTCAGGTTCTTGTAAAGAACATTATCCACATCCAGTACATATGCGATACCGCCGCTCATACCTGCTGCAAAGTTCTTGCCAGTCTTACCAAGTACGACTACGCGGCCACCTGTCATATATTCACAGCCGTGTTCTCCTACGCCTTCTACAACTGCAGATGCACCGGAGTTACGGACTGCGAAACGCTCACCTGCAACACCATTGATAAATGCGGTACCGCTGGTTGCACCGTAGAGGGCAACGTTACCTACGATAATGTTCTCTTCTGCTTTGTATGCAGCTTTCTCCGGAACTTTCAGAATCAGTTTACCACCGGAAAGACCTTTTCCGAAGTAGTCGTTGCTGTCGCCGGTCAGTTCCAGTGTCAGACCTTTCGGAATAAATGCACCGAAACTCTGTCCGCCGGCACCGTTGCAGTGTACAGTGATAGTGTCATCTGCAAGTCCGTCTTTGTTCTTTCTTGTGATCTCTGCACCAAGGATGGTTCCGAATGTACGGTCAATGTTTGTCAGGTTTACAGAAAGCTCTGTTTTCTGACCTTTATTGATGGCATTTACGCATTTCTTAACCAGAACCTTTTCATCCATGGTCTTTTCCAGTTCGAAGTTATATACGGCTTTCGGGTCAAAAGTAACTTTCTGGTCTTTGCCTGCGAACGGATTGTTCAGGATTGCACTTAAATCTACTTTACCCTGATGTGGTTCTGGTACATTGTCTGTCTGAACCAGAAGATCTGTACGTCCAACCATTTCGCTGACTGTACGGAATCCCAGTTTAGACATATACTCTCTTAATTCCTGTGCGATAAAGCGCATGAAATTCTCTACATATTCCGGTTTACCTTTGAATCTCTTACGAAGTTCAGGGTTCTGTGTTGCCACACCAACCGGGCAGGTATCCAGGTTACATACACGCATCATAACGCATCCCATGGTTACAAGCGGAGCTGTTGCAAAACCAAATTCCTCGGCACCCATTAATGCTGCGATCGCAACGTCACGACCACTCATAAGCTTACCGTCTGTCTCAATGCGGACACGGTTTCTCAGACCATTCTTGAGCAGTGTCTGATGTGTTTCTGCAAGTCCAAGTTCCCATGGAAGTCCTGCATTGTGGATAGAACTTCTTGGAGCTGCACCTGTACCTCCGTCATAACCGGAGATCAGGATCGTCTGTGCACCGGCTTTTGCAACACCTGCTGCAACTGTACCGACACCTGCTTCAGATACCAGTTTGACAGAAATATCTGCATATTTATTTGCATTCTTAAGGTCATAGATTAACTGTGCCAGGTCCTCGATAGAATAGATATCGTGGTGCGGTGGCGGGGAAATCAGGCTGACACCAGGTGTGGAATGACGGGTTTTGGCAATCCACGGATATACTTTCTTTGCAGGAAGATGTCCACCTTCACCAGGTTTTGCACCCTGTGCCATCTTGATCTGGATTTCTCTTGCAGATACAAGATAACGGCTGGTTACACCGAAACGTCCACTGGCAACCTGTTTGATCGCGGAGCATCTGTCATCGCTGCTTCCTGCGGAATCCAGTCTTTCGTCACTTTCACCGCCCTCACCTGTATTGGATTTTCCATGAAGGTGGTTCATGGCGATCGCCAGTGTCTCATGTGCTTCCTGTGAAATAGAACCATAGGACATGGCACCTGTCTTAAATCGTTTTACAATATCATCTACGCTCTCCACTTCTTCAAGTGGAACCGGAGTCTCAGCAAACTTAAAGTCCAGAAGTCCTCTTAAGTTTCCGTGGTTTTCTTTATCCACCAGATCTGTGTACTGTTTGAACAGATCGTAGCTTCCAGTCCATGTGGACTGCTGCAGAAGATGAATAGTCTGAGGATTGTAACGATGTTCCTCTCCCTGGCTTCTCATCTTGTGTGCGCCTACGCTGTCCAGAGTCAGGTCTGTAGGAAGTCCTAACGGGTCAAATGCTTCTGAGTGAAGCTTCTCTACATTCTCTTCGATGTCTTCCAGTGTGATTCCGCCTACACGACTGACTGTACCAGTAAAGTATTTCTCGATCACATCTGAGGAAATACCGATTGCCTCGAAGATCTGAGATCCCTGATAAGACTGGATGGTGGAAATACCCATCTTGGAAGCAATCTTTACAATACCGCTGATGACTGCATGATTGTAGTCATCTACTGCTGCATAATAGTCTTTCTCCAGCATATGACTGTCGATCAGTTCATGAATGGTCTCAAGGGCAAGGTACGGGTTGATGGCACTTGCACCGTAACCAAGTAAGGTTGCAAAGTGATGTACTTCTCTTGGCTCACCGGATTCCAGGATAATTGCAAGGGAGGTACTCTTTTTCGTCTTTACCAGGTGCTGATGAACTGCGGATACTGCCAGAAGTGACGGAATCGGCATATGGTTTTCATCTACTCCTCTGTCTGAAAGAACAAGGATGTTTGCACCCTCGCGGAATGCTTTATCTACTTCTACGAAAAGACGATCAATAGCTCTCTCAAGCTTGGTGCTCTTATAATATAAGGTAGAAACAACTGCTGTCTTGAAGCCCTCATGTTTGAAGCTCTTGATTTTCATCATATCTGTATTTGTCAGGATCGGGTTATTAATCTTTAATACCTGACAGTTTTCCGGTTTCTGCTCCAGCAGGTTTCCGTCTTTACCTACATAAACACTTGTGCTGGTAACGATTTCCTCACGGATCGCATCGATCGGAGGGTTGGTAACCTGTGCAAAGAGCTGTTTAAAGTAGTCAAATAATGGTCTGTTCTGTTTGGAAAATACTGCAAGCGGGGTATCCACACCCATAGCTCCGATGCTCTCTGCTCCGTTTAACGCCATGTTTCTGATGGAAGTACGGTACTGCTCATAAGTATAGCCGAATGCTTTCTGCAGACGTGCTCTCTGCTCAGGTGTATATTCTTCCGGTCTTTCGTTAGGAATCTTGATGTCTTTTAACTGTACCAGATGACTGTCCAGCCATTCACCGTATGGCTGCATTTTTGCATAGCCCTCTTTCAGTTCATTGTCATCGATCACTTTTCCCTTTACAGTATCTACAAGAAGCATTTTTCCGGGATGGAGACGCTCTTTTAATACGATCTTCTCTTCCGGAATTGGCAGAACACCTACTTCTGAGGAAAGGATCATATAGCCGTCAGAAGTAATATAATATCTGGATGGACGGAGACCATTTCTGTCAAGGACTGCACCCATAACATCACCATCAGAGAACAGGATAGATGCAGGTCCGTCCCATGGCTCCATCATAGTTGCATAGTACTGGTAGAAATCACGCTTTGCCTGTGAAATAGTATCATTGTTTGCCCATGGTTCAGGGATTGTGATCATCACTGCAAGCGGAAGTTCCATACCGCTCATTACCAGAAATTCCAGTGTATTGTCAAGCATTGCAGAGTCGGAACCGTTTCTATTTACAACAGGAAGCACTTTGTGAAGCTGTCCCTCCAGATATGGTGATTCCATATTTTCTTCTCTTGCAAGCATCTTATCTGCGTTGCCGCGGATGGTGTTGATCTCACCATTGTGTACCATAAAGCGGTTAGGATGTGCTCTCTCCCAGCTTGGGTTTGTGTTGGTACTGAAACGGGAATGTACCATGGCGATTGCAGATTCATAATCCGGGTTCTGAAGGTCTTCGAAGAAAGTACGAAGCTGTCCAACCAGGAACATACCTTTGTAAACGATGGTACGGCTGCTCATGGATACTACATAAGTATTATCATTACTCTGTTCAAACTCACGTCTTGCAATGTAAAGCATACGGTCAAATGGAAGACCTTTTTCCACATCTTCCGGCTTTTTGATAAATGCCTGCATAATACATGGCATACATTCTCTTGCCTTGTGTCCAAGCACTTCCGGGAATACCGGGACCTGACGCCATCCGAGAAGTTTCAGACCTTCTTTCTCAAGAATAATCTCAAACATCTTCTTTGCCTGTGCACGTTTGATCTCGTGCTGCGGGAAGAAAAACTGTGCGATGCCATATTCTCTCTCATCGCCAATCTCAAATCCCTCTTTCTTACAGGCTTTCTTGAAAAATTTATGGGAAATCTGGAGAAGGATACCTACACCGTCACCAGTTTTGCCTTCTGCATCCTTACCTGCGCGGTGTTCCAGATGTTCTACGATCTTTAATGCATTTGCAACAGTATCGTGGGTTTTCTTGCCTTTGATATTGACAACTGCTCCGATACCACAGTTGTCATGCTCAAATTCAGACCGGTACAGACCTTGCTGTTGCTGCTGTTCTCTCACTTCTTTCATAATCTCCTCATCCTTTCTATTTCTGCTGCTGTTCTTCGCTTATTTTCTTATCGACGGCCGCCTGGATGAATCCTCTGAATAAAGGATGTGCATGATTCGGGCGGGATTTGAATTCCGGATGGGCCTGAGTTCCTACATAGAACGGATGCCCTGCGATCTCGATCATCTCTACGATATGATTATCAGGGGAAGTTCCTACGATATTCATTCCCTTCTCCTGAAGTTCTTTACGGAATGCATTGTTTACTTCATAACGATGTCTGTGGCGCTCATGGATTTCTTTTTTGCCAAAGAGTTCATAGGATCTGGAACCTTCTGCAAGAATACATGGATAGCTTCCAAGTCTTAAGGTTCCACCGATATCTTCGATATCTTCCTGATCCGGCATTAATGCAATTACCGGATGCTTTGTCTCCGGATTCAGTTCAATACTGTTTGCATCTTCGTATCCAAGTACATGACGGGCGAATTCTACAATTGCCATCTGCATTCCCAGACAGATTCCAAGATATGGAATCTTATGTACTCTTGCATACTGTGCTGCCAGGATCATTCCTTCTGTACCTCTGTTTCCGAAACCACCCGGAACCAGAATACCATCTACATTGTGAAGCTGCTGATCCAGATTTTTCTCTGTCAGTTCTTCGGAATCGATCCAGTCAAGCTCTACCTTGGCTCTGCAGGAAATTCCGCCATGTTTCAGTGCCTCTACTACACTGAGATATGCATCATGAAGCTGTGTATATTTTCCTACAATTGCGATCTTTACTGTTTTATTCGGATTTCTCAGACTTTCTACCATTTCCTCCCAGTCACTTAAATCCGGTTTTCTGTTTTCAAGACGGAGACTTGAAAGAACTACATCTGCAAGCTTCTCTCTTTCCATTGCAAGAGGAGCTTCATATAAATATTCCACATCCAGGTTCTGAAGTACATGTGATACAGGTACGTTGCAGAATAAAGCGATTTTTTCTTTGATGTCCTCTGTCAGCTCATGTTCACTTCTGCACACCAGTACATCCGGCTGAATTCCCATTCCCTGAAGTTCCTTTACGCTTGCCTGTGTAGGTTTTGTTTTCAGTTCTTCAGATGCCTTTAAATAAGGAATTAATGTTACGTGGATCAGGATTGCATTGTCATGTCCCACATTGAGCTGGAACTGACGAATTGCTTCCAGGAACGGTTGGCTTTCAATATCACCGACTGTTCCTCCCACCTCGATAATGGCAATCTTGTTTTCCTCCGGTGATTTGGCGCGGTAGAAACGGCTCTTAATCTCATTTGTAATATGAGGAATTACCTGTACGGTACCCCCGCCGAAATCCCCGTGACGTTCTTTCTGAAGAACAGACCAGTAAACCTTACCGGTTGTCACATTGGAATTTTTATCAAGACTCTCATCAATGAATCTCTCATAATGTCCCAGATCCAGGTCTGTCTCTGTACCATCGTCTGTTACAAAAACTTCACCGTGCTGAATCGGGTTCATGGTTCCGGGGTCGATATTGATATAAGGATCAAACTTCTGCATGGTTACCTGGTATCCTCTCGCTTTCAGAAGACGCCCCAGAGATGCAGCTGTGATTCCCTTTCCAAGACCGGAAACAACTCCTCCTGTAACAAATACGTATTTCACTGCCATTTTGATTTCCTCCTCCATCATCCTTTGTTAATAAAAAAGCGTCAGATGCAGCTATCAGAGGGCACTTGACCCATCTGGTATTCTGCATCTGACGCCTTTGTCAGATCATCATATCTTCTATAATAATATGTTCAATTGGCTTTCTTTAAAAATATGCTATACTATAAAACATTTTTTTTCGTTTGTCAATAATGAATTTCCCGTTTTTAAGCAAAAACAAATCAAATAAGTTCCTTCTGATAAACTATGAAGCAGTTATATTTTATGGAATTACTCTGAACACAGTCATAATACAGAAAAAACGAATCTGTAGAAGTTCATCTTCCAGACCCGTCTTCTCTGCAATAATTATTCGGTTATAAAAATGCAAAATTTATGCAACTGCAAATTTCTTCAATGTACGATCAAATTCCCGGCTCTCCCCGTGGCAGTCTACTGTCAGTTCTCTGGTCAGATCCAGACTAAGTACACCAAGGATTGATTTGGCATCAATTAAAAATCTGTTGTAATAAACATCAATATCAAAATCACATCTGCTTGCAGCATTCACAAATTCCTGCACCTCTTCAGTTGCATTTAACTTGATTTTACTCTGTGACATCGTGATCACCCTTTCTGAAAACATTCTTTGTTTTTTTCTATCAGACGCCCATATTATGTTCCACATTTCAGAATTTGTCAAGTTTTTAAATTTATCCAATTTTCATAAAGCGCAGGGGTTCTATTGTGCATTTTGTTCGTTTATATATGTTTTCACAGCATTATTTTATACACTATGTATGATTCCATTCTATATTGGTTTTACCATTATGTGAGATTGATTCCATATATCATCGACAGGTTTCTGCATTTTTTATGAATTTTTGCGACTTAACACTTCACAATATCTGCAAACTCCGCATTTGTATAATCCGGAATCTCCATCGGATAATTTCCATCGAAGCATGCCTTACATAAGGGCAGGCCGCCCGCCATTCCTTCCAGATAATCTGTCTGCATGTAGCCAAGAGAATCTGCTCCGATCATTTTACAGATTTCCTCTGTGCTGTGGCTGGCTGCAATGAGCTGATCATTTGACGGCACATCCGTTCCGAAATAGCATGGATGTAAAAATGGCGGTGAACTGATACGTACGTGCACTTCCTTTGCTCCCGCCTCTTTTAACATGTGGATCAGGTTTGCAATGGTTGTTCCACGAACAATAGAATCATCCACCAGAACAATCCTCTTATCTTTTACAACAGATTCCAGCACACTCAGTTTCAGATGAACACTGGACTCACGTTCTTCCTGAGTCGGTTTGATAAATGTTCTTCCAATATAGCTGTTTTTATAGAACGCAAATGCAAACGGGATTCCTGATGCTTCGGAATATCCCTTTGCAGCAGGGAGTCCGGACTCCGGTACACCTGTTACAAGATCTGCCTCTACAGGATAAGACTTGGCAAGAGATTTACCGCCGCGGATTCTGGCATCATAGACCTTCACCCCATCAATGGTACTGTCAAGTCTTGCAAAATATATATACTCAAACACACAATGCGCGCGTTTTGCAGCAGCAGACGCAAGCTCTTTATTTGACTTCAGTCCGTCTTTTGTGATCGTAAGAATCTCACCCGGCTCAATGTCACGGATAAATTCCGCACTTACAGATGTCAGAGCACAGCTCTCAGAAGCAATAACATAAGCATTTCCTCTTTTACCGAGACACAATGGTTTCAGTCCATATGGGTCGCGGACTGCGATCAGTTTTCTCGGGCTCATAACTACCAGACCATATGCACCTTTGATCTTCTTTGCAGTCTTTAGCACTGCCTCTTCTACTGTTTTAGAATGCACACGTTCTCTTGCGATATGGAACGCAATAACCTCTGAATCTGTAGTTGTATGGAAAATCGCTCCATTCTGGATCAGTTCCCATTTCAGTTCCGGTGTATTAACCAGATTTCCGTTATGTGCAAGTGCAAGAGTTCCCTTTACATAAGACAAAACAAGGGGCTGTGCATTCTCTGCAACAGAAGCTCCTGTTGTGGAATATCTTACATGACCAATACCAATATCCCCCTCATATTTACGGACAACATCCTGTCTGAGAACTTCACTTACAAGTCCTAGATCCTTATGAAACTTCACATTTCCACGCTCTCCCTTAGTATCAGAAACTGCAAGTCCGCAGGATTCCTGTCCTCTGTGCTGCAGGGAAGTCAGTCCATAATATATGGACGGAACTACATTGCCGCCATCCAGATCATAAATTCCAAAGACGCCGCACTCTTCTTTTATTCCAGCCATCTGATTTCCTCCGATCGTATTCTCTTGTCTGACTTTAACTTTACTTTCAAAACCCGCTGACATTGTTTTCTTATGTTTGGTGGGTTCCAAAATCAAATTATAATAATAGAAACAAATTTGTCAACCTATCCTTTTTTTGCCATATCTCAAAAATTTTTTCAAAAAAAGTGCTTGACATCTGTTTTCATTTCGTTTATAGTACAGCACATAAAGCAAAGGCGCTTTGGAAAGATCTACAGAGATCTCATCCAGGGCGCTTTTTCGTTTTATAAAACTTTCGTTTCATAGAAAATGTTCGATGAGGAATTTTCTATGAGACGAAAACCGCAGGCAGTCACAATGGTGATCTGCAGCGGCACTACACATATTCAGAAAATATTGCAAACCGAAAGGAGAGTACCTATATGGCACAGAATATCCCTGAACTGTACGGCAGCCTGGTCTTCAACGACAAAGTAATGAGAAGTAAACTGCCAAAAGACATGTACAAAGCATTAAAGAAAACAATCGAGAGCGGTACACACCTTGAACTTGATGTTGCCAACTCCGTTGCTGTTGCAATGAAAGAATGGGCTACCGAGAACGGCGCCACTCATTATACTCACTGGTTCCAGCCAATGACAAACGTAACTGCAGAGAAACATGACAGCTTCATTTCTCCTACAGGAGATGGTCAGGTGATCATGGATTTCTCAGGTAAAGAACTTGTAAAAGGTGAGCCGGATGCTTCCAGTTTCCCGTCAGGCGGTCTTCGTGCCACATTCGAGGCAAGAGGATATACAGCATGGGATCCGACATCACCGGCATTCATCAAAGACGGAACCCTTTACATTCCTACAGCATTCTGCTCCTACAGCGGAGAAGCTCTTGATAAAAAGACTCCTCTCCTTCGTTCCATGCAGACACTTGATAAAGAAGCTACAAACCTTCTCCATATAATAGGAAATAAAGATATCAAACACGTAAATACAACTGTAGGTCCTGAACAGGAATACTTCCTGGTAGACAAGGAATTATACAAACAGAGAAAAGACCTTGTATTCTGCGGACGTACACTGATCGGTGCTCCTGCTCCTAAGGGCCAGGAAATGGAAGATCATTACTTCGGTGCTCTGAAACCTCGTGTCGCAGCTTATATGCATGACCTGGATGTAGAGCTCTGGAAACTTGGTATTCCTGCCAAAACAAAACATAACGAAGTTGCTCCTGCACAGCATGAGCTGGCTCCTGTATTCGATACAACAAACGTTGCGGTTGACCACAACCAGTTAACAATGGAAGTAATGAAGAAAGTTGCCGACAAGCACGGACTTGTATGCCTTCTTCACGAGAAACCATTTGAGGGAATCAACGGAAGTGGTAAACACAACAACTGGTCTATGATTACAGATACCGGTGTAAATATCCTTGATCCGGGAAAAACACCTGCTGAAAATACACAGTTCCTGATTTTCCTGACAGCTGTTATCAAAGCAGTTGATGAATACGCAGATGTACTTCGTATTTCTGTAGCAAGTGCAGGAAATGATCACCGTCTTGGTGCAAACGAGGCTCCGCCTGCTGTTGTATCCGTATTCCTCGGTGATGAACTGACAGAAGTATTAAAATCTATCGAAAATGACGAATATTTTGCAGGAAGCCGCGCAGTCCAGATGGATATCGGTGCAAAAGTACTTCCACATTTCGTAAAAGACAATACAGACAGAAACCGTACTTCACCATTCGCATTTACAGGAAACAAATTCGAATTCCGTATGCTTGGTTCCGAAGCTTCTGTTGCAAACCCGAACATTATTTTAAACACTGCTGTTGCTGAGTGTGTTCACCAGTTTGCAGAACAGTTAAAGGATGTACCGGAAGACAAGATGGAGGATGCAATCCACGAACTGATCAAGAAGACAATTATTGATCATAAATGTGTTATCTTTAACGGAAACGGTTATACAGACGAATGGATCGAAGAAGCTGAGAAACGAGGTCTCTTTAACCTGAAATCTACACCAGATGCTCTTCCTCAGTGGATCGCAGATAAAAATATTGAACTCTTTACCAAATATCATATCTTCACAAAAGAAGAAATTGAATCCCGTTATGAGATCTGGCTGGAATCCTATTCCAAGATTCTTAACATTGAGTCCAATACTATGGTTGAAATGGTACAGAAGGATTTCCTTCCATCTGTATTCGCATATATCGACAAAGTTGCAGCTACTGCTGTTGCTAAAAAATCAGTTGTTTCAGATGTCAGCACAGCTTCTGAAGGAAAACTGATCAAAGAGCTGTCACAGCTTGCTGATGAGATTTCCACAGGTCTTGAGACCTTAAAAGCAGACACTGCCAAAGCGCTTGCTACAGAAGATCCTCTGGCTAATGCAAAAGCATACCAGACAGTTGTTCTTTCTGATATGGATGAACTCAGAAAGTCTGTAGATGCAGCAGAAACTCTGATTCCGGATGCACTGCTTCCATATCCTACATATGACAAGCTTCTGTTTTCCGTTTAATTAACAGGTAATAACAGGGGAATATCTTTATGAACTCTACTTCATAATTCATTATCGATTTCCTCATCCATTAATCACACGA
>ERZ773190.2499-NODE-2499-length-14129-cov-6.213870_pt1 | contig 14129 bp, 15 predicted proteins | sample MGYA00511111_ERZ773190 | MGnify/ENA primary metagenome ERZ773190 (study PRJEB29015, sample SAMEA2737777) | human gut metagenome | biome: human gut; feature: human-associated habitat; material: faeces | place: China | collected 2012 ... | reverse complement strand
CGAAGTGGCCCAAGATCGTGGGCTTCTTCTCGGCAACCTTGGCCACATTGGCAAAATAGGCCTCGACCACGGCCAGCGCATCGCCGTCAAAATCATCGTCAATGCAGGCGCGCAGATCCTCCTCGCGCCAGTCGATCTCATAATACTTGCCGGTCTTGGGGCCGCGGACATAGTGGGTGCTGCCGATCCAGTAGTCGTACTGGGTCGGGTCATCGTCGCTGTAAAGGTCCCACTCCAGACCGCACAGAATATCCATTTTGCCCGCGTAGCGCTCCTTGAGCTTGGCAATCTGCGCCTTGTACAGGGCGGTACGGCTCTGGGTCATGCAATATTCAAGGTCGTGGGGGGTGTGGCTGTGGCCGCTGAAGCCCAGCGTCTGCAGACCGGCCTTCCAGGCCGTGACTGCGACCTCCTCGGGAGTGTTTTTGCCATCGCACAGTTTGGAATGAACGTGCACAGAGCTTTTCAGGTATTCGCCTGCCATGGTTACTGCATCCTTTCCTGCTTGACCTTATGGTCGATCACATGTCGTTTTTCCAGCTCTTTGGTGATGTCCTCCACAGAAATGCCCAGCTCGATCATCAGCACCATCACATGGTAAGCAAGGTCGCTGATCTCGTAGATGGTCTCCTCCCTGTCGCGCTTAGAGCCTGCGATAATGACCTCGGTGGATTCCTCACCGACCTTTTTAAGGATCTTTTCCAGCCCCTTGTCGAACAGATAGGTGGTATAGCTGCCCTCCTGCGGGTTGGTCTTGCGGCCCTCAATGAGTGCGTACAAGCCCTGCCATGTGAACTGCTTCAGCTCATCGGAGACATAGACCGGGTTGAAGAAGCAGCTCTCGGCGCCGGTGTGGCAGGCAGGGCCGCTCTTGATGACATCAATGACGAGCGCATCCTTGTCGCAGTCGGCGGTGATGGAAACGACCCGCTGCACATTACCGGAGGTCTCGCCCTTGCGCCAGATTTCGCGGCGGCTGCGGGACCAGAACACGGTGCGCCCCTCGGCAATCGTCAGGGCCAGTGTTTCGGCGTTCATGTAGGCAAGGGTCAGGACCTCCTTGGTGTAATGGTCCTGCACGATGGCGGGGATCAGGCCGTTGGCATCAAATTTGAGGGTCTTGGAATTTTCGGTGATTTCCATGGTGGACACTCCTAAAGTCATATAGTTTAGTGTACCTCTTTTTATGCGGTTTGGCAAGAGGTAAAGTGTAGGTTTGCTATAGTTACGCAGTAGGGGCCGGGCATGCCCGGCCCGCGGCTTTCCCGCAAGAGGACGCTTTTGGGAATGTTGCGGGCCGCACATGTGCGGCCCCTACCGGGTGGTTGCATGGCGAAGGGGCAATCACACCCGCATTTCTACCCCGTTCGCCCGCAAATACCGCTTCAAATCGTTGATTTCTACCTGCTTCGTGTGGAAGATGGACGCGGCTAGCCCGGCATCCACAGCCGGGTGGTTGCGGAACAGCTCCAGAAAGTCCTCCCTTTTGCCGGCACCGCCGGAGGCAATGATGGGCACGGCGCAGCGGGCGGCCACGGCATCGAGCAGCTCAAGGTCAAAGCCGTTTTTCACGCCGTCCGTGTCAATGGAGTTTACGACCAGCTCCCCCGCGCCATTTTTTACGCCTTGCTCGAGCCAGTCAAGGGCATCCATGCCGGTGTTCTCGCGCCCGCCCTTGGCGAACAGCATGAATCTGCCGTCCACCCGCTTGATGTCAGCGGAGAGCACAACACACTGGTTGCCGTATTTTTGGGCTGCAGCGGGGATCAGCCTCGGATTGCGGATGGCGCCGGAGTTGACGCTGACCTTGTCGGCACCGCATTTCAGCACCCGGTCAAAATCGTCCAGTGTGTTGATGCCGCCGCCAACGGTCAGCGGAATGAAGATCTGGCTTGCGACCTCGCGCAGAATATCGGTGAAGAGTCCGCGCCCCTCAACACTGGCCGTAATATCGTAAAAAACAAGCTCGTCTGCACCGGAAGCGTTGTAGTACCGCGCCATCTCGACCGGGTCGGCCATATCCTGCAGCCCGGCAAAGTTGACACCCTTGACAACACGCCCGTTTTTTACATCCAGACAAGGAATAATGCGTTTGGTAATCATGCGTTCACTCCCCCTCGTACAGCCGCACAGCCTTGGCCAGATCAATGGCTCCGGTATAAATGGACTTGCCCAGAATGGCGGCGTGGCAGTGCATGGCGGAAAGCTCGGCCAGCTCAGCCATGGCGGCAATGCCGCCGCTGGCGGTGACCTCCAGCCCGGGAATTGTCAAAAGCTCACGATACAGATCGAGATTTGTTCCCTGCAGTGTGCCGTCCCGGGAAATATCGGTGGCAATGACGGCTTTCACGCCTGCCTCGGCGCAGCGGCGGCAGAATGCCACACCCGGCTCGGGGGTGACCTCCTTCCAGCCGTTGACAGCTACAAGGCCGTCCCGCATATCAACGCCGACCGCGATTTGTGCGCCGTACTTTTGGGCCATTTCCCGGGTAAAAGCAAAATCCTTGACGGCAATCGTGCCGAGGATGCAGCGGTCCACGCCCAGATCAAGATAGCGGCGGATGCGCGCCTCGTCACGGATGCCGCCGCCGACCTCTATCTTCAAGCCGCCGAGCTTGGCGATGGCGGCAATGGTCTGCAGGTTTGCGGTGGTATCGTCCTTGGCGCCGTCCAGATCTACAACATGCAGATATTTCGCACCTGCGTCAATAAATTCCTGCGCCTGCGCCACGGGGTCGGCGTTGTAGACGGTCATTTTTTCGTAATCGCCCTGATAGAGCCGCACGGCCTGACCGCCGCGCAGATCAATGGCGGGGTATAATTTCATCGTGATCTCCTCCGTTTGTCGTTACAGTTCGGCAAAGGCCTTCAGCAGGCGCAGGCCGGTGTCCCCCGACTTTTCGGGGTGGAACTGGGTGCCGTACACAACCCCCTGCCGCACCGCACCGGTCACGGGGATGCTGTAGTCACTGGTTGCCAGTGTCGATGCAGCGCAGTTTTTGGCGTAATAGCTGTGTACATAATAGACATACTCGCCGTTTTTGATGTACTTGAACAGCGGGTCGGCCTCGCGCCCGGGCACAATGTCCAGAGCGTTCCAGCCGATGTGGGGCACCTTGAGCGCAGGGTCGCGCAGGTCATCTGCCAGCGGGCAGACCGCGCCGGGGATAAGCCCAAGGCCGCGGTGCGCGCCGTACTCATAGCTTTCTTCAAACAGAAGCTGCATACCCAAGCAGATGCCGAGCAGCGGCTTTTTTTGCGTTTCTTCGCGCAAAACGGGCACAAGGCCGGTGGCTTCGAGCTTGACCATTGCATCGGCAAAGGCCCCGACACCGGGCAGCAGGATATGATCTGCCGCCCGCAGGTCCGCCGCATCGCGGGTCACGCGGACCTCCGCGCCCAGACTTTTGACGCTGGACGAAAGGCTGAACAGATTCCCCACGCCGTAGTCAACGATTGCGATCATAATACTTCCCCCTCTGTATACATTACCCTTCTAAAATCTCATCCAGCGCGGTGAGGAACCGCTGCATCTGGTCAGGGGTGCCGATTGTGATGCGCAGGTAGCCGGAGATGCGCGGGGCGTTGAAATGGCGAATCAGGATGCCGCGGTCGCGGAGTTTTTCAAAAATTTCCCGGCAGGGCATCCGGTCGGTTGCGGCAAACAGGAAGTTTGTGGACGAGTCGAACACGGTGAAACCGCGCCTGCGCAGCTCGGCGGTGGTGCGGGTGCGCTCGGCGATGACCTTCGCCGTTACATCGGCAAAATAAGCCTCGTCGGAGATGGCGGCTACACCGGCGGCCTGGGTCATTGAATTGACATTGTAGGGACTGTAGCTGAATTTGACGCGGTTCATGTCGGCAATCAGCTCCGGCCGCGCGATGCAGAAGCCCAGCCGCGCACCCGCGAGATTGTGGGTCTTGGAAAAGGTGTGGGTTATGACAAGGTTGTCATATTTGTCCAAAAGCGGCAGGCAGGATGAGCCGGCCGGCGCGAACTCGACATAGGTTTCGTCGACGATCACAATGTTGTCGGGGTTTGTTTTCAGCACTTCCTCAATGGCCGCGACCGGGGCCAGCAGGCTGGTCGGGGCGTTGGGGTTGGCGATGACGATCGTTTCATGCAGGCCGCAGTATTTGGTAAGGTCGATGGTCAGATCGTCCTCCAGCGGGAGAATGTGCTGCGGAATATGTAAAAGGTCACACAGCACCGTGTAAAAGCTGTAGGTCACATCGGCAAAGGCCAGCGGTGTGTTCTCATCGCAGAAGGCCCGCAGCGCAAGCAGCAGGTTTTCATCGCTGCCGTTGCCGCAGAGGATGTTCTCCGGGCGTACGCCCCAGTGCCTGGCAATGGCGGCGTTCAGGTCGCCGTTGGTCAAATCGGAGTACAGCCGCAGCCCGGGCACCGCCGCCGCCACCGCCGCCGCCACGCCGGGAGCGGGCGGGTACGGGTTTTCGTTGGCGTTGAGCTTGACAATATCAGCGATTTTGAGTTGTTCGCCGGGGGTATATGGCTCCAGCGATGCGAGGGTTTTGGTAAAATAACGGCTCATGGGTGTTTCTCCCCCTCCGGAATATAAAACCGGTCAAGATGCCATTTGGCTTGGTTTTCGTCGATGTAGCGCCAGATGGTGTCATAGTCGAGTTGGTCGCGGATGATGTGGTCATAATACCCGCGCTGCCACAGTTGTGTGTCTGCTGCGCGGTTTGTCATGCGCTTGAGCGTGGAAACAAATGCCGGAATGGATTGATTGGCACGCACGGTTGTAGGGGGCGGCGTCCTCGACGCCCCGGTCGGGCTTTGGATGACTGCAACAATCAAATGGATATGATTCGGCATGACCACAAATTTTTCAATTTGCAAACCCGGGTAAAAATTTTCCATGGCTTCAATTTGAGCTATAACAATTTTACCGTGCGGCGACGGCAGCGTGCGCGGGGCGTCGAGGACGCCGCCCCCTACGACACGGCCGAAAACTTTTGCTTTATCTCGGGAACAAATCGTGATGAAATACGCGCCGACTGTGCCATAGTCAAATTGCGGCAAACGGTTGGATTTTCGTTTCGGCAAACCATCCATCACTCAAACCGTATCGTTACACTCTTGGCGTGGGCGTGCAGGCCCTCGTGCTCGGCAAAATCGGCGATGCGGCCCTGCACCTCGCTCAAAGCCTCGCGGGTGTAGTAGATAAAGCTCGACTTCTTGACGAAATCGTCCACGCCCAGAGGGCTGGAAAAACGCGCTGTGCCGCTGGTTGGCAGCGTGTGGTTCGGGCCGGCAAAATAGTCGCCCAGTGCCTCGGGTACATTCTTGCCAAGGAAGATGCTGCCGGCGTTCTGCACCGAGTTCAGCACGGCAAACGGGTCATCCACGCAGATCTCCAGATGCTCGGGGGCGATGATGTTCACGGCCTCGATGGCCTTGCGCATGTCATCGGTCACGATGATTTTGCCGTTGGTGTCCACGCTTGCGCGGGCGATGGCGGCGCGGGGCAGCTGCGGGATCTGTACCTCCAGCTCGGCCTGCACGGCCTTGGCCAGCTCCCAGCTGTCGGTGACAAGCACGGGGCTGGCCAGCTTATCGTGCTCGGCCTGGCTCAGAAGATCGGCGGCCACCCATGCGGGGTTGCAGCTGCCGTCCGCCAGAACAAGAATTTCAGACGGTCCTGCGATCATATCAATGCCGACCTTGCCGAACACCTTGCGCTTGGCCGTGGCAACATAGATATTGCCGGGGCCTACGATCTTATCCACGGCGGGTACACTCTCAGTGCCGTAGGCAAGGGCTGCCACGGCCTGTGCGCCGCCCGTCTTGAAAATCAAATCAATGCCCGCAATGACCGCCGCCGCCAGAATGGCGGGGTTTACCTTGCCGTCCCGCCCTGCGGGGGTCGTCATGACGATTTGTTTGACGCCCGCGACCTTGGCCGGGATGACATCCATCAAAACGGTCGAGGGGTAGGCAGCCGTGCCGCCCGGTACATAGACGCCGGCGCGCTGGATGGGGGTGTATTTCTGCCCCAGCACGATGCCGGGGGTGTCGTTGACTACAAAATTTTTGTGCAGCTGCTGCTCATGGAAGCGGCGAATATTCCCGGCGGCCATCTTCAGGGTCGTGATAAACTCCGGGTCGGTCTTTTCCAGCTCGGCAAAGGCTTCATCGATCTCGGCCTGGCTGACCCGCACATCGGTCAATTCGGCATGGTCAAATTTGGCGGCGTATTCGATCAGGGCGGCATCGCCGCGGGCGCGCACATCGGCGATGATGGCGTCAACGGTGGCCTCCACATCGGCTTCGGCGCGGATGTCGCGGTTGAGGATCTCCTCGGGGCGTACCTCATCAAAATCATACAGACGGATCATCTTGCAAGGGCCTCCTTCATCTTGTTCAGCAGCTCGGTCAGCTGGGCGTATTTGAATTTATAGCTCGCCTTGTTGGCGATGAACCGGGCCGAGATCGGCATAAATTCCTCGATAACGGTCAGGTCGTTCTCCTTCAGGGTCGTGCCGGTCTCCACAATGTCAACGATCACATCGGACAGCCCCAGAATCGGGGCCAGCTCGATCGAGCCGTTCAGCTTGATAATATCAATGTCACGGCCGCGGCGCGCATAGTGGCTGCGGGCGATGTTGACAAACTTTGTGGCCACCCGCAGTGCGCGGCTTTCGTCATCGGCAAAGGTGGCGGGACCGGCCACGCACATACGGCATTTGCCCATGCCGGTATCCAGCAGCTCATAGACATCCGCGCCCGACTCGGTCAGGATGTCCTTGCCCACAATGCCGATGTCCGCTGCGCCGTGCTCGACATAAATAGCAACATCACTCGGCTTGACGAGGAAATACCGCACGCAGGCATCGGGGTTTTCCACCACCAGCCTGCGGGTGTCGTTGTAATCCTCGGTGGCGCTGTAGCCCGCGCCCGCCAGCAGCTTGTAGGCCTTGTCGCCAAGGCGGCCCTTCGGCAGGGCGATGTTCAGCCAGATTTTTTCGCCGCCCTGCTGCTGCACGGGGGGCAGCGGTGCGGCCAGGCGCTCCAGCTCGTCCAGATAAATGGCAAAGCCGATGGCGTTGGCCCCCGGCGTGAACCGCTGCATCAGGTAATCGTAGCGGCCGCCCTTCAGCACGGCGCGAGGAATGCCCGCCACATAGCCGGTAAAGACAAGGCCGTTGTAATACTCCATCTCATCGGCCATGCTCAGATCCAGCTGGGTGCCGCGCCCGGCCTCGCCCAAGGCGTTCTGCAGCGCCTGCAGCTCATCGAGGGCGGCGCGCTGGGCCTCGCACCGGCAGGCGGCGCGTGCGGCGGTCAGCGTAGCGCCCATGGGGCCGTGCAAAGCCAGCAGTCCGGTCAGGGCCTCGGCAGCGGACGCATCCAGCCCGGCATCCAGCGCGGCGGTGCGAAGCTCATGGGCGTTTTTGGCACGCAGGAAATCAAGGATTTTGCCTCGTGCTTCGGCGGGCACCGCCAGCGCATCCAGCAGCGCGGTCAGATAGCCCATGTGGCTGATTTCCAGCACGGTGGGAACTTCCAGTGCGGCAAGGCTTTGCAGCGCCAGCCGCACAACGGCGGCCTGTTCATCGGCGTCCACGGCACCCATGCTCTCAAGCCCCATCTGGTGGATGGTCTGGAAGGTGTGGCTTTCGCGGCTGGGGCGGCAGACCTCCTCATTATAATAAAAGCGCTTGCACTCCCCTGCTGCGGGCTGGGCCGTCTTGGCGATGGACAGCGTTACGTCGGGCTTGATGGCCCGCAGCTTGCCGTCCAGGTCGGTGAAGGTGATGACCTGTGCGTCCGGCAGAAAGCGCTGATACTCCTGATACAGGGCGTATTCCTCAAAGCGGGACGCGCGATATTTGCGGTAGCCGGCCTGCTCATACAGGGCACGCAGGCGGAAGGTCGCCTGTTCGGCGGGGGTAAAGCGGTTGAGTTCGATCTCCATAACATTCCTACCTCTCTGATCCGATACAAATTCTATTATACTTTACTGCACTAAAGTTGTAAAGTGCTTTTGTAGTAAAATCGCGGACATTTGTGCGCGGAAATTGCGGCTACGGTGCGGCGGCCAGAGGACTGGCCACCCTACGGCCGTGGCACTTGTGTAGGGAGGGAAGTCCCCTGCCCTCCGCAGCGCGGCCCCGCAGCAACAAATACAAAAAAGGCGCACCTTTGCCATAAAACAAAGATGCGCCTTGTGCGTTTGGTATATCAGCCCTTGCAGCCCTGCTCCTCCCAGTCGCCTGCCACAGCAGGGTCAACGATCTGGGTGGGGTCGATCTTGCCGTCCGCCGTGCGGGGGGCCTCCGTGTGGCCCAGCTCAACCGGGTTCACATTGGGGGCGTCGAAGTCGGCAGCCTTCGGGGCGGGGGTTTCTTCAACTTCCGCGGGTTCCTCGGGCTGTGCCGTTTCGGCGGGGGCGGCAGGTTCCTCAGGTGCGGCAGCGGGGGCAGGTTCAGCCACAGCAGACGCATCCTCGTCGGCGGGCTCGGCGGACTCGGTCTCAGGCTCGACCTCGTCCTCCGGGCCCACAATATGCTCATACTCCTCGCCGTGCTCACGGTTTTTCAGGACATAAGCGGCAGCGCCCAAGGCAGCGGCACCCACGGCCAGACCGGCCAGTTTTTTCAGTAAAGACATGGTCAAAACCTCTTTTCGAGTGAAATTCATTTGTTTGCGGTTAGTATACCACAGCTTATTTCAAATTACAAGTGCTGTTTCCTACAACTGCGGTGTGAAAATGTGGACGGTTTTCATACAATGTACAACTTGCCGAATGTTGACGCGCGTGGTATGATGGTACACGAATTTTGGGTAAAAGAGGGTTATTGCGTGAAGTATATTTTCCAGTTTGCCCGCATCACGGCGTTCTGCCTGGCGGGCGAGGTACTGGCGGCGGTGCTGCCGCTGCCGATTCCGGCCAGTGTGTACGGCCTTTTGCTGATGGTCGCTGCGCTCAAAACCGGGCTGCTCAAGCTGGAGCAGGTGCGGGAGACGGGTCTGTTTTTGACCGGCATCTTCCCGCTGCTGTTCGTCCCGGCGGCGGCCGGCGTTATGGAGCTGGGCAGCCAGCTTATCGACCTGCTGCTGCCCGCCGTGCTGGCCATCGTGCCGATCACGGCGCTGGTCATGGCAGTTACCGGCATGGTGGCGCAGAAATGCGCAGGCGGAAAGGAGCATAAAAATGGCTGAGTTTTTGCAGCAGTGCGGCAGCTGGGGCGTGCTGGCCACGCTGGCAGCCTATGCCGCTGGCGTCTGGGTCAACCGCAAGACGGGCAAGGCCCTGTTCAATCCCCTGCTGATGGGCAGTATCTTCGTCATCGTATTTTTGCGCTGCTTCGGCGTGCCCTACGCCGATTACAAGGCCAGCGCCCAGCCTGTAAGCTGGCTGCTGATGCCCGCCACAGTCAGTCTTGCCATCCCCCTGTATGAAAAGTGGGAGCTGCTGGAGAAGAACCTGGCCGCTATCTTTGCATCAATCGCGGCGGGCGTGCTGACGAGTCTGGGCAGCGTGCTGGCCATGGCGTGGGTGCTGCGGCTTGAGCGCGCCCATGCGGTGAGCTTTCTGCCCAAGTCGGTCACGACAGCCATCGGTATGGATGTGGCCGAAACGCTGGGCGGCACAGCCGCGCTGGCCGGGGCGGTCATCATCCTGACAGGCATCGTCGGCAGCCTGCTGGGCGAGACGGTGTGCAAGGTCTGCCATATTACAGACCCGCTGGCCAAGGGGCTGGCACTGGGTACCTCGGCCCACGCCATCGGCACGAGCAAGGCTCTGCAGATGGGCGAGATCGAGGGCGCGATGAGCGGGCTGGCGATTGCCGTGGCGGGCATCATGACTGCGCTTCTGGCACCGGTGGCAGCGAACTTCCTGCCGTGAAAGGCGTATTCGGCAGCGCGGCGTGCTCAAAAATAGCCACCATCATGATGCACATCCGCGCTTTCCAGCCCCATGGAGACGCCCAGCGCCTCATCCACGCGGCGCATGTCATCGGGCGGGATGCAGCCGGCGCGCTCGCGCAGGCGGCGCTTGTCTAGCGTGCGGATCTGCTCGGTCAGGATGATGCTGTCCTTTGCCAGACCGCAGCGGTCGGCCCGCACATTGATGTGGGTGGGCAGGCGGTTTTTGTCCTGACGGCTTGTGATGGCGGCTGCAATGACGGTGGGGCTGTGCCGGTTGCCGATCTCATTCTGTATGATAAGTACCGGCCGTATGCCCCCCTGCTCCGATCCCACGACAGGGCTCAGGTCGGCGTAAAAAACCTCTCCGCGGTGTACTTCCATAGAAAAGACCTCCCTTTGCTTGTTACTGAAAGTATAAGCAGAGGGAGGTCTTTTTAATCATCGGCTGTGATTTTTGCGGCGAGTGCATCGCCTTTTTCACAAAGGGTGCGGAACAGCCTTGTTTTTTCGAGCGGGCGCATGACAAGCGCGGTGCGGGCAGCATCCACCGCCGCACAGCCGAGGAATACGGCTGCCACCGCAAACAGCGTGTAGCCGACCGAGCCGTGGTGCGCCTGCGCCTGCAGGACCCCGTTCCAGAGGAAGCCCCGGAACGCGGGGATCTGGTGCAGAATGTAGACGCCGAGCGTTGTGCCGGACAGGGCGTTGATCCACCGGACAGAGCCTAAGGACAGCCCCTTGAACAGATAAAACAGCGCCAGTGCGGCCAGCAGGTTGGGCAGTGCGCCCAGTGCGGTGCGGTAGTAGGCAATGTACTGAAACGCTTTGCCATCGGTCAGGCCGCGCATTTCAAGCACTGCGCGCACAGCGGTGTTGACGAGCGGCAGCCCCAGCCCGAGGAGCAGCGCAGCGCAGCGGCGCTGCAGAAGCCGCGTCAGACGGTTGTCCGGATAGCGGCGCAGATAGGCGATGAGCAGATACTCATACAAAAACATCCAGGCGGTATCGACGGTAAGGCCGTTCTCCGCGAACAGGGTCGGGTAGACGAGCAGCGGCACGGCCAGCACCGCCAGCACGCCGCGATGCGCTGCGCGCGGCAGCCCGTGCAGCAGCCGGTTCAGCAGCGGCACGCAGAGCAGCAGCAGCAGATAATCCGAGATGAACCACAGCTGCCGTGTGGACGCCGGAAAGAGCGCCCAGCGCATCGCGCCGAGGGAGACATCCAGCCCGCCCAGACGGCAGAGCAGCGTCACCGGCACGGTGTAGAGCCAGAGCGACAGCCAGAGCGAGAGCGGGCGGCGGGTCTTGTACTGCTGTTCACACAGGAACCACCCGCCGATGAGGATGAACACGCTGCAGGCGATGCGCGACCCGCAGCCAATCAGACAGAACGCGAAGGAGGACGGCAGCGTGGTATAGTCCGCAATGCCGCCCTGCCCGGTCAGATGGTCGCCGATGATAAGCAGCATGCAGAGGATGCGCAGCAGCTCCAGATTGCTGCTGCGCGCGGTTTTACCGGGCATAGGTCACCTCCGTGAAAGAATAGACAACGCCTATACTTTCTCCAAAATCACAATCGCATTTGCCAGACCGCGCTCATGGGTCAGGCTGAGATGGACGGTCACGCCCTGCTCGGCAGCCCATGCGGCGGCGGGGCCGGTCAGCGCAAAATAGGGTGCACCGCTTTCCCGGCGCAGCACGGCCAGATCGCAGAGGACAAAGCCGCCCAGCCCGGTGCCGACAGCCTTCAAAAAGGCCTCCTTGGCCGCAAAATTGGCGGCTGCGGTCTCGGCACGGCGCTTTTCGCCAAGGGCGGAGAGCAGGGCTTGCTCCGCCGGTGCAAACACATGGTCGAGAAAGCTCGGCTTTGCAAGGCTTTTCTCGATGCGGTCTGCGTCACACAGGTCTATGCCAACTCCCCATATCATACGGTTGCAGCCTCCAGCAGGGCCTCCCGCTCGTTGGGCAGGCGGCCCTCCATAACGGCGGTAAGCAGTGTTTGCAGTGTTGCGCCGACGCCGGGCCCGGCGGGAATGCCCGCATCCATCAGGTCGGCGCCGTTGACGGCCAGCTGACGCATTGTGTAGCAGCCGGTCTTGGCAAGCTCGTCCATGCGGCAGGCAAAGCGTTCAACCTCGGCGCGGCGGGCCGCGACCTCCGGTGTCGCGGCGTGGGCGTCCAGATCGGCGTATTTCAGCACACAGAGCCGCCGCAGGAAGATCGCCCCGCTGCGGTTCAGCAGCTTGAGGATGCCCGCATCGTCGGCGGGCAGCGGGGCATCATGGACGGCGATCAGCCCCACCGCGCCGTCCATGAGATAGGCGGGGGCCTTGAGGCGGCGCAGGATCGTGCGGGCAGCCTGCGCCCCCCGCTGGTTGTGCCCCTTGAAATGCGCCGCGCCGTCGGGGCCGACTGTGCGGCACTGCGGTTTGGCGATGTCATGCAAAAACGTGGCCCAACACAGCACCCGCACGCCGCGGGTGTCCTGCCCGCGCAGGTCCAGTGCGCCCACGGCGGCAGCAGAATGCTGCCACACATCGTAGCAGTGCCACCGCCCCGGCTGGGTGCAGCCGATGCAGGGCAGGATCTCCGGCACTACGCCGCCCAGAATCTCGCCGTACTGCGCAAGCGTTTTCCCGGCACCGGGGGCCAGCAGCAGGCCGTCCAGCTCGGCGTAGAGCCGCTCGGCGCTGACGGTGCGCAGGGTGTCACGGGCCGCCAGCGCGGCGGCAGCGGTAGCAGGCTCCAGCGTAAAGCCGAGCTTTGCGGTGAACCGCAGGGCCCGCAGGATGCGCAGCGCGTCCTCGGCAAAGCGGTCGGCAGGTGCGCCGACACACCGCACGATACCGGCGGCCAGATCACGGCGGCCGCCGTAGAGGTCGATGATCCCCTCGCCGGGGGCGTAGGCCATGGCGTTGACGGTGAAGTCCCGCCGCGCAAGGTCGGCGGCAAGGTCGTCCACAAACTGCACGCTGTCGGGGTGGCGGTGGTCGCGGTAGCTGCCGTCCAGCCGGTAGGTCGTGATCTCATACGGCTTGCCGTGCAGGATGACCGCTACTGTGCCGTGCTTTTCGCCGGTCAGGATAAGCCGCTGGTCATGGAAGATCGCCCGCAGCTGGTCAGGCCGGGCGGAGGTGCAGATGTCCCAGTCGCCGGGCAGACGGCCCAGCAGGCTGTCGCGCACGCAGCCGCCCACCACATAGGCACTGTGCCCGGCGGCGCGCAGCGTCTGCAGCAGCCAGTAAGCATCACGCGGCAGGCGTATCGTATCGCGGCTCATGCGGTTCTCCCTCCCCTCTCGGCGTTTTTGCGGTTTATGCCTCGGTGTGCGTCCACTCCTGCGTCAGGTCCACGATGCAGGCAAGGCTGTCCTCCTCGTCCTTCAGGGAGTTGACCTTGGCGGCGGCCTTTTCGGCGTCCTCCATCCAGGTCAGGATGAAGTAGTTCTCTGCGGGCACGGCGTAGTAGACCCACGCGCCGTCGGCACGCAGCATATCGGGCAGATGGTCGAGCTCATCGTCCAGCAGGCCCTGGCCCTCCTCGCCGTAGATCATCTCGGGGCCGACCTGCAGAGAGTCGATCACATTGATGCTGGAATTGATGTAGGTGTCGCGGTCAACGGCCTTGTCGCCGGCCTCCCACGCGCTGGCAAAGGCCTTGACCAGCAGTTCACGGACCTCGAGCTTATCGTCACCGGGTTTGTACATGATAAATTCCCTCTTTTGTATTGATATATGAAAACAGTATAGCACAAATTTTACAAATATGGTATGGTTATTTTATGAAAAAGTATTGACCTTCCAGTGGGTGCAGGGTGTAAGGTGAGAGCGAAAGGAGCGTGATGTTATGAACATCAAGCAGGCAGCGGAGCAATCGGGCGTGTCCGCCCGCAATATCCGCTATTATGAGCAGGCCGGGCTGCTGACCCCTGCCCGCAACCCGGAAAATGAGTATCGCATCTATTCGCAGGCGGATGTGCGCACCCTGAAGTTGATCCGGATGCTGCGCACACTGGATATGCCGGTCGAGGAGATCGGCACTGTGCTGAACGGCACCCTGCCGCTGGCCGAGGCTGCCGAACGCCAGCGGCAGCGGCTGGAGGCCGAGCAGCAAAAGCTGGCGGCAGCCGCAGCCTTCTGCACGGAGCTGGCCGCCGGAGACCGAACGGCGGCAGAGCTGGATGTGGACAGCTGCCTTGAGCGGATGGACTCCCCTGCCCCGGCGGGCG
>ERZ773190.2485-NODE-2485-length-14249-cov-6.860434_pt1 | contig 14249 bp, 18 predicted proteins | sample MGYA00511111_ERZ773190 | MGnify/ENA primary metagenome ERZ773190 (study PRJEB29015, sample SAMEA2737777) | human gut metagenome | biome: human gut; feature: human-associated habitat; material: faeces | place: China | collected 2012 ... | reverse complement strand
GGTTTGTAGGGAACGGTCTTGACCGTTCCGTGCCGCCGTGCCAAAAGCACGACATTACGAGAAAACTGCGCGCCATTCGGCGCGATTGAATGCGCTGCGCGCGGCCAGCGGTACGGCGCGGTCGAGACACGCGCCCTACATTACTACCCGAAAAAGGGCTTTTTCTGCAAGCTGTTGCGGCTGTATCGTAAGATACAGTCGCGTTTTTGTATATGTGCTATTTCGGGCGCTGGGCGTTTTTGCCGGTCAGCGCAGCAATAACCTTTACAAGCAGCTTGCTGTCAATAGGCTTTGTGATATGCTCATCCATACCGGCTTCTTTCGATTTCAACCGATCCTCGGTGAAAGCATTTGCCGTCATGGCGATAATGGGGATCGTTTTTGCGTCCGCCCGGTCAAGCGCGCGAATTTGCCGCGTGGCCTCATAGCCATTCATGACCGGCATCAGGACATCCATAAGGATGGCGTCAAATTCGCCGGGCGCACTCTTTGCAAAGAGGGTGACGGCCTGCTGGCCGTCCCACGCCTTCGTGACCGTGGCACCTTCGTTCTGGATCAGGAACTCGGCAATTTCCATGTTCAGCTCATTATCCTCGACCAGCAGGATATGCAGCCCGCGGATGGACCCCGCAGGGGCGGACGGCTCGGGCGTATGGCTGCCGACCTGTGTGTCGATCTTAAAGGGAATCGTGATTATAAAGGTCGTGCCTACGCCCTGCGTGCTTTCAAAGCTGATGGTGCCGCCCATTTTCTCGGCAAGGCTCTTTGCGATGGACATGCCAAGACCGGTGCCGCCGAATTTGGACGCGCCGCCCTTCTGCTCCTGCGTAAAGGGCTCGAAGATACGCTGCTGAAATTCCTCACTCATGCCGATGCCGTTGTCCTCACAGACGAACTGCAGCGTTGCGATGCTGCTGTCAGCCGAGGGCAGTTCGCGGGTGTACAGATAAATATGACCGTGATCCCGGTTGTACTTGACCGCGTTGGACATGATGTTCATCAGCAGCCGCTTGAGGTGGACCGGACTGCCGATCAGATTGCGATGCTCAATGGTTCTTCCCTTGTGCGCCACCGTGATATTGCGTTCGTCCGCAAGGCGGCCGACTACGCCGGTGACCTCATCAAGGAGGGTTACAACATCAAACGGCTTTTCCTCAAGCTGAATTTCGCCCGATTCCAGCTTGCTCATGTCAAGAACTTCACTGACAAGCTCAAAAAGAATGTCAGAAGCCTCCCGAATTTTCTGGCGGCATTCCGCCTGTTTTTGCAGATCATCGCTGTAATGCTCTGCAACATCAAGCATACCGCTGATGCCGTTGATCGGCGTGCGGATATCGTGGCTCATGCGCTGCAAAAATTCCGTCTTGGCGCGGTTGGCGGCCTCGGCCTTTTTGACCTCCTCCAGCAGGTTTTTCTGGTACTCCCGCTCCTTTTCCTCCTGCTTACGGAGGCTTTTCAGCTTGTCCCTGCGCAGCAGCTGCCAGATCATCAGCAACACGCTCAGATAGCCAAGTACAAAAACGGCCAAACTCTGGGGCAGTGTGCGGAAGGTGATGGTGTCGGGAATATAAGCGTAGATATAGTGATCGCGCTGGCGCAGCATGATGCCGTAGGAACGCACACCGTCAACATTCAGATGCATCAGGTGCCTGCTGTCGGCATTTTTCTTTAAGGCCTGGATCGCATCGTGTGTATTTGAACTTTGCCCAATCAGCGCAGTGTCGTTGGATGCAATGATTGCGCCACCATCGGTTATAATGATCGTTCCATCCGTGGCCTTCTGGTAGCCGCTCAGCAGGCTCTGCAGTGTCAGGGTATAGCGGTTTGCAAATTCAGCAGAGGTATAATAGAAGGTGACAATAACGCCGGGCGCGTCCCTGCGCGCGCAGGCAGACATATCAATGTGCGAGCCGTCATTTTGGTTGATCCGCTGCGAATAGACCTTCTCGTCATGAATGGCGGTATCCAGAATAATATCCCGGTCAAGATTGCCGTGGACCCTCGCCAGCGCGCGGTCATCCGAGCTGTATTCACACACGGTGTTTCCATCCGGGTCCAGCACGACAATGCCCGTCAGCCACAGTTGCTCGGTACTCTCCCGCAGCAGCTTACGGGTAAGCTCCTGCCCGGCCGCAGTCTCGGCCTCGATATTTGTGCTGACCTGACGGGTGCTTTCGATGGAGCGCAGCAGGCTTTTGGATTCGGACGCTTCATTATAATGGGTATAGGTGGCGCACTGGATCTTGACATAATTTACGATGCCCAAAAGATCGGCCTGCTCGCGGGCCTTATCACTCTGAAAGAGCGACAGCGCGACAAGGCAGAGCAGACATATTCCCAGCAGCGCCCCGCAGATCCAGAATTTTTTGCCCGGGGCAGCAGATTTAGTTGTCTTTTTCAAGAGTATCCACCTCAAGGTATTTTTCCGGCTCATCAAGATACTTTCCGATGATTTTCAAGGAAGTGCCGTCCTGCCGCATTTCCTCCAGGGTGCGGTCAAGTTCTTCGCAAAGACCGCGGTCATCGTTGTTTGCAAAGGCAACGCCGATGCCGACTGTCATAAGAGGATCTTCCAAAATGCGGAATTTGGCATCGTAATCCTTCATATACTGCACGACGGATTCCTCGTGCGCGCCCACCGCATCGGCATAGCCTTTTTCCAGAAAGGTGAAGATCAGCTCTCTGTGGCCAAGGCTGATGAGGTTGCCAAGCTTGGGGATACGCTCGTCAGTGCGCTTCAGAAAGATGCCCTCCGGCTTCGTTGTGGACTGAACAGCAAGGTTTTTGCCGGCGAGATCCTGCAGGGTATAGATATCGCTGCTCTCGTTCACGGCAACGACCTGACGGCTTGCTATATACGGGCCGGCCCACTGGTAGTCGTCCAGCCGTCCCTCCATAGAAAAGCAGCCCATGATGCAGTCAATCGCGCCACTCTCAACGAGTTCCTTCTTTTTCTCCCAGTCGATCTGTACGATCTCGACCCGGTAGCCCATCCTTGCGAAGGCCTCGGTGGCCAGCTCAACATCAATGCCGGTTGGGTTGCCGTCCTCATCGAGATAGTTGTACGGCGGGTAGCTGTCACTGCCCAGCTTTATGACAGGCAGGTCAGACGCTCCGCTGGTGCTGTTTGCCGTGCCGCAGCCGGTAAGGAGTGCGGCTGTCATAAAAAGCGAAATCACAGCAACAAGAATTTTCCTGATTTTCATCACTTGTATCCATTCTGCCCGGTCTATTCAGGGCCTTGCGCATACCGAAAATGTGTAACCCGGTATGCGGCAGATAAATATTGAGACAGAGTAACAGAGTTATTATAGCACACAATCGTGATTTTTCAAGAGCAGAATGTAGGTGCCGTATCTGTATACAGTAAAGAAAAAGTAAAATATACCTGTGCGGTGCTGTGCATAGCAATTTGATTAGACACAGTGCGGCAAATCGCACAAATGTATTTACTATTATGCGGTAATTCTGGCTGTAAAAGCAAAAGCGAAATAAATTCCTATAAACATATTGACATAGTAGGTAAATGGGTGTATCATACACCCATCGAATCCAAACCACTACCGCGAAGGGAGAAGTCACTATGTACCGTATCAGCAAAATTGCATCCATCATGTGTTGTCGAATGCCGTGCTGCCGGGAAAACTGTATGGCCGCGGTGCATTCGCTCTGTTCGCGCTGCACCGATGTAGAGCACCCGCATTGCGGGTGAAGCCATATACCGTACCTGCCCGGCCGCTTCTGTTAAGCGCCGGGCATTTTTGTATCCTGATGTAAAAACAAACGATAAACGACCGATATAAAGGAGAAATTGAGTATGAAACGCATTGTTAAAAAGACCGCAGCCGCTCTGCTGGCCTTCACCCTGACCGCCGCTGTTTTTTCCGGGTGCGGCAGTACCGCCTCCTCCGCTGCATCGGCAGACGCAATGGCTGAAAGCACCTTTGCTGCGAGCGCAGAGGGCGGGGAACTGGAAAAGGTTAAGGCCGCCGGCAAGCTGGTCATCGGCGTCGAGGGTACCTACCCGCCGTTCACCTACCACGATGACAGCGGCGAGCTGACGGGGCTTGACATCGAGCTGGGCAAGGCATTGGCCGAAAAGCTTGGTGTCGGGGCAGAGTTTCAGGAGGCTGCGTGGGATTCGCTGCTCATCGGCATCGACTCCGGCCGGTTTGATACGGTTATCAACAGCGTCAGCATCACCGATGAGCGCGCCGAAAAATACGATTTTTCTGACCCCTATTATTATGAAGCGCGCCGCGTTGTCGTGCGGGCCGATGATGACAGCATCCAGACGCCGGAGGACTTAAAGGGCAAGAAGATCGCCACAAACGCTACGAACGCCTTCATCCCGTGGTATGAGGCTCAGGGCGCGGAAATCATCGGCATCGACACCAGCTCTGAGGCTATCGACCTTGTGCTTTCCGGCCGCGCAGACTTCCTCGGCACCAGCGTACCGGTGCTGAACGCCTATCTGGACGAGCATCCCGATGCAAAGGATAAGCTGAAGGAGGCCTTCGTCATCCCGGATTCCGAGGATGTCATTGCCATTCCTGCCCGCAAGGGGGAGACCGAATATCTGGATGCCATCAACGCCGCACTTGCAGAGCTGCGCGAGGAAGGCAAGCTGAAGGAGATCTCTGAAAAGTATCTGGGCGGCGACTATACCGAGTCCGCGTATCAATAACTGTATTACAGGCAAGGTGAAACACAATGACGGAAAGATTGGCGGAGATCCTGATCTCCTCGTTCCCGCGGCTGGTGCTCTACTGCTTTAAGGCCACCATCCCGCTGACGGTATGCATCTACGCGCTGAGCCTTGTGCTGGCGTTTGTACTGGCACTGATTCAGGTGCAGAATGTCCGCATCCTCAAGCAACTGGCCCGCGTCTATGTTTGGGTGTTCCGCGGCACACCGCTTATCGTCCAGATGTATATCATCTTCTTCGGTCTGCCGTCACTGGGTATCACGCTGGATGCGTTTCCCTCAGCGGTCATCGCATTCTCGCTGAATTACGCCGCCTATATGTCCGAAACGATACGCGCTGCGATCCAGTCCGTGCCGGAGGGACAGTGGGAGGCCGGGTATATGATCGGCCTGAGCTCCGGTCAGATCATGATGCGGGTCGTTCTGCCGCAGGCGGCGCGGGTCGCGTTCCCTACGCTGTTCAGCTCGCTGATCGGCCTGACGAAGGACAGCTCACTGGCGGCGAGCATCACGGTGGTTGAGATGTTCAAGACCGCCCAGCAGATCGCAGCCCGCACATTTGAGCCGTTTGCACTTTACTGCGAGGTAGCCCTTGTCTACCTGCTCTTAAACACCGTACTTACCTTACTGCAGGGCGTGCTGGAAAAACGCCTTGCGTGGAATACACCAAAACAAATTGCACAGCTTGGAAAGGAGCCTGCTTAATTATGGCTATTATCAGTGAGATCAACCCCGAGACTGCCCCCGCAAGCATTCAGAAGATTATTGCCGACCATCTGGCCGAGGGTCACGCGCTGACCGCAGAAAAGCGCACGCTGCTGCACAATGCAGCTGCGTTCAACGCCGTGGAGGCAGGTTCCTATGCGCTGGATGATGAGCTGCAGCGGCTGATCGGCAAGCGTGCAGCAGACTTTTTTGAATATGCCATCTCCCAGACGAACGGCTGCCTTGTGTGCAGCATCTATTTCCGCAACCTGCTCAAGAAAAACGGCATCGACTTTGATACTTTTGAGTTTACCGAGAAGGAGCAGATTCTGATCGATTACGGGCAGGCCATTGCGGAGGATCCCAAGCGTGTGCCGCAGGAGCTGTTTGATAAGCTGAAAGCAAACTTTACCGAGGAGGAGATCGTAGTGATCACCGCCATGGGTGTGATGATGATCGCCAACAACTATTTTAACGATATTCTCGGCGTGACGCCGGATAAACTGGTCTGACAATAAAAGGAGCCTACCCATGTTGGAAGTAAAGGATCTGCATTGCAGCTACGGCACGACCCAGGTGCTGAAGGGCGTTGACATTTGTGTCAACAACGGGGAGGTCATCTCGATACTGGGCAGCAGCGGGTCCGGCAAGACCACCCTGCTGCGGTGCATCAGCTTTTTGCAAAAGGCCGACAGCGGCACCATCCGGTTTGATGACTTTGAAAAGGATATAACAAAGCTTCGCCATAATGAGATCCGTGCCCTGCGGATGAAGATGGGCTATGTGTTCCAGAACTTCAACCTTTTCCGCAACATGACGGTCAGGCAGAATGTGCTGGAGGGGCTGATCACCGCCCGCGGTGTAGACCGGGCCGAAGCGGAGCAGACCGCAGACGAGATGCTTGAAAAGGTCGGGATGCTCCACCGGAAGGATTTTTACCCGGATCAGCTTTCCGGCGGGCAGCAGCAGCGCGTGGCCATCGCCCGGGCCATCGCATTCCGGCCGGAGGTACTTCTTTTCGATGAGCCTACCTCGGCGCTGGACCCCGAGCTGACCCGCGAGGTGCTGAATACCATCACCCAACTGGCTGCCGATGGACTTACGCTGGTGGTCGTCACCCATGAGATGGGCTTTGCCCGCAATGTGTCCGACCGCATCATCTTTATGGAAAACGGCATTGTGGCGGAGGAAGCCCCCGCCAAGGAGTTCTTCCTGCATCCGAAGCAGGAGGCAAGCAAGCGCTTTCTGCGCACGGTCACGGATGATTTCGATTACAGCATCTGACAGGGGAGGAAAGGCAGTATGGCAGGGGTGGTACATTCCATTGATGAGCTGGTAGGTCATACGCCGCTGATGGAGCTTGACCGTTTTGAACGGCAGCAGCACTGCGGGGCGCATATCCTCGCAAAGCTGGAATTTTTTAACCCGACCGGCAGCGTTAAGGATCGCGCGGCGCTGGCGATGATTCAAGCGGCCGAACAAAGCGGGGCGCTGAAGCCGGACGGAACCATTGTGGAGCAGACCAGCGGAAACACCGGCATCGGGCTGGCGGCATTTGCCGCTGCACGCGGCTACAGGATGGAGATCTTTCTTGAGCGCGGTGCCTCGCTGGAGCGCCGATTGATCCTGCAGGCCTACGGCGCACGGCTGCTGGACTATAAGGATGCAATCGGCCTGCGCCCCGAAGCAGAGCGCAGCCACCCTTGGCAGGAGCCGGAGCGCGAGGCAACTCTGGCGGAAATTGCCGCCTACTGCAGACGCACGGGGGCGTATTTCAACAATCAGGCAGCCAACCCGGCCAACCCGGAGGCACATTTCCGCACAACAGGGCCGGAGATCTGGCAGGATGCCGGCGGCAATGTGGATGTGCTGGTCTGCATGGCAGGCACAGGCGGTACAGGCAGTGGCACGGCGCGGTATCTGCGCAGCCGCAACCCCGGGCTGCGGGTCGTGCTGGTGCAGCCCCATCCAGACTCCCGCCTGACGCCGGAGCATCCGGATGTGCAGATCATCGACGGTGTTCTGCCGGCCTACGGTGTACCGGAAGAAGAACTGTCGGAGTATCTGACACCGGACTGGAGCGATGAATACATCAATGTCCGCACGGCCGAGGCCTACGCCACGGCCCATGATGTCCTGCATACGGAGGGACTGTTTCTCGGCACATCGGCGGCGGCTGCACTGCATGCCGCGGTACAGGTCGGACAGCGTGCGGAATATGCAGGCAAAAGCATCGCAGTCATTCTGCCGGACAACGGTATGAAATATCTGTCCACACCCATGTATCAACAGACTATATAAGGGGGATACAACCATGAAAATCGGCAATGTAGGTATTTTTGTAAAGGATTTAGCGGGTGCACGAAAATTCTTTGAGGATTACTTCGGCGCAACGCTGCTGAAAACCTATAACGAGGAGGAAAACAACTACTACTCCGACATCCTGCAGCTGGATGGGGGTGCATGGATCGAGCTGATGACAAAGCCTGAGATCGTAGATGCCCCCAAGGATCCGAACCGCACGGGGCTTGCCCATATCTGCATCAAGGTGAACAGTCGGCCGGAGTTGGACCGCATCATCCAAAAATTCAAGCAGGACGGCTATAAGATCCAGTATGAGCCGTCCAACCCGACCGGCGGCGGTGAAGTGCGTGCCGGGACCTTTGAGGACATTGTGCTGGAAGTCAACTATACGCCGGAAGCGTAAAGCAAACAGGGCGGGGGGAGTGACCGCCCGGGATACCCAACAGGGAGAGTGGTACTATGAGTTTATCTATCGAGAGCCGATGCATCCATCTGGAGGGGGACGACCCCGACCCAGAACGCTGCCTTTCTGGCGGCGCTTTCGACCAAGAGCGCCAAGGCCGAGACCACGGATAAGATCGGTGCCTATGTAAAAAGCATGAAGGATGCGCTTTAATGCCGGGACGATTGCAATCCGCAGCCTAAAGCGGTATAATGTGGCACAAGCTTTGATGAAAATACAGGCACAAAGACTGTGTGTCGAAAGCCTGATAAAAGGAGACTTGAGATGGACCGCCGCATTGTGACTGCCGCACAGATGAAAGAAATTGAACGGGCTGCAAATGAACGGGGAATCCCATACCTGCAGATGATGGAGAATGCGGGCCTTGCTGCCTACGCGCAGCTGCGGGCACGATTCCCGCAAGCGGCATCACTGCTTGTTGTTTGCGGTAAGGGAAACAACGGCGGAGACGGCTTTGTGCTTGCCCGTGCGGCTGCCTTAGACGGTTGGCAGGTGACGGTCCTGCTGGCGGAGGGCGAGCCGAAAACACCTGATGCCATAACAAATTATGCACGCCTGGAGGGCCTTCAGATCGCCGTCTGCCGTGATGCTGCAGCTCTGGAGCCGCAGCACTTCAGGGTGGTGGCGGATGCCTTGTACGGCACCGGATTCCATGGCAGTCTGCATCCTTCCGGCCTTGCCGCCTGTGCGCTGATGAACCGTCAGCACGAAAAAGGCGCATTTGTTCTGGCGGTAGACCTGCCCAGCGGCATCAACACCGACACCGGAGAAGTGGCCGAAGGTGCCGTCCGCGCCGACCTTACCGTCACATTCGACAGCTTTAAGCCCCTGCACACGGCTGCATCGTCCGCACCGCTCTGCGGCAAAATCGTCTGTGACGACATCGGCATCCGAGACGAGTGGCACCCGGTGTTTTAATGGGAGGTGGTCATCCTGCACGATATCTGGAATCCGTGGCACGGCTGCGTCAAGTGCAGCGAGGGCTGCCAGAACTGCTATATGTATTTTCTCGACCGGATGCGGGACCAGAACGGGGCCGAGATCTACAAGACCAAAAACGGCTTTTCCTAGTTCATCAAGGACGGCAAACGCTATCACCTGCCCAGCAAGCAGCTGCAAAGCCGGATGACCTACAAATCCGGCATGAATTTCAAAGGCCAACCCATGCACTTTGACCTGGTAGACGACTGGGGCTATCCCATCCCTCAGGAAGAGCTGTATGTGCCGCATTTCCGCGCCAACTGCGAGACCTGCGGCAGCAGACTCATCTGCAACGGGTGCAGTAACTGCGGCAAATGCCTGTGACAGCTCTGAAACAACGCACGTCCCTTCCGTGCAGGCCTGGATCTCACGTTCCGGGTATCTGCGCGGAAGGGACGTTTCGTTTTATCAGAGTTTTGTCATCCACAGGCCGGGAGCCATCGGTTCCTTTTTCAGGAAATGGCATAGAACTGCTTCATAAACGCAAAAAAGTGCGCCGTCTGTTCCGACATAAACTGTGTGGAAGAATACACGATATAGAGTTTCCGCAAGAAAGCCGACTGTTCCAGAGGAATAATCAACAGCTTTCCAAGCTGTGCATCGTTCTGAACCGTTGCGCGGGAAAGGATGGAGATGCCCATCCCCAGTGTGATGCAGCGGATCAGCGAAGCGGCATCATCCATCACAGCGATCACATTCAAATCGTCCAGCGAAAGCCCCCGGTTTTTCAGATAATAGAGCGTTTCCTGTTTTGTCCCCGAAGTATCCTCCCGCAGGAGAAATGGTTCTTTCAGCAGCATGGAAACCGGATCTTTCAATTCCAGACAGGCCTGAAAATGCGGTGTAGCCGGGGCCGCGATCACAAGTTCATCCGAAGTGACCGGCAGAAAGCGGCAGGGTGTATCCGAAATTTTCGTGCCAACCAGCCCGATATCGCAGGTTCCATCTGTTACTTTCCGAATGACATCCAGACTGTCCGAGCAGCTGGTACGGAAGCGGACATCCGGCATTTCCTGATGGTACGCCGACAGCAGTTCCGGCAGAAGATAGAGGGACGGAACGGAGGAAACACCGATGTGCAGCAACTTCTGGTTTTTATCGGAAAGTTCCAGAATCGCTTTCTGCTGGAGATTCAGGATCTCAGCTGCGTAGTTGTAAAGGGTCTGCCCTGCGGGCGTAACCGACAAACTCTTGGTCGTTCGCTTCAAAAGCTGTGTATGAAGTTCTTTTTCCAGATTGTTGATATGCGAACTGACGGTCGGCTGCGAAAGATAAAGCTTTTGAGCCGCAAGGGAAAACTCTGGTATTTTACGGTATACACAAAGGCTTCCAGTTGGCGGATATCCATGCTGCGCTCCTTTTTTGTGCTGAAAAGGCTTTTTCTTCTATTATAGTTCCGTTCATTGATTGTTTCAATAAGTACATACGGATTATCAATAAAATCAATTTCACCTGAAAAATCGTGTGTGTTATACTGAACTGGTAAAGTTCACCCGCTAAAAAAGGAGGCAATCATGAAATTATTCGACAAAACATGGAAGCTGGCCTTGTCCGGTGTGGTCATCGGACTTCTGGTCATGCTTCTGTCCATGTCTGGCAACCCGGCCAACATGGCAATCTGCGTGGCCTGTTTCATCCGCGACGCGGCAGGCGCGCTCAAACTGCACACCGCTGCACCCGTTCAGTATTTCCGCCCTGAGATCGTCGGCTTTGTCTGCGGCTCGTTCCTGATTTCCGTGGCAACCAAAGAGTATCGCTCTACCGCCGGTTCTGCGCCGATGGTGCGTTTTCTGCTGGGTGCCGTTATGATGATCGGTGCACTGGTCTTTCTGGGCTGCCCGCTGCGCATGGTGCTACGGATGTCTGCCGGTGACCTGAATGCGTATGTGGCGCTCATCGGCTTTGCTGGCGGTGTCGCCACTGGCTCCTGCTTCTTGAAAAAAGGCTTTTCTCTGGGAAGAGCCTATGAAACCAAGTCGCTCAGCGGTGCGGTGCTGCCGGTTCTGCTGGCTGCTCTGCTGGTGATTGGTGTGGCAACGGGTGCTTATGCGGCAAGCACGGAAGGCCCCGGCAGCAAGCACGCTCCGCTGCTGCTGGCACTGGTGGTCGCATTGGTCATCGGTGCCCTCGCACAGAAAAGCCGTATGTGCTTTGCCGGAAGCATCCGCGATGTGATCCTGATGAAGAATTTCGACCTGCTCAGCATTATTGCCGCGCTGTTTGTGGTCATGACCATTTATAACATTGCCACCGGCAATTTCCATCTGAGCTTCTCCGGCCAGCCCATTGCACATTCGCAGCATCTGTGGGACATCCTTGGCATGTACGTTGTCGGTTTTGCAGCGGTATTGGCCGGTGGCTGCCCGCTGCGTCAGCTGATCCTTGCAGGGCAGGGTTCCTCCGACAGCGCGGTAACGTTCCTCGGTATGCTTCTGGGTGCCGCTTTTGCACACAATTTTAATCTGGTCGGCAGCGCCGCCAAAGCTGCCACAGCGACCGATGCCGCTGTTCCCGGCGGCCCGGCCATGCCCGGCAAGATTGCAGTCATCGTTTGCATTGTACTGTTGTTTGTGATTGCAGCAACCAACCTGCGCCGTAAAAAAGCGGCAAAGTGATCTGAAAAAGGAGAAAGCACAATGGCTAAATTTGTTGAAGTGGACGTTCGCGGCCTTTCCTGCCCTGAACCGGTGTTGCTGACGATGGATGCGATGGAAGAGCATCCGGGCGAGATGATCCGCGTTCTCGGTGATGAAGCGCACACCCGCAAAAACATTGAAAAAATGCTGGAATATGAACACAAGGACGGTCAGACGACCACGCGGGCGGATGGCTGTTTTGAGATCACCTTTCAGGCATAACGGCAGCGTATGAGAGCAAAAAAGCCCTATCAGGTTTTGACATTCTACACTACTTCTGCGGTCATGGAACTGGAAGCCTTTTGCAAACAGAACGGGATTCCCGGCAGGCTGATCCCTGTTCCGCGGGAACTTTCTGCTGGCTGCGGGATCGCATGGCGGATGGAACCGGATGCGTACCGGCAGCATTCCGGCCTGCTTGCAGAGTGCCCTGTTGAAATCGAACAGACCAAAGAAGTTCTGCTATAACAAAATCGTCCCCTCCGTGCAGACCCGGATCTCGCTTTCCGGGTATCTGCGCGGAGGGGACTTATTGTTTTATCAGAGTTTTGTCGTCCACAGGCCATGCAGATTGCAGTAGGCGTAGACTGCCACCGACTTTGGGCTTATCGGCAATAAATTTCAATGGCTTTCTGAGCAAATTCTGCCGCTCCCTCTCCCCCGGAAGCGTTGATGTTCTCCGTAAACTCGCCGCCGGCACCATACATCTGTCCAAGTTGATGCAGAATGGGCTTCGTGCAGGTATAGTAATTCTCGGTGATAAAGTCCTGCAGCTTTTTCACCTGTGCCTGTACTGTGGGGTCTGCCGGTCCTCTGGTTTGCAGCGTTCCGAATGCCGCTACGAGCCCCATCAACTGCTCGTTGATGCTGCCAGATTCCTTCTGCGTCCGCCGGGCATTTTTTGCCTCAAATTCCTGATACTCTGTAGTTTCGCCCCACTCTTTCTTTGCACGTTCGGCGTATTCCCTGATCTTCTGTGTGTCAAATGCGTTGAAGTCCATAACGTTTCCTCCTGTTGTCCGAATCTTCTCCGCAAGAGTAATCAACTTTTCCAGATGCTGTTTTTTCAGGGTCAGCAATGTGATCTGCTGTTCCAGCGCCTTTTCCCGGTCAAACTCCGGGTTTTTCAGAATTTTTCGGATATCCTCCAGTGAAAATTCCAGTTCTCGGAACAGCAAGATCTGTTGCAATCGTTCCAGTGCAGCATCATCATACAGGCGATAGCCCGCCTGCGTTCGATGCGCCGGATGCAGCAGACCGATTTTATCGTAATATTGCAGCGTCCGAATGCTCACCTCGGTCAGATTGCTCACTTCCTTGACAGTCATCATTTCGTTTTCCTCCCTTGCGACAAGCTCAGTATACGCTATGACGCAACGTCAGGGTCAAGTGCTTTTTTAGTTTTTTCCGCCGTTTACCACAAGCAGCTCTGCACCGTGGGGATGCCCTCAGCTTCCCATGGCGATGAGCACCAGCACGACCACCACCGCAATGGCGATGAGGCAACCGCAACCGCCGCCATTGTTGTGATTTCCACCGCCACTGCCGCCAGACGAACCGCCAAAGTTGCGGTTGAAAGCCGTCATGTACTGGGCATAGCCCGTGTCGCCTTTGCCGAAATAGCCGTAATCACCGTTTGCCATTGTGTTTTCCTCCATCCGAAGTGTGTTTTGTTTCTTCTGAGGTCATTTTACCAAAGGTGATGTCCCATAAAGCTCTCTTTCAGAATTTCTTTGCAACGTCATTCTTCTCCGATGCCCAGATATGCATCAATGTCCATGATACTTTCCCCGCTGACCTCCACCAGATCTTCAAAGGGCACCACGGTATCGCCCACCTGCAAGGTGCGGAACACCGGGTCGATGCGGTCTGCTTTTCCGGTCAGGGTGAGGTAATCGCCTACCGCCGGGATCTCCGGGTGGGCGGTATCCTCCTTGAAGTACCGCACCGTGATGGTCATGCCTTTCGTGACCTGCATCAGCCGATCGGACAGGGCGGACATTTCTTCCTCGGTCAGAATGCGCTTGGGTACACGCTCGGTGCGCTGCTTTTCTGCGGCAAGCTGCTCGTCGTAGCCTCGTAGCGGAGAGAAGGGCGAGAAAATTTTGGCACGGTTCTGCAAGGTCATGCGGGGGTGCTTGCGGAGAGATTCTTCGGTCTGAGGGCGCTCCATCTCTATGATGTCCCCGTACTTTTGGGCGGTCTCCCGCCCGGCCTTGCTATTTTTGTAGTTTTCCATCTGAACCTCCCGCACTATGCCCGCCGATCTGCGCGTTGCGCTGTCGCATGGTGGCACCTTCTTCGTAGCTGCTGGCTTTCAGCACGGCGTTTTTGCCGTACTTGTTCTTGATGCCCAGCATGGCTTGCTGGAGTTTTTTCTCCTTTTCCAGCTTCTTGGTGTCGGTAAAAAAGTCCACCTGATAGATGCCCTCGTCCGGCGTGACCTTGTTGGC